>Ga0315309_1002614_pt1 | contig 10481 bp, 12 predicted proteins | sample TDP4_MG_FD_203080 | JGI IMG/M metagenome (GOLD analysis project Ga0315309, IMG submission 203080) | Freshwater sediment microbial communities from Lake Towuti, South Sulawesi, Indonesia - TDP4 | ecosystem: Environmental > Aquatic > Freshwater > Lake > Sediment | place: Indonesia: South Sulawesi...
CCCTACGTAACGCGAACGCATTTAACACGACTAACCTTTTAAGTTGGAGCATAAGCTGGATAGCGGTGGCGCATGAAGGGAGTTGAATGAGGTTCGGCCTGCGACACGCATTGCTCGCGCTCATTTTGGCTTCGCTCACATGTGGCAAGGTCCTAGCCTTGACGATGGGTGGAGTCTCGGCGGATCTGGCATACGGCCACGTTGAAAGGCTGGTTGGCATTGGTCCGCGCTTGGCCGGCTCCCCCGCTGAAGCCCTAGCTGTAAACTACATTGAGAACGAGTTCCGCTCCTATGGCTTGGACGTCTGGGTTGAGAACTTCATCGTTGAGAATTCCTATGTGGTTGAGGAGAACCGTCTATCCGTGGTTCAGCCGCCGAAAACGTTAACATGTGTCCCAGTAATTTATTCGCCATCTGGCACAGTGCTCGGACCACTCATCCACTTGACGGGCAGTATGGAGGATGAAAATTTATTGCGCGAGCGCGTGGTGCTCGTCGCGCGGGATAAGCTCAAGCGCGATCTCGCCGACCTTCCACCCCTCGCCATACTGACATATGTCGAGAACATGCCACCGATGTCTGAGATATGGCCAAATCCGCCTAAGGCGCCGATGGTGTGGATTTCCGGCAATGATGCACAGCAGTTGATCGAGCTCCTTGAAAATGGCCAAGTCGAGGTCGAACTCAGGCTCATGGCGAGGACCGAGTCGCGCATGTCGCGCAACGTCGTGGCCTGCCTGCCAGGCGAGAGCGACGAGATAATTGTCATCAACGCGCACCACGACTCGATGCTGACGCCCGGGGCTGTGGACGATGCTTCCGGCGTTTCCGTAGTGCTCGAGATCGCCCGCGCGCTCTCCACTGAAAACTTACAGAGAACCGTACTCTTCACCACATTCAGCGGGGAGGAGCTCGGCCTGCTCGGGAGCAAAGATTTTGTGAGGAGGCACGAGAACGAGCCGATAGTAGCATCTATCACCTTCGATTGCATAAGTGCTGGCCCCGACAACGGGCTTCGCATAGGCCTCGAAGGTTCGACTACGGAGTGGCTGGATGCCTACGTCCAAGAGGTGGCCGAAAACCTGGGATTCTATGCAAAATCGGAGAGCCCGGAGGTGATCGGGGGCACTACCGACCACGAGAGCTTCGTCAGGGCGGGTTTTTCAGCGACCTGGGTGTACTGGTTTGATCCAGAGCGCGAGGGGCTCATCCATACGCTGGGCGACAACCTCGATGCGATCGATAGGGTCAGACTCAAGCAGGCAGCAGAGCTCGGAGTTGAGGTCGCACGTCGGATAGCGGGCGAGGCTATAGCTTCTTGGCGTCGCGCGTACGAGTTCCCGACCAGGGCAGCAATTTTCACCATCATCGGCATGGGCGCGGTCGTCCTCTCGATCAGCGCGTGCAGCTTCATCCACTACAGGAGAGGTTGGACTTGGCGAAAGACGGCCTGGATTTTCTCCCTTGTGGTGGGGATCGTGATGGTTGTAGCCTATCTGTGGTTGCTCACATAGTCGGAAGAATTTTAGGGATGCAGGCAAGACAATTAGAGGGGCTGGGATGTTCGAGGAGATGTTTGAAGAGGAGCTGAAGCGTGAGTCAGTTTTCAGGGACGCCAGCAAGCTCTCGCCCGACTACGTGCCGAAAATCCTCGTCCACCGGGAGAAGGAGTCCAAGCAGTTGGTGCGGATCTTCAAGCCGGTCCTTGAGAGCAGGGTGAGCCAGCGGGTGCTGATAACGGGGAGCGTGGGCGTTGGAAAGACTGCTCTGGCTAGGAGGTTCGGCGAGGAGTTGACGCCCGTGGCGAGGGGACTCAAGATGCAGCTGGATTACATTCACATAAACTGCCGCAAGCAGCGAACCCCATACGCCGTGCTCATGGAGCTCATGCAGCACTACAACCCTAGGTGGCCTCCCCGTGGACTGGGCCCGGAGAAGATCCTAGCCGAGGTCATAAAATATCTAAATGGGCACGATGCCTACCTGACGATCGGGCTAGATGAGATAGATTTCTTCATCCGGCAGAACGGCCCAGACCTGCTTTATTCGCTTACTCGGGCGGCCGAGGAGTCAGGGGCGCCAAATCGAATAAGCATCATAGCCATCTCTCGTGACCCCACCTTCCTCCACAGGCTCGACGCCGCGACGCAGAGCACCTTCATGCACAACGTCATCGCGCTCGACAAATACAACGCGCCTCAGCTCGAGGACATCCTGAACTACCGCATCAGGGAGGCATTCAAGGCCGGCGCGGTCGACGAGGACACGGTTTCATTGATTGCAGATGTCGCATCGCGATGGGGCGACGCGAGGCTTGCGCTCGAGCTGCTTTGGCGGGCCGGCACGATCGCTGACGAGGAAGGAACAGATGTGGTGGCGCCGGAGCACGCTCGTCGCGCCAAAATCGAGGTTCATCCGGAAGTCCGCAAGGAGGCGCTCCGGGAGCTTCGGCCGCATGAGCAACTGCTGCTGCTCGCGCTCGCCCGAAGGCTGAAGATATCGAAGCGAGCATATGCTCTGACGGGCGAGGTGGAGAGGAGTTATCGGGTGGTCTGCGAGGAGTACGGCGAGAAGCCGAGAAAACACACCCAGCTCTGGGGGTACCTAAAGCGGATGGATGGGTTAGGGTTGGTCGACATCCAGATCTCGAGAAAACTCCATCGGGGACGGACGCAGCGGATAAGCGTGGCCGATGTGCCTGTGACCATGCTGGAGGAGGAGCTCGAGCGCTTGCTCAAGGCGCAGGTGATATCAAAGCGCTAACTGATACAGGTTTAGCCCGACCTGTTCCTCTCAATTTCACAGCTGTGCACAATTGCGTTTGCCGTGACAGAAACTTGATGGAAACACGCGTCGCATGTCATCTAGAATTCGCTGCCAGCACTTCACGGCCGTGCACCGCTGCTCGTTTCGTCCTTGTGGGGACCTCGCGCCAAAGGCTCGGCTGGACAAGTGGGAAAAACGGTTTGACGATGGCGAACGTTCGCCAGTAGTTTGCGGGATAGCATTTTTGATTCGTGAGCTAATTATGTTAAGCTAACTGCAATTTTTAAGTCTTCGATATAGATTATTGGGGTCGTGGGGTAGCTTGGCCTATCCTTCTGGCTTAAGATCCGTTTCGTGATCTGCCAAATGGGACAAGGTCAGGCAAAAAAGCCAGAGACCTGGGTTCAAATCCCGGCGACCCCACCAGAAAAACTATTTCCTTCCCCTCTTTTTGGCAGGTCTCCTCTTCTTGATGGGTTTTCTTTTCTTCAATACCTTTTTCCTTTTCTCCTTCACCTTTTTCGGCCTCAAACGAATAATCCAAAGGACAATCCCGAGAAATACAGCGATGAGCAGATATCCGATGCCCTTGATAAACCAAGAACTCCCCATTGCACTCACCTTTCACCAAGCCTCAGAGGACTTTTGAGTTATAGCCTATAAACCTCATACCGCCCAAAGTTGAATGTGGGACTGTATGCACATGAATTGGGGACGCCATGGAAAGGTGGCAAGGGACGTGACGGATTTAATAGGCCTCACTCCCTTGGTGCGCCTGAATAAAATCGTGGAAGAGCGTGACTTAGAGATCTTGGGAAAGGCCGAGTTCCTCAACCCTTCTGGGAGCCTTAAGGACCGAATCCTGCTGAAGATCCTAAAGGATGCGATCGAGAGTGGGAAGCTCCGCCCCGGCATGACCATCATCGAGAGCACCACTGGCAACACGGGCATCTCCACGGCCATGATGGGCGCCTTGCTCGGCTACCCAGTGCTCATAGTCATGCCAGAGGGGATGAGCGAGGAGCGCAAGAAGGCGATCATGGCATACGGCGCTAAAATATTGACCCTCCCAGGGGCTGAGTCGGACGTCGATTTGGTGGTAAAAAAGGTCGAGGAGATCATATCCTCCGAACCCGAGCGCTACTTCTGGGTAAACCAGTTCAACAATGTCCTGAACGTCCAAGCCCACTACGAGACCACAGGCCCAGAGATATGGGAACAGTCGGGTGAAGCCCTAGATGCGTTCGTTGCAGCTCAGGGGACAGCCGGCACCGTAACCGGCGTGGGGCGCTACCTCAAGGAGCGGGACTCGGATATCAAAGTTTACGCCGTGGAGCCAGCCGAGTGCCCAATTTTATCAAAGCAGCGCTGGGGTTCGCACAGCATCGAGGGCATAGGCGACGGATTCATCCCATCAATTTTTGATATCTCTATCCTTGATGGGGTAATCCTCGTCTCCTCCGAGGAGGCCATCCAGATGGCGAGGCACCTCGCCATGGAGGAGGGACTCTTCGTCGGTATCTCGAGCGGGGCAAATGTAGCGGCATGTCTCAAGCTCCACGATCGCCGTCCGGAGCTCAAGCGCATGGTCACGATGTTAAATGATCACGGTTTCCGCTACTTTACGACCCCGCTCTTCGGCGAGGTCAAGGGGATAAAGATCCCTGAACGGAAGCACCCAATAAAGCTGACTGCAAAACAAAGGGAAATCCTCTCGCGGCTCGAGATCATCGAATAGGTGTTCCATCTACTTTGCCTTATGTAGGATCCCCCTCGCGGCGAGCAAGCCCGTCGCTGCCGCGGTGATTATGCCACGTGAGAGGCCGGCTCCATCGCCAGCCACGAAGAGATTTGGAACATTCGTCTCCATGTTTTCGTCTACGGTTACCTCCATGCTGTAAAGTTTTACCTCAGGCGCATAGAGCAGCGTCGAGTCGGAAGCGACGCCCGGGATGACTTGGTCGAGCCTCTCAAGGCCTTCAAGGATGTTGGTCACGATCCTCCCGGGGAGGGCCATGGAGATATCGCCTGGCGTGACGCTCCGCAACGTGGGTTTGACATGCCCTCGCTCGACTCGCTCCCAGGTGGAACGTCTCCCCTTTCGAAGGTCGCCCAGCCGCTGAAGCAGGGGAAGCCCCCCTCCTATCGTCGTTGCTAAGTAGGCTATCGACCGCCCGTAGGCCGTGGTATCAGTCACCGGTTGTGTGAGCTCGACCCTCGTCAGGAAGGCGAAGTTCGCGTTCGTCGACTTCTTGGCCCGCAGCGAGTGCCCGTTGACGCCAACGTAGTCATCGTAACGCTCCTCCATGACATATCCCATAAAATTCACGCAGAATGTCCTCACGAAGTCGTCGAAGGTTTTTGTGATTATGTGGAACTTCGGGTCCCGGCTGACCTTGATCACGGGCTCCATCACCACGGCTGGCACCTCCACGCGAACCCCAACATCGATGGGCCCGTGCCTGAGCTCGATGCCCAGCGCTCGAGCCTGATCGGCGAACCACACGGCCCCCACGCGACCTGGGGCAGCTAGGATATATTTGGCCTTAACATGCTTGCCCTTGATGATGGCCTCCCCCTTTTGAATCCTTTCGACGCGGGTATTGAGCATGAACTTGACGCCCTGCCCCTGGAGCTTCCGCTTGAGAGAGCCTATGACGTCCGGCAAGTACTCAGAGCCTATATGTCGCTGGGGTATGGGGATGAATCTGACGCCCGCAGCCGCGGCCCGCCTAGTGAGCTTCTCGACCTCCTCCTCGTTACCGCCGTAGACCTCCTTGGGGGCACCGTGCTCTAGGAATATCTCATCCACCTCTTCGACCAAGCGCTGAGCCTTTGCGATGCCCCTCGTCAGCTCGCTGAGGTCTCCTCCGATGTCGTAGCGGAGGTTCAATGTGCCGCTCGACATTCCTCCGGCGCCGCCCACCCCGGACATGATATGGCAGGGCTCGCAACGGATGCACTTTCCGGTCTCGACTGCCGGGCAGGCGCGTTTTTCTATCTCCCGCCCCATATCGACGACGAGTACCGAGAGCTTTGATTTCTTGGATAGCTCGTGCGCTGCAAAAAGACCCGCAGGACCAGCACCCACTATCAGGACATCAACCAGACTGCTCCCTTACTCCAAATGCTGGCTCCCTTATAAAAGCTTTTTAGAACACTCCCAGGTCCTTCAAAAGGCGCTTCGCCCTTTCCTCGCCAAGTAACTCGATGAGCTTTCGCTCAGATTTATCATCCCATGCGCGGAGGATCTGCTTAACTCGCTCGATATGGGCCGGGCTGAGGTCTCGGGCAGCCTTTTTCAGCATCCATTCTCGTCCCTTGAGGACATCCTCAGGACCAAATACGACGCCCATTTTTCGCCCCCAATTAACTCTTTTAAAGCCATTAATCAAATTTAGGGGGAGGTGAAAAATGCCGAAAGAAAAACCCGCCCTTGCAGAACCAGCTGCTCTCGGCCTTGCGGCATTTGGTGCAACTACGGTGCTTCTGAACTTGCATAACCTCGGCCTGATCACCGCCACCATGACTTTCTGCTACGGCATCTTCTACGGCGGGCTGGCGCAGGTGATCGCGGGGGTGGTGGATTTCAAAAGGGGCAACGTTTTCGGGGCGACGGCTTTTACATCCTATGGGCTATTCTGGATAGGATTTTCGCTTTATATCATACTCGATTGGTTGGGGATAACTAAGGCTGGCGGAGGAGAGCTCGCAGCCTGGATGGCGATTTGGGGCTTGTTCACCCTTTACATGGCAATAGGGTCGCTGAAGTTGGGTTCGAGGGCACTATCGGTCGTACTCACGACGCTCGCCATCTTATTTTTCCTGCTGGCGGGAGCTTTCGCAAGCGGGTCGACGACATTGCTGAGGATCGCCGGGGCTGAAGGGGTCTTCTGTGGGTTCAGCGCAACTTACACCTCGGCGGGCATCATCCTGAATTCCGTATACGGCAAAAGGGTGCTGCCGATCTAAATTGCCGGGTCAAGCGTGCTGCGGCGCTCAACGTTTGACCTCCCCCAGCTCCTTAAGGGCGACGGCCGTGCCCAAGAAGGTGCCGTCCAGAAGATGGACCTCCGCATCCTCAAGCTTCACCGCCCCTGCCTTGAACATTGGCCCCAAAAGCTCCTCGGGTATCGCCCTGTTGATTGCGCCGCCGCCGACGAGCTCGCTGAAGGCGGGCACCACCAGAAGCCTAGGTCCATCGCCTTTGATTGCATCCTGAAGCTTCTTGGGGAACTTCTTAGGCTCGAGCCTGCACCTAAGCCAGACAGGCTCGATCATCCGAGCCCCCAGCTCGTCCCTGAATTCAACCGCAGGATGGTTGTGGGCGGCAACGAGTAGCTCAACTTTTAACACCTCCGGACTCGGCCAAGCATGTCCATGTATGAGACCGACCCGCCTTCGCCTGCCCAGTACCAGTCCCTTCACATCGTGGACTTTCACCTCAGGTGGCACCATGCCCTCGATATCGCCGTCGTGGTTGCCCGGCACTATCTCGATGCGCGTTAGCTCAGCAAGATCGGCGAAGAACTCTGGCAGCTCCCGCCATTCCTGCCAAGCCGCGATGGGCACGTTATGTTTGACATCTCCTAGCAACACCAGTCGATCCGGCTCTTGCCGATGGATGAGCTCGACCAACCTTTCTTTAACCCTCGGCATTTGACTTGGCAGCCCCACGCCTCCGCTCGCCAGCTCTGCCTCGATGCCCAAGTGTAGGTCGGCGACGACTAGTACACGCTCCTTCGCGACATTGATGAAGAGCGCCGGAGTTCCATGGATGGGTGTCGCTTTCATCAAACTAATTATGGGTGAAGTCCGAATAATCCTAGTGTTTTGTGTAGGCTGGGACCTACCCTTCTACGAGTACAAACAATCAGTTAAAAATCGAAAAAATTAAGGGGCAATACAAAGTGGAGGACCACCCAATGAGATGAGAAAGGAACTTCGATTACGGGTCGAAAATGGATATGGAATGGATTGAGAATGTCCACCTTCTGAGGTTATAAGAATTTGGACGAGATTCAAATTAAATCGGACAAATTTAGCAGTCGAATGCAAAATGTCCGATTACTTTCGGTGACCTCTCTCTCCCCGGAATTAGCTTAAAAACACGCAAAAAGCTATCGGGTGGTAATCGGGTGAATAATAAAGAATTTCAAGTTTTAATTGGAAGCTTGTTGGGGGATGGTTGTATCATAATCCCCACAGGATGCAAAAATGCCATATACGAGGAACCAAAGAAATCCTCAGATGAAGAATACCTAAAATGGAAAGCGAAAATTCTACGGAGATTTGCCCCACGACTTTGTTATGCTAATGGATACATCAAACTATACACGCGCGTTCACCCAGAACTCACAGAACTCCGGAAAAGATGGTACCCTAACGGCAAAAGATCCATTGTCCCTGGAGATGTGGAAAAACTGGATGCGCTCGGTTTAGCAGTTTGGTATCAAGATGATGGATCCTATACCCCCACATCCCGTGTATGTGAAATCTGTAACGGATTCAGTCCAGAGGAGAATGAAATACTTAAAAGAATTCTTCAAGAAAAATGGGGCCTCTTCCCGGGTATCCGCTCACGTGGTTCAAAACACGAAATGTACTTCTGTGGTGAAAGATCGAAAAGTTTTTTGAAAATTGTTGGCCCTTTTATCCTCTCCTGTATGAGAAGAAAAACCGCAACTCCAGAAAATCTGGAGCGATATAAGGAGTATTTAAAAAGTCAAGCAAGAAAACGCCGTGAAAGATACCGTATCGACTCTGAGTATCGAACTAAAGTTCTCCGGCAAGGTAAAGAATATCGCGAAAAACATCATGAAAAAGTGCTGCAACGAAAGAGGGAACATTATCGAAAGTATAAAGAGAAGTATAGAAAAAAGCGCCACATACAGTACTTGAAAAATAGAGAAAAAATATTGGCAAAATTACGCGAATATTACTACAAAAAAAAGGAAAATCAACCTTTTACGAGACCTATTACGAGTCCAACTATGAACGCCACCGAAGAATAAGGAAGGATGTTGATCCACGCGCTACCTGTCTCGGAGAGCTTCGGCAGGAACTCCATCGCCTTATCGTAAAGGTCGCTGAAGGCCAAGCTCAGGGCCCCAGTCGCGACGAGGACGATGACGAGGGCGGCAACGACTACCAAAAGCTTCAAAGCTCTTTTAATCAAGGCACCCACCAGCAAGCCTATGATGAATGGCACGACGATTGGGATGAGCCAGGCGATCGCAGGTGGAATTGACATAATATCCCAAGAATTTTGACCCTTCTTATCATATAAATGGTTGTTTCTTTACTATCGGGGCTTTTCTTTGGCTTGAATCGTAGCGGAACAGCGACGCCTTTAGAGTCAGGGGTTGCCTAGATCATCATCCGCTTTCCCTTGCCCCGCTTAAGAGCTCGGTAAGCGGGAGCCCGTCAGTTGGGTATAGTTTATAGCTGAGTCTGGTGCCCTTCAGATGTCGAACGTGCTCGATGGCCAGCGCGAGTACGGGGGTGCGGTTGAAGCCGAAACATACTAGGCCCTGAACTCCAGAGCGAGATGCACTGGCCGCCAAGCGATCGACCTCCGAGCGCTGGAGATATATCGGTCCGATCTTGGAGGTCTTCTTGCAATTCACGAGGTAGCAAAGTCGTCCATCCTTCAAAATTTTAAGGTCGATGCCGAGCGAGCTTCCCGAACGATCCCAAGTGTAGCCGAAGCGCTCGAAGAGGTAGGCGCACCGGTATTCAAAATTAACTCCTCGCAGTTTAGGCAATACCATGAAGCCCGACCGAAGCCACTTTATCCTTGAATGTTTAAATCTGTAAGCGGCGGTAGGATGGTTGCCCAGCAACTCATCAGGATAAGGGACATAAAGCGAGGCGACATGGGGACGATCCTCGACATAGAGTACCGCTCCTTCAAGGATCCCTACCCGTTGAGCCTCCTCAACCGCCTACACGAGATGCATCCCGACGGCTTCCTCATAGCAGAGCTTCAAGGCAGAGTCGTGGGCTACTTGATAGGTGTTGTCAGGTGGGGCTTGACTGGCCACATCCTCGCGATAGCCGTCGACCCACCCTACAGGAGGCAAGGGGTTGGGACCGCGCTCGTGACGAGTGTCCTAGACCGCCTTCGCACGAAGGGGGTAAAACAGGTGAGGCTCGAGGTACGGAAGAGCAATCTCGCCGCGAGGCAATTCTACCTGAAGCTGGAGTTTGCCGAGCGAGAGGAGATTCCCTACTACTACGAAGATGGAGAAACGGCAGTGGTCATGAGCATGAACTTCGATAAGGTTTGAGCTGAGGATGGCTTTACAAATCTGAGCATGAAATCCATTAGCAAGTTTGCTGAGACCCTGGTCAAAGCCAAGGGAAAACTTTATAATGTGTATTGGTGTTAAACATATGTGTACAAATAGGGGGGAGGAGGCAATCCGTAGGTATGACTATTGTGAGTTAAACCTACGGGCCGCGCGCCGCCGGCCATAGTTTTATCCCTTGGTCCTCATACTCCCACCGGCGGCGCGTACAGGTTTAACCTTTCAACCGTTGTTTAGGCAAGATCAGGGATCAGGATCTATGACCTCGGTTGCGGGAGAGCTGGCGTAACTCGTCGATCGTTAAAACTCGTAAATTCTCAGGTGATCTCTCGACGCGCGCGCGCATGCCCACCAGATATTTCAAACCCCTTTCAGCAGCGATGTCGGCGAGCTCCTGCGTCA
>Ga0315309_1002617_pt1 | contig 10475 bp, 11 predicted proteins | sample TDP4_MG_FD_203080 | JGI IMG/M metagenome (GOLD analysis project Ga0315309, IMG submission 203080) | Freshwater sediment microbial communities from Lake Towuti, South Sulawesi, Indonesia - TDP4 | ecosystem: Environmental > Aquatic > Freshwater > Lake > Sediment | place: Indonesia: South Sulawesi...
TCTTCTTTGCGGGTAAGTGAGTAACCCTTCATATAGTTTATTAAGTTTTACGATACTCTATTCTTATACGAGAGCCTAGACGCTGAATGCCACCAGTGAATCTGTGCGTTTCGTTAGGAGGTGAAACAGCGTGGAGCAGTCGCCTCGTGAATCCAATGTGACCGTTGAAAAGAAGCCTTCCGTGTTTCGTGAAGTCTATCCTATCGTGGAGCCTAGTGTTTACGCGGCTGTTGTTCGAGACCCGGTCACACAGAAGATGCGTTATGAGGTGATTGAGCCCACGCTTTTGAAGGATGAGCTGCAGCATCTTGACGAGATAAAAACACTCTTGATGGAAGAGTTAAGCGTCAGTGTCAAAGACCTAGAAACGCTTGGGAAAGCAGCGGAATATCTGAAAAGCAAGGTGGCAGAGGTCATCAAGGACTATAAACTGAAGATTCCCAAAGAGACTGTTGAAAAACTGATGTATTTTATTGTGCGTGATTTTCTTGGATATGGAAAAATTGACGCTCTCATGAGAGACCACATGATTGAGGACATTTCTGCTGACGGCGTCGACATCCCAATTTATGTCTGGCATCGAGAGTACGAGTCCTTGCCCACTAATATTGTTTTCAAGAGCGCTGACGAACTGAACAATTTCATAATCAGGTTGGCTTTTCTGGCTGGAAAACAGATTTCCATCGCATCGCCCATGCTCGACGCCTCACTTCCCGATGGGAGTCGTATTCAAATGACATATGGAAGCGAAATCACGAGGCGGGGCTCGACTTTCACTGTGCGTCGATTCCGGGTTGACCCGCTTACAATTTCCGACCTGCTCACCTTCAAGACACTGTCTTCAGACATGGCTGCGTACTTTTGGTACGCTATTGAGAATCGAGCGTCGGTTCTTGTTGCAGGCGGTGTTGCGACTGGAAAGACTACGATGCTCAATTGTCTGTCCATGTTTATCAAGCCAGAAATGAAAATTGTGAGCGTTGAAGACACCGCTGAACTCAACTTGCCCCACGAGAACTGGATTCCCTCGGTTGTGCGAGGTGGCGCGGAGGAGAAAAAAGGTGGCGCAATCACTCTGTTCGACTTGTTGAAAGCCGCAGTAAGACAGAGACCAGACTATATTATTGTAGGTGAGGTTCGCGGTCAAGAGGCTTATACTCTTTTTCAAGCAATGGCTACGGGACACTTAGGTATGTGCACGGTTCACGCAGAGTCTGCGGATTCTGCAATTCATCGATTAGAATCTGAACCCATGAATATCCCAAGATCCTTGATCACCATGATTGACGCCGTGCTTGTTCAGGGAAGGACTGAAGTTAATGGAAAGCCGGCTAGACGGGCTCTTTCCGTTACCGAGATTGTGGGTTTAGACCCGAGGAGCAAGGACATCTTGACAAATCAGGCGTACAAGTGGGATGCCAGAAGCGACTCTTTCAGTTGCTTAGGTCGAAGCTATGTTTTGCAGCGTGCCATGGAGAAGACTGGACTAAAGGAGCCTGAGGTGCAAGCCGAGCTTCAGCAAAGGAAAACAGTGCTCGAGTGGATGGTGAAGAACAAGATTCGAAGGTACACTGATGTGGCTGGGCTCATTCGTGAATACTATGCAGACCCAACAAGAGTTTATCGCAAGGCTAGAGTGGGCGTGTAATGAGCAAGAGCAAAGTGAGAGAAAGTTTAACAAGAGTCCGTCAGCGTCTTCGAAACGCGTTTCGCCCACTTCATTTTCTCTCACTGAAGCGTTTGAGTAAGGCTTTTGAAAAGTCTGATAGAGGTTCCACAAAGCCACACGTTTTTGCGTATCGGGTTCTGGGTCAAAGGACAAGTGGATTGTTGCCTCTGTTTAAGGATGTCGACGTGAATCTTCAGAGGTCTAGGATGAGAGTCAGCTTCAGAGGGTATGTGAGCCTAGCTGTCTTAGGAACCATGCTCGCTTCAGTTTCAGCATTGGTTTTTGTGACGTTATTTGCTGTTGTGCTTTTTCGCTTGTCCCTTTTTTCTTCTCTGCTCTTTGGAGTAGGTGCGACTTTGTTCGCTGGAGCATCGTCTCTCATTGGCTTTTATGCGTATCCTCTTTTGCGGGCTGACAGCCTGAAGCGAAGCTTGGAAGAGGAGCTTCCATTCACAACAGGTTATCTTTCTATTTTGGCTGGTGCTGGAGTGCCTCCAGCTCAAATGTTTCGTTCTCTTGCTCAGATAGATTCTTCGTTGGCGGTTTCTCAGGAGGCGAGGCTCATAGTGCGAGATGTGGAGTTGTTTGGTGTGGATGTTGTCTCCGCCTTGAGCTCAGCTTCAAAACGGACGCCGTCTGACAAGTTTAGGGAGCTTCTTGAAGGCTTTATTGCAACTGTTCATTCAGGAGGAGACTTAGCTAGGTATCTTTCGGAGCGTTCTCGACAATACATGAGGTTAAAAAGGATTGCTCTGCGTCGCTTAGCTGACACGCTTGGAGTCTTAGCCGAGTTTTATGTTGTTATGCTTGTTGCTGGCCCGCTAATCCTCGTAGTAATGTTGGCTGTTATGGCGATGTTAGGAGGCGGAGGCGTGATAGGAACGCTCGACCCACGCTTGTTGCTCTACCTTCTAACTTACTTAGGTATACCGGTAGGGTCTATTGTGTTCCTCATATTACTTGACATGATTACTCCGAAGAGGTGAACACTCGATGCCCAAAGTTGAAAAATGGGAAAAGAAAGTGGCTTGGAGCGTTTCTCTTACTTTAGCTTTGATTGTTGTGGCAACGGCTTTCATGAGGCTTCGCGGCTTACCCCTCTTCGACGAATATATTTTGCTCGCCATAGTAATCGCTGTTTTTCCAGCTGCGGTTTTAGACTACGTGGATTATCGTTGGAGGCGCTCTATAGACGAGCACTTGCCTGACTTGTTTCGAACAATTGTTCAGGCTGAAAGCACTGGGGTTACTTTGCCGCAGGCTGTTGAGGAAGCGTCGAAGCGGCGTTATGGTCCTTTGACTGCTGAGCTAAAGCGCATGGTTGCGCACATGTCTTGGGGTTCTTCTTTTGAGAAGGCGCTCCAATCGTTCGCTGAACGTGTAAGCACTTCTCTTGTTAGGCGTAGTATTCCAATAGTTGTTGAGGCTAGTCATTCTGGCGGGCAAATTGAAAAAGTGTTTGAGCCGTTGGGCAGGTTTGTACAGTCTTCGTTGACCGCCGAGAAGGAGCGTCAGGCGCAGATAAGACCGTATATTGCCATTGTTTACGTGTCTTTTTTCGTCTTCCTCTTCACTGTCATAATGTTGTTCAAAACCTTCTTCCTGCAGATGGCTGATATGCCAGGGTTGCAGGCTGCCCTTCTGTCGTCCACAGAAGCTAGGACTCTGTTCTTTTACATGAGTGTCATACAAGCCTTATTCAGCGGTTTAGTCGCTGGAAAGATGGGTGAAGGAACCGTGAGCGCCGGCTTAAAACATAGTGTTATCCTTCTGGTGTCGGGTTATTTGGCGCTCAAGTTCTTGATGTAGGTGATTAGAAAGTGAAGGAACTGTTGAGAAGCAAGAAGGCCATAACTCCGGTGTTGAGCAACGTTTTGATGATGCTCATCGCTGTCGCTGGCATGTCCATTGCGATAACAGCCACATATGTTATCACGAACAATTTTCACGACATCATGGGTGAACGCTTCATTGTTGAGGACGTATGGTTCAGAACAGGCACAATTTCAATTTATCTCCGCAATACAGGCAAGGTTTCTATCAGATTTAGTTCTGTTTACGTGAACAACACTGCACAGTCGTTCACGGCGTTGGCACTTGAGGTTGCAGGTCATGGCTGGTTGAACGTCACTTACGCTTGGACTGCGAGCAGCGTTTATTACATTAATGTTGCCACGAGCAGAGGAACACAAGTTGCAAACTATTATAGGGCTCCGTCTTAGACGCCTCAGGCGAGACCGTCGAGGCGTCAGCAACATCATAGTGATTACGCTGAGCCTTGTCATAATAACGCTCATAGTGTCAAACATTGTCCTATGGAGCTACCAAATGAACCAGTTGGACTGGGAGAAAATGAAGGAGGATTTGAAGATCACAGGTGTAGAACGTATCACTCGCTCGTCTTGGTTTGTGGCCCAGAGCGAGTACACAGTGAACACAGGTGGTCGTGTAAGCGGGACGTATATTGACACACAAGCTGTAGATAGTAGCTACGAAAGCTTCCGAGAATCGCCTCCCCCTCGAACACTTGATATTAATGGAACTTTTCTCCTAGACGTATCTACTTATCCACTAGCATACATTCAAAGTGTGGAGATACAATTGAGGTACAGAGTTGACGATACAGGGGAGAAATGGTACCTAAAAGCCTACAATTGGACTTCCAGAACATATAGTGACAGTGGTTTCAATTTCACCACTGGGCACACGCCTACAATAGGCTGGAATAATTATGCAGTAAACCTCACCAACCAGTGGAGCAGCTACGTGCAGAATAATGGCAAAATGCTCGTTAAGGTCCATGATCAGGGACCAGACAACACTCGCACAACCATTGACATTGACTTTCTTGGTGTGAGGGTCCTAATCAATGGAGCACGTTTTACGTTTGAGAACGATAGCTCTTTAACGTTACATTTAGTCTCTCTATGGATCAACAATTCGACAAATCACAGACACTATAACATAGACGTTTTTGTCAATTCAGGAGAAACGTTTCCTTATCAACGTGTGGATGTTTCCTTACCAAGCGGGCAATACACTGTGAAAGCTGTCACCGAAAAGGGAAACGTTGCAGTCTACTCTGGCGGCTGAGACAACTTGGCTGCAACGCAAGTCTCTAAGGCTTTTATTGCTTCTTTTTGGTCTTTGGCTTCAATTAACTGAATGTTGTAGAGCTCGGCAAGTTTTCTGCCGCTCTCGCTCATCTTTGGAATAGCAATCAAACACGCCTTGTCTGGAGACACGTCATAAACCTTGGCGAACATGGCGATTATGGATTGCTCTGAAACAGATTCATCAGTTGATGACGCGAGGTCGATTACAATAATGTTACGAGTGATGTCTCCACTAGATGCGGCAACATCAAACATGTGGCTGGCGCCCGACTTGCCCTTCAAGAAGCCTGGGCTCTCAACTGTGAATCCCCGGCTTTGTAAGAAATCCCTGATAGGCGCAACCAAAATATAGCCCATCCCAACTTCCTTCATTATCTCCTCGTTTAAACTATACGAGTACACGTCTCTGTAGACAGCGTCGTCAAACGTGAAGCTCTCACTGCAAACTCGGCAGAAGTGCGACGGAACAGCTATGTCAAAGCTCTTGCCACAATCATTGCAGGAACACCAGACCCCTGCCCTTCTATAGTTAACATCGGGCTTGTTCAGTTCACTGTGGCATCGGGGACAAACTAGCTTGTCTTCCTTCTTGAAACGATCTTCGGTGTCAATGTACCCGCATGGAATGTGTTCAATAAGTGCGCTCTTCTTGATGTTGAACGACTTGCAGTAGGGGCAACAGTAACGTATAGAGACGTTGGCTGAATTGCAACGCGGGCAATAAATCATTTTGTCAAAGGTTTGCCTCTTTAAAATCCCGATTTCGTACAGGTGAGTCAAAAATTCATCGGTAGCTGATGAGTCGCCTATGATCGATTCTATTATAGGGTATCTGTACCCATATGTCGAGTCATAAACGGGGTCGAGTTTGGTAAGCTCTCCGCTCAGAAACTTGCTCAAAATCAACTGTGAGCGGTGGTCTCTGAACGCTTCAGCGCGTTCGGTTTTAGAGGCTTTTAACATATTCTCTCTCCCTCAATTTGTTGTTTTTGACCCCGTTTAGGTTAGCTCATTTTGTCTAACTCCTTTGACTTGTGATCAAGCAAGAGAACTCGTCTCTTTCAGCGTTGTATGCGAAGTCCTTGCATGTTAATTGTTTGTTGAAGTATCTTGTGAAGACTCCAGCCCAGAAGGAACCTATTAGATGCTTTTGTGAACCTTTAACAGTCTTAACAGGAGGGTCCTTGACTACTATCTCAACTTTTGGAGGGTTGAGGCGAACGATTGTAATTGTAGCCCTGCCCCATCCAATCTCAGGCTGTGCGTCGATGAATTCTTTCAATAGATCATCTTTGGTCTTGCCGTGAGAGTTTTGCAGCCTTTGGTCAAAGAACTTAAGTCCTTGTTCAAAACACATGTAGTGGATTATGGCTTCTCCTCCGCTTCCGAATATCTTGTCTAGTTTTTCACACGCTGGAACATGATTGATTCCTTGGAATCTCGCTCTAATAATGTTCATTTCTCGTCTGTTTCGTCCGGGTTTTGCTTCATTTTCAGCTTCGGTTTTTTCGTATTCAGTCGTGTTTGTTTCGGCTTGCATTTAGAGTTCCCTCTTGTGAATATGAAATCCCAGCAAGAACGCTATGTAACCCCACAGCCAGAAGAGTTCAAGTGGGTGCCCTTCAAAATAGAAGCCTTGAAGTTCCGCATATGTGAACAACAAATCAGCGACAATCTGCAAAGTGATGCCCAAAGTTAAGAAAAACCAAGCTTTTCCAATAGCGCCTTCAATGAAAATCATGAAGATTGAGAAGACCAAAACGAACAATCCAATGTCTAAAATCGGGTAAGCGGCTGAAAACACAATCTTGTACAAATCCGCCTCGGAAGTAAGAATTGGGGTGAGCAAAAAGTATCCTACAGCTACCGACACAGAAACACTAACAACCGCCGAGAATGCAAGCTTTTTCACGGAGGAAACTGAAGGAAACAGCTTGAGAATCAGAAACAGGGCAATGAACAGAAAGACATAACCGCCTATGTAGAAAATGTCAGCCAAAGAAGGGAAAGGGTCGATCTGCAAAAGAACAACACACACCGCCCATGTTGATTCGCCTAGAAACCACATAAAGAGCCAAGCTGAAACGCCTATCCAAGCCGCAGAAAACATGGGTTTAAAGGTGTGTGCCGCATATCTTCGCAGAGTCCAAAATGACGCCATCACCACAGCGGCAGCGGTTGCAGGAAAGATAATGTTAGAGAAAACCAGCATAAACTCTGGGTTCAACTGGCCCAGTCCGTAGATAAATGCCAACACTATGGAATAGACTAGACAAAGAACGTATAGCCTTTGCATAATGGTTTGCTAACGATTCCATTTAATATTAGATTTATGAATCAACAATAACCAATTAAGCCTTTGACAGCGTCTTTCAAGGAACCCAAGCAAAGATTCTAGACCAGCCATAACATGTCTCAACTTGTCTGAACAAACATATTTGGAGCCTAATAGAGGGCTCTAGACCCCCCTCTACCCGTCTCTCTGTCTCACTCTCACTAGGTATCACTTTCTATTTGGATCCTAATAGAGGGGCTAGGTCAACTGTGCGCACACACACAAGAAACATTTTTAAAACACAATCAACTCTCTTCAAAACATACAAACTCACCTAGTGGCACATCTCATGACTCAGACCAAACACATTATTCGCTGTCCCAAATGCACCTTCACCTTCGACATAAGCTACGGCAGAACCTTCGCCTGCGGACCATGCCCATCCATAGTACAATGCGGCATGGCAAAATGCCCCAAATGCGGACACGAATTCCCACTCCCAGGACAATACGGTGAAGCCTACAGAAAATACACCCAAAAACTTGAATAAGCATCAGAGAATTTTAAGACTAAACACGTCCACATTGTCAACGTCAAGGATGCATCCGATTGGTTGTAAAACCAACCCCTCAATCTACCCATCAGAAACCACGCCTAATAGTTTTCGACGTTGAAGGAGTGCTCATTCCAAAGAGACGCTACCTCCTCTTTGAGGCATCCCGACGCCTGAGTTTCATGAGCTTCCTAAAAATGCTCTGGGCGGGCTTACTCTACGAAACTGGACTGATATCACTCGAATCAGCGCTCACAAAAATCTTCAAACAACTGCGTGGACTAACCGTTGAAGACATGTTCCAACTCTACAAGAAAGTTCCCCTAATCCCAGGAGTGAGAGAAGTTTTCGAAAAACTAAGAGAAGAGGGATACAAAACAGCCCTCATAAGCTCCGGTCTGCCACAGCTCTTCGTTGAACACCTCGCCAACGAATTAGGCGCAGACCACGCCGCTGGCTTAAATCTAGATGTCGATGAAGGCTGCCTGACGGGTCATATTGGCGGCGACGTCATCCAACCAAAAGGCAAAGCACTAGTCCTAGAAAACATCATGGAAAAAGAGGGTTTGACCCCAAAAGAATGCACTCTGGTCGCAGATGACAGAAACAACTTGCCCATGTTTAAGCTCTGTGCTCTAAAAATCGGTTACAACCCCGACTTTCTCTTAAGCGTCAAATCAGACGTGGTAGTGAAGGGTGATTTTAGTGAAGTCTTGTCGCCAATTAAGGAGACCGCTTCAAAGTCAGATGCTCAGTCAGTTTCAAGGCGAGACATTATTCGCGAAACCATCCACATTGGCGGCTTCCTTGTACCAGTCGTCTCAGTTTATCTGGCATTGAGTCACTACTTCGTGGTTTTCCTAATATTCATAGTTACTTCGCTTTACATAATGTCAGAACTAGCTCGCATACTAGGCTTCAACGTTCCAGTAACCTCCACCATAACTTGGAACGCCGCTATCATGCCTGAAATATACGAATTCGTGACCTCTCCAATATTTTTCGCAGTTGGCATAATGCTTGCCCTACTCATATTTCCCGTATCCGTGGGCTATGCATCAATCGCCATATTCACACTGGGCGACGGTTTCGCCACGCTGTTCGGAAAGAAACTTGGCAGGCATGTGTTTCAATACAACAAGGGCAAGAAGATTGAAGGGACTATTTTCGGTTTCCTTTTCGCTTGGTGGGGAGCCTCACTTTTTGTTAATCCGTTGAGGGCGCTAGCTGGAGCTGCTGTCGGAATGGTTGTGGAGACTCTTCCGACGCCTGTGAGCGACAACTTAACCATTCCCTTAATCTCTGGGTTAACGTTGCTGGTGTTCCCATAAACAGATGAGTTTCGCCCAATTGCCTTAAGTATTTGTTTTGCGGTAAAGACTTAAGAAAACAGTGAAATGTCGAAAAAATTGGAGGACGTTCTTAAGAGCCTTTAAGAAGGAGGAAAGTGAATTGGCTGAGACCCTCGGCAAACGCCTAATCGTCAGGTTGACTGCGCCCAAGGGTTTTGCCGCGCTTATCATGTTTTTAATTCTAGCTCTAGTCTTTGAGTTTCTTTTGGTCTACTCTTTTCAGTCGTTTGGGTTAACTGACAAAAATGTTTGGATGGGGAACTTTCAGTTTCCCGCTACTAACTGGTCTTTCGTTGTTTCGGTCAGTCCCTTGTTTCATTTATTGCCCTTAACAGTCGTATTTGTTCTTGTTTCAAGCTGGGCTTATCTGACGAAGTATATCGCTTTCTTGCATTCCAGAGCGGAAACTGCGCGGCGAGCGCTTCCCTCGACTCGGAGAGAAACCGAAAAGCATAGGCTGAGATGGTTGTGGAGGTTTTCTAAGAGTGTAAGCAGAAGAATGAAGAGGTTTGGTGGGTCAGTTAAGGCTTGGTTTCAACGGGTCCCTGGGGTTTCCTATATTTCAAAGCGACTGTTTTTGGCTCGGGCTGCTGTGAGAAGTGCCTTGGCTGTTCTTGCAGTTTTTCTTTCAATGTCGTTTCTACTCTACATTGTGGTCTTTCCTGATCTGATTTATTGGGTGGTTTTGGGACTGTATAGGGGGAATCCGTCTTTTCTGTGGCTTGTCAAAAGCATAAGGGATTCGGCTCGTGGGTTTGGTCAAGCCTTGCCACCTATTGGTGACTTGGGAACGATGATTAATGATGCTCTGTTGAGGGCGGCTCCGGGTTTTCGAAGCAGTTTGGCTGGAGTTGGGGCGGCTTTGACTGGTTCTTTGGTTGGTTTGGATGTGGCTGGCAAGTATGTTTTGAGTCAGAATGTTGCAGCTTGGAGCGTGGCTCTTGTTGCTCTGATTTATGGGTTTTATATTTCGTCTCGTCGTCCAAGAAGGCGATGAACAGTTTCTTAAGCGAAACTGCCTCATTAATTGTTATCATTTGTGAGTGGAGTGTGCCGAAGTTTGGCTGATCGTCCTAGGTTTGGTCCGGCAGGGATGCCGCTTGGGTTTAAGGTTCTGAAGCATACGGTTGATGAGATGCCGATGTATTTGCGTGCTGAGGGTTTGGATGCTTTTGAGTATCAGATGGTTCGTTGGGGTCCTGTGCCTCAGATTAAACGTGAGACAGCTGAGAAGTTGGGTAAGAATGCGGTTGAGAATGATGTTTGGTTGACGGTTCACGGTTCCTACTTTGTTAATTTGACTGCTGGACAACAGAAGGTGCTTGAGGCTAGTAAGAAAAGGTTGCTCGCCTGTGTTACTGGCGCTGATTGGATGGGGGCGCACATTGTTGTTTTTCATCCTGGCTCTTACGCTGGCAGACCGCCTCGGGTGGTTTATGAGACGTGTGAGAGAGCTATGAGGGATGTTGTGGAGTCTATGCGGTCGTTGGGAATAACTGAGGTGCGTTTG
>Ga0315309_1002619_pt1 | contig 10474 bp, 12 predicted proteins | sample TDP4_MG_FD_203080 | JGI IMG/M metagenome (GOLD analysis project Ga0315309, IMG submission 203080) | Freshwater sediment microbial communities from Lake Towuti, South Sulawesi, Indonesia - TDP4 | ecosystem: Environmental > Aquatic > Freshwater > Lake > Sediment | place: Indonesia: South Sulawesi...
GATACCTGTGGATAGCTAGCATGTCGCTTAACAACGCGTATCCGGCTTCTATACCGCCAGCGCCCCGTCCAACTATTGTAACGTCCTTCAACACATCGGTGTCAAGTGTTAAGGCGTTGAGTGTTCCCCCTATGTGGGCCAGAACATCCGTTAATGGAATCTTTTCAGGTGAAACCTTAGCCTTAATTTCGCCAGCTTTCCGCCATGCTTTGGCTATGAGTTTTATTCTTTTTCCCTCCTTTTGCGCTGCTTTAATTTCTTTAAAGGTTATGCCTGTTATCCCTCTTCTTTCCACATCCTTGACTTTCAAATCGCCGCCCATGACAACGTTGGCGAGAATGGTTATTTTGGCGGTGGGATCCCACGCCTCAACATCCATCGTCGGGTCTGCTTCAGCGTAGCCAAGTTTTTGCGCCGTTTCTAACGCCTCTTTATAGGAAGCGCCAGTCTCCATCTGTGTCAGTATATAGTTTGTTGTGCCGTTTACGATCCCCCGAATAGACTTTACACGGGCTGCGGCTAAGTCTTCCAAAGCCAGATTGATAACTGGAGTGCCGCTCATAACAGTTCCTTCAAACCTAAGAAATACGTTGCGAGCCTTCGCGATTTGCATGAGTTCGCGATAGGCTAGGGCTATTGGTCCCTTGTTCGTTGTAACCACATGTCTGCCAGCCTCGAGGGCCTTTTTGATGTGTGTTAAGCCTGGTTCACCTGTCTCTAAATTTGTCCATGTAACTTCGATGATTATATCTGCGTTGCTTTTCTCTATGATTTCTGTGCTTGACAAGTCTTTTCGTCCGCCCTTGTAGCCTTTGATTGTCCCGGTTTTCTGGGCGATTTGCAGAAGTTTCTGGAGGTCAAGTCCCTCCTCGTCGAGAATTGACCCCTTCTTTATATCTGATACGGCGACCACTTTGAAATCGAAGCCGTATTCCCTTTTTAGAAGGGCTTTCTTGTCAATTAAAATGTTGGCTAATCCTTGTCCAACTGTTCCAAAGCCGATGAAAGCAAGATTGTACCGCATATTTTACATCTCCGTGTCATTCTATTCTCTTCTAAGCGACTTAACTTTTCTCGTAATCCCCGCAATGTTATTATTGCTTAACCGTTCTAAGAGAAGCGGAGGAGAGCCATTGCCGCAGTTGATTCAAGAAGGAGACTACGTTTTACTTTTCTTAGACCACAGGAGAACCTACCTAGTGAAGATTGAAGGAGGCAAAAGCTTCCACACGCACAAAGGCTTCATAAAATTCGACGATCTAATTGGTAAAGATTACGGCTCAACAGTTCTAAGTAGCTTGGGTGTCGAATTCATAGCATTAAAGCCTCTTTTGCGCGATTATATCATGAAATCTGTGCGCAGAACCCAGATAACCTATCCAAAAGACGTAGCCCTAATAGTCATGTTCAGTGGAATAGGCCCCGGAAGCCGTGTTGTTGAAGCTGGAACAGGCACGGGAGCGCTAACCACAGCTCTGGCCCATTATGTTAAGCCGGAGGGCAGAGTCTACAGCTACGAGATTAGAGAAGAATTCCTCAAAACTGCGGAGAAGAACCTGAAGCGTGCGGGCCTAATCGACTTCGTGGAACTTAAGAATAAGGACATCACCGCTGGGATAGATGAAAGCGGCGTTGACGCGGTTATATTGGATTTGGCGACGCCGTGGCTTGTTGCTCCCCACGCTTGTACAGCTCTAAAACCTTCCGGGACAATAGTTTCCTTTAGCCCAACCATCGACCAGGTTGTCAAAACTGTTGAAGCCTTGATGGAAAGCGGCTTCGTGGACGTGGAAACGTTTGAGTGTTTGATGCGTGGAATGCAGGTTGAGAGGGGAAAGACGCGACCCCAAACGTTGATGACTGGGCATACTGGTTATATAACCCTCGCCCGTAAGGCATTAAAAGCCTAAATGCCTTTCTTTGGACACCAACGGCTCTTCCCAGGCTTCGCATGGTCATTTTAGCTTCTTTAGCGTACTTTTCCATAAAGGGACGATTCCTCTATTAACAAGGATTACTATTCCAAGGGATGCGAAACATAGTGGTATACCAACGATTAATCCCTGAGCAATCCACGAGAAGCTTGTTGCCAGAATCGACAAAACTGGGGCCAGTGAAACTCCGATTCCTGCTCCGTTTTCTGGTTTGATCTCTCTTAGGTTTAGGTTGATTGTTGCGTAGAGGTTTTCTGGGGTTTGCTGTTGGGTGTGTACCTCTTCTATGCTTATGTTTATGTAGGTGACTGTTCCGTTAGCCTCTATTATCGCTCTGGCGCCAAACGTGAAGGACGTTACATTCGTTGGCGGCACCTTACAGATCATCAAGCCGCTCCAGACTCCATCTTGATACGTCATGCGCAGTGACTTAACATAGCCGTCCTTCTCTTCTGTCAAAATCTCAAGTCTGTTAATTGTATCTTCGAATGTTCCTCTGTTTAGTTCGCCCTCGATTGTTTCTGAAACTAGTTTGGAACGTTGTGTTTCTGGACCGAAAGAGCTTGTTCCCTTCAACGCCTCTAAATCTGTCCATACAAGACCTTCTGAATAATGTCCTTCGTTTCTCGTGTTGAAATAAAAGGCTGAAAGAGCGACTAGAAGGCTGAGTGCGATTGCCAAACATACTTCCTTTCTTTTTATCTTCATGTGCAACACCGAGAGAATTATTGCGAATGGTTTTCTATAATGCTATGTTTCAGAACACTATTGTACCAAAATTGGTACAGATGGAGCTAACCATTAATAATTGTGAACTAGAAGCTTAGCGTTCTGCGCTTGAAGAACACATAAACGGCCGACGCTATTGTAAAGCAAGCGAGTAAGACTCCGAAGTCAGCAATGGAATATCTTGGTGCATCTAAACCCCAAACTGCCCTAAGGTTTTCTGCCTGCTCAAGGTGTGCCTCTGGAATTAATGCATAGTCGTTTTTGGTTTTGATTTCCGTTGATACGATCAACGGGGTTAATGCTAGCACTAGTCCCAGAATTACGGCAATTGCTGATTGCATCAGAACTTTCTTCAAGTTGCCAGCCTCCATGAGAAGTGAGCGATGCCGTTGCTTTTAAGTCTACATTTTAGAACATTATGTCTGGGTTTCAATACGGCTTCGCCCTCCAAACCCTCACGGTTTCAACCCAAAAAATGACAACCGCAATAAAGCCGAACATTACAGCGTAAAAGCTGGGAGCTATCCGACCCAAGGCCCACAAAGTCAGGTAGGCTGTTAGCATTGTGGAGAACAAGACAGAATAGAAGAGATAACGTGGCACAAGAAAGCGACCCATGCGCGTGAAGAGCCGTAAGATTCCGACTTTTACCTCCTCTTCAAGCACGTATTCGCCTGTTCCCTTTTTCCGAATAAGCCCCAAATCCTGCAGCTTCTCAAGGTGATGCACTGCGATGCTGGGGCTTGAAAAACCTAGGGTACGCTGTACTTCCCGAACGCCGACAGTGTGCGTGGGCTGCTGCAGCAGGTACCAGTAGACGAGGAGGGTTTTTCCCTTTAGTGCGGACTCCAAAACAGCCAAGTCAGGTTCGTGTGAAGCTTTTGCCACAAAGCATCGCCAAATATCATTGCGAAACAAGTATTTAAAAGCCTAATCAAAATTGCCGTCCGAGTAACTCTGAGATCTCATCCCTTTGTCAAGCTAATGCCTTCTCATCATCCGGCGAGAAATTAATAGGGAAAACCAAAAATAAAAACGTTCTTCAAACCAAAGTTCAACCTATATATAAGAGGGGATAGACTCGCAGAGAGCAAACAAATAATCAGCTCAAACAGAATGTGGATTTGGGATTCATATTTTGTATTCATAAGTTAGTTAAGTACCCACAGCCTATTTTCTGCATAAATGTTGGAGGAAAACGCTTGAAACAAAACGTAACCGTTAAAAAGAGAAAAGAATTGGAAGCCAAAATGGCTAAAGTTTTCAGGGAAAGCATCAAGGGACTCTCGACCGAATTGCAAAAAATATTGCTAGACGACCTAGTCACAGCCTTCCAAAATAGAATAAACGTGTTAATCCGAGCGCAGAAGAAAAGGAGCTACTAACACAGACTAAATAAGAAAAAGACAGAGTTTGAATACATAAAAGCTTTATATAAAGAGGTTGAAAATATCGCCAAGAGGTTTGGATGATGAGACGCTCCAAACTTGAAATGTATATAGACATCCTTAAAGTGTTAGCCCACCGTGGCCCACTCAAGCTAACTCACATAATGTATAAGGCTAACGTAAACTGCAGTGTGCTAAAGGAATACTTAGACTTCCTAACCAAACAAAACCTCGTCGAAGAGAGAACCGTAGGCAAGCGAAGAGTCGTTTACGCAATAACCCAAAGAGGCATAATGGTACTCAAGTACTTCAGAGAACTAAAGCAAGTGCTGCCCATAGTTGAGGAAGCAAGAAACAGAATACCAGTACCATACTAACAATCCTCAACTTTCTAACAAAACAATCTTCCATACGCAGTAATATTTTCGACATCGAAACACATCTTTTATTCCACAAAACTCTTTCTAATTCAATGATTACAATGCTTGAGGAAACAGCCGTATTTGCCGCAGGCTACACCGCCGCACTACTCGTCTCCCTGATATTAGGCATAATGCTCTTTGGTGTTTTCTGGGCCAAAACTGGAGTTCGCCATAAGTAGCCAACGTTTAATTTAGAATCATTATACATGTTTCGTAAGATTTAATAAACGCCCCCTTCTTTACACTTACTGTACACGAGTAAAACACCAGGGGAAATACGGTGGCGAAGCAAGAAGTTCTGGGGAAAAAACCCCTTCAAGTGCTGGAAAAAATCAGAGAAAATCTTGAGAAGCTGAACGAAAAAATGGAAGTCATGATTGAGCTGCAGAAACACGGCAGGAAAGATTTTCAGCCACTTCCAGAAGCCCCACTAGATGTTATGACTTTGCTCTCCATGCCTGATCACCTCAGGAAAACCGCCATGACCGTGTGTAGGCTTGGCCGCGCAACAGCAGAAGAGATTGCCCAACAGACCCATAGAGCGAGAGCCGTGGAAAGCGCCTACCTAAACCAGCTCGTGATTATGGGATACCTGAAGAAAGAAAGGAAGGGAAGGAAAGCCTACTTCTATGTGGAGAGAGAAGGTCAAGGGTGATGAGCATGGGTAAAATCATAGCTGTGCATTCTTACAAGGGTGGAACAGGAAAAACCCTCATTTCGGTAAACTTGGCTGCAATACTTGTTAGGCATGGCAGAAAAGTTTGTTTGTTGGACCTTGACTTTCGAGCTCCAAGCCTTTCTACGGTTCTCAAAATTGAAAAGGCGGAATACTGGTTAAACGACTACCTGAACGGCACCTGCGAGATCGACAAGGTTTTGATAGATTTAAGCGACAGAATTCAAAATAAATGTAAATTCTTTGTGGGGTTAGCCAATCCGACAACAGAAGCTATAAGAGATATGACTGCGAAGGATAGAAAATGGGAGATGCGGGCTTTAGGGAGACTTTTGGCTCTCAGAAATTCCCTCCTAAATGATAAGGCCTTTGACTATTTGATTTTTGACACAAGTCCCGGACTTCAGTACTCATCTATAAATGCCATTGTAAGTGCTGATTTAATACTCGTGGCAACAACTCTTGATAGGTCAGACGCTGACGGAACGAGACGCATGCTGCGGGAACTTTACGACCTCTTTGAAAAGAAGACCGAGATAGTTCTGAACAAAGTTTTGCAGGACGTTTCTCCGAAATCGGGAAAAGAGGAGGCACAGGCCAAGATTAAGGACCTATACCACGTTCCACTCTTGGGCGTAATACCTTGCTTCTGCGATGTTTTAAGATGGAAAGGGAACGCCATTTTCGTTCAAGAAAGGCCAGAGCATCCCCTCGCAAAAATCTTGAATGAAATAGCAAGCAAGATAGATAATGATATAACATAAGTTCCTAAAGCGCTGCTATCTTGTTTATCAGCTGATAAACCTTACAGTTTCTGCACTTTTCATAATTTTTTTCTTCGCATTGCCTGCATATCATGCGGTTTAATTCCTTAATTTCCAAGTTCATCAGCGTTCTCCTTCCTCTACGAGTAAAGAGTTTGTGAATGCGGTAATATACTGTATTTCGCTTTCGTAATATTTCATACATAAGATGGTATTCGAACAATTTTGATAGGACTATACATAATCGCAAAGGCAGCAAGATTCCTAAAAAGTCCATGTTGATGGTGTGAAATTTGAAAGGAACGCATTCATGTATAATAAATTTATAGGACGCTAAATATTCTAATGCGTTATCAAAATAGGGAGATAAGTTAATCATTGGATAAGTCGGCGATTGTTCTTGCTGGTGGATTTTCCAGCAGGTTTGGACGGGACAAAGGATTACTGCAGTTGGCAAATAAGCCTCTTATTAGACATGTTTTAGAGGCAATTAGTACCATTGTTGATGAAAAGATGGTGGTTGTTAGTTCAAAGGTTCAAGCTGAAAGTTATGCAAAGGTTGTAGGTTCAAACGTCAATGTCATTATCGATGCGAGTGATGTGCAAAGTCCGCTTGTGGGCGCGTTAACGGGTTTCAAAGAAGCACGTGGGAAATATTCGCTTGTCCTTCCGTGCGACACTCCTCTCGCTTCTAGGGATGTTATTTCGCTCCTGTTTGAACTCTGCATAGATAAAAGCGCGGTTATTCCGCGGTGGCCGAACGGATACATAGAGCCTTTGCAAGCTGTTTACTGCACAAAACCTGCTTGTGAGGCTGCTAAAGAGGCTTTGAGTGAAGGAGATTTGAATATGCGCTCCATGGTGGATAGGCTGCAAGGTGTAAGGTATGTCTCTACGCTTGTTCTTCAGCAACTAGATCCGGAGCTTAAGACGTTCTTTAACATTAACACACCTATGGACTTGAAAAAGGCTGAGTTCATGCTCAGGCGCAGAAACAATCTTCCTGGATAATTATGTTTATCTGTGCCGCTTTACATTTTTGGCATATTCTTTCGTTTCTGAGAACAATTTTTCTGTGTCTGCTTTGGAGTGGGCTGTGCTTAAGGCTCCGGTGTGGGTCGGCAGAAAGAAGACTCCATTTGCTATCAATCTTAGATGATAATCAACAAGTTTCTTTCTGTCAGCCTTGAAGGCGGCATCTGCATTCTTTGCTCTTTCTCTTGTAAAGTGAGTGTTGAAAATGGAGCTGGCTCCTGTCACCTGCACATCCACGTTATATGTTTCAAAAGTTTCTCTCAATTGCTCTCTTATCCTGTCTCCAAGCCTGTTTAGCTGGTTTATCAATTTGCCATCTTCTAAGATTTTCAACGTAGTCAAGCCAGCTGTCATTGTTATTGGGTTCGCTGTGAAGGTCCCGCCGTGAAAGGAGTAAAGCGGACGTTCATAGCGGAGTGTGTCTAATCTTTCCATGAGTCCTCTGCATCCGCAAAAGGCGCCTATTGGGAAGCCTCCTCCCAAAATTTTTCCAAAAACGGTTATGTCCGGTGGTACATTATAGTATTGTTGGGCTCCGCCTGGAGCCATTCGGAAACCGGTAATGACCTCATCGAAAATCAGCAGAATTCCTTTATCATCGCAAAACTCCCTTAGCCCCTTTAAAAATTCCTTTTCAGCTGAGATTCCTCCGCCAGCACCAAGAACTGGCTCGATTACGATTGCGGCGACTTCTTCGTTCTTCAACCTTTCTTTAACCCCTTCAAGGTCGTTGAAGGGCAAAAGAATTGTGTCTTGAAGGGTACCGGATGTTAAGCCAGCGGACTCTGGGATGTTGAAGGGGTATTTGACGCCCGTGTGGAGCGCGTCGTAGCCTCCGTGCCATCCTCCCTCGAACTTGGCGATTTTGTTTCTGCCTGTGTGTGCTCGCGCCAAGCGTACGGCGTACATGTTTGCCTCTGTTCCCGAGTTGGTGAAACGAACCATTTCGGCGTTCGGAACCATTTTCGCAACTTGCTCGGCTAAAGCAATTTCCAACTCGTGGCATGTTCCGTAGTGGGTGCCGTTTTCCAGCTGTCTCCTAACGGCCTTTACAACGGGTGGTGGGCTGTGGCCGAGTATAAGTGCAGCATGTCCCAGCCAAAAGTCGATGTATTCGTTTCCGTCAACATCGTAAAGTTTGCTTCCCTTCGCTTTTGCGGTATAGAATGGATATGGTTCAAAGAATCTTATGCCATAGGAAACTCCGGCTGGGAGAACCCTTTTAGCCCGTTCGTATAGAGCCTTGGATTTGGAGGTTTTGGAAACGTAATTTTCAAACATTTGAAGCTCCTTCCAAAGTTTCAGCTTTCGCAAATTTCTTATTTATAGTCTCACGGCTTCATTTAAATTGTTTACAATGGCATCCGCCTGTGAACACTCTAAATTTCTTCCTTCTCTGTTCAAAAGTATGGCATTTATGCCCAAACTCTTGGGTAAGAGTATGTCTACGGATACATCGTCCCCTATCATAACTGCTTCTTCTGGCCTTACATTCAGAATTTCTAGGACTTTTCTGTACATTTTGGGATTTGTCTTGTCGCATCTTGCTTCGTAACCAGTCATGATGAATTCAAAGTAATTCCTAATTGGCTGCATCGCCTTTTTAAATTGAAAGTGGGCGATTGTTGTGACTATGGCTGTTTTGAATTCGTTTTCCTTTGCCTTTATCACCGCTTCGGCAGCATCTGGATATAATTCATATGGCTTATTTTCGAGGAGTTTGACGATGGCACTCAATGTTTCTTCGTCGACTTTGACTTTTAGCCTCCAGAAAATTCGCGAGAGATATGAGCGCCAGCTTCTGTATCCGTATTTTGGATAGTCTATAAAGGAGACATAGGCCCATGCTGCCTTAAGTTGTTGAGGTGAGACTTCGTAGCCCTTGCCGAAGAGGTATTCTGAAATTTCTGTTTCATTTACGCCGTCCTTTACGTAAGCTATTGTCCCATGCAAATCGAATAAAACAGCCTTTATCTTAACCAAGCAACTCACTTCGTAACCAAACGCTTTTTCTTCTTCTTATTTTTATAGAAAAGCTTTTAAGCTATTCCAAAAAGCGATATTTTTGGCAACTGTTTGTGTGTAATTTGGAGATTAATTGATTGAGTATTGAAAGAAATTTGATAATTTCTGTTCTAAAGCTGACTAACAATGGACCAATTTCAAAAGAATTAGTTAAAAAAGATGCAAAAATTTCATCCGAAGTTGCTGAAAGATTGCTTAGAAAACTGCAAAATGAGGGGTTAATTTATCTGCATAAGAATGTTGTGGAAGCTGATGCCCTCCAACGCCTCAAATTGGCCGTTCACGCTATTCATTTGGGCGCCGACATCGAAAGTGTAAGCGGCTTTCTACAATGGAAAGAGTTTGAAGATATGGCTGCTGTTGCCCTTGAACGGAACGGTTATGGCGTCAAGAAAAATTTGAGATTCAAGCACGTTGGGCAGAGATGGGAAATAGACGTTGTTGGATGTAAAAGACCTATAGCCCTGTGCGTGGACTGCAAGCATTGGCGTCATGGATTATACCCTTCTGCTTTAAGAAAAATTGTTGAGGAACAGGTGGAAAGAACATATGCTTTGGCTGAATCACTTCCAAGTCTCTTTGGCAGAATTGAATGTGCCGCTTGGGACAGGGTTAAGCTTGTTCCGGCGGCTTTGTCGCTTGTCACTGGAAGATTCAAGTTCTATAATGACGTGCCTATCGTTCCAGTTCTTCAACTGCAAGATTTTTTGAGTCAGCTTCCAGCCTTCGTAGACTCGCTGAAGCATTTCACAAAAACTTTTACCGAACAATCTCCTCTAAGTCATGATTTCTAAGACGGTTTTCTTTGCAAACCTTAGGGCTGGATATAAGCTGAGGACAAATGTTGAAGCTAAAGCTGTCAGCAGCCACCCAGCTATTTCGACCACAGTGCAACTCGTAACATAAGGCTTTGGGACCAAAATCAGCAGAGTAATGATTATACCAAAGGCGATTCCGACGGCAAAACTCGAAAGCAAAATCACAAAGCTCTGCCCTGAAACAATGTTTATAACAGTTCCGGGCTTTGCTCCCAAAGCCCTCAAAACACCAAATTCTTGACGCTGCTCGGTTATGGTAAGCATAACATAACATATTAGGCACAAAGAAGCTGCAAATAGAGAAAACAGCGGCAAAAACATTATTGTAGACCATACTTGACCGAGAAAGCTGAGATTCTTGTCTAATACCTCATTGAGTGCAAGTACCTCGAACTCTGGGTTTAACTTTTTAACTTCGGCACTTATCTGGTTTAAAATACCTGCATTATCAACAGAAGGGGCAATTTTAACCACGACTACATTTGGTTTTGATACACCGGTGATATTTTGGAGGGGTTTTAGAGGTACGTATGTGACGTTTCCATTGTTAATTGGATCCAAACAAACACCAATTATATCAAAATCATTCATGAACATTCTTATTTTCTGCTTTAGGGGCACAGAGAACATCTTCAAAGCTAAGGTATCCCCTATCACAGCTTCTGTGACTTGATCGTTTTTTA
>Ga0315309_1002623_pt1 | contig 10469 bp, 13 predicted proteins | sample TDP4_MG_FD_203080 | JGI IMG/M metagenome (GOLD analysis project Ga0315309, IMG submission 203080) | Freshwater sediment microbial communities from Lake Towuti, South Sulawesi, Indonesia - TDP4 | ecosystem: Environmental > Aquatic > Freshwater > Lake > Sediment | place: Indonesia: South Sulawesi...
GAATGTGGAGATCAGATTGAAACTGAAGAAGATGAGTAGGAGACCTAGGAGACTTGGACGTGCATAGATGTAACGAAACCCGTAGATAGACTCTTTCCAGATGCTCCCACGACTCTGGAGTCCAGCTTCTGTTATGGCAGGCCGTGGGATGCGCACGAGGAGCAATATGCTGACCGCTACTAAGAGTGTGACCAAGTCCACGGTCAAGACTCCGTTGACACCTATAATGCCGAGAACGATTGCGGCCGCCACAGGAGCGAACACACCTGAAATGTTCTGGGCCAGTGAAAGCATGCCGCTTGCACGACCATACTGCTCCTTGGGAACCATCGTGGTTACAGCGGCTGAGTAAGCAGGGAAATGAAAGGCTTGAAATGCAGCTGCAAACGCGTTCGTCACGTATAAATGCCATATTTGCAGATCGCCGGTTGTATATAACAGCAGAACAGCTAGGGTAGAGACTTCTGCAGCAATGTCACTGAACATCATTGTGAGTTTTCGATTCCAACGGTCTACGAGCGCGCCGGCCACCGGACTAACAAGAACTATAGGAGCGAATGAGAAGAAGCCGACTAAGGCTAAGGCTGTCGCTTGACCAGTGATTTCCCAAGCCCACACAGCTAACGCAAAGCCTGTCATCGCCGTGCCCCACGCAGATCATGGTGAATGTAAACATGGTTCTAGATGCAATCATCGTGTGGTGCCGCCTGAATGAATCCCAAGGCTATGCAAAATGAGGACTTAAAAGATATCGCTTCTTGAACGAGTGTAAGTGATAAAAACCTACGAATGCTCAAATGATTTCGAAGAGTTGCAGGCTAAGAGGCGTGATTGATTTTCAGCTAAGCGAGGAACAGATTGCCATGCGCGAAAGGGCACAACACACCGCCGATTCTCACTCACTCTGCCTCTTGACAGTATCGTTGTCACGTCAGCTTCTGTTTCTTTTACGTGTAGTTTTTCCTTCGTACTCCCGCGCCACAATCATCGTCGAAGTCAAAAGGACGCTCGGGACCTTTCTCATATTCACGGAAAGAAACTCTTCAAGTGCCTCCATGTCGGTCAACGAGACCTTTGCGATCACGTCGTATTCACCGTAGATTATGGCTGCAGTCAAGACCTCGTCAAATCCAACGATTTTCTGGCAAACGTCTCTCTCAGTACCCGACGTCACTTTGAACAGAACGTAGGCTTGAACTGATATCGGCACACCCTTGATGAATTACACTTAATAATCAGAAAAGTAAGTGTCTTTCTAAAGGCTTATAAGACCTGCTCATATCTTATCAAACGACTTGTTGGATGGTGCGGAGGCTTGTCTCGGAGGACTTGTCTTTGCCTCTAGAACGCTGTTTTCAATATCTACTCTAGTTCAGCAAATTGTGCCATTCAACTCTCAGAACTATTGGCAGATAGGTGAAGAGGTGAAGGACCCGATGGCTTTGAAGGTTTACAACACCCTGAACAGACGCCTTGAAATCTTTAGACCCCGACAGGGAAAGAAGGTGCAGATGTTCGTGTGCGGACAGACCGTTTACGATGACGCCCACATGGGACACGCCAAAACATACGTGCAATTTGACGTCATCGTTCGATGGCTGAGACATCTGGGCTACGATGTATTCTACGTTCAAAACATAACCGACATAGAAGACAAGATAATTAACCGAGCGAAAGAATTAGGCGAGGACCCGATAAAGCTTGCTGACCAGTACACTCAGCGGTTTCTCGGAGACATGGAAGCCATAGGCGTAAAAAAGAATGTAACAATGTTTCCGAAAACAACCGACTACATAACGCAGATGATCGAGCAAATCAAGATTCTTATCGATAAAAGCTACGCATACGTTGTTGACGGAGATGTCTACTACGATGTTGCCAAGTTCAAAGACTATACCAAGCTTTCTCGCATGCCACTTGAAGAATTGAAGAAGCACAGAATCGAACCTGACCCGAGAAAGAAGAACTCCTATGACTTCTCGCTTTGGAAGAAACAGAAACCAGGCGAACTCGCATGGGACTCGCCGTGGGGCAAAGGACGACCAGGATGGCACATTGAAGACACAGCAATGACAAGGGCGATATTCGGTCCACAATACGATTTGCACGGCGGAGGCAGCGAACACATCTTTCCCCATCACACAAACGAGATTGCACAGGCTGAGGCAGCAAGCGGAAAGAAACCGTTTGTAAAATATTGGCTGCATGTTGGGATGCTGCAGATAGGCGGAGTTGAAATGCACAAGTCACTGAAAAACTTCATCACAATCAGAGAGATGCTGCTTAGAATCGACGCCGAGGTGCTTCGACTCTATTATGCTTCGACGCACTATCGGAAACCGATAGAATTTGACGAGAAACACATTGAGGAGCCCAAAAAAGAACTCGAATACCTATACAACACGTTGAGAAACATTCAAGCCTCAGCCTCAGAGGATGGTAAAGAGCCAGCCGATCTGAAGAAGACTTTAAGCCAAGCCAGAAAGGATTTTGCTGAAGCTATGAACAACGACTTCAATACACCACAAGCTCTGACCCATCTGTATGCCTTAGCCCGAAAAATCAACACAATAGTGGCAAAACAGAAGATCAGTCCTAAGCTGGTAGAAGAGGCTTTTCAAACATTAAGACAACTCGGAAACATCTTTGGTATTCTGGAAAAGGAACTCCCAGAGAGGGAGGAAATTCCGGAAGATATTAAAGTGCTAGTTAGGCAACGCGAAGAAGCTCGAAGCAATAGAGATTGGAAAAAGGCAGACGCTATAAGGGACCAAATCAGAAGACTAGGCTATCTGCTCGAAGACACTCAGGAAGGACCAAGACTGAGGAAGGTTCTAGAGTAGCGTGAACTTATGTTGACTACTGTGCAGGAACTTCGATTGTAGGCTCTTCTTCGACCACAATGTGCTTTTCTGACCTAGTTTCTCTGGGAGCTAAGTCTGCGCCCGTGAATTTTCGGAAGCAGGTAAGACTGCAAAAGAGCATGTTAATGTTGTCTGGGGTCTTGTGTTTGATCCAACCTCTGGGCTTGAAGAAGTAGAGAAGGGCCTTACTTTCCTTCTTGCACCAGTCACAAGCGTGAGAGACCAAACAGACTTCACTCAAAATTGAGTTGACCGAGAATGTCCTTAACGGTTATGAAACGGGAATAATAATTGAGAATTTGGGTTTCTGCAGCCTTTCATTCCACAGGCTCAGGAGTCGGAAGCTGCTGTTCAATTCGTTCTGACATAAAGTCAACGGCTTGAAGAGTGTTCTTGGCAAGAGCAAGCAAGTCGATAGCGATCAAAAAGATTAGAAAGATTCTTAGGTCTGCCGAAACACCTACGCTTGTTCCCTCAAGGTCTAGTGTCATTTCTATTAGGGCACGATCCAAAGTAATGACAAAGAATATGAGGACGAATATTGCCTTGCCTATGTTGAACCCATGCCGAAAAATCGTGCCAGACGCTAGCTCTGCGGCTACAACGAAGAAGATGACGACTGTAGTAAACAGAGCCAGCAGCTGAGTGTAACGTGCAACGAGATCTGGTGCGAACTCAGAAACTCGCGATGCAAAGAACATTGGAAGAGCATACAAGAGAGCAAAGTAAAATACTCCTTTTATGATTGCCTTCACAATGCGAGGCGGCATCTTCTTAGTAAATGAACTCGCTGACTCATTTTCAGACAACAGGAATCACCACTGGACCGTAATTGAAGGCTGACGTGTTGAAGAACAGGTGAGCCTCTCTAATGGTGCTTGAGACGGGAACAATCAATTCCAAGATCGAACTATAGCTACGGTCGGGCAGTACGTCCAGAGCGGTTATTTCATAGCTTAACGTGTGGCCACCATCGTCGACCAACTCCAGCTGCATGGTTCCTTCCAGACTGATCAGTGAATGATTATCGAAGCTCACTGGCACAGCTGCCCGCCGATGAGTAGCGTTGTAAGGTAGCGACGAAACGTCTCCAATTGCCAAACCACTTAGAGGTGCTCCCCAGGGCAGAGAGAAGTTACCTGAGATTCGGAAAGGCACAGCGCTGGCATAGCTGAGTCTCAAGGCGAATTCGACATCAAGGGCCTCGTCGTCGAAGAGCACGTGCGAAAGAGTGTCAGAAGCCAGCTGGCTGAAGCTTATTGACATCGTATGAGTGGCTGAAACGTTGTTGCCCCTAGGAATTCGCGGCACAAGGGTCGTTGAATTTGAAATGCGCAATCCTTGACCATCTTTAATGAGAGTTGCCAGTTGTAGGTCGGATACGTCGTAGAGGCCACCGTTTTTGATGGAAAAGGGCAGCGACACGACAAGGCTTCCATTTGAAACGTTAGTGTAAGAGAGATCGCCGAACCCAGGTGTAAACTGAAAGGCAGAGTAGACAGCCGTGACTATAAAGAACAGCAATATTATCCAGAATATGTAGATTGCCCAGCCCAGCGCTCGAATCGCCTGCTTCATTTACATCACTTGCGCGATGACAGTGAAAGCACGGATCTGGTGTTTTTCTGTTTCTTACTTTGCTTGGGCTTCTAGTTGAGGTTCCGTAGGTGGCTCTGGTGCTGACGTCTTTTCTTGGTTTTCATTTTTCTTGGTTTCTTTGACGTCTGCCTTCTGCTCTTTATTTTCTTCAGCCTTAGCCTCTGGTTTTGACTCTGGCTTTGCAGTTGGGGGAGAAGCTGGGGCTGGCGCTGGAGTTGGAGCGACCTGCTTTATTTCCGTCTTGCTGGGCTGTTGTATTGGCTGAGACGATGGTGCAACAACTCTTTCCTGCTTTAGCAGTTGCACTGCCCTTATTGTTAGGATGGACCCTATCCATCCCATGACGCCCAAGTAGAGTATATGAATCACAGCCTCGATCAAAGGTGCCATGGCTCTTCCAAACACCTCTACGAGGTCAGCTGATGCTAGGATTGATAGGTCTCCAACTAGGAAACCATAAGCGCTGACGAAGGTGAAGCCCAGCAGAATGACACCGATGAACAGCACTATCAAACCCGAGACTTCCAAATTGCTAAATTTCAATGCTCAAGCCTCCGAGGGTCAACTGTCAAGTCAAGCTCTATAAAAAAGAAATGGATCCAGGCTATGAATTTGTGATATTCTTTTATCGCACAATTCATCAGATTGAAAACAGTGGCGAAGCTTTTATTTTCCTAGTCTTGCCAGATTTAATTGATTCAGATGAGCTTTAGCCATTTCAAGTTCCCACTAGCTCTCGGATTTTGTTTCATGGTAGCCTCGATGTTTCTCCCATTCGGATATGAATTCGGGGTGGGACGAATGTACTTATACGTTGATCCGCCTCCGCCTGAACCCTCACCAGAGTATGCCAACAGAATCTATTATTGGTCTTTTATGCACATACAGGAGGTATTTGAAAAGACCGCAGACGGTTGGGTGCTCGTAGGCTCACAGCGATTGTTCTTCTTCGATTACTGGACTTGGTGGGGGCCAGGTACCAGCGGAGTGCGCCCTTTAAGTGTCTTGATTCCAATGTTCTTCGTTCAGGTCGCCCTCTTGTTTATTGGTCCCCTGACTTTACTAAAAGCCAAAAAAGAACTGCATACATTGCTGCTGTTCTTTTCTCTTCTAGTTCTAGACTATCTTTACTCATTTGCATCACATGTTCAATACTCCGAATTAAGTGCGGGGTTCTGGCTGTCAGGCCTTAGCACAATTCTTATTTTAATACCTCTAGTTTACACCTCAAAACCAATGATATTGAACTACGGGCGAAGGATAATCTCTTTTCATTTTCCCATGCCCGCGTTGATTAGGGCGCTAATCTCCTTGTGGTCCGCAGTCTGGGGTTTGTTCTGGCTTAGAGTTTGGTATATCAGAAGAATTAACGGTGAAAGTTTAAATTTTGCCCTGTTTTTCCGTCGGGCGTTTGGTTCCCAAGAAGCGTTTCTTCGCTCGATCAGCGACCCTTACATCTATCTGTCAATTCTGCTGTTCGCCTCATGTATAGGCTTCCTTATGAGGAAAAGGGGTGCTGACGCCTTCACATCATCTGTGTTATTCGTGGGAGTGTGTCTTGATGCCTACCTGCTTGCAAGTTTCTACTCTGGTTCGTTCACTGTGGCGCACCTTACGGTTTCACTTGAAGCTATTGTCAACTCTCTGATAGTCCTTTACTTTGCATACCTTGTCTTCGCAAATTGGTTTTATCGAAAACTCGAATCCCAAGCGACGACTTGACCTTTCACACGGATGAGGCTTGGACTACGGAGTTCGCTTAGCCTTGTCTCTTTTGCTTCAACTCGCGTATTAGCTTGGATGCTTCTTGAGCGCTTGCAGCTGATCCTACGACTTTCGCTCCCTTAGTGTTAATGCGGGCTCCGCAGTGGGGGCATTGTCTGGTTTGTTGCGTGGTCTTTGTTAGGAGCAAACGTCCACAGTTGTGACAAACAACGATTCTGTACATTTGCTTCCCTTTCTTGGCGAAAACCTTTTTGTCTTCAGCCGCTACTCTGTGTGTCTGGGGTTGCCATTGAGATGTGCCCGGACTCCCTTATAGATTCTGTTGTTACGTATTTTCGTCAGAAAGGCTACAAAGTCGAACGCGACGCCGTCTGGGACGGCAAAACCTCAGGCATGCCCCACAAGTTCGATTTGATGATTAGAAAGGGCCAGGAGCAACGTCTGGTCTGGATCCGCGCTTGGAGACGCACTGTCGGAGTCAACATGGTTATCAACATGGACAAGGCCGCGGAAGACGTTGGACTGCCAAGTCCAATCATGATCTCCGAGATGTTCAGCGGTCACGCCAAGGCCTACGCAAACAGACGCGGAGTGACCTTGCTAACGAAAAGAGAGATTCTGCAGCGCTTGGGCTAGAACTGCCTGAGAAACTGGTCTAAGCTGTCTTCTTGCTCTAGCTTTTCAAGCCAATCCACTATTCCAACCCTGCATCTTTGCTTTGCCTCAAGAACCAACATGACTTCTTCGGCCACAGCGCCAACTGTCTTCTCAGTTGTGTCGATCTCGCAGACTCTATCCTGACCAAGGCTCATTACCGCCTCATACAGGCAGACGTCTAAGATTTCAGCCGCTAGGTTTTCCCAAAGCTCTGTCCCTCTGAATCCACGGTGCTCCATCCGCTCCTTAAGCCGACGCGGATGACACCTCAAAACGAACGCTCTGGTAACCCGAGTCTTCGGGATTATGGAAGCGGCATAGTGCCCATCAATTATGACTCTGTGTGGGCATTGCTCGATTAATTTCCGCACTCTCTTTTTGAGCTTGTCTTCATCTGCAATTAGTGTTCCTCTCCGTTGATCAAATCCTTTTGTTAGCCTCTCCCGTTTGACGACTGTGGCTAAATCTATGTGTGAGGCGTCTAATTTTTCAGCTAGAAGCTCTGAGACCGCTGTTTTTCCAACGCCGGGCGTTCCAGTTACTATGATGACTTTCTTGAACTTGTTCCTCCCCTTCACATGATAGCACTGTGCGTCTTATTGAGATCAGCGTCAACTCTATTCCTATAAGATTTGAGTTTTGGAATGTATATGTAGGGGCGGTTGTTGACTGCTAGAAACCTTCTATCTTTATAATTCGGCGTTTCTCTAGGCGTCTTATGGCGTCGAAGAATTCGCTTTTCTGTTTTCCTTTGAGTTTGAAGTGTTGAAGCATGTCTTTAATGGGTATGTGCGCTCGTCCAAACTTGCGTATTTGGTCTCTTAGATAGTTGACGACAAGGCGTTCGACTCTGCCGCACTTCCATGTCGTGTTCCTTAATAAAACAGCTAGGGCCTGAATCATTGGCCGAGATTCTCCCTTCGAAGTGTTCACCGTCAACTTCTTCATCTTGCTTCTCAACCATAGCATGTTCCCAACCGCAACATTTAGAGTTTACTGCAACAACTATGCCCCAGAGATGTCCGATCATGGGACTAAACGAAAAGATTGCTGAAATTCGACTGGAAAAAGGAACCAAGCGGATAGAAAAGGCAGTCTTTCTCCAAAACGGGCTGAAATTCCGATGCCAGAGATGCGCCGTCTTCTGTTGCCGGCTGGGCGGCCCCAGACTCTTGAAGAAGGATATAGAGCGCCTTGAGGGAGCGGGCTATAGCAGAGAGAAGTTTCATGACATCGAACAAAACGGAATCATAACCAGAGCGGACGGCTCGTGCATTTTCGTGTCGATGGACAGCAAACACGGCCTGTTCAGATGTTCAATATATAACATCAGACCAACCTTGTGCAGGCTTTATCCTTTCAGCATCGAAAAACTCAACTCAGATTTGTACGTGTTGAAGCTGATCCCATGCTGCAGTGGCATTAATGTAGAGAACGGCGAATGCGTTGACGAGAGGTTCTTTGACGAATTCCTGAAGGAAATATTTCTAGGCTTGATCGATTCAGACGCTCTTTGACCAAAATTCTGAAAAGGATACAGGACGCATCTGATAACGAAAAAGGAGAAGCTGGGATCTTGCACTTTGTTTCTTCCAGGGCCAAGGTAAGGGGTTTCTTTGAGGGCGAAAACGTTGTTCTGGGCGCGTCTGTAATAGGCGTAGGCTCGCTGATAGGCAGAAACGTGTTGATAGGTTACCCCGTCAGGAAATCGCTCCAGTCATTTCCTTACTCAAGCGATTTTGACATAGAAAAACTAGACAAGATCAGCAAAGGCGCCAAGATTGGAGAAAGCTGCATTCTTCGCTCGGGCACACTCGTGTATGAGAATGTTTCGATATATGACTCAGTTGAGACTGGGCACAATGTGTTGATCCGTGAAGGCAGCGTTGTGGGCAACAAGACGCGAATAGGCTCATCTGCCCAGCTTGACGGATCTGTCAAAGTTGGCCGAAACGTGAGCATTCAATCTAATGTTTACCTCCCACACCTTACGGTCATAGAGGACGACGTGTTTCTGGCGCCAAACGCTGTATTAACCAATGATCCTTATCCCCCGAGCGAGCGACGCCTTGGCATAGTCGTAGGCAAAGGGGCTGTCGTCGGCGCAAACTCGTGCATTGTCGCCCGAGTGAGAATAGGCAATGGTGCAGTCGTTGGCGCCGGAGCCGTTGTGACTAAAGATGTGCCACCTCTCAAGGTAGTGATGGGTGCGCCCGCGAAAGTTTGTGGGACACGCGAAGACTTTGACAAAAAGAGGACTCGGTGGGAGAAGCGTGGAAAGTAGATGGAAATAGCTGAGGCAAAGATTGGAAAGACCGTGTTCGCCCGGCTTGTTGGAAACGATGAACTACTAGGCAGTGTGACTCATGTTGCTGAGAAAGCTAAGATAAGCGCTGGTTTCTTCTTCCTTATTGGAACTCTGAAAAAGGCTAAGCTGGGCTTCTTTCGCGAAGGAAAGTATGAAACTATCGAGATGAACCAGCCGCTTGAGGTTGTCTCTTGCCTTGGAAACATTTCGATCAAGGAAGGCAAGGTATTTGCCCATGCTCATGCTGCGGTGTCAGACGAGAAAGGCACAGTCTTTGGAGGGCACGTCATCCCCGAATGCATAATCGGTGTTACAGGCGAGCTTGTCTTGGTTGAGGCTTCTGGAATCAAAGCTGTCAGAGAGTTTGATGAGAAGACGAAGCTTTCTCTTTTATCCCTAGGCAGATCGCGCGTTCGAACAAAAAAAAGATCGTCTACTTGATTCTAAGTTGTTTCCTTAGTCTGAGCCCGTGAACGCCCGGCGAATAGTAGTCACGCAGCGTTTGCAGTTCCTCATAACCTTGTTTCTTGTACAGTCTTCTTGCTGCTTGGTTGTCTGCGCGAACCTCTAGGCAACTGATTTCAGCGCTTTTTTTCTGGAAGACTTTTTCGATTTCTTCGAGAAGCTTGATTCCCACTCCTTTTCTTCGGTGCTTGGATACTACATCGATGGTGTATATGTGGCCGACTTTGATTCCGCCGTGATCTTCAACGATGCCGATTGTGAAGCCCGCTACTTCATCGTTGATATTGACTAGCAAGCCGACGGCGTTCGGTTCTCTCAGTAGGCTTAGTATTTGTTCTTTTGAATATGCTTCTGTTGCGAAACATTCGCGCTCTATCTTCAGAAGCTGTTCTATATCTTGAGGATTAGCAGGCTCTATGGTTATCTGCAATCACGGGCAACCTTCTGTTAGGAGGACACGATGTTTAGGGTCAAGTTTGATATTCTGTCAGGCTTGAACAGGCGTGAATATACCTCAGCGATTTGATTTTGTATGTTCTTTTCGCCGCTATATACGAGGTGGCTCGTGCAACCCCGCGTACAGTCCGAGGCGCCGAACCCTATGATGGGAATGGTTGTTCCTTTAATCTTTTGAATGAGTCTGTTTACTCTGCATTCTTGATTGATGCTGGTCTGCGCGGCGATGACTGCTTCAACTTTCGCTTTGTCATCAGCTAACAGATAGTCTATGTGCCAATGCCTGGTCTTTCGTTTCCTCAAGTGTCTTTCAACTCTTTTTCTCATGCTCGTTGCTCCATTGCCTAAAGCTGAACCAGTGTACGCGTAGTATCCCTTTTCAACACTTGGACCAT
>Ga0315309_1002624_pt1 | contig 10468 bp, 7 predicted proteins | sample TDP4_MG_FD_203080 | JGI IMG/M metagenome (GOLD analysis project Ga0315309, IMG submission 203080) | Freshwater sediment microbial communities from Lake Towuti, South Sulawesi, Indonesia - TDP4 | ecosystem: Environmental > Aquatic > Freshwater > Lake > Sediment | place: Indonesia: South Sulawesi...
TCCGCTGGGCGGTGAAGACAGTTAGCTCCGAGCCGCTTTCACCGCTGCAAGTTATTCGGAAAGCTATCGCCGCATCGCTTATGTCCGTGGCAAGGGCTTCCTCGGTATCAAATCTAACGGTCGCAGCGATCTGTTTGGGGTTGTTAAATTCACTGTGCATGTTATGCTGCATAAACATTGCGCAATCCAGGGCCACAACGACCTCGGAGAATTGCCATTCTCTTTCGGCGCAACCTTGGGCGATAAGATTTGCCAATACTTGCTGATTTTGTTCCTGTTGCTGTTCGATGGAGACGCTAAAACAGCCTAAGACCTTTCCATCTCGGCTGGGCGAACCGAGGCAGACCATGGTCGCTCGGTCTTTACTTAGATAAATTCCCAAATGGTTCTGAGGTTTCACTTCGAGCGAGCTCCTAATAGATTATCTATCAATCGGAAATTATGGCAGTTCGTTTTACTTTGTCGCCATCTTTCGTTATCGCTATAGTCGCTGATGCCTTAGCCACTCCACTTACCGCGGTTACTTTGATCGTGAAACACTCGCTGCTGGTGGTGATATATTTTTCACACTTTCCAATCGAATCAGAATATCTAATCAGCTTCTTCTTCAAGTCTGCCATATCTGTAAAAGGCTCTACACGTCTTATCTGTATTATTTGTTCAGCGATTTCAGGGGCGTCAGATAGGCCGCCGAAAGTAAAAGCTGCCTCTAATACGTGTCGCGGGGCTGTATTTATATTGACCCGCCTGGAAGCCCACATTCCGGTATATTTCAGAGCCGATTCTTTTCGGCCTTCTATGTACGGCCTGGCCAGGGCCTCGGTATCAATCAGCGAGCTGTGAAGAAGCTTTGTAAAATCGGCGTCCTGCTTGGCCATCTGGTCGGCGACAGTTATAGTTGTAGTTGTTGTAGTTGTCTGTGGTTTGGTGCTTTTTGTGACGGTTGTTTGGCCGGTCTTGGCACTGCTGGTTATGGTCTTTGTCGGTGCCGGCACTCTTACCGTTTGCATTATCGGCTGGAATTCAAGCTTGAACGGTTTTATCTGGCTTATTTGCGTTAGCTGCTCTTTTAGTGAGTCACTCTGCTGGCTTTCCAGTCCCATCCATTCACAGAAGATTTCGAACCCTGCTGCGGCTTGGCGCTGAACTTCTGGCTCACTCAATAGTAACCAACCGATGGGATATTTTGCGTTTTCGTCCTCGATTTCAATTTTGACCGTTGCCGAACCAATCTCAAACTCGGCCGGCTCGGTCACAAACGGCCAGGGCGGGCCATACGGGCCACGTACCGTTACAGAATCAGTCTCATTAGGGCCAATATCATTGACATCACTAATGTCATTAATATCACCGATATTATTTATATCGCCAATATTATTTATATCATCAATACCTTTGATGGTGCTCAAATTAGCATCCGTTTGGGTAGTATTTTCGGCGGCCCACTGAGCTAAAAGCTGCTGGTATTCGACCTCACTGAGGGTGAACAAATCAGAAAAATCCGGCTCATTTGGTCGGCTGATTAGTTGTGGGTTCAACTCTTGCAAGGTGGCAAGGGCGTATTTGGCGGCCGAGTCACAACCATAGCGAGCTTGGCTGTAATCTATGATATACTGGTTGCGATGGCGCTGAGCCGCAATACGACTGCTCAGGGTATAACCGAGTGTTGCCAGCACCACCAGCAGCACTAATGTTACCAGCAGCACAATACCTGGCTGGGTTCTGCTACCATAATTATTTAGGCTTTTGTTTCTCATCGCTGTTTTTACTCTTTTGTTCTTCTTGTTTCTGTGGTGCTTCTTTTGCTGCTATTTTTTCTGCTTCTTGTTTTTCTTGCTCCTGCCCTTGGCTTGATGGGAGGTTGAATTTGATTTTTCTTGTTCTATCGATAGCTATGGTTCGTTTGATTTTTTCTGTCTCCGGCACATCCAGAGTGCCCCCGACTGTCTCAAAAGGCTCGGCAAAAGAGATAGTCACCGTGATGCCGGCAGGCGGCGAAGGGTTCGCCCATCTATCCAGAAAATCTTTGCCCTGGGGAACCTGGACTTTGAAAAAAGTAACGCCGGTGCAAATTGGCACAAAAGAATATGCCTTTTCCCAATCCTGTCTTTTTTCGTCGAGTAGTTTATCTTCTAATGCTAAGCCGCTATGGCTGCGGTATAGAACTAAGCCGTTGGTACCAGTGTCATAATCGAAGCTCGTCTGCCAAACGATTTCTTCAAATGTCTGTTGTTGATTGCTGCTGTTATAAATGTTTTTTCGAATTGTCAGCCGAGCAGTTGGGAAGCCTTTTTCAGATTTATTCTCAATAGCGATTTGCGTATCTGAGCCAGATGCGATTATTCTATCCAGGTCTTCAGTGATGCGCTGCAGAACCTCGGACGGCAGTTGTGAGCTGTCGAGCTTACCTGTCACTGCATCAGCCGAGCGTTCGGCTCGGCTGTAAATACCCAGCACCGCTACCAAAACCATCGCTGCTATTGTCAGTGCCGCGAGCATCTCAGCCAGCGAAAAACCTTCCAGATTTCTGATTGTGCCGAGCCTTTTTTTCATATCATTTACGTCCAATTGCAGCACCGAAATCAAAACTCTTAGCGCTTTTTGTCTTTTAACAAGTTGAATATTTCGATTGTCTCCATTTGTTCGAGCTGCTCATACGTTAGGCCTGTCACTGGGTCTATCTTGTCCTGCTGTTTCTGCCCATCAGATGTCTTTTTCTCAACCGGCTCAGGCTTTTGTTCCATTAATTCTAATAGCTGCTCAACAGATCTTATCTGCAGATTTTTTTCCTGGTCACTTGGTTTGCCATCGGTCTGCTTATAAAGATCAAGGTTACTCTTGATAAAAGCTCCATCTTCAGTCGTCAGCATACCGTTGTCCATCCACTGCTGGATAGTTTGCACGTCGACCCCTGCGTACTGGGCAGCTTCCTCGATGGTTTTGATAATCTGGTCGGCTGGCAAATCTTCCTGTTGCTTTCCCTGCTGCTCCATAATTGCAACCAACTGTTCTTTTGTTACATCGGTTAGCCAATGCGTTAGTTCAACCGTTTGCGGTTCACCTTTGATGTCGTTATACTCTGCTGAGCAAACCGCTCTGACCCACATTCGAGCGGTTATCGGCTCATAAAATGTTTCAACAGTTGTTTGCCATTTAATTTCGGGATATTTGTCGCTTTCGCCAAACTCAACGCTTTCTTCCACCGAATCCGAGGCCAGCAGCTTCTCCATATTTTCGCGTGCCACCTCAAAGGCCTGCATCTGCAAAGCGGAATCCGCCATTGAGGCCACACAGCGGTTTATAACAACCAATACGCTCGAACTTATGATAGCCAGAATAATCAAGGCGGCCATAACCTCTATCAGGGTAAAAGCCTTGTTCGTATACTTGATACTGGATACTCGATACTTGTCGAGCATCGAGCATCGAGCATCGATGTCATCACGAATTTTAGAAAGGTACTTCATCTTTAGCTTTTGGAATTAGAAGCGCTACATCGCCTTCTTTAAGCTCAATAATTCTATTAAGACGGTTCACTACAACCGAATAGGGCTGTTCTTTTTCGTCCAGCATGACGATTTTCCCGCCGTATTGCCAGCCTGCATGTCCCGCTCGGAACTTTGCTCGGCCTTCACTTGTGTAGTCCCCATCATCGAACTGGACGTAGGCAACCCGGCAGTTGTTGCTAAAATCATTTTCGACGATAATCTCTTCTTCCAGAACCTCTGACAGATCGGGCGAGGTAATCTGGCGAAGCAAATAGCTCTGCTCTGTCAGGTCAATAATGACTTCGTATCTTCTATCGCTTTCAGCGGCTGCACTTGCAGCCATCTGCACGGTTGAGACAAAATCCTGCACCTGGGCCTTAAATGTGTTCTTTCGCAGCGCCGGGAAAAAATTCACCTGCGCCAGAAGTACAAACAGCGAAATTATCAGCACTACCATGATTAGCTCAGTCAGCGTAAAGCCGCGTACTCGATTCTCGATTCTCGATTCTCGTCCTTCGTCCTGCTCCCTGCGAGTATCGATTATCCAGTATCGAGCATCCAGTTTAGTTTGCATCGGTACTGAGCAGATCGGCATCGTTGCCCTCGCCGCTTTCTTCGCCATCTGCGCCGAGGCTCTTAATTGCAAATGGCTTGCCGCTTTCTGGATAAAGCACATAGATAAAATCATTTCCCCAGCCGTCCTTTGGTATTTCCGTGGTTTCCAAATAACCGCCCGCCGGCCAATTCTCAACATTTGTCGGCTGCTCAATCAGGGCCATTAGTCCTTCCTCTTCGGTGGGGAATCGGCCGGTGTCCATCTTGAATTGATTAACCGCCCCATGAAGAAGCCGCAGGTTGGCTTTTGTTGTTGTGACCCGAGCCTTATCGGTCTGGCCCACGAAATTACGGACCACCACCGCAGCCAATAAGCCTAAGATGATAAGCACGGCCATCAACTCTACCATCGTAAAACCACTTCTCAAATTTGTCTTTCGTCGTTTCATTTTCTTGTCAAACTCCCAAAATTAATCATTTAGAATTGTACCGCTGAAATTTTCAAGATCGGTAATATCGTAGCGTAAGCAATTACACCGATTATTGCCGCCATAAAAATTATAATAATCGGCTCTAATGCTGCACTGAGCCTTTCAATAACAATGTCCGTTGAGGCCTCAAGGTTGTCACTGATGTTTTTGAGCATTATTTCCAATTCACCGCTCTTTTCTCCTACGGCCACCATGTGAGCAATAGCAGGGTCGATAACGCCGCTATCTCTTAATGGCGTTGCAATATCAGCACCAGCTAAAATCCTCTCTCTCGATTGTCGGATGGCCCGCTTCATAAGACTGTTTCCGGTGACCTCCGCCACCACCCGAAGGGATTCAGCCATCGCAAGTCCCGAACCAAGAAGCGTTGAAAGGGTGGATGCAAAACGCGAAACCACACGCTGTTTTATAAGCGGGCCAAATATCGGCAAAGACAGTAACAGTTTATCGCGTAAATATGCACCTCGGTCGGTTTTGAAAAACTTTCTCAGGCTCCAGATGCTTGCAAATACCGCTGCGATAACCACCAGCAGCCACCAGCTCGTCAGCACATAGCCTACATTCATCAATTGCCTGGTAATCCAGGGCAGATTCTGCCCTGCCCTTTTAATTTGCTCACCTATAGTCGGAATAACTTTGGTTGTCAGAATTAGAATTGCTGCGATACAGAAAAAGATTAGAACAATCGGATATATCATTGCCGTTATTACTTTTGACTCTACTCGTTGACGTTTCTCCATGAAGCCAGCGATGGTCGAAAGGCTCTTGCCTAAAGAGCCGGTGACCTCGCCTACCCGGACCATACTTACATATACAACATCAAAATAATCGCTGTAGTCCTTCAAGGCATCTGTAAACGACTCGCCGGTGACAACGCGGTCACGAATATCGGTAATGGCATTTTTGAATCGCACATCGGAGGTTTGCCAAGTAAGTACGGAAAGCGCTTCGGTCAGCTTAATTCCTGAATTAAGCAGCGTAGCCATTTGCTTGGTAAAATCGATTATTCGGCTCTTGCTGCTGCGGGCAAAAATCGAAAATAGTGCCGCTCGCCCTTGGGCTACGGAGCTAACCTCTGTCACTGACGTAGGGTGAATGCTTCTGGCCCTAAGTTGTTTTCGCGCAGCGTAAGAGCTTTCAGCGGCGATTGCGCCCTTAATCTTTTTACCATCTGTTGCTATCGCTGTATAGTGGTACCTTGGCATAAGTTAAGCTAAAAACTGAAAATTAAAAACTAAAAACTATAACTCAAAATTTAAAACTTTTGAATTTTACGTTATGGTTTTACATTTTTCGCTTTAAGTTTTTCGTTTCTCGTTACATAACGTCTGTTTGTGTTACTCTCAATACTTCGGAGATCGTTGTTATTCCTGCTAGCACTTTTCTGGCTCCATCCATGCGTAGAGTCTGCATCCCAGCATCAAGGGCCACCTTCTTTATGGTACCAGCAGTTTTTCTTTTGTATATCAGCTCCTGGATCTCTTCGTTAATCAGCATCATCTCATAGATGCCTGTTCGGCCACGATAGCCGGTCTGAAAACATCTGTCGCACCCTGTCCCGACAAAAAACTTACCGTTGTCTTTGGCTGAGCGGAGTGCTTGCACATCCCCCAGCCCAAGTTCCCTTAATTCGCGGAGCGTAGGCTGATATTCCTGCCTGCAATTCGGGCAGACCTTTCGTACTAATCGTTGTGCTATCACGGCAATCAACGATGAGCTTACCAGATATGGCTCCATACCTAAATCCAAGAGTCGAGTTACTGCCCCTGCGGAGTCGTTGGTGTGCAGTGTGCTAAAAACTAAATGTCCTGTCAGCGAGGATTGTATTGCCATACGGGCTGTTTCGATGTCTCGCACCTCACCGACCATTATAACATCTGGGTCCTGACGCAGCACGTGCCGAAGTGACGTGGCAAAAGTCATGCCTTTCTTAGAGGCAACCTGAATCTGGCTGATCCCTTCAAGTTGATATTCGATCGGGTCTTCTATGGTTATAACATTTTTCTCAGATGAATTAATTCTATTAAGGCAGGCGTAAAGGGTAGTGGTTTTTCCGCTGCCTGTGGGACCGGTTACGAAAATAACCCCGTGAGAGCGGTGCAGCAAGCTATCAAATTTTTTCAAATCATCTTCCCATAGGCCTAACTCATCTAATCCGAAGAGACCGGTACTTTTATCAAGCAATCGCAGGACGCTGCGTTCACCGTAGCTGGTTGGCACGGTGCTGATACGCAGGTCTACTTCACGTTGGCCCAGCCGAACACTGCAGCGGCCATCCTGCGGAAGCCGACGCTCCGCAATATCCATTCCTGCCATAACCTTGATACGAGAGATAATCAGCGGCAGGACATTTTTGTTTAAGCTCAAGGTGTCATATAAAATGCCGTCAATACGATAGCGAATCTGAATCTTGCTCTCGTACGGGTGAACATGAATGTCACTGGCCCGCAACTGCAGAGCACGGAAAAGAAGGTCGTTGACCAGCCTAATAACCGGCGGGCGATTGACCACGTCGAGCAGGTCATCCGAGGCGGCAACCTCATCAACCAGATGCTCGAGATTTTGTGAGTCAAGTTCTTCAGCGACCTCTTCGATGACCGTTGTTCTCTGCTGGTAGGCAATATCTATTACCGAGGTGATAGCGGCGCGGGTGGATATTGCTGGCTTTACCGACAGGCCCATCATCTTCGAGACGTTATCCAGAGCATTCGCATCCAACGGCTTGGACAAAACTATCGTAAGTTCTCTACTATCGCCTTGGCGCCTTATCCCGATAAGATAATGGTGTTGAGCGTAGGTTGCAGGGACTGCTTCTATGAACTCCGAAGGCACCACACTTTGTGGTATTTCCGGCAGAAATTCCCAGCCCAGAGCCTCAGCAAACAGCTTCAAAACAGCATCTTCGGTAAAATATGGGCAGCTAAGCAGAAGCTCATCCAGCCGCTGCTGACCGCTGTTTTCCTCAAGGAACTTGGCCAATTGCTCAGCGTCAACTATGCCTGTCCGCTTAGCAGTTTGTATCAATAAATCTTTCATAAATCCATAGTTGGGTAAATGGTAACTGGAAATTGGAAACTGGTAATTACCAATTACCAATCACCAATTACCAGAGTTTATTCAGCATCCAGTACCTTCGGCGGATCTATCGGTCGGGGTTTTATGCCCGGCCAATCCTGGTATTTCTGGAATTCCTGCTCGTGTCGCTCGAAGGCGCTTCTATTTCTCTGTGATATCTGCTCTAAGCCACGCTTGGCGTAAGTCGTATCTTCCGGCCTTATGACCTCTGCCTTAACAAATATGTATAGCTTCTTCTGGATATCGCTGTTACTGACGCCTCTGAATAGTCCGCCCACCAGAGGAATATCGCCGAGCAGCGGAACTTTTGTCCCGCCCTTACTCTGGTTCAGTTTCAACAAACCTCCCAAAATAATAGTGCTGCCATCGGGGACGGTAACCGTGGTATTGATTTCACTAGTTGTAGTATCTGGTGGTTTCTCTCCGGTTATGGTTCCGAAATCTGACCGGGTCAGATTAATATCCAGGCGAAGCAGCTCGCCTTCGCTGATATGAGGCGTAATTGTAAGTTCTATCCCCGCATCATATCCCTCAAACTCCACCGCCGTCTGGATGAGGGTGGCTTGCTGCCCTGCTGCGCCGGTGGTCACCGGGATAGACGAGGTCCGAGTAACGTAGGTAGTATCCGTGGTGCTGATTTTGCCTGGATTGTTGTCATTAACAAGAATTTTTGGCTTTGCCAGAACCCTGCCATAATTCTTCTGCTGCATTGCGGTCAGTAAAGCGTTAATGTGTGTGTCGCCGTAAAAACCGGTTCCCAGGCCGCTATCGGACTGAAAATCGATAAAACGGTCTCGCTTACTATTTGTAAGCCTGGTAACCAAACTGCCGCCAGTAGCACCCGGCAGAATAGCACCGGTCAGGCCGGAGGTGTCCGTTAAATCAGGAAAACTGGACAGTGCATTCAGATCATAATTAAACGCGTCGCTTTTGGAGATTTCTACCAGCGTTACATCTATCAGAACTTGCGGCCTACGCTTGTCTAACTTATCTATTAAGTTACCTATCCATTCTTGATTCTTTTTGCTGGCATAGACAATCAATGAAAAAGTATTTGGGTCAGGAACTATGATTATTTGTTCTTCCTGCTTTGGTATGATCTTTTCAATCTTACCTTCCTTGTCTAAAACGGTCTCCTGGATAAGCTTCTGTAAAACGCCAGCCAAATGTTCTGGCGACTGGTTTTCCAGTGGGTAAAGCTGATAAGGTATCTCCTCTTTTTCCATCTCGCTGTCCACGTGGCTGATAATCGCCGCTATTCGGGCGTGCTGCTCAGCGGTGGCGTTGACCAGAAGCGAATTTGTCGGCTCAATTACCACCACTTGCGGCTCTTCCACCAGCGGCTCTTGTATAATGGCAGTCATTGGAGACTCGGTTACGGTGGGTGTAGGTATTGCAGGCTTTACTGGGGCTTTAGTAGTGTCAGTAATTCTCGAAGGAGTCTGGGCAATACCGCTGACTATACCCAGCTCTCCCAGCTTCTTTCTTACCTCCTCGGCCTCGACATACTTGATTTTGTAAACTTGCAAAGTTCGCAGGTCCTGCTGCTCCACGTCAAGAGTATCTATCAACTGCTCAACAAGGTCTAATTGCTCTTGGAGTCCTATTATCAGGATGCGGTTAGTTCTCTCATCGGCATCAAGGTACACCATGGGTTTAGTTGGCTCAGTTGGTTTTGCCGTCGGGAGTTGTCGAGCCCTGGCTTCTGCGGTTCTTCTGACGGCTTCCAGCCGAGCTCTATAGGAAGCGTCCGACTCTCCCGGCATTTGAGTAACAGTGGGTAGCTGCACCGCAGGCTCTGCAGCAATAGTAATTGATATCGTCCCCAGCTGCTCGGCCAGCGTCTGGAGCTTCGGAGCAAGGGTCTTTGCCATCGTATATTGTAACTGCCTGAATCTGAATTTTCTCGGCTCACCGGGCTGATCAACCATCTTCAAAATTGCTTCTACACGTGGCATACGATAGGCAAATTCCGTAACGATCAGCGTTTTCGTCTCGGCAATCTGTGAGACACTTACGCCGAGCTTCATATTAGTCAAAAGATTCTGAGCACTGGCGGTGTCAATGTGTTCTAACCTAAAGGGACGGGTTACAACCAAGTCCCCATGCTCTATCTTGCCCCGCTCTTCCTCCAGCAATTCGGGGTCAATATCTAATGCTTCTATCATAGGAACAACGGTTACTAGATTGCCCTTGTGACGAGTCATCACAAAGCCTTTGAATTTCAGCACCGATTCCAGCAGAGGATACAAATCCTTCACCTGGATAGGGCCTCGAAGTTTGCCGGCAAGCAACAGTGTAACATCGCCCCTGACCTTAGTTGGGTCGTACATAAAGTCCAGATTCAGGTACTGGCCAGCCAGGCCCAGCAGATGCACGATATCTACTTTATCCGGCAGATCTAAGGTAAGGGTTTCATTGCCGTTGGGAATAGGCTCCGGCTCATACGACCGAGTAGCAGTCTCCATATTGTGGGGCGAAGCTTCATCTTCCTGCACCGGGGCGGGCTTGTCATTGCCACCAAGCCCATCCTCATCCGAGGTTGGGGAGCGGTAATCTGGTCTCGATAAATCGGTGGTTCCAAGGATATTTGGCGTTACCTTCGGCCACGGTTGTGGTTGAAAAGTGATCCTTTCAGCTTCGCGGGCTTTACCAGCGGGCGAAACGCTGCTCATCGCCCGTCGCTCGTCGCCTATGTCACTGTGGGTTTTCTGCATACCTGCTCTTTGTCCGCCCATGGACTTCGGCGAGCCTTCGGGCCGAGCCTCAGATCGAGCCGCAGATTCAATAGCAGAAACAATTTTCTCCATTTGGCTCGCTGGTGCAATAGCCAAGACGTCTCCGTTGTGGATATCTATA
>Ga0315309_1002625_pt1 | contig 10466 bp, 10 predicted proteins | sample TDP4_MG_FD_203080 | JGI IMG/M metagenome (GOLD analysis project Ga0315309, IMG submission 203080) | Freshwater sediment microbial communities from Lake Towuti, South Sulawesi, Indonesia - TDP4 | ecosystem: Environmental > Aquatic > Freshwater > Lake > Sediment | place: Indonesia: South Sulawesi...
AATCTTCTTTCCCTCGGAACGCGACGCCATAGGATTCGTTCATAGAGTTCGTGGTGACCATCCAAAAGGTAGAGCATACGCTGAGCTTCCTGAGTCGATCGAGTACTTTGACTCCAACTCTTTGAATGTGCTGAGGAGAAAGGAGTCTACTACGCCTCTAGAGATTCCTGAGTTTCCAGAGAAGGCTGTGGCAGCGGTTCTTCTGGAGCAATCGTATACGGAGGATGAGTTTGAGAGGTTCATCGAGGCGCTTGACGTAAGCTTGAGGGAGAACGGATCGTCGCTTGAAGATACGATGTCGGCTACAACCGATTCTGATAGGAAGAGGCTGACAAATATTAGGCATGCTGTACCTGAGACTGTGAATCAAGTGATCGCCTCACATAAGAGGAAGATTGCTGAGGTTCATAAAGTTGGAACTGACACGGCTGTGCCAGACCAGTATCTGGACGCCATGCTAGATTATTATCTGAAGAGGCTGGTCGAGGAGAGGTTCGAGTACGTGATCTTCGGCCATATATCAGAGAACAATCTTCACGTCAATGTGCTTCCTAATACTCTCGAAGAGCTGAGGAGGGCTGAGAGGTTGGCTGAAGAGTTTGCGAGATACGCAGTGGAACACGGCGGGACCGTGTCGGGTGAGCATGGAGTCGGGAAGCTGAAGCGCAACCTCCTAAAGGTAATGTATGGCGAGAAAGGCGTCGAGGAGATGTTCCAAGTCAAGAAGATTCTCGATCCTCAACTAATACTTAATCCGGGAAACATCTTCCCAACCGATTGAAAAAAGTTCTAGCGAGTATGTTTAAAGTCGTTTACATGATTCCCTTGCACAGGATTTGAGATCGAATGGTGAAGTGTCCAAAGTGTAAAGTCGACTATGTAGAGGCTGAGTGTGACTTCGAATATCAAGGCGTCCTGTTCCGCAATGTCAAGTGTGAAAGATGCCCTAAGTGTGGAGATGAGGTCGATATCTACTTGGAAGGAAATAGAAAGATAGTGATCGAAGCAAAAACAGAATGAAGCGTAGAGGGCGTCGACGCCTAAATAGAACATATTTCCGATCTAAGATTCAGTCAAATTGGTGTTTGAAGTGGAATGTAGAAAAGAGGAGAACTTAAAAGAATGCAACTGTAGCTACGATCCCTGCTCTAGGAAAGGCGTCTGCTGCGAATGTCTAAGATATCATCTGAGGATGAGGGAGTTGCCTGCATGTTGTTTTCCAAGAGATGTAGAAAAGACGTATGATAGGTCCTTCGAGAAGTTTGCTGAACTAGTGACTTCAAATACAATATAGAGCTTATTTTCTACCTGCCAAGCTGAAACATCTCATACGCGAGGTCCCCTCTAAGACCGTTATGGCGATTTCGGCTGCAGCGCAGTTCATATGGTTCAATCCTAATAACAGGAATGTTCATAGGTCTCTGAGTTGGATTCAACTTGAGTAACCGGCGATGGCGATTTGCAGCTATTGCGGCAAGCCGATTAAGCAAGGATATGCAAAATGCAGTCTATGCTCTAGGGTATTCTGTAGAAGTTGCTCCCTCGATTTGAGGAGCTGCCCAAGCTGTGGAAGAGATCTAAGATGAAATTTTCTTAACGAGCTGACAGAGAGACAACGGTAATCTTTTCGAAAAACTACATTCTCTTGTTCAGTTACTTAGCCACTGTAATGGTTTTGCTGATCGTAATCTCAGTGTTCTCAGCGGTTTCAGTATGGGCTCAGGGACCGCAGGAGCTTCAGAGGATCATCTTCATACACGCTGCGAAGCCACCTAAGCTATACTTCTAGGGTCTTCGATAGTGGTGTAGCCTGAGCTTAGGCTTAGGATCGCGCGCTAAAGGCTTGGTCGGTACTTACCGGTATTTACCTTTCGAAAAGATGCTAAAGAATTGTTGAGATGTCTATCTAAACACCGGAACTCTTAACTATTTTAACGAATATTTATCTATATTTTGCCGTCTAGAGATAGACGGATTTGAATCTTGGCGGTCATCCGTCTAGAAGAACGGATATGATATTTCTAGAGACGGGTACAGGAGGGCCGAGGAGGGGCCCAGATGACAAAAAAATACCCAACAAGAAAGGAGAGATGAAAATATGAAATTGAAGTTAGCTCTAGTTACGCTAGTTTTGCTGGTTGTGCTTCTCTTCGCCCAAACTACGACAAATGTAATGGCTCTACAGCTGGGAGAGACGTGGACGCTACTACAAACAAGAACTGGTGTTGCTGAATACTCAACAGAACAGGCACATACCGGATCATACTCAGTTAAGCTGGCTACTCCAGTATACTGGCCGCCCTCGACGCCGACGCCTCCTGACTGGATTTGGGGCGATCAGGGTAGAGTTAGATTTTTTGGCCAAGGCGAAACGCTCAGCGAGGTCATGCACCTTTCGTATTGGAGCTATGTTGCAACACCGGCGCAAGGAAATGACAGGATAAGACCATGGATCGCCATATACCTTGACGATGATGGCATGTACTTCAGGCCTGATGGGCTTCCTGATTGGGAGTATTACTTGCAAGCGGAGCCGGTGTATGCAACCGCAACGCATGACGCGCCTGGAAATTTAGCGAACCTTGGTGCTTGGGAATACTGGGACGCCTATGATGGTGCGCATCCTCTGCATTGGATATCTGCTGAATACTTTGGTCGTCCATATGAAGCGCCACACTTGCAAGATTATATTAGCGGCGCCGCGATGGACTGGCTAACAAGAGTCGGGGTCATACATTATGCTTCAATCCCGTACGGCGATTTAGAGGTCATCTCGATAGATTTCAGGGCTGGCTACGGAGGTACATGGAACGGTTTCATAGGCTACGTGGATGATGTTACAATAAACGAACATATAGTAAGTTTTGAGAGTCTTGACATTCTTGAGAGTCTCAAGGCTGAAATAGGCGGGGTACCTGACGGTGATTTTAAGCCTCCTGCTGCGGATAGGAAGGCGGCTCTCATCGACAAGATCAACGACGTAATTGCCAAAATCGATGCAGGCGATTATAAGGGCGCCATCATGAAACTCAATATGGACATTAGACCGAAGTTAGACGCCGATGCTAAGCAATCTTGGCTGGTGATACCACATCTAGAACTTCTTGCAAAGATAGACACGGTAGTTGGAATACTCAAAGGACTGTTGTAGCGAGCCGACAAGCTGGTTTTTCCCGCTCCTCCTCTTTCTTTACATACGCTTTCTAGTAGCCTACTCTATCCTTTCTTCTCAGTCAATTCTTCTACAATCCATGGCAGGTTGTATCTTAGGAACTTCAAGGCTGTCTCAGGTGGGTTCCTTTCCACTAAGCCGTGAAGAAGAGTGTCGACCAATCTGAATGCTGGATTAACATCGAAGAGCGGATGGAGTAAGCCGTCGATCAAGCGATTGAGCCCGCCCTTCGTGTAGACGCTTCCCCTCTTCTTACTAGGCATAGTATTCACGTGAAAAAAAATACTGAAGTTTAGGATTCGACTACTTGTATTCTACCTCATCGTAGGCGGATCGACTAGGACTATCAACTCTTGGATCGTCTTCTTATCCTTACCCATCAACTCCAAGCCTGTCTTCAATTCAACTTCACCTGCCTTGCGAGTTCCGCTCGCTGTTCATCTGTCATCTTTATGAAAGTCTTTCTCAGTTCACTGATCTTCTGTCCTAGGATAGTAGAGAGAACATAAACCTCTTCTAGATTGTCGATTCCAAATGCTGCTAGAGCGAAACCATAACCAATCTTCGCTAGCACGCGCTCAAAACTGAGTCCTACCCATTCAGTAGACAAACCAAATTGACTAGCTCTATGCTTCAACGCCAATTCCAGTAGCGCCCGCCCGTAGCTAGGCATGTGAAACCAACCCCTAATTGTTATACCTTTTTCATGGGGACGCCCGTCTAGATAAGCAGGTGGATGATAAACAGGTAGGTTAATAGGAAAAAGAGTCTCGTTTGCTGGAACTTCAACCACTCCCTCCTCCCCATCTTCTGTCTTTATTTTTAGCTGGAACGATTTAGGACGTTCGTTCTTTCTTCTTGTAGGGAGACGATGAGTAGCGCGAAAGTGACGAAGGCTAAGTTTCTGGACGTCACGTTCAAACCTAGAGGTGATAGTGGCACATTTATTGCAACTGGCTTAGCGAAGCACCCATATCCCGCCTAATCCATATGGGATAATGTGCTCAGTCTGTAGAGGCTTACTGTCGGTTCCGCAGTAGATACACCTTCGGATTATACCGAGATCAACGTTTTGCATTCACACATCCCTTTCTATGTGTGCGTCCTCTAGTGTGCACACAAAATTCCTTTACTCTATTTTAGGGGGTGAATCCCCTAATAACCGTACTTTATTCTCCGGTTGGCTCGCGAACACTTGCGACTGCGCTGATTTCTATTTGTTATGATTTGTTTCATGTTATGTCGTCACACATAACAATGGACAACTTGATCCTCGCACTGTCTTGCATTCTATAACTCTAGATCGCTTACAACACCTTCGAGCCTATCCAACCCTTCCTTCAGGTTTGCCATCGAGGTTGCATATGAAATTCGCGGATATCCCTCTCCATGCTTTCCAAACTCACTTCCGGGCACTGTTGAAACTTTGCCCTTTTCCAAGAGGTGCGTGGAGAAGCCGAGGGAACGCATCCCTAGCCTACTGATGTTCGGAAAGACGTAGAAAGCACCCTCAGGCCGTGTACAGGTAATCCTGCTAATCTTGTTGAGTCTATCGAGGACGAACCTTCTTCGTCGATCGTACTCCTCAGCCATTTCCCTCACGCATTCCTGCGAACCACGAATCGCCTCGATTCCAGCCACTTGAGCGATAGAGTTCGCACACGTGTTAGCGTAAAGGTTCAGTTTCGCCATCTCAGCAACAATGTTCGCTGGAGCGACAGCGTATCCCAACCGCCATCCAGTCATGGCGTAGGTCTTCGAAAACGAGTTTATCGTGACGGTTCTATCTCTCATACCGCTTAAGGCAGCGAAACTCTGATGGCGCACGTCATCGTAGACAAACTTTTCGTACACTTCATCGGAGATTACAATGAGTCGGTGCTGCTCTGCTAGGTCCGCGATTTCCTTCAGTCTGGAGGTGCTTATTACCGATCCGGTTGGATTGTTCGGAGAATTAATCAATAGAAGCTTGGTCTTGGGCGTTATCCTCTCTCTTATGGCTTGAGGGTTAGGAGTGAAGTTATCCTCTTCTCTTACAGGGTAGTGAACAACAGAGGCTTCTGCTAGAAGTGCGCAAGGTTCGTAGGCAGGCCATGTAGGGTCGGGAAGAAGCACCTCGTCGCCGGGGTTCACCAATGCGAGCATAGCGAGATAAACTGCGCAGCAGGCTCCAGCGGTTACAACTATTTCGCTATCTGGGCTTGCGACTATCCCGTTATCCTCCTCCAACTTCCTCGCTAATTCCCTTCTCAGTTCAAGCAGCCCTCGACTCGACGTATAGTGAGTAAATCCATTATCGAGAGCCCTCTTCGCTGCATCCCTAATGTGGCTGGGTGTGTTGAAGTCCGGTTCACCAACTTCAAACCTTATCATGCCAGTCATCCTCTGAGCCTTCTCAAACGCCGCCATAATCCCCGAAGGAGGTATTCCAGCAGATCTCCTCGAGGCGGGAACTCGGAAAACACCCTCTTCAGCCATAACCCCTCACCGGTAATTCACCTTAACCAGACCGCACAGCTAAGATGACTTACTTAAACAATCTCGGCTTGCCCCACCAAGTGAAGATCTCCCGACAAAACCCATACATGCCAGATGCAATCCGAAGATGATGTCGAAAATGTGGAGAGAATAGCGACAAGGATAGGAGATTTAGAGCTGGCATTCATCACGGTCTTGGCGATTGTGTTCACCGTGGCCTTCACCTTAAAGTTTTCTATCTCTTCAAAGTCGTTTTCTCTTATTTGAGTCCGGCAGTTATCCCTTTTAGGGATAGTATATATAGTCGAGGGATAGCATTATTGAAAGGTGTCTTTCATGAGCGTGCAGAACATCTTCTCGCCTATGGCTTCGAGAGTTGTACGTATTCTTCTAATAAATTCGAAGAGGGATTGGAGTATTCTTGGCCTTTCCAAAGAGGCTAAGACTGCTTATGGCTACACTCACAGGCTCGTCAACGCTTTATTGAAGATGGGTCTATGCAGGAAGACCGACGCGAATAGAATAGTTGTTGCGAATGCTAACGAACTTTTGACTCGGTGGGCGAGCTATTACGATTTTGCTTTGCTAAACAAAGTGAATGCATACTACTCTCTAGATGAGGATTTGGATAGGTTTGTTCGAAAGCTTTCCGCCGCAAGTGGCCATAATCTGAGATATGCGTTGACACTTCAAGCTGGAGCCACTCTGGTATCCCCCTATGTCAGGCCTGCTAACATCCATCTATATGTGGACCCAGAAAAGCTGAATGAATGGCGGAAGCTTCTCGGCCTTCAATTAACGGAGTTGGGTGGCAATGTTTTCCTTGTTGAACCCTATGATGAAGCTGTCTTCTACAAGGTTCAACAGCGTAAGGGAGTCTGGGTTGTTTCTAATGTTCAGCTATATGTTGATTTGTATAATTATCCTGCACGCGGAAGAGAAGCGGCTGAACATCTGAGAAAAGCTGTCATCGGATTCTAGAGTGATTCACATGGCTGCCTTGAACATCGGTATGTATTCTCGAAGCGTCACCGAATCTTCCAAGAGTGTTTTGATCGAGGTTCTGAGGATTTTGGGTAATTACAGGGATTATTTGGTTTTGACTGGTGGATGGGCGCCGTATTTCATTTTGGAAAGGTTTGGCGAAGGCGGCCGACATTGCGGTTCGGTTGATATTGATTTCGTTTTGAATCCTCGTTTAATTGAGTTGAAGGTTTACGAGACTATTGTATCTTTGATTGAGAAGAGAGGGTATAGGCCTTATGTTGCTGGCGATGGCGAGGTACTTCCTTTTAGATTTTATCGAAACGTTAAGTCGCCTGTAGATGGAGCGGAATATAGTATTGAGGTTGATTTCATAAGCGAGCCTGGTGTTGTGGAGAAGCTTTCGCCAGACAAGTTCTTATTGGTGCAGAGGGATTTACAGGCTATTGTGATCAGTGGATCCAGTATCGTCTTTTCTCATAATTTTGAACATAGCATCAAGGGTGTATTGCCCACTGGAGCTGAAACGAAAGCTGTGGCCAAGGTTTCTGATGTCATCGGTACTTTAACTACAAAGGGCCTGGCGTTGAGGGGTCGGTATAAGGAGAAAGATGCTTACGATATCTACTTCGTCTTGAGATATTACAAAGGTGGACCCGAGAAGGTTGCTGAGGAAGTGCATGCTTTTCTTGACGAGCCTGTTATCGCCGAGGCTTTAGGAGAGATTAAGGAAAAGTTCAGAACGGTAAGGTCTGAAGGGCCTTTTCAAGTTGCCTATTTTCTTGCTCCAGAAGACAGGGGACTACGAGAGCGGATTCAAGGAGAAACATATGCCATTCTGAGCGCGTTCTTTGATAGTCTGAAAAAATGAGTAGTTATCCCTTTCATTCTTATAGTATCCCTAAAAGGGATAACTAACCTTCAAAGGCAACCGGTCCGCTGGCGCGGCTCAGAACGGCAAGTTCAAAATATAGTATCCGATATTGAACGTATCATGTGGTCCTCTATGTTGCAGGTCAAGACAGATCTGGAAGTTTTATGCAGAATGGCGAAGGAGTTTGGAGCAACTAATGCAATATCCCTTGATGCTAAGAGCGTTGTCGTCGATGAAAGGGCACGGCTGAAGTGTTCAGTCCCGGTTTGCGATGATTACGGCCTAAACTTAATGTGCCCGCCTAACGTGATGAGCATCCAAGCGTTCAGAGAAATACTGGCCAAATATAACCGCGCAATTCTTGTCCAGATAGAAGTGCCCATACCTCCTGAAATGATACGGGAAATAAAGAAGGCAGAAGACGTAGCCGCACTGTACAAAAGCGCAAGTTTCCTCGATAGCTATAGGAAGACATTCGATCCAGTCAAATTGAAAATTCATCGCATAGTTCACAAGCTTGAAGCGCAAGCCTTTGCGCTCGGTTATCGTTTTGCAACAGGTTTCACAGCGGGATCCTGCAAACTCTGCAAGGAATGTGTCGCAATCAGTTCGCATGAACCTTGTAGGCAACCATTCAGAGCAAGACCTTCAATGGAGGCTGTTGGAATCGACGTCTTCAAGACAGCTAAGAACGCAGGTCTGCCTTTTGAAATTCCTGCGAGGGGCAAGGCAGTATGGAATGGACTTGTTCTAGTCGCCTAGATTGCCACAGATATGCAGGCGACACATAGAGGACATTAGTAAAACATCAGTAAGTTTATCGTGAAATTGTTGGAGCGGTATGGATTTGATCAATGTCATTTGGCTTGGACATGCATGCTTCATGCTGAAAAGTAAGACCAAGAAGCTGATATTCGACCCGTTCAAGGGGATCGGGCTTCCTAAGCCTAGAGCTAAAGCCGACATAGTACTCTGTTCACACAGCCACTCAGACCATAATAATGCATCAGCAGTCAGCCACAAGAAGAGCATAGTCTTGGAAGGATTCACAGGTATAGCAAGGATCAGCGACATATCCATCAAGGGGATAGCAACATTCCACGATGAGGTTCAAGGCGGCAAGAGAGGAAAGAACGCAATCCACCTAGTAGGCTTAGACGGTCTCACATTCTGTCACCTAGGAGATCTAGGGCACAAGCTATCCGCATCAAAGGCAAATGAGGTAAGACCTGTGGACGTCCTCTTCCTTCCAGTAGGAGGTTTCTACACAATCGGCCCTGAAGAAGCGCGGATTATCATGAAATCCCTAAAGCCGAAGGTGACGGTCCCAATGCACTACAAGCTTCCCGGGATGTCCGATGCATTCAAACAACTGAGCACAGTAGAAGACTTCATATGTAGAGGAGACAACGTCAAGAGGCTGAAGAGTCGAAGTTTCACTGTGAGCAGAGAACATCTTCCAAGAAAGCCATTGATCATAATAGCGAAGCTGGACTGAACTCCATTCCTCCTGCTTGACTCCTAGATTGGCCTGAACATCGATAGACCAAACGCTATTACATCGATCAATACGTGGGAAACCATTAGGACAGGCAGGTTTCGTTCCTTGACATAGTATGCGCCAGCTATAAGGCCGAAGAGAAAAGTCACCACCAGTTTGTCAGGTATAGTGAAGCCGTGAATGAAGGCGAAGGAAACTGATGAGTAGATGATCGCTTTCCGTTCTGTCTTACCCGTCGCTAGGAGCTTCTCTATGAAGTAACCTCTCCAGATCAGTTCTTCCACGAATCCTGCAGTGATCGAGTTCAACACAATGTAGAAGAAAAGTTGAGGTAGGTCCGGTTTTCCCCATGGCGGTATGCGACCATATGCCAATGCCAAGATCATGTAAGTTGTGAAGAGAACATTAAGCGAGACGAAAGCAAGTATTGAAGGCAGCCATCTAAACTTCTTTTTTGGGACAACTAGGTCCTTTATCCCTTCTCTCCTCAATCTCCTTGCTATGACATAGAAAATCGACCAATGAGTTGTTACCACACCTAAGTAGAGCGCAGCATTCAGTGTCTCTGGTGCTACAAAGTGTTCAGGTGAAACTGCATACAGCATAACAACAGTGATGAGACCGACAACATTGTAGACAACGGGAAAATATATCAGGTCTCTCAAAGACCTGTCTTTTCCAGCGCTCTTCTCTGACACCCTCTTCACCTATAACTCAATTGTCCGAGCGTCAAAGATTGATTAAACGCTTGTTTCATCAAGCTGAGCACCTCTACACGGGCTTCCGGTCAACGGCTTTTTCCGTCGTTCAGCCTAGAACAACCTCTTGTCTCAATTCCAGTCGCCAATGAAAGATCGAGTACTCTTGAATGAATCGATATCACTTTACGGTTTTTGAATAGCCTCTTTTCGCCGAGATTTCTTCGATTCGGATCTCAATCATACCTGCTCCTTTGAATTTCTCATGACCATACTCAGAGCATTCATGGTATTTTGCTCCGAGCATCCTAAGCCTATTGATGTCTGGGCTTCTTTTGAATCGGGCTTTCCCAAACGCCATTACGCTGTGATAATTCACAGCAGCGCCGCAATCGGTTCCTCGCCTCTTTACGGGCTCATTGACAAGGAAGCATACGTTTGGGTTCCCCTCAATATATTGAAGCTTCTTTCCCTCAAGGGCGCAATGAACATAGATCTTCCCGTTCAAATAGAGAAAATTCACCGGAATTACATAGGGTAAATCGTCTTTTGATAGGCCCATGTATCCCACCAAAGCCTTCTTCAAGATTCTCTCGACTTCACCCTTATCGGTAATCGCTTTCTCAGATCGCCTCATATCAGTTCTCAGCTTCATTGGATTCCCTTCTCCATCAACTATGGCAGATGCTATCACTAGCACCGTTGATAAGCTTAGAGGATCAGTGAAGAATGGGAGAATTATACGGATAAGGTCGAATT
>Ga0315309_1002627_pt1 | contig 10464 bp, 13 predicted proteins | sample TDP4_MG_FD_203080 | JGI IMG/M metagenome (GOLD analysis project Ga0315309, IMG submission 203080) | Freshwater sediment microbial communities from Lake Towuti, South Sulawesi, Indonesia - TDP4 | ecosystem: Environmental > Aquatic > Freshwater > Lake > Sediment | place: Indonesia: South Sulawesi...
TGCCCGTCCAACCCCCTTCTCTCTGAAGGCTAATTCAACCGCTTCCATGACTTCTTTCATGGAAAGAAGCCCTTTTACTTCATCATCAGTTAGTATTAAGGTTTCCAATTTTGTCCTCCAAGCTGAGGGGATAACCTTCGTGTTTAGGATTTGATATATTTTTTGGATAAAATCCGATAGTTAAGACCTTAAAATGAAATTCTTAACGGGGCGTTCGAAAAAATGGAGGATTAAGCTTACCGATGAATAGGTACTCCTTCATTTGGATCTCCGAGAAGCTTTGCAAATTCCTGCATTAAACGTCGTGTTATGGGTCCAGGCTTGCCGTCGCCTATTATTCGCTTGTTAACTTCCATTATGGGGATGATTTCTGCTGCTGTGCCTGTGAAGAAGGCTTCATCCGCGGTGAACAAGTCTGTTGGTGTTATGTTACTTTCGATAGCAGGGTAACCAACTTTTTGGGCTAGTTTTATGGTGACATCTCTTGTTATTCCAACTAAGGCGCCTGTAGAAGTTGGAGGAGTTATGACTTTCCCATTTTTCACGATAAAGAGGTTTTCAGCGGCTCCCTCGCTTATGTAACCGTTTTTGTCTAGGCATATGGCCTCATCATAACCAGCGATGTTGGCTTCAATTTTGGCGAGTATGCTGTTCATGTAGTTTAAAGATTTAACCTCATGGGATGTCGCATCAACAGGGTCCCTCTTCACCCACACAATCATAGCTCTTATTCCCTTTTCTTTGGCTTGACTTGAATGCAGTTTTATAACATCTGTTATGATTATGACCGTTGGTTTTTGGCATTTTCTCGGGTCAAGTCCTAAATCGCCAACACCTCTTGTGACAACAAGACGTATGTACGCGTCTCGTAGATTGTTTTTACGCAGAGTTTCCAGAACAGCGTTTGTCATCTCCTCTTTTGTTAATGGAATGTCAAGCATTATAACACGTGCTGAACGGTACAGCCTATCTATATGTTCCCTAAGTTTAAAGACAACATTGTTGTATGTGCGGATACCCTCAAAGACGCCGTCTCCGTACAAAAGTCCATGGTCGTAAACGGAAACTTTAGCCTGCGATTTTGGATAGTATTCCCCGTCTATGTAGACGAGCAACTCCTTTTCCAATGTTTATCCTCCAAACCGGGAGAACTTAGTCTATCCAATTAAGGTTTGATATAGTTTTTGCAAAAATTGGCTGCTTTTCACCATTGTTAACCATAGAATTGGGGTCTTTTCGAAAGATGCTTTGGTAAGGGTAGCGGCTTGAAGGGCTTATCCTTAATTGTTTCTTCAATCTCGTTTATCAGCTCTTCAAGCTTCATCTTGCGTATTTCTCCGGCCTTTCTGTCCCTCACTGGAAGCACGTCAGACTCGATCTCTTTTTGTCCCACAACAACTATGTAGGGAACCCACTCCATTTCAGCCTCGCGAATTCTCTTCTGCAAAGTCAATGTTCGATCGTCAACATCCACTCGTATACAATGCTCCTCTATGGCACCAGCAAGTTTTTCGGAGTGTTCAAGGTATTTGTCTGACATCGGGATTACGCGCACTTGTGTCGGTGAGAGCCATAAGGGAAGGATTGGTGGTTTTCCGCTTTGTTGTTCTTTGTATGCCTTTTCTAATAAAGCATAGACACATCTTTCGATTGCTCCGCTTGGAGAACAGTGCAGAATCAGTGGATGATGTTTCTCACCTTTTTCGTCAACATAAGCTATGTCGTATCTTTTTGCGTTTTCCACATCTATCTGGTCTGTTGAGAGAGCTGCAGCCTTGTCTTGGTTATCGACGAAGTTGAAATCCCACTTCAGCCTGAAATAGAAGAAGTGTTCCTTCCAAATTTCGACAAGTGCTGATCTACCGAAGATCTTCGCCAAAGACGTGATGAAATCTTTGTTTTCTTCGTAGAAGTCTTTTGTGAATCGCACTGCAGCTTCATAGTCGCATTTTGATAAACCTATTTCTTCTAGGATTTTTATGCACAGTTTGAATCTTGTTATCAATTCTTTTTTGGCTTGTTCCAGATCTGTGCAGAAGGCGTGGCAGTCGGGCATGGTGAAGGCTCTTAGGCGTCTTAAACCAACAACTTCTCCGCTTTTTTCTCGCCTGAAACTGTAGTGGGTTAGTTCGTAAACTTTTAGAGGCATATGTTTATAGGAGAACTGCGCGTCGTGAACCATCAAGAACTGCCCAAAGCACGCGGCAAACCGCAGAAAGAGTTCCTTGTCCTCGGATTTAAGCAGATACTGCCGCGCTGGGAAACGGTTTATGTAGTCTGCTAGGCTTGGGTGTTGGAAGTCGTACATGACTGGGGTTTCAACTTCCATGGCTCCGTACTCTATCATTTTGGCTGTGACAAACTGCTCAAGTAAGGATTTGATTAGACGCCCTTTTGGGTACCAGCGTATGTTTCCAGGGTCGCTTCCAAGCTCATAATCGGCTATTTCCAGCCTTTTCATCAAGGGCACGTGTGGCGGCATTTGTTGGCTTGCCCTTACTTTCGTAATCTCATGTTTTGCTAATTTTTCGAGGTTTTCCTGCCCTTTGAAACTGAAATCTTCGATTGGAATCATTTTTCCGTCTGGCTGGAGAATGTACCAGAGAGACTCTAGCTTTTCCTCTGCCTTTACTGCTTCCGAAACTTTTTCCTTTTCTATTTCGGCAGGCAAGATTACGCGAGATTGTTCTGCGAGCGGATGCCCTTTTATTGATATTGTGAACTGCTTGTTCCATCCGAAGGGTGCGCGATATGTCTCTATACCCTTTTCTTTCGCGTGGACTTCCATAGCCTTAACTATTTTCAGTGCCTCTGTGGGCTTTGCTAGGTTACTGCTTAAGTGAGCGTAGGGATAGACTAAAATTCGGTTCACTTTCAGCTTTTCGATGAAAGCTTGGACTTCGTCTATGGCTTTTTTGGCTACTGTTGTGTCGTCGCCTTCCTCAACCGCCGTGAACAACACGACAATTTCTTCTAGGCGCACTTCTTCCTTTTCGGCTTCTTCAGCCATGGCTATTTCTTTCTGGACGGGTTTGTATTCGATGAAGTTTGAGTGTAATTGCAATATCCGCATATAAATCGTCCCTCACTTAGCCTCTGTATCGCCACTTCTCAAGCATCTTCTCTTTCCTCGTTCGTTTCTTATAGTCTTTATAATGTTCTTTGCACAGGTAGGCACGCCTTTCGCCGCTGTCCACATTCAAGCCGGCAGACTTAACCTTTTCACTCGAAAGCGAGCGAATGGCTTCTTTACTGCATCCAGATACGCTGCACTTTACTCCCTTATCAACACGCCCCAAAGATTAACGCCTCGCACATCTTTAAGCTTCAATGCATACGATACGCATCATTGCTTAATTTCTTTTTCATAAAGCAAACGTGCCCTTCGATAAATTTCTGCTCTGTCGCCCAGAAATGTTGGACCAACAGCCTCAACAACGAGCGAAGCAACCGCAGAACCCACACGTGCACACCACAAAGCATCTTCGCCACGAACGTATTCAGCCAGAAAACCGCCGATAAAAGCGTCTCCCGCCCCAGTCGGGTCAACCATTTTCTCCGACTTGTAAGCAGGAATATTATGGAGGGTTTCTTCGATGGACAGAACCGCACCCTTCGTTCCCAAGGTTACAATGACCGTTTCAACGCCATAGTCGTGAACAGCCTTTATGGCTGAGCTAAGTTTTGATAGTTTGGTTAAGGCTTTAATTTCGTCTAATGATGACTTGTAAATGTTAATGAGCTCTAATACGCGCTTGTCTATAACGGCGTCGTGAGTAATGTTTCCCTTTCCGTCGAAATTTCGCACCAATCCTTGCGGGTCAAAGGATAAAACATAAGCACAATTCCTTAGTTTTTCAGCGACTTCGTAGTTGATTTCGCCGGCAATTGGTCCGATGTGAACAGCTCTAGCTTTCAGAGATTTTGGCAAATCATCAACAGTGATAAGTGGTGCTCTGCTTTTCAACCGCAAATTCCTGTTTGACAAGTCACTACTATATTTTAGCTCGAACCGTGTAGTCCTTGCACCCTTAACTTTAGCCACCCATGATAAATCAACGCCCTCCCGCCTGAGCCAACGTATATAATCATCTGGAAAGTCACCGCCAACCTTGGAAACAACAGAGACACTTGAATCCAAACGTCTGGCGGCGAGAGAAACGTAAGCAACAGAACCACCTAAAACAACAAAGGGCTTGGGCTTGTATGGCAAAAAAATCGAATCTATGCTGAGGTACCCCACGGAAATAATGTCAAACACTTGTAAATTTAGCCTCCTCCGCCAAAATATTAGAGGGCGATGAACTCAAACAGAGGTCTTATGTTGTCCTTATGCACGAGAAAACCAATGGAGACACATTAAATCTTTGATTGAAGCAGAAGAATGGCCTTAGCTAAGTCTCCTCCGCATTCTTCTAGCGCTTTTCTTGCTTCTTCTAGGCTTTTGCTTGTTTGGTCTGCCACAAGCCTTACATCCTCTTCGGGTATGGTTAACTTGCGTTCAGCCGCTTTTTCGCTGATTTTTCCGCCTGTCACTTGAAAGATTTTTTGTCCCTGCATTTCGAGGATTGCCACTTCCGGTTCTTCGATGGTGATTTCCTTGCTGCTTGTCTTAATAATAACTTCTTGAACATCTGAAATAGCGTCCATGCTCATGCCCATGCGCTGCATCATGCGCCTTGCTTCACGAGGACTTACACGCCTATGCAAAAGATTCCCCTCCATCTAACATTTACTATTCAAACCTCATATACTTAACTTTCTTCCAAGCAACCACGCCTAACCTTAACGGCAACACCAATCTTAAAAGCTCTCATCTCCTCGCCCGACAAGACAGCCCGCCCAACAGCCAAAACTTTGCCACCCTCATCAACGACAATCACCTCATCTTTTGGACGAATTTCATCGTCAGCCTTAACGACGTGTACTGCGAAAACGTCGCCGCCCTCAGCAATGAACTCTGAAACGTCATCTTGAACGGTAACAAAGCATTTCGCAAGACCAGCATTTTCAGCGATTCTTTTTGCGCCAGCAATGCTTAGAGAGAATAAGCCGTCTGTCGGGCGCAGAGTTACAAGCCTCTTCCCACCCAAATAGACATAGCGGATTCTGCCAGTCTGTTTGGAATGTAGGATTTCTACATTTTCTGGAAAGAGCTTAGCGCCTACCCCTTTTCCGAACTGGTAGTCTGCCACGCTTCTGATTCGTCTTAGCTCACCTTCCAACCTCACACACCATCGGGCAGAATAGCCGCAATTCGACAAGTATAAACACAACCAGAATAATAAAAACAATTGTAGGTGTGCAGGGCTGTTGCGATGCGAAGTCTGCGGACACAAAATCTACGGCAAACCCCAAAGAGTCATAATCGAAGGGGCAAAACTGACTGTGTGCAGCCAATGCGCAAAACACGGAACAGCTCACTGGGAAGAACCAACACCAAAAATGAAAATGCCTAAACCCAAAGCAACGCTTCCGCCCTTAAGAACTCAAAGCAAAAAACCGTCCGAAATAAGGGTTGATGCCTCCCTGGAACTCGTAGAAAACTTTGACATGAAAATAAGGCAGGCAAGAGAAAAACTGGGGCTCACCCATGAGGAACTGGGCAAAAAAATAAATGAAAAAGTTTCAGTCCTCAGAAAAATTGAAACAAGAAGAATCACGCCAGACAATAAACTTGCGGCAAAACTTGAGCACGCCCTAAAAATCAAGCTGATTGCTCCATCACCGCAAGAAAAAATTCCGCCAACAAAGATTCCAAAACCAGCAAGCCGTGAAGTAACCCTGGGAGACCTGATTCAGCTAACCGATAAAGACGAGGAAAAGGAGGAAACAACAGAACGAAAGCCATCATAGTCCAACGCCGACAATCTCTTGAAACTTCAAGCCTGGAGGAGCTCCAAAACTTAGCGGAATCGACAGGATACGTTGTAGTTGGTAAAGTAGAGCAAACCAGAGAACCGGACTCCCGCTACCAAATAGGTGCCGGAAAAGTGAAAGAGCTTGCCGAACTTGTGAAGGAAACAGGCGCTCAAAAGATAATTTTTGACAACCCGTTAAAATCCGTCCAAGCCTACAATTTGGCTAAAGCCACTGGGGTAGAAGCCATTGACCGGTTCCAGTTAATCCTCGAAATCTTCACTAGAAGAGCAACCACGACAGAGGCTCAGTTACAAATTCAATTGGCGAGACAGCAATACGAGCTAGCTCACGCAAAGGAAAGAGTAAGATTAGCAAAAATGGGAGAACAACCCGGATTCATGGGACTTGGAGCGTACGAAGTGGATGTTTACTACGAAGCAGTGAAACGCCAAGTGCACACCATCCGCAAAAAACTAAAGAAAATCCGAGGAAAACGGCTTCTACACCGAGAAAGAAGAATGGAGCTAGGCTTTTCATCGATTTCTTTGGCAGGATACACAAACGCAGGAAAAAGCTCCCTGTTCAACGCCCTCACCGAAGAAGAAGTCCCAGTGGATGAAGCCCTGTTCACAACGCTCTCCACAACAACGAGGATCGTGGAATTTTCAAAGAAGAAATTTCTATTAACCGACACTGTCGGCTTCATAGACCGTCTACCACTAACGCTCATAGAGGCATTCCATTCAACCCTCGAAGAAACCATCTACTCAGACCTGATACTTCTGGTGGTCGACGTGAGCGAACCAATAAGCCTTGTTGAAAAGAAACTTTCAATATGCCTAGAAACGATAGAACGCATAGGAGCGTCTGGTATTCCCATAATAACAGCACTAAACAAAATCGACTTGCTTTCAGAGACGGAAGTCCAACAAAAATTTGAAAGACTAAAGGAAAAGGCCCCAAATCCGGTGGCTTTGTCAGCGTTATACGAAACCAACATCTATCTACTAAAACAAGAAATACTGGAAATGCTGAGAAACTATGTTCGAGCTTCATTCACCATCCCGTTAACAAGCGAAACCATGTCGTTCATCTCTTGGCTTTTCAAAAGGACAGACGTGCAAACAACAAGGTACACGAACAATTCTGCCAACATAGTTTTCGAAGCAACCCCATGGTTTGCAGAGAAAGTAAAAAACCGTGTGGAAGTATTTAACGGAAAATTCGAGAAGGCCTAAGCAGTAAGAAGTCAGTGGCGTGAAAAATTGCCAGAAGTTGTAGTGTTAAGGTGGGGCCACAGACCGAGCAGAGATGCGAGGCTCACAACCCATGTCGCATTAACTGCACGAGCGCTAGGAGCCTCGGGTCTCATACTGTCAGACATAAAAGACGAAAAAATTAAGGATGCTGTTGAAAAGGTCACAAAAAACTGGGGAGGTCCGTTCTTCTTTGAGATGGGAACGCCTTGGAAAAAGGCTGTAAAAGACTGGAAAGCGAAAGGCGGGATAGTTGTTCACTTGACGGCGTATGGAGAAAACATCCAAACAAGCGACGCATTACAGAGGATTAAAGCCTCTGAAAAAGACATTCTAGTTATTGTTGGAAGCCAAAAGGTTCCGAAGGAGTTCTTTTCGAAAGAATTTTCCGACTTCAACGCGGCTATTGGGAATCAACCACACTCGGAATGCGCCAGCCTAGCTGTCTTTCTAGACCGCTTATTCGAAGGAGGGGAGCTGACAAGAAGCTTTGACGATGCAAAGGTGAGGATAGTCCCCCAGAAAAGGGGGAAGAAGATAGTAAACAATGTATAGTTCTGGTTCTGATTCCATAAAGAGATTTAAATTAAAGCTCACAAATATATAATATAGAGGCTGCGTTCAACAGATAAGCAAAAGGTTCGCCATGTTATCAACCATAGATGACACAACACTAATGAGAGTTGCAGAAGCGTTAGGCGAAGAAGAAGCCGTTAAACTAATTGGGATTCTCAAAAACTCAGACGAGATAACGGACGACGAAATCGCAAACAAAACAGGCATAAGGCTGAACTCTATCCGCAAGATTCTCTACAAACTTTACGACCATTCTCTTGTTAGCTTGAGAAGGACTCGTGACCCGAAAACCGGATGGTTCATATTCCACTGGAAACTGCAACCAGCTCAATTGGAAGGCTTCATACTGAGCCAAAAACGCCGTGTGCTCGAAAAACTCAACATGAGACTTCAGTACGAGAAAAACCACGACTTCTATTATTGTTACACAACAGGATGCAAGCGAATTCCATTTGAGGACGCCGTGGAACTCGTCTTTCGATGCACAACATGCGGCAAACCCTTGATGCATTATGACAACGGCAAAATTGTTCAAGCGCTGACAAATAAAGTTGAACAATTAAGGAAGGAACTAGGTGAGTGAAAAGCTCCCATCCAGAGAGCAAGCGCTACAACTTCTCCGACAAAGTGGATGCAAAGGAAACCTTCTAAGACACGCTGAGGCCGTGGCTCAACTAGCAGCGGACATAGCGATGGCTTGCAAGGAAAAGGGGTTAGATGTCAATTTGGAACTTGTGGAGATAGGAGCCCTTCTACATGACGTAGGACGGGCAAAAACCCACAGCGTCCACCACGCAGTTGTGGGAGGGGAAATCGCAAGATCAATGGGTTTACCGGACCCGGTCATTTCAATAATAAAGAGGCATGTGGGCGGCGGAATAACAACAAGAGAGGCGAAGAGACTGGGATGGCCAAAGGACGTTTATGTTCCACAAACCATAGAGGAAAAAATTGTTTCGTACGCGGATAAGCTGATTGAGGGCTCACGACGAGTGCCAATAGCAAGGACTATAGAAATTTTTTCCAAGGAGTTACCGCCTTCTGCCATTGCTAGGATACGAAGGCTGCACAGGGAAATGTTGGCTTTAACCGGCGACTGTAAATGCCTACCGTGACGCTGCTCACAAAAGTATATAGCAATTTTCAACGAGAACTTGCCAACAAGTTTCTGAAGTCCACGCTTAAAGGCTTGAAAGTCGAAGCGAGAATCTGTGGAGTCACCTCTCGCGGGTGGGTTCAGATAGCTGTTTCTGGCGAAGATGAGAAGGTAGCATTACGCTATTTAGCAGACCAGTTAGGACTGTGCCCAATCCATTTGGAAGACGTGAGGAAGTTCACTACAATAAAAGGACGGATAATATCACTGGGCAAAAGCAAAGGTGAGCTCAACATTGACATAGGAGTTTTTTCGCCCAGCGTTGTTGATGCTGCAATTCCCCTACATCGTTTGCAGGCTCAACTTGTCGATGGAGGGAGAGTGGCTCTCAGAAAAATCATTGAACTTTTTGGTTTCTGTGAGAACTTACCGATCACCATCAAAATTGTCAACGTAGACAAGGAGAAGAACCATATCGAAGCCATGTTATCCGAAAAGCAACTTACGGAGTATAGAAACTGGACGAAGTCATTGCTGGACAGATTGACAGTCTTAGGTGCATCTCTTTATGAGGTTAGGTCGGCTTTAAAGATCACAAGGTGCTACCGAGACGTGGTGGACATTGAACCTTTAGGGTTGTTTGAATATTCTCTTATATGCAAGCTTGGAACGGACGCTGCTGGTTTGATTCCAAAAATCGGTAAACAACTGCGAAATGCAGCCCTTAGCATCTTTAATCCTAGGGAAATTCTAGTTTTTCTAGGAGATTCATCTTGTGGGCAAGCTGTTGCTCTCTGAGGTGACTAGCCTCTTATATATAGGTTCAACTCTGAGTTCTCTCAGTAAACTGGCTACGTTTTGGCAAGGAAATGCGTGGTTGAAAGTCTGCTACTTCAGAAAAGCCCATTTTGAACTCCTTCTCCAAAAAGAAAACATGGTGATGGGCCGGGCAGGACTTGGACCATCAACCTTCGCAAATTGAAGCTTACTGTTGTCACCCTTTTTCTCTTCTTCGGTCATATTTGGGTCTCTCTCTTTCCAGTTGGTTTTTTGTTAGGGCGGAGAATATATCTGCGATTAGCAGGCTCCCTACTCCGCTACGACCAAGAAATAAGTGTCTGAAGCTTGCGTGCCTTTTCCTGAGGGTTTTTGCCAAAGATTCATGAGCTTGAACCGATTACGTTAAAAACTTGAGCAAGTTAGAATCTTGTTGGGAAGTAGGAGCGGAAATTTTCGTGGCTGAGAAAAGTTTAATGGAAGAGAAACAACAACACGTGGTTGAGGCGTTTAGAAAGTTAATGGAGGAGTCTCTGAAAGAAGGAATGTTGCCAATCAAGTTCAAAGAGCTAATCGCAATGAGTGTGGGATTGGCAATCAATTGTCCAGACTGTGTCAAAGGGCACACTGAACGCGCCATTAAAGCAGGAGCTACAAAAGATGAAATAGCTGAAGCCTTAGCTGTCACTTTATCCTGTCTCGGCTGTCCGACCTTTCCACGGAGCAAGGTCATAGAGGAGACGCTAAAAGAACACAATCTCTGAAGCATTTCGGCTTTATGGACCTCTGTAGGGTTCAATCAACGCAACGTTAGAGTTGGGTTTGTCTGTGGTGGGCCGGGCCGGACTTGAACCGGCGACCTCAGCCTCGTAAGGGCTGCCTTAGGCTTGCCTTTCA
>Ga0315309_1002628_pt1 | contig 10461 bp, 8 predicted proteins | sample TDP4_MG_FD_203080 | JGI IMG/M metagenome (GOLD analysis project Ga0315309, IMG submission 203080) | Freshwater sediment microbial communities from Lake Towuti, South Sulawesi, Indonesia - TDP4 | ecosystem: Environmental > Aquatic > Freshwater > Lake > Sediment | place: Indonesia: South Sulawesi...
ATACTTGGGATTCTGCTATCTTTTTTGGGGGATGAAGTGGCTGTCCCAGACCGACCTAAACGGAATGAAGAACTCATGACGACCTGAACCCCAAATTGAAGTCATTTGCAGATTTGGCCTCATGCGCAGTTCTCATATTATTCGCGAGGTCTTTCAAATACACGCCGAGGAACTCTAGCCTATGAAAATCTTACTGAGAGATTTGAAGCATAACAAGATAGCTGTCATGCCAGAAGTGCTGGATGATCTGTGGACGATCTACAATGTTGTCCTCAAGGGAGATGTTGTCTACGCAAAGACTACTAGGGAAGTTAGGCTTGGGGAACGCTACGAGAGACCCGAAAAGGGAAAGAGAATCTCAGTCGTATTGGGTCTAGGGGTTGAGAGCGCTTCGTGGGATAGAAGCCTAAACAGGCTGAGGGTTCATGGGATCGTATGCGACGCGCCGGATGAGATCGGTGCGAAAGGCCAACACCACACCATAAACGTGACTTTGAGCAAACCACTGACCATCGTAAAAGACGCTTGGATGAAATATCAGATCGACCGATTAGAAAAGTCAACAGAGAGTGGGGTCTCTCCTGTAATCGTCGTCTCGATTGATGATGAGAGATATTGCGTAGCCGTTCTGAGGCAGTTCAACATAGAGGTCAAGGCAGAGGAGCCTGCTAGAATCCCGGGAAAACAGAATGTAGAAGACAGAACGAAGGCTTTCACAGAGTTCTTCAGATCAGCCCTAGACTCTCTTAGAGAAGCACGGTCAGCTAATGCTCACCCCATAGTCATCATCGGGCTGGGTTTCACGAAGAACGCATTTACAAGCTATCTCAGAGAAAAAGCACCTGAAATTTCTGAGAGAGTCATAGATGTAAAGAGCGTGAACAGCAGCGGTTCCGCCGGAATAAGTGAAGCCTTGCGCTCGGGAATTCTCGCGAAAGCCCTTCAACATCTTCGAATATCAGAAGAGACAAAGCTCGTTGAAGAGGTTCTCCTCCGCCTTGGAAAAGGGACAGGTAACGTGAGTTACGGCTTCCCTGACGTAAACGAAGCGTGTATGATGGGCGCAGTTGAGACGCTCCTCATAACAGACGTCCATTTGAGAGAAGCACCCGATGACGAGAGAGTTGACATGGAAAAGCTCATGAGAACAGTTGAGGAAAAAAGGGGCAGAATCGTCGTAGTTAGCACCGAACACGAGGCTGGGACGAAACTCCGTTCATTGGGTGGAATTGCGGCACTTCTACGTTTTCAGATAGACTGAACAAATTAGGAGATTGACATTAAGCCGCCAGAGTTCGATCAAGAAGAAAGCAAAGGAGGGAGCGCTAGATAGCACACTGAAACTTAAGAGCTAGTTGAATTGGTTACAAGATTTGAAGCTGGTCTTGTTTTCCGGGTGAGATTGATAAGTTACATATCGAAGTGTGCCCGCAGAGTCTGGATGAGGGTTCACTCGGCGGCGGACGCCCATGGGTCCAGCAGTACCTTTATGACGTCCCTCCCCTTTTCTGTCACTGCTTGAAATGCCTTCTCTACATCCACCAACGGATAGACGTGGGTTATCATCTTCTTCAGCTCGAATCTTTCCGACTGTATGATTCCAAGCGCATCTTGGTATGCGTTGGCGCTGAGGAATGACGCTTTAACATCGAGTTCCTTCGCCATCAGATCTAAGTCAGGGTCTATAGTTAGGTCTCTTCCACCCGTCAGGCCGACTATCACCACGCAACCTGCCTTCCTAGCCATTTTTAACGACTGTTCTTGCGCTGAGGTTGTTCCCGCCGACTCCAATGCCACATCCGCTCCAAAGCCATTTGTCATTTTCTTAACCTCTTCAACTGGATCTGGAACTTCAGTGATGTTCACAGTGTAGTCGGCGCCTAATGTCTCTCCCACTTTCAGCCTGAAATCCCTCGTTCCAGTCAAGATTATAGGTTGGGCACCGGCAACCTTGGCCGCGACAACGGCCAACAACCCTATCGGCCCTGAGCCGACGATGACGACTGAATCTCCGGTTTTTATGTTTCCTCTCTTAACGGCTCGCACTGAGACCGCTAAGGGTTCGGTTAAGGCTGCTTCCTTCCAGTCAACCCTGTTCTCAAACCTGTGCACGATTGCGTTTTCAGGGACGTATAGGTACTGAGAGTATCCTCCCCAAAGAGCTGTGGGTTTTCTTGTGACTGGAATATTGCACCCGTATTCAACCCCATTCTCCGGGGAAACGGAGCGATCGTCAGCTAGACACAGATTGTAATATCCTCTCTGGCACCAATCACATTTATTACACGGAATGATCATCTCGACAGCTATCTGATCGCCCTCCACCAACCGTCGCTTTTCTAGAGCTTCATCGCCCGCATCCGCCACCTCGCCCACGAATTCATGTCCAAGAATCATCGGGTAAGGCGGATTCCAACTTCCCTCCCAAATGTGGACATCACTTCCGCATATCCCGCAGCATTTCACTCTCATGAGGAAGTCTTTTGATCCAAGCTTAGGCTTCTCGAATTCTCTAATCTCGATCCTCTTGGGCGCGGACAAGACCGCAGCGATAACTTTCTCCCTCAAAGAGGGCACCTGCTTTCCTGTGAATTGGAGAGAGCATATAAGAGATTGATGCTAGCTGCCTATAGGCTTCCCATTATGACTATCTTGTTGACCTCTTTTCCGTCAAGGCGGTAGTTGCCCATTATCGCCTTCATAGCATCCTCACATCTCTCCAACGGCAGCTTGTGGGATATGAACTTGCCAAAGGGGTATCTTCCAGACTCTATTAAGGGTCTACCCCTCACGAAGTGGGCAACTTCACCGCCCCAAACTCCAACCAACGTGATGTGTTTGTTATTGAAGTCCACATAGGGGTTCAGCGATGTACTCCCTACGTCTGTGAAGTGTCCGGCGACTACATAGGTGCCTCCCTTCCTCAGCATCTTGATTCCCTCTGATATGGCGGCCGGAACCCCGGTGCACTCAAAAACGGCGTCAACCCCGTATTCACCGAGCGTTTCTCCCCTAACGAGCTTGACCCTCTCATCAGGGTTCTTAATCTCCTCAATATTTACGGTTAGGTCAGCCCCAAAGTCCCTGGCAAGCTTCAATCTTGATTCCGGAGCACCTACCACAATTGCTCTGAGAGCTCCTGCCTCCTTTGCTGCCACCAATGCTGAGATTCCTACAGCGCCGCACCCTTGAACCACCACCGTGTCAGCCACGTGAAGCCTCGCTCTGTCTACAGCATGTATTCCTATCGTCAATGGCTCTAGGAAAACGGACGCCTCAGGCTTAGCATTCATTTTTACAAAGGTCGACCAAGGATGGTTCACGTAGACGTATTCTGCATATCCTCCGCTGAAGCTACGAGGATTCTCTGGGAATGGATTAAACCCGTAGCCAGTCCCGTTCACACAAATCGTGGGTTCTCTCAACACAGAACAGAAGTAACATTTCCTGCAGGAAAGCCCAGGTATGACGTATATTAAGTCGCCCTCGCTCACGGGTCTGCCGCTGTGGTCGGCCTCGACTCCTTCACCCAGCTTTTCAACGGTTCCTATAGCCTCGTGGCCAAGGACAATCGGATATTTTGTTCCGGGAAGATGGCCTTGATACATATGAACGTCTGTTCCGCAGACGCCGCACATAGACTGCTTCACAAGAATCTCTCCTTTCCCCGGCTCAGGAACTGTCAACTTCTCGATTGTGAACTTGCCAAAAGGGGCACTCAATAACGCTATTTTTCCCATCAACGTTACCACTTCCAAGAACCGAAGTAGTTTAGTGTATCTTTGACGGCGTATTTAAGATTTTGCAGAAAGACTTTTGATCCCCTTCCGTTCCTTTCTGCCATATTTTGGCTGAATATCGGAGGCGCGGTTTGGCTATCTTGGCAAAGCGTTAATCACCGTGGCAAGAGATTTGTGGCAGGTTCTTTCTGCTACATCTTGAGGATGATATCTAATGAAGTCTTGTTATCAACGGCTGATTTCAACGGATGCCCCGGATACGGTGGAACCTCCACATTCAGGAAACCGTCGTATCCTACTTCCCTCAATGCCTTCATCACGTCAGCCCATGGGATGTCGCCTTGATGCAAAGGCGTGAACTGGAATGTTGGTCTGTTGAAGCCTTTAACATGGATGCAAGCAATCAGTCCCTTCAGGTGTCGAATCCATTCTTGAGGAAAACCCAAGAACCAGACGTTCCCGACGTCGAAATAGGCCTTCACGTTGGGATGGTTGATCTCTTCTATGAAACTCCGAAACTCTAGCGGGCTGTAGAGAAATCTATTCCATACGTTCTCAATGCCTAGGTCTACCCCGCAGTCTGCGGCTGTTGATACGGCTTCCAGTACGCTCTTCTTCGAGAGCTCCCACGTCTTTTGATAGGGCATCTCTGGCACGGAAACCGCAGGAACAACTAGTACAACCCCTGCACCAATATCTGCCGCAAACTCACATCCAATTTTCAGGATTTCTGTACCCTTTTCGCGGATGGTCTCATCAGGGCTTGCCAAGTTGTACTTCCAGAATAAACCGGAGCACAGACTTGGCAGCTCCAGGCTGATGGACTGTGCTTTTTCAGCGATGGATCTTCTCTCTTTGCTTGAGATCTTCAGCATTTCTTCATTCAGGTTCAGCTCGACACCGTCGTAGCCTATCTCCCTAGAGGCCTTTAGCACATCATCAACCGTGAAGCTCGCCGGATATATCCATGCGTTTGCTCCTTTCTTCATTCATCTCGTCCTCCCTAATCAACGGGCAACCTTAGTGCCTGGCCGGTTTCCATCGATTTTCTAGCGGCCAGGGTCAACTCGAGGGTCTTGGCTCCCTCTTCGATGGGAATCCTAGTCCCTTTATCCTCAATCACTGCTTGGATGAGGTCTTTGGCTTCGAAGAGGTAGACATCCCTATCCTCGGAGATCATCTGCGTTTTCACTGGAGCCTCCGTAGTATAGTAGGTTAGGTTATTGGAACCTGAAGACTCTAGCGTATATTTCTTTGTCGCGATCAGCCAACGAAGCCACCATTGATTTGGGACCCCCCATGTTGTGGCCACTATCGCTCCGACGGCGCCAGACTTGAAGTTGAGCGTGGAGCTGCTGACATCTTCGATTGTTAGGTCTGGAATATCGATCCACAATTTCCTGTTCATATGGCCGTACACTGTCTCTACATCTCCGCAGAGGTATCTGAATGCATCATAAAGGTGCGTGGACTGCTCAACGATTTGCCCTCCACTCTTCTCTTTGTCTCTCCACCAAGGGCCGCCGAGAAAGTGGCACCAATACCAACCGACAGCGAGCCCTACGTCTCCGGCTTCGCCGCTTTGGATGAGATTCTTTGCTTTCTCCACACCGGCACCGAACCTGCAACAGTAGCCCACCTGACTCTTGAGATGATGCTTTTCGACAGCCCTTACCATTTCTCTTGCCAGTTTCATGTTCAAAGCGATTGGTTTCTCAATGAAGATGTTGATACCTTTCTCTGCGGCAACCGGCACTTCGTCCTCGTGGGCAAAGGGTGGCAAGCAGATGTATACTATGTCGAGTTTTTCTTTGTCCAGCATTTCGCGCCATTCGGTGTAGGCTCTTCCGCCGTACTGGTTAGAGAAAGACCTTGCTTTCTCTTGGACAATATCGGCGAAGGCTTCCAGTTTAACTTCAGGTATCTTGCTGAGTCCTTTTGCGTGTATCCCAGCTATTCCGCCACATCCAATTATGCCAATTCCAAGTTTTCCCAAAATCGGCACCGGGTTAGAATGAGCCTCTTGGCTTAAGACTTTTTTGGGTATATCTTCATGGGCCCCAACCAGCTGTCCAGTAAAGAGTATTTCATAACACCTCACGGTGTCTAGTAGCCTACTTTCTTAGGTGAAAAAGCGGCTGGAACACGATTAGGCATGCAACCAAGAAGCCTATGCTGAAGGGGAAGATGTACCACATGTCTGTGAAGCCTGCTACGGTGGCGGCGATAGGAGGCGTAACGGAGACTATCAGCCCCTCTATGAGAAAGTAGACACTGAAGCTGAGTCCTCTATCTTCTGCCTGGGTCAGGTCGGCAACCATGGTGTTTAGAGGCGACCATGCACTGTTATGGAAGAAGGCGTAAAGTAGATAGCCGAGGACGAGTAATGGAAGCTGAGCGGACCCCGCTAAGATCATGAGTGAAAGAATGCAGCCGAGCATGAGGATATCAAGAGCCCTCTTCGCCCCCATCTTCTCTCCAAGGTATCCACCATTCAGAGCACCCGCTATCCCCATGAAAGGTCCCAGTCCGAAGATCAAGCTGGCTGTGGCCTCGGAGAGTCCTCTCTTCGTCACGAGATATGCAGTCATGAAGGTTGAGATTCCAGTGTTTCCCACCTCCCTTAACCCGATTGCCACGAGAAAGGTCAAGAATGCGGTGGAGAAGACGAGTGGTAGCCTTCCTGACGATTCCCTCTTTTCAGATTTGTTCCCCTCGCTTCCAGACGTATGGAATTGCGGAGACCTCAATAAAACGAACCCCCAGACTAATATCGGGACGGACCAGAAGATGTAGATCATCCTCCAACCTGTTGTCGAGAGGAAGATCGATAAGCTGAGGAGCCCGATGGCTGCGCCGAAGCTTCCGAGAGCGTTGTGGGAGCCCATCGATCTATTCATCCTATCCTGCTTGACGAGCCGGCTTATGAGGCTGAGACCTGAGATGTGGTATATGGCAGAAGAGACCCTCATCGCGGAGACGCCTAGAACCAGCAGCCAAAAATTGTTCGTTTGGCTGATAGCCAGCGCCGAGAGCCCTTCCACGACCATGCTCGTGAACAAGAGATATTTTGCGTTGATTCGGTCTGCCAGAAATCCAGCTGGCAGATTCATAAGGAGCTGAAAGAGGCTTGGAATCGTGGCCACAAAAGAGGCTTCGAGGAGGCTCAAGCCGAATTCTCGTATGAAGACCGGGATAAGAGCCACCTGTATGAGAAAATAGACTTCGAGGAACATGTGCGTCACACAGACCGTCCAGAAACGCATCTCCATTTCAGGCATGCCTAACCTCTCCCAGTTGAAATCTTCCAAGAATAAAAGACGTATAAGATAAAAACATACCTACAAACGCCGGTTGTGAGCACCTGCGCTCTGGAAATCCCTCAGACGCTTTCCCAAAAAGTGAGTGCGAACATACCTGTACGTTCCACGGTTAAAACCTCATGCCACTGCATAGTCTTGGGAGACACAAAGACGACAGGACGACACGACGGCAAAACGGGTCAAAGGAAAAAGTGGGAATGAAAAAGATCTCGCTCAAGCAACCTTCAAATTAACAGCTCTGATATTTTCATGGGAGGAGGCGAATCAGAGCTGTATCTTTCATGGGACAAGCCTGTGATCGTGCTTCACAGGGAAAAATTGAAAAGCCTGAAAGGAGAACATCTACCGTGGTCAAGGTTAGGAGGCTTTATCATTGAAGGAATTGACAATCTCAAGTCCTGTGTTCAAGAATAATGGATTTATCCCCCAAAAGTATACATGCGACGGCAACGATGTTAATCCACCGCTGAATATTGAAGGTGTACCGAAAGAGACACAAAGCCTTGCCTTAATAGTTGATGATCCAGACGCTCCCATGGGAACATGGGACCACTGGGTTGTCTGGAATATACCTCCAGCGGAAAAGATAATGGAGAACAGCGTTCCAGGAACTGAAGGATTGAATGATTTTCGCAGGCGTTCATACGGAGGACCATGTCCACCTTCCGGTACACATAGATACTTCTTCAAGGTTTACGCTTTGGACACAAGACTAGATCTTAGTCCCAGTTCAAGGAAGAAAGATGTTGAAAGAGCGATGAAAGGACACGTTATTGCAGAGGGCGAACTCGTGGGGCTTTATAGAAGAAGATGACTTGGTTTCCAACCAAGCAACGTTTCGCATGAGACAGATGCGCCTTCAAATTTGGCTCTGGATCTGAGCTCTCCTTTCAAGCCTAACCGGGGGTTGAATACTTAATTTGTCGATCCGTTGCGATTTTTCTTTAGGCCTTCCATTCCCCTGCCTTCATGGATGAAGCCATTTTTGGTTAGGATCTTGAACCTATTCCATTTCGGGTGGATTATGAGAAGCACTGACACGGTGCAGGCTTCGATAGTGTCTTCGCTTCTGCTCCTTTTTCACTGTCATGTCTCTTGGCTACTTCGATCAACTTGTTAGACAAATCCTTAAATCGCCCTGTTGTGGTTTTTGTTGTTATGATTAGGCCAAGCTGAGGTATCAAGCTTGCGGAGATACATACTCAACTTCGTCATCGGATTAATCATTCTCTCAGCTGTGGCTTGGTTAATCGTCACTTTTGCGAGGTATCCTGAGGTTAAATATCTTCCGTTGCACACCTTGAGCACACTATTCCGAATCACGGCCACACTTTTGATTTCGATTGCTTGGGGGGTTTCCTTCGGCATATTAGCCGCCACAAATAGGGCGGCATCGCTGGTTCTCACACCTTTCATAGACCTTCTGCAGTCAATTCCAATACTTGGATATTTCCCGATGGTTATAGGCTTCCTATTTGCATTAGGACCCTTGGGCGTTGAAATTTCCGTCATAATCCTGCTTTTCACATCCATGGCTTGGGCCATCTTCTTCGGTGTGTTAGGTGCGGTCAGAGGTATCCCAGTAAACGTTGTCGAGTCGGCGCGAAGTTTTGGTTTAAGAGGATGGCGATATATTAGGCACGTAGTACTGCCCGCAGTTATCCCAGCAGTGGTTTCAGGAGCAAACCTGGCATGGTGTGACGGTTGGTTTTTCATGATAGCTGCAGAATACATTCAATACCAAGGGCAGATTACACCACCGCCTTCAGGCGGATTGGGGTACCTCCTTGCAACAGTTGCTTACTATTACAAAGACATGAATCTTGCCATAATCCTGCTATTATACATAACTTTTATCGTCGTATACTTCAACATTCTAACCTGGCACAAGCTTACGGAGCGAGCGAGCACAGGTACATTTAAACCCGTGTTCACGATGGATCTCTCTGGAGTAGGAAAACTTGGGTTCTCAAGGGCAACTAGTTGGCTGCGTTTCAGTGGGCAACGTTGGACGAAACCCTTTTTCGTCACTTCTCAAAGATTACGAAAATACACTCGCATCGAGAAAATCGTCGCGTTAGTCCTGGCTTTCTCGGTTGTTTTCTTCATTCTCTATCGAGAAAGTGAGCATTTCCCTACTTTAGCCACAATCCGCGGAGGATTCAACGAACCGCCTGCCGAGGAACTCAGTCTCCTGCCAGTACTGATTGCCCTTACAATGGGGCGCCTCACGATTGCCTATGGAATATCCCTTGCGTTCGCAATAAGCTTGGGAATCTTGGCTGCCGAGCATAAGAGATTAGCGGCGGTTATATATCCTCTCTACGATATTGGGCAGGGCGTGCCGATTCTCGCTCTGTTTCCAGTTCTTTTTCTTGGACTAAACCAGGTATTGGGAACACCAAGAATTGCCCTCGAACTTACGTGTATTGTGATGCTGGTTCTAGACATGATATGGTACATGTTTCTCAATGTTGTAAGTGCGGTGAAGAATATACCCACAGAGATAAATGAGGTTGGCAGACTTTTTGGATTTAAGGGTTTAAAGAGAGTTACACACTTGGTCATTCCCTGCGTTCTGCCGTCCATCGTCACGGGAAGCATACTCTCATGGGGAACCGGCTGGAACACCATAATATTTGCGGAATACTTACCCTCAACCGAGCCAAACGTTCCGCCCCTCTCAGTCCCAGGCATCGGCTCACTACTGGACAGAGCGGGATACGAGTATGGCAACACTGTTCTACTCATCTTCTTCCTCGGAATAATCGCAGCGATCGTTCTCTCTATGGAGGGATTTCTTTGGCGCCGTCTCCTCAGAAAATTTGAGAAATATCATGTAGAGGTGTAGATATTGTCCGTTCTTGAGGTGGAAAGCGTCACCAAAACTTTCATGGAGAACAAATCCAAAATCTTCGCCTTAGATAACGTGAGTCTGTCGATTGGAAATGATGAGTTCACCTGCCTGGTAGGACCTTCCGGTTGTGGAAAATCTACTCTCCTCCGGATAGTAGCAGGTTTGGAAAAAGCTGATTCCGGCAAAATATTGTTCCATGGGCAGCCCATTACCCAACCAAATCCAAAAATCTCTATGATTTTCCAGCTTTTCGGTCTGTTGCCATGGAAAACCGCGCTGCAAAACGTTGAAGTGCCTCTGGAAGTGCTGGGCATTGAAAAAGAGGACCGAATCCGTACCGCTCAAGAATATTTGAGAATGGTGAGGCTTGATGGATTCGAAAACACCTACCCCCATGACCTTTCAGGCGGAATGAAGCAGCGCGTAGGAATTGCAAGGGCATTGGCCTTGAAACCAGAAGTCTTACTGATGGATGAGCCCTTCTCCTCACTAGATGAGCTTACCGCTAAAACCCTCCGTGAACTAGTGAGGAGAAGGGCTC
>Ga0315309_1002629_pt1 | contig 10457 bp, 11 predicted proteins | sample TDP4_MG_FD_203080 | JGI IMG/M metagenome (GOLD analysis project Ga0315309, IMG submission 203080) | Freshwater sediment microbial communities from Lake Towuti, South Sulawesi, Indonesia - TDP4 | ecosystem: Environmental > Aquatic > Freshwater > Lake > Sediment | place: Indonesia: South Sulawesi...
ATGGATTAATCAGAAGAATATCTTTAGAAACCAGCGACTCGTAAACGCTTATGACTTTTCTGACAATTTCGATTAGTTCTGTGTTCTTTGCGTATGCTTTGGCATACGCTTCTATGAAACCTTGCAGAAGTTTCCTGTCGCTTGCCAATGCATTTCCCAGTTCAGTCAAGTATTGAGCGAACTTGGTTCGCTCTTCATTAGTGAGTTCCATGAATTCCTTTTTGTCCCATCTAATCATCTCTTCCCAGTACGGTTTGAAGCTTGGAAACTCCTGAGCAAGCTTAACCATTTCTTCGGATAGGTCCTCGATGAACCTTTCAGCAAACATGCGATGTTCAGGAGGGGTTTCAAGATTGATCTGGCTGTCTTCTGCCGTCGAAAGACGCATTAACAAAGTTCCCCTTCCAATATTCTTGGTTTTCATACGACCCTTGATGAACCCGGTAGAAGGGTCAACTACAATGGTAGATGTCTGAACTTTGATTTCAAGTTGAGGCCTGAACAGTTTGATTTTTTTCGTGCTTTTAATTGACTCTCCGTTTGATAGATGAATAATGTAATCCACTGGGATCGTAACTTCAAGTTCTGGGATCTTGCTTGTCTCAAATGAGAAGCCAACATAGCCATCCAACTCCACTGTTTTCACAACGACCGCGTCTTCATGAATTTCCCAAGAACCAACATTGAACATCGCCTTGAATTTTAGCGGAGGATGAAACTCTACTCGTATGGAATCGACTTTCATGTTTTCCCAAAGTATATGCGACGGAATGGGTTCGCCCTGCAATCCTTCCTGAGGCAAGTATATGGAGCATCTTGGTTTAAGCAAATCTTCGGCGCATAGTTGTTTCTTGTTTGAATTGGAAGTTGATCTTTCTAACATAAATTGCATTTATTGTTTTGAGAATATTAAACTTTTGCGGAAATGCCAACACCAACTACAGTGGGTTCCGCCAGATTAAAGTCGAAACACTAACAAGGGCGCCCCGCTTTTTCATTCGCGGTATGATGGAAAGAAAAATATATGAAAAAATCCGAGGCATAGCGTTGGAAGTTCTGGACAAGGTCAGAGGCGAAATCATTTTTGACAGAGGTTTCGATTTTGTCTTTCAACGAAAATTTAAGAATGAGAAAGAGGTAACTCTCAAATTTCGTTGGTACATGAGGAAAAACAAGATTGAACTATGGGACATTTTAGAGGATAGTGAATCTAAATATGAAGAGTATAAAAACGGACGTTATGAGAATGCGTCTTTTGTCAAGAGGCAGTTAGATAACCTGAACCGAAGTTACATGGAGAAAATAAAACGAGCAGGATTGACCGCATGGACAGAATGATTCCACTAGATCAGTCTATCGAAATGAAAAATGAGGATTTGCGGGGGATGTCTCCACTGCGTCATAGGTCCAAACTAGATTAGGACTCTGCAAGGATGAACGGATACTCTTTCAAGAAACCTGCAGAACAACAAAAAACACCACCTACTCAAAGACATCGCAAACAAATCACTAATAATGCTAATAGGCGAAGAAAACGAGTGAAAACGAACCATCAAAAAGTAGAACCATAAGAAAAAATAAAACCAAACCCCAATAACAACCATGTGCTATGCTGATTCTTGTATGGCTTTTGCTACCTGTTTTATGAGACCGCGTTTGCCAGCATTCCAAATCTCTATGCCTATAACCTTCCCCTTCTCATCAAGCTCCAAATGAACATCAGGATCCACCTCAACAACCTCATGGCTCGGTCCCTCTTCAAAAAGCATGTAAAAAATGTCCACTGCCTTATCATACCACGCCCTTACTTTATCCTCTTCCATGCACCTCTCACCATCTTAGCCCTTACAAGCCTATCAAACTTATAGTATTAATGCCCACCGCTTCCCAAAACACACAGATAACAACAAACTACATAGAAGAACATATTAGGCTCCAAATAGAGGGGGCCTAGCGCTGTCGCACGCACACACACAAACACTACTATAACATACCACTAACTAATCTGGTAGCTCTAGGTTCAGTTGCCTCTTCAACGTCTTATACCGATTCCTAACAGTAACCTCAGTCACACCAGCAGCCTCAGCAATATCCTTCTGCGTCTTCTTCTCATCATTCTGCAAACAAGCAATGTATAACGCAGCAGCAGCCAAACCCATAGGATCCTTACCAGCAGCAGCCCGCCTCTTTCTAGCCTCCCGAAGAATTTGTATGGCGACTCCCTGAGTTTTGCCCGATATACCCGTTCTTTCAGCAATTTTTGAAATGTATGTCAAAGGGTCAGCAATGGGCATCTGCACAGCAAGTTCACGAAGCAAAAGCCTATAACAGCGAGCAACATCCTTCTTATCAACTAAGCTTGCTTCCGCAATTTCCCTTAAAGTTCTCGGAGTTCCACTTCCGCGACAAGCCGCATAAAGAGCAGCCGCTGCAATAGCTGCAATAGACCTTCCGCGGACTAGGCCTTTGTCCAGGGCTTTGCGGTAAATAACTGCAGCCTTCTCTTTAATGGGTGGAGGAATGTAGACTTTGTCTGAAAGGCGATCAAGCTCAGCCATTGCTTGAGCGAGGTTTCTGTCTATTGAAGAGTGTACTCGGGAGCGTATCTGCCATTTTCTTAATCGCCACATCTGTAAACGTGTTGAAAGTGGAAGTTTTCTTCCGAAGGCGTCGCGGTCGACTTGGCTTATGGCTGTTGACAAACCTTTGTCATGAACTGAATACGATGTTGGCACTCCAACGCGACTTCTTGAGGCTTTCTCTTCTTGTGTGAAGGCACGCCATTCAGGTCCCTTATCCATCATTTGCTCATATAAAACGAGTCCGCAGTCGCCACAAACAGTCTCTCCTGTATCGTAATCATGGATAAGGTTTACACTACCGCATTCTGGACATTTGTCGATTAGACGTTGACGAGCACCGCCTTCCTTTCTACTCAATCGTTTCACCTAATATGTGTAGAACCGTCACCTTCCACAATCCTCATCACGAAATCGGAAAGAAAAGAGTACATCCGGCCCCGGTAAGCCTAAATAGATGAAATGTTTTAATATATAAAGTTTACGGTTTAATCAAAAATATCACATTAATAAATTTTGAATACTTATACACACTATTTACTTTTACAAAAGAGAGTGACTTACATGATAAAGCTCCCAGAAAAAATACGAAGAACGCTCGAAAAAATAGTCGCTGAAATGAGAGTAAAAGAAAACGTTTACGGTATAGGGTTGTTTGGAAGCTGCAGCAGAGGTGACGCAGCAACACCAAGCGACATCGATCTGTTTATCCTTGAAAAAAATGACTTCAAATATGAGTATGTGGAAAGAATCGAAATTAGCGGTTTGCTCATAGATTTGGATCACGTTCCAAAACGTTGGATTCACGGACCAATTCCACCAGAAATAGATCAGAGACTATATGAGATGCAAATCCTTTATGATAGAGATTGGTCATTGAACAACACAAAGCTTTTGATGGCTAAATCATATGGTTCGCCTGAAAGGGTTGACATCAGAACTGAAACTCACGTCGTAGAATCAGATATTTACTTAAGCCGTGCAACCTCAGCCTTTTCAAGGGATGACTTTCGAAGTGCACATCTTTTCGCCACTGTGGCTTTGGAAAATATCTTGAGAGTTTTGGTTGAGATAGTTTTGGAACCTTTTTCAAATAGTCGCTTTGTAGAGAAGCTCGAAGATTCAGCTGCAAAACTAGGAATGCGAGAGGTATTCAACGAATACTTAGAGATAGCAGGGCTAAATAAAGCCGATAGCACAAGCGCTAAGGACAAACTGAGGCTTTTCAAGATAATCTGGGACGAAATAAAAGCCATGACCAAGCATAATCTTCAAGCGCTTGAGTCTTCTCATTTTAAGGTTAGGACAAAGCTAAATTATTATTTGAACCCTGCCTTTTTGCAGGGCATGGTGATGCGCACTAATTCTTTGATTGATTCTGGAAAGGTGGTTGAAGCGTCTCATTATTTGAACAGCATATTTCTTGACATTGTTGAAAACTATGTTTGGTTAAAATCTTCAATTGACAAAGTCAAAGTAGATTATACAACGTTGATGCGGTCTTTGGAAAGTTTAGAAGATAAAAACCCCAAGAACTATAGTTACATTTTAGATTTGCTCTTTTTGAGAGATGTTGACAAGCTTAAGGCGATGACCAGTATAAAAAAGGCTCGAGAAATAATTCTTGAAATACGTGGTGAGAGGAAGGTTTTAATCAAAAATTACTTAATAAAAAGTTAGCTTAACATGTAACTAGATACATAGAGCCCGGTGGTGTAGTGGACAAGCATAGCGGGCTTTGGACCCGCTGACGAGAGTTCGAATCTCTCCCGGGCTACCATTCTACGGTGGACAGGTTGAGGTTTAAATTCTCGGAATTCTGCCCACTAGAGGCGGTGCTCTGCCCATTTTTTGGCGCATGTCATAGCCAAAGCAGTAATACATCTGGGCGAAACCATGACAGCACTCCTTAGACATAGCAATTTCTGCTTCTATAACTTTGTCTACGACAGCTTTATTACGAAAAATGGACAGTGTAAACACTGTTGGGTTATTTCAAAAAAATGGGCGTGGTAGGATATGGGTGAGGAGATCAAGACAGTTGCTGTAATTGGAGCAGGATTTATGGGGAGACAGATTGCTGCCTGGACGGCAACCCACGGTTACGCTTTGTGCATTTATGACGACAGCCGTGAGGCGCTGGAGAAAGCGAAGGAGTCTGTCATGCAGACGATCAAATCTCACTTTGAGGAGAAACATCTTGAGGGAAATGCGAACGAAGTGCTTAAGAAAATCACATATCATGACAAATTCTCCAAGGCAGTGGCTGATGCCGATCTGATCTTGGAGGCGGTTCCTGAGGATTTGGAGTTGAAGAAGAAAGTTTTCGCTCAAATAGACGGGGCAGCTCCACCGCATGCAATCATCGCTACAAACAGTTCCTCGATTCCTGTTTCAAGGCTTGAAGGCTCGGTTGAGCGGAAGGATAAGGTGTTAAACATCCATTTTTATCCGCCCATCAATCAGAGACCAATGGCTGACATTATGAGGGGAACCAAAACCAGCAGCGAAACCTTTGAGAAAGGAAAAGCCTGGGTTGAGAGCATAGACTGTGTCCCGCTCGTCGTGCAGAAGGAGTGCATGGGATTTGTCTTCAATAGGGTGTGGCGGGCAGTGAAGAAAGAGTGCCTAAAGATTTGGGCCGGTGGATACGCTGACTTCAGAGACTTGGACCGTGGATGGAGAATAGGGACAGGCAGTATTATGGGACCGTTTGCCCTCATGGACATGGTCGGCTTAGACGTGGTCTACGACATCGAATTGCTGTATTACAAAGAGAGCGGCAATAGCGATGACTTGCCACCGCAAGCCCTAAAGGACATGATCGACAGGGGCGAGCTTGGAATGAAGTCCGGCAAAGGCTTCTATGACTGGAAGGGCCCACATGAGTTTGCATCTCAGGACTTCATTAAACCTAAAAAGAGAAAGCAGCAATAATTTCCTGGACGCCAAAAGCCCAGGAAATCTTCAATCTGACAACAACGGGGGAAGGAAGTACAAACTGTATTTTCCCAGATTCATTTGGATTTTCAACCAACGAGCGCGCCAGACTACTTTCTTATTCTTGTCCAGATCAAGTGTGCGGTCGACTGTCTACCACCTAGTAGTATGGGTGGTGTGCTGAGTGTCAACTGGTCGCCAGAACCTTTGAAGAACCTTTCTTGGTCGATGCTCACCCAGTTGGGAAACATGCTACCTTCCACATGGTGCGTAACCGTTCCCTTCTCTTCATTAACTTCGTAGGTCCCGCAGTAGGCATTGAATCCTTCGAAAGCAGTTTTTATCTCTTCCGGAGTGCCTCTCCACGGGTCATCTGAGACAAACCTTGGCCGGTCGCGACGCATTAACAGCACGAAAAATTTCCCATTCGCGTCGTACATTAGCACACCAAAAGGATTTCGGCCATATGGGTAACTCACTTCTCCATTCGAGCTTCGGACTTCACATGAGACAAGTTTCCACGCACCTATAAGCTGTTTATTCTGCACTGTAGGGTTCCCCTTTACTGTCAGTTACTGAAAGAGCGGTGAGCCAAAAAATTTTCGGTGCTCTCTACTGTTTCATAAAGCTTCCAGATTTACAAACGAGATAAGTCACGCATCCCGGGCTACCAACCTTTGAGGGCTAATTTATGCGCCCAAACCCATAATCTTATCATCACTTCTCACTAATTCATTTGCGTGAACTTGAATGGTCGATCTGGCTGAGATTCAGTTCGCATATTACATGTTGGCCGCAACAGGCGTGCTGGTCGCTGCAATCTACTATATCATCAGTCTGAGATACAACATGAAGGCAAGGGAGACAGAGATATGCCGATTGTTCACCTCAGACTTCGTCTCAGATCAAGGCATGCAGAGATACGCTGTCATGATGACCATGGAATGGAAAGATCACGAGGATTTCATGAAGAAATACGGATACTCAAACCCTGAGATGCTCGGCAAATGGACTTCAACGTTCTTCGCCTACGAAGCGCTGGGGATTCTCCTAAAAAACAAAGTTGTTAATGCTGAGAGACTATATGCCATGGGTGGCTTCGGTGCCATAAAGGCATGGGAGAAGTACAAGGACATTATTCAGACTCGGAGAGACGTTGCATGGGGCCAAGATTTTTGGAGTACTGCCGAGTTCTTCGCCCAGGAAATGCTGAAAATAAAGACAAAACACGATGCTAGCTTTAAAGACAAGCTTGAGACCTATAGAAGGACCTGGAAACCCTGAGTAGACGGAAACCCGCTGACTACCTTTCTTTCTTTTGCCACGCCTGCATATCGTTAACTACTTTACAGTACGATTCTTCTTCATAGCCCTCAGGCTAATTTTATAGTTCGCTTTAAATTTAGATTTTAAGCTCGTCTCTGGTACTTTTTCCCAAAAGGACGCAAAGTTGCGTCTTAACCCCGATGATTTAGACCGATATGTGAACCTATCCCGGGCTACCAAAATCGCTATATTTCAATGTCGTTTCCATCGCAAAACGACATCAATTTGACAATAATCCACAGCATTATCAAGCGTTACTATAGAACTCGTCAGGACGACGTTCAAACTCTTGGTTCGGTAATGGTTGGGGTAAAAGTTTTATCTAAAGATTCCCTGTTTCTGAAAAAGGCAGTCATTGTAAGGCAGTATACAGGATTTATAGATTTTCCGAGTTCCTGCGCACGCTATTTCTCTCCGATAACAACAGCGAAATTCGCAAGGGGTGACTTCAATATGCGCTGCTTCTTGAATCCAGTGTCTCTCATTATCTCTTCCAGTCTGTGGGGGCATATAGGATACTCTTTTGGATGCTTTTCTCTGTATTCACTGCTCATTGCCTGCAAGGCTTTCCGCCAGCTTCGGTCAAATTCCTTTGCCCTTTGCGGATTTCTGCCTCTCAAGCCTTGCACTTCTTCCCTATATTTCTTGCATGGCTTGAACCAGTCGCCTATTACAAGTTTGCCATTTTTTGCAAGAGCTTGATAGACTTTTGATATGACTAATTCTTTGTTTGCTACGTGATGGAAAGCCAGACAAGACACTGCAAAATCAGTTTTCCCGATTTCTGCCTTTTCCATAGAAGAAACGATGAAGGTTGTGTTATTGGCGCCCATTTTCGAAGCTGCCTTTCTTGCTTTTTCTATCATCGCTGCAGAGATGTCAATACCCTTAATGTAGGATTGACGGAACCTGTCAGCTAGCCTCAGTGACAACTCGCCAGTGCCAGTGCCCAGGTCGAGAATATCGCACTTTTCATTGTCCACCTGCCTTATTATTGTTTGAATAAGCCACCTGTAGAAGTAGTATATATACCTGCTTTGAGCCTCGTACTCCGCGGCAAGCTCATCAAAGAATCTCTTCGTTCCCATCATTCTGAAACAGAACTCCAAGTATTAGCTGGCAGCCGATCTATATTAACAACGCGCTATTCCATGCTGTTCGTGTAGCGCGTCAAGAGATTGCCCCATGAAAATCTCATCATTGACATACAAATGTCTACCTACTCCGGTGCGGAGGCAGCAATTAACTGTGAATGCTATACGTGAGTTTTCTTTCTAAGAAAGCTGATGTTACATCAAAGGTGAAATGAGCGCCGAATTGGGTTGGACAAGAGTTGAGAAACAATTTTGAATATAGATCCCTAGTCTTTCTGGTCTTGCGGTTGGTGAGTTTCTTATTTTCCTTGTCGACCTCATTCCAACTGCTGTAGCATACCTGGCCAAAGAATTTGTAGGAGATGCGGAAAGACTCTCAAAGAGTATGAAGCAAAGCATTGTCCAATTCAAAACTAGGCAATTGCCGAAGAGTCAAAGTTGAGTGCAACCAGTAAAATTGGTTTGGGGCAAAGTTTTTATCTCAAACCCAAACCCTTTCTAAAATCCTTTCGTTCATTAGGGTTTCAAAATCGAAGAGAGTTAAATACTTGGTTTTCTATTTCTTTGGTTTTCTTGTTAAATAGAAGAGATTCATAACTAAGGAGATACCAGTTAAAACGCCCTCCACGAAAGCCGAAATTGAAAAGCCGAATACTCAAAATTCGTCAAGCGTCCAACAAGAATCCCGATGGCTAGAGACATCATGCCTATTGACAAAGCGTTCTCATCCTTGAGAACCATCTTATCCACCATGCGTAGTAAACAAAGTTATTTCATAAAAGATTTTGGGTTGGTTGGTCGGGGGTGAAGTTTTATCCCAAATCTAAAGGTACCGTTTCATCTACACGTAGCATAATCATTCTGGAGCCTTAACGCACGTCATAACATGAGCACGAAAAATGTCGAGCTCTCAGGTGAATAGCGAAAACGACAGTAAAGCCTAACAGTTTCAATCGCAATCACGCTAGTTTTTACTCGCGAATCGATAGTACGAGAGAAAAGTTTGAACCGAGAATTTGAAGCTATCCTGGGGGCTACTTTATGCGCTAATGCGTGCGTGCAACGCTCTCTAGCCCCTCTATTAGGATCCAAATATGTTTGGCTGTGATGTTTTGTTATTAGCGAGTGCTTGCTGAAACAGTAGACAAAATGGGGGTTCAAACCTCTCCTGGGCTACCATAACACCGTAGTCAGGTCTACGTTCAAAACTCTCGGTTTAATAATAGCGACGATGGGACTTACTCACCGATAAGTGACAATATCTCCCGACAGACGAATTCTGAGTTAGTTACCCTCTTTCTGCTACTTACTCGATAAACGTGTGGATTGCTGAATTGTAGGTCAACGCAGTTACTTAACATCCTTTGGAAAGAATTTCTTTGCTTCTTCTGTGTATTCGATGACACCTAGTTGTTTGAGGAAATCCAACATGTCATAGACTGATTCTTTCTCCACAACCTTGCCATTAACTATGCGCCAGAAGTTAACACCTACCCATGTAACCTTCTTGCCAGTAGGAGCTAATCTTATCTCACCAAATCCAAACTCGCCTGTGTGTGTCCCCGTACATTTGAAACGATGCCACACCTTATCCCCTTCAGCGATTATATCCTCAACAGTCTCATGTAAATCGGGAAAGCCCTTAAGCATTATAGTAAAGAATTGTTTGTAGCCTTCAGGACCCCGCAACTGCCATGTTGGGTGAAAAAAAGTTGGGCGCTACTAACTCGTCCAATACTGCAAGGTTTCGCCTATTCAATTCCTCAATCCACCTTCGCACGATAGCCTTATTCTCTTCCAACGACATAGAACATCACCCCCCTTTTACAAATCTGATTATCTCTTTTTGACATTTAGTATTTATTGTTATTATCACTTAACGACCTTACCATTCGTCTTTCCATTAGTTATCATAGAATTCGCTAATTTCTTGGCTCATGTATTCGTTGTAAACATGATCATGTTCTGAAAGCTCAGTTTCTTTGTTTGAGAAATTTGGACGAGATAAGTCACGTATCCCGGGCTACCAATAATAACACTGTTTTCACTATTATTTTTGCACATGCTCCTATTTGCATGCGATGGGATGGAAAGGCTCTATTATAAATTTGATCATTACAAAGCACAAAATCTTTTATCATGTTCCACTGAGTATTCTACTGAGGTTTAGTTGGGTATGATGAAAAAGCCTGAAGATAAGAAAACGGTTTTGGACAAGGCAGCTGCCTCCAGAATTTTGAGGACTGTTCCCAGCCACGAAGGGTTTCATTTTTTCAAAGCTCCTGGAGATTCTACAGGTAAGGTTGCAACAAGCCTAGCTGATTTTGCTGAAAAGTTGCGAACAGTAGACATTCGCTCGGTTAACTTTCATTTTCCACGTCAGGACTTTGAAAAGTGGTTAAGGGATATCATAGATGATGCTGAACTTTCCAGAAGGATAAATAGGATAAAAAAAGAAACTCATGGAGAGAAACTTCGAAGCGAAATCATCCAAATTGTGAGAGTACGAATAGATGAA
>Ga0315309_1002630_pt1 | contig 10457 bp, 11 predicted proteins | sample TDP4_MG_FD_203080 | JGI IMG/M metagenome (GOLD analysis project Ga0315309, IMG submission 203080) | Freshwater sediment microbial communities from Lake Towuti, South Sulawesi, Indonesia - TDP4 | ecosystem: Environmental > Aquatic > Freshwater > Lake > Sediment | place: Indonesia: South Sulawesi...
CCAAAGCAATTGGGTTCAAGCGCGAAAAGCGCACCAGCTCATCTTCAATTTCTCCGATGCGTCGCTGGCCCAGGCGGTGAAGTGTTGCCACCACACCTGTTTGATAGAAATCGGACATACTTAGCGCCCTCCTTATCGGAATTGCCCGACATATAGTCGCGCCAACTATCTTAGCAGGGTGGAATTGTACTACTGGAAAGTGAATGCGCTAAAGCAAACTGCATGCTGGAGGCTTACGAGGCGCTCGGCAACTGCGGCAACAGCCGCCCAACCCGGTAAGCGTAGTGCAAACCCGACACCACCGTCAGTGCTGCCGTTAGCCAGAGCAGCACCCCCTGCGTCCATACCAACCACCCCTGCCTTATCACCGCTACTAGCAGTACCACTAGCACAGTGGCAATCTGCGTCACCGTGCAGGCCTTCCCGTAGATGCTGGGCCGCACGGGATGAGAACCGGTAGCGATGATGATCACGGTGGCGATAGCTAGGATGATGACATCGCGCGCTAGTACCAGAATGGTCAGCGCCCAGGGGACATTTTTCTCCAAGGCTAGCACCACGAAGGCGGTGGAGAGGAGCAACTTGTCGGCCAAGGGGTCGAGATAGGCACCCAGGGCGGTACGCTGGTTGAGCCACCTAGCCAGCGTCCCGTCCAACGTATCGCTCACGCCGGCTACGATGAACACCAGCAGCGCTAAGCCATACCGCCGGTAGAGTACCGCCAGCGCGAAGAATGGAATCAGCGCCAGGCGCAGGAGGGTAAATTGATTGGCAAGCGTAAAAATTTGTTTGCGCATCTGTGCTTCCCCGTCAGGAAAGCCCAGCCAGATATTCCAGTAATGTCATCCCGACCTTGCGGCAAAAGGTCTGGGAAAGCGAAGGGATCTCGCCTTTAGGCTCGTCCAAAGCAATCCGTTCCACGCGATGCATAGGATAAAAGATGGTCGCTAGCCCTACCGCCGCCTCTTCGGGGTTGAGCACTTGGCGGAGGAAATCGTCGAACGAGTTCAAGTCGATCCCGCGCACTGTCACCCCGGCCTGATTCAGGGCCACCAATTGCCCCCAGATCTTTTCCTTGGGGTCGTGCAAGCTAACAATGACAACCGAATTCAGTTCCATTAGTACTTCACCGCCCCTTTGGAAGAAGTTTTTGGCACCTGCGTCTCTCCCCTCGCCAACACGCGCGAACTTCATTCCCACAAGGCTGGGGTGAATGCCTCCCGCCAGTTAGACGTTCATGGTCTTCAAATCGGGGGCCAGGCGCAGGGTTGGCTCGGTTACTTTCTGCACCTCTTCCGGAGTTACGTCCGGAGCCACTTCCTTCAGCAGCAACCCTTCCGGCGTCACGTCAATCACTGCCAACTCGGTCACAATCGTATTCACCACTCCTACTCCGGTCAGCGGCAGCGTGCATTGTTTCACGATTTTAGGCGAGCCGTCCTTGGCTGTGTGCTCCATGGTGACGATGACGCGCTTGGCGCCTGCTACTAGGTCCATCGCCCCACCCATCCCCTTTAGCATCTTGCCGGGGATGGCCCAGTTGGCCAAGTTACCCTTCTCGTCCACTTGCAACGCGCCCAGGATGGAAAGATCCAAATGCCCACCGCGAATCATAGCAAATGAATCCGCGCTGGAAAAATAGGCTGCGCCGGGAATCTCCGTAATGGTTTCTTTGCCCGCACTGATGAGGTCGGGGTCTTCTTCGCCCTCATAGGGCCACGGCCCCAGCCCCAGCAGGCCGTTCTCCGACTGCAAGACCACGTCCATTCCCGGAGGAATGTAGTTTACTACCAGCGTCGGCATCCCAATCCCCAGGTTGACGTAGTAGCCGTCTCGTAGCTCTTGCGCTACGCGCTTGATGATAATCTCTCGCTTGTCCACTCCCTTTTCGCCCATTTCTTCCTCCCTCTACTCCTTTAACTCTTCAGCCCTGCGATGCTTGGCCTCGGCAGCAAGTGGGTCATATGTATGAATTTGTCATGGATGAGCAGCTAACTCGCACGTTTGCACACCGTGCGCCGCTCGATGCGCTTCTCGTAGTTCACCCCTTGGAAGACAGCATCCACGTAGATGCCCGGCGTATGGATGTAATCGGGATCGAGCTGGCCGACCTCCACCAGTTCCTCTACCTCAGCAATGACGTAGTCAGCCGCAGTAGCCATCATGGGATTGAAGTTGCGCGCTGTCTTCCGATAAATCAAGTTCCCCCACCAGTCTCCCTTCCACGCTTTGATGAAGGCAAATTGCGCGCGCAGCGGCTTCTCTAAAATATACATTCGGCCGTCAATCTCACGCGTCTCTTTGTCCTCGGCGATGATAGTCCCATAACCTGTAGGCGTGAAAAAACCGCCGATGCCGGCGCCACCAGCGCGAATGCGCTCGGCGAATGTTCCCTGCGGGTTCAATTCCACCTCCAACTCACCCTTGAGTACCTGCTCCTCGAACAACTTGTTCTCACCTACATAGGTGGCAATCATCTTCTTCACCTGGCGCGTCTGCAGCAGCAGCCCGATGCCAAAGTCATCCACACCTGCATTGTTACTTATCACCGTCAGGTTCTTGATCCCCTTTCGGCGCACCGCGACAATCAGGTTTTCTGGTACTCCGCAGAGCCCAAAGCCGCCCATCATGATCGTGGCGCCGTCGGGGATGTTCTTGATGGCTTCATCGGCATTCGCTACGCGCTTGTCCATCGTCACCTCCGCCGTTCCGAATTATAGAGCTTTACTGTGAACGTCATACAGCGTCATCGCTGCCCAGCAAAGTACCCCCCGGTGCAGCGCTACTCAATCTTACCACGACCGATGTTGCTCCTCTGGCACCCTGCCATTCTAGTTAGGATGTAGCTGAGGGCACACGGTTGCTGGCGTTGCGTCTGAGCTGACAAATTGGCCCCCGCAGAAAAATTCTCCCCAAAATAAAGATGAATCGTAGCGGCTGAGGTATGTCAAGTCAACGCGAGCATTGGTTACCCGTTGGGGACACCTTGACGCTCCCATGGACTTTAGCTATAAAGTAAGCTGCGTAACAGGCAGGCCCCAAGACTTCTGCGGCGGTATCGTCTAGGGGCTAGGACGCCAGATTCTCAATCTGGAAACCCGGGTTCGATTCCCGGTACCGCTACCACTACCACCCTCCGCCAGTAACCCCTTTTTCAAACCTCCCAATGCACAGCAGGGGCCGATTTGGCTGCCTTTCCCAGGCACGCCTAGCCTTCTTGCTTTCCTTCCAGGGTAAGCCGTGCGAGTATAGCTTGTCTCAAGGCTTGCAGGGCGCGCAGGCGCGCTTGGGCCTCAGCTGCACGCCAAAATTCCTCTCGCCTTACCTGCTCGGCTAGCCACTGGCGCTCCGAGGCCATTGCCGAGTCGATCAATTCCAGCACTTCGGCGACGGTCATGGGGTCGCACCCACGGGAAAGCGACTGCCCGGTGAGTCATAAGCTATATCTTGACTGACTAGTTTGTCAAGTCTTTTTGACTTCCCTGACTACTCTTGCTAGTGTTAGCGAAGATGAAAAAACTACCCCCACTGGCTGAGCTGGTGCGGCGTGCGCGGCGGCGAGCCGGACTCACCCAGTTCTCTTTGGCTAAAAAACTGGGTTGTACAGACTCTTACATTGCCAAAATTGAGACTGGTAGAGCCTATCCAGCCACAGATTTTCTCATTCGGCTGTTTCAGCAATTGAAAATCGAAGAACGCCACTTGGTTGACGTTGCCTTACCCCAAGCCCTGCGCCTCATTGTGGAAAAGGCCTTCCGCAGTGCCCACGGTAGCGAAGCTCCGTGGCGGGGTCTACCGATCTTTGGGGAAGTTGTAGCTGGGACTCCAGCCCAGGCCAAACAAGAGGTCTTAGGTGAGTTCGAGGTGCTGCCCGAGACGTGGTCTTTGTCGCGCTACGTCTTACGGGTCTCTGGCGACTCCATGGCTCCCACCATCCAGCCGAGAGACCTGGTTCTAGTGGACACCTCGCTGCGGCCGCGTCAGAACGACATCATTGCTTGTGTCATCAATGCCGAAGCCACGCTGAAGCGCTACATCAAGCGGGGGACAGTTATTCTGCTGAAAGCCGATAACCCGGCTTTTCCAGACATCATCCCAGTAACCGCTACCGATGACTTTCGCGTCGAAGGAGTAATCCTGAAGATTGTTGAGCGCAACCTGCGGCCCCCCTAGCTCCGCATGAGCAGGCTACGGAACTAGCAGGGAGTTTGCCTACTGCACCTCGCGCTTAGAGAAAACTTCCGGCGGCAGAACTTTGAGGATGTTGGTGGATTGCACGATGTAGACGGGATTACCTTGCGGATCACGCTCCTCCGTCTTCAGGATGCTTGAGACCACGAGCTTGATGCGCAGCGTGTAGCCATCTTCCACCATATACTCGTTCCAATCCTCGCGCCTGGTGGCGAACTCCATATCCTCGGCTTCGATCGTCCGGTCGCCGATATTGATCCGTGTGCGTCGCGCCACATTCGCCTCCTTTGGGTCTAGTTGGAAGTGATCGGTTCAGAGCCGGCTTGCGCTGGCCGGGCCGCATTCAGCATCTTCTCGGCTTCGTTAATGACCTCTTCCAAGCTGCGCCCAGCGCGCCAGGTCGCCCGCCCCAAGGTCAATGTCACCAGCCGCCCCACTCGCGCCTGCAGCCCCTTGTGCGCGGTGAACACCTGCTTCAATCTTTGCTCGGTAGCCGCTGCCCCAGCTTCGTTGGTGTCTGGCAAGGCGATCAGAAACTCATCGCCTCCGAAGCGAAAGATGTAGTCGGAGGTGCGCAACGAGCGCTGCAAAGTGTGCGCTACTTCAGCCAGTACCGCATCGCCCACCAGGTGCCCGAATTGAGCATTCATCTGCCGAAAATCGTCCACATCGGCGAGCAGAATGGATAACACATTTCTCGTGCGGGTGGCCCGGTTTATCTCTTTGGGAAGGATTTCGTCTAAGAAACGTCGGTTGTAAACCCCGGTCAAAGCATCCCTAATCGCCTCAGTGCGTTGTTGCTGCAACTGCAGCTCCTGGCGCAAAATACGCTGGCGGAGGTGGGCCAGGGTGCGTTTCTTGTCGATCAGGTAAACGTTCAACAGTAACACCAAGCTCATTAGGCCGAACAACAGCAGCCAGACGAAGCGTAGCAAGGCGGGGGAGAGGACTTGTGATTCCCGCCAGCTAGAGTAAGCAAGACAAATTACACCCCCAGCAAACACGGTGAGCAGGATGAGGACAATTGACCAGAGTTCCCAGTCCCGCTTCTCTGCGGTGCTGAGCTGGTCCAGGAATCCAGTTTCCGTTGAGGATGGTTGCAAAGTTGCCCGTGGCACAGAGCTGCTCCCTTACCTAAATGTCAGCACGCGGTACGGCTAAGAGCTCGACAGGCGGGCGCGGAAGCCGATGCGCTGCTGTAACCCCCACTCCCCCCTTCCGCGCAGAAATTGATACAAAGCTTGCAGTCGCCAAGTTACCACAATCAGATGCGCAGTAGGAAATTCCATCAGTGCATACAGCAATAGTTTGAAAAGGTCTTTCCAGCTAGCATAACGCCGGTAGGAAAACTCCTCTAGCAGCACTGCCCACAACGACAGAAAAATCCCCAGCAAGAAGGCCAAGGTCAAGTAGAGGAGAAACACCTCCCCGCTCAGCCAGCCCAAGGCCCAGATGACCGGCACTATGGCGTAGCCCAGAACTTCCACCAGCGGGGCTACCAGTTCCAGCACGAAGTATGGGAGCACGAAAAATCCAATCAAGCCTATGTATGGCCGGAAGAAAAGGTCTCGGTGCAGCCACAACACTTGCGCCAGCCCTCGGTGCCAGCGCCGCCGTTGCCGGGCCAAAGGCGAAAGTGCTGACGGCACTTCCGTCCAGCAAACCGGGTCAGGAACAAATACAATCCGGTAGGGTTGCCGCTGGCGGTGCAGGTGGCGATGAATACGCACCACCACCTCCATGTCTTCGGTCACCGCCGCGGACGAGTAGCCTCCCACCTGGCGCAATACATCCGTGCGGAATACACCAAAAGCCCCGGCGATGATCATTACCCCGTTAAGCCAGCTCCAGCCCAGCCGCCCTTGTATGAACCCGCGCAAATACTCAACGACCTGTATCATCACTAGCCAGCCTCGCAGCCATTGCCGTGGGAGTTGCACCTGGGTCACACGTCCCCCGGCAACCTGGCAACCATTGACCACCCGGACCACGCCACTACTAGCCACTACCCGTGCGTCCTCCACTACCGGGCGTATCACCCGCAGCAACGCATCCTCCTCCAGCACCGAGTCGGCATCCACCGAACACACCCAGGGAGTGCGTGCCAGGTTGATGCCTGCGTTCAGAGCATCACTTTTCCCTCCTCGCGCCTTGTCAATAACGAGCAAGCGCGAGTCGAGAGTGGACAGGTAGGTTCCCCGAAGGGGCTGGGTAGGTAGAAGTGGCTCATAGACCAGGTCGGCACGGCGTAGGGAAAAGGAGCGAATCAACTCATCCAGGGTGTTATCGTCGCTACCATCGTTAACCACGATCACTTCCAATCGCGGGTAGCGTAATCCCAGTAGCGCCCGCACACTTTCCACTACTGTCGCCTCCTCGTTGTAGGCAGGCATCAATACGGTGATGGGCGGAGTAGCCAGCGAGCGGTATTGCCAGTCAAACACAGCCAAGCGCAGCCGACGTGGCTGGCGCAGCGCGTCATAGGCGGAACTGAAGACAAGGTAGAGATTGACTGCATATAAGCTGATATAAAAAGCCAGGATGAAATAGGAGAAATGAACTAGAATGAACTGCGCCCAGTTCATTGCCTTCCCTCAGAGAAACCGACAACTTTTTCGATCGAGCGCCGGGTGGCTGGATCCAAGTAAGGCGAAGCCAACACCTGCACAAAATCCAGGTGCCCCTCCGGCGGCAGCCAGCGCGCCACCAGCTCCACCAGCGTCTGCCGAACGGCGCTGTCAGGGTGCATTTCGATGGCATAGAGCACGCTGGCGTACGCTCGTACCTCCACCAGCAATCGCACCAGTTTGCGGCTGTGCTCACGAACAGTGGGGAGAGGGGAATTAACGCGATTGATAGCTTCCCAGATTACGCCCTGCCGCTCCATTTCCGCCACCAGAGCCTCCAGAGCATAGCGGTCGGGTGCACCTTGGCGTAATAGCTCGAGCAAGGCAATAGGATCGCGCCAGAGGGTGTAGAGGGCTCTAGCCGCCTTTTGCCGCACCAGCAAGTGCGAATCACGGATACGGATAGCAAGCACCAGGGTCTCAGCCGCGTGCCAATCACCCAGCTCACCCAGCGCTCCCACTGCTTGCAAGCGCACGTACCAGACGGGATCGTGCGCTCGGTTCATCAAGATGGGTAGGACGCTGGAGTCGCCTACGCGCCCGAGGGCCCGAACAATTTTGGCTCGCACTTCTGGTTCAGGGTCATCGGCAAAAGGCTTGAGGTCTTTTACCATTTCCGGCCGGGCAACCTCGGCTATTGCGGCCGCCACTACCGCCCGTACTTGAGGGTCAGGATGGGCTAAATGTGGCAGCAAGCGTTCCGGCTCCTGCCGACAGCAATTGGTGAGGGCTGACCACACTAGCCGCCAGCTCGTCTGCTTCACTATGGGTAGGAGCTCAACCAGAGCATCTGTGGCTTCGGGATGCGCTAGCAAATCGAGCGCACACAAGGCAGCCAGGCGGCTCTCGCCTTTGCCTTCTCGAAGCAGACGCACGATGTCGGGTAGAGCTTCGTGGGCCTGCATCTGTGCGAGTACCAAGGCCGAATAGGCACGCTGACCGAGCGAGGCCTGACGCAGGCGCCTCTGCCGGTCGGCGAGGAAGCCCCAGTCGCGAAATAATTGCCGCAACATCGCGCGGTTTTCTTGGCTCGCGTCTGGCAGTCGCCGCAATAGCTCTTCCTCAGCTAAGCCGCGATACATCGGCGGCGCTACGCGTAGCCCTTGCCGCCGTTGCTCGAGTGCCTGCACCACATATATCTCCATCCGCAAGCGCCACTCATCCCGCGCTAGGAAGTACCAATGTTTGATAAGGCGACGGAGAAAAACTACCGCTACGAGGATTAGATTAAGCAGAGCAACGATGACCAGGAAGGAACCCGTTGGTGGAACACTCCCTTCGAAAAGTTCCTGACAATTATATGTGCAAATCTTGTTGCGGGCAACTGTGGCCAGTAAAGGTGAGGATTGCTCTAGTCAGTTTCCCATACTATGATGTAGGTTGCGTAAGCTGCTGGCAGCACAGAGTTTGACACGCTGTTGACGCACAAACGAAAATACTTTCAATCACTGCGGGCTTCTCCCACCGGCTGGCTGGCGTTCACTTTCCTGGCCAGCCTGTTGCAGGTAGTACCTCTAGTGGCGCAAATCTCCCGCGCCGAACAAATGGCGCGTGCCCTGGCGCACGTCCAGGCCCAAGAGTACGACGCCGCCCTGCGTATTTTTCAGGCGCTCGCGGCTGAAAATCCCCGCGACTACGAAGTACGCAACTGGATCGCCCGCGTAGAAAGCCAGAAAGGGAACTACGCGCACGCGGAACAGCTTTATGCTGCCGTACTCGCCGAACAGCCCCATAACCTCGAAGCCGAACTCGGGTTGATTGATGTGATTAGCTGGCAGGGGCGCTACCAGGAAGCCCTAAACCGGTTACGCGGAATGTACGAGCGCGATCCTACTAACATCGAGGTGTTGCTACGTTTAGGCAAAATCTCGCACTGGAATGGTGAGCGCAAGGCAGCCCTGCGCTACTACCGCGAAGTCCTCGCTCTCGACCCGAACAATCAGGAAGCCTTGCAGGGAGTTACCCTCATCACTTCCGAGACCCGTTACCAAATCGAGTTGGGTTACTTCTACGAAGATTTTGATTTCGTCACAGGAACCAACGGACAATATGCGGAGTTCATTTACACCGACAACTTGCGCAACACCGTGCGTGGGCGCTTCCACTACCAAAACAAATTCAAGGAAAACAATACGCGCTTTGCCCTAGGCGTAACGCATCGCTTTTTCAAACGCACTTACGTAAGTGGCGAAGCCATCCTGGCTCCGACAGGAACGGTCGTACCTAATCAAGAATACAGCGCGGAATTCACCCAAGGTCTCCATCCCACTTTCTATATTGGTTTGGGCTACCACTTTATGAATTTTCGCGTGGCTAACGTGCACTTGCTCACACCCCTGCTGAACTGGGACCTGCACCCCAAGCTACACCTTTTTCTTCGCTATACCCCCGCCCGCACTACGTTTGACTTTCCTCGCCGCAGTGTTTGGAATCATGGTGGCTGGGTGCGCCTAGCCTGGGATACTACCCGCACTTTCAGCCCCTACCTCGTCTTTGCGGTAGGTTCGGAAAGTTTCACCGGGCTATCGGCGGATCAATTGGGGCGATTTGCTGCGCAAACCTACGGCGTGGGGACAGCGATCCATTTCAATACCCGCCAAGGGTTCCGCCTTGGCTACTTCTTTCAGAATCGCAGCCAAGGACACAGGGAGCACAGCTTTTCTCTCGCTTATCTTCTGCGCTTTTAGCTGGGCAGGCCATTGAGGTCTGTGGCCGCACCGCCGACCTGTAGTGATGTATAATCCCGCCTCCTGGTGCAGTAGGCGAAAGGAGCCCGCAGCCTGACGGCGAGGTTCAACAACAGGAAAGGCAAAATCGTGACAAGCCGAGTCGAGGAACTTTGCAGGAGCTGAATGCAATGAAGACTACGGTAGGAGAACTGAATCCTCCTCAGCGCATTCTCATGGCCCCTGGACCCAGCCTGGTGGACGCGCGTGTCTATCGCGCTTTGCTCGCCCCGGTAGTGGGGCATCTGGACCCGGAATTTCTGCGCGTGATGGATGATGTGCAGGCGATGCTGCGGCGGCTGTTCCAGACTGAAAACCAACTGACTTTCCCGGTCTCCGGCACAGGTAGTGCGGGAATGGAGACAGCATTTTGTAATCTCATTGAACTCGGCGACCCCGTCATCGTCTGCGTTGGCGGCCACTTCGGAGCGCGCATGGCGGAGATGGCGGCGCGCGCTGGGGCGCGGCTAGAGCGAATTGAGACCACGCCGGGCACGCACATCGATCCGGAGCGCGTTCGTGCTGCGGCGCGTGGCCAACGCATGAGGTTGCTGGCTATCGTGCACGGCGAAACCTCCACGGGTGTGCTGCAAGAGATTGCTCCTTACCGGGAAATCGCCGACCAATGCGGTGCCCTGTTGGTAGTGGACGCTGTGGCTACGCTCGGCGGCATGCCCCTTGCCGTTGACCGCGAGCGTATTGACGTTTGCTTCAGCGCCTCCCAGAAATGCCTGAGCGCGCCGCCGGGGTTGGCACCTTTCACTGCTTCCCCGAAAATCGAAGAGGCTTTGCGGCAACGCAAAACCCCCGTAACCAGTTGGTATTTCGATCTCACCACGGTGATGAAATACTGGGGGCAGGAGCGCACCTACCACCACACCGCTCCCATCAGCATGATCTACGCCTTGCGCGA
>Ga0315309_1002632_pt1 | contig 10454 bp, 8 predicted proteins | sample TDP4_MG_FD_203080 | JGI IMG/M metagenome (GOLD analysis project Ga0315309, IMG submission 203080) | Freshwater sediment microbial communities from Lake Towuti, South Sulawesi, Indonesia - TDP4 | ecosystem: Environmental > Aquatic > Freshwater > Lake > Sediment | place: Indonesia: South Sulawesi...
GCCCCGGTCGGGTCACTCACCGTCCCCGAAACCGTGGCCGTGGCCGCAGTAGGTATCTGCGCTGCAGCAGAGATGGGTAAAAGAAGCAGCAACACTACACCAATAGCTTTCAGCCTTTGCATTGCTCTCTTTCCTCCTTTTTGCAAATTGTTAGTAACTGCTTACCCCCTCTACAATCCCTCGTTCGATTTAGGTTGCACGCCACGTGCCAACCCTATCAAAAAAGTAGGTTATGGTAAGTGAAAGAAAAACCAAGGGATAGCTTATCGGTAGAGTGTGCCCAGCGTCCTTTTTCTGGCCAAAAATATGAAAAATTGTAGATTTCTACCAAAAATCATAGACCCCCTGCCTACTCCACGGCGTCAAAGCGGAAGCTAGGCGAAAGCAATTTCAGGCAGCTCCGGAGCTAGTCAGCGGAGGTCAAGCAGCCCCGGAAAATAGGTCATCGGGATGTCGCGCACCGTACGCAAGCCGGGCGCAGCTTCTAGCAATGCGGGAATACAGTTGACCACCACCGCCGCCGTGGCTAAGTCGCCGTGAATGCCGCCGGGAACACGCAGGGTAAGGTCTGGGCGACCGCGAAGGATAATCTCATCCACAGGCTCCTTAGCACCTACATACATCTCCAATTCCAGCCTCACGCATTCTTCCCCGGCGGCCACCCCGCGCGCTATCTGACATACGCCCGCGACTTGCCCGGGGAGCACTTCCAGGTATTCGGTCTTAACCCGCTCGCTGGCCACGACCGGGGCAATTATCTCGGTGATAGTTTCGACGCGCAGGCCCAAAGTATCAGCGAGCATCGCGGCAGATTCAGGCAGGCCGTGGTGCTTGATCTTGCCTGCGGCTACCTGCGCTCGAAACTCTTCCACCGTCATCCCCGCCCCGATCTTCTTCTGCAAGGGCAGGCGGCGCTTGGAAGCATCCACTACACGGTGCACCTTGACCCCGGTGACCTGCTGGCAGACAGTCGCTAGTGTCAACACCAGTTTGTCCATGGCAAAGCCAGGATTCACCCCCGTGGCCAAAAGCGCTACCCCATGCTCGCGGGCAGCGCGGTCAAGTTGCGCGCTCAATTCCGCATGCTTGCGAAAGGGGTAGGCAAGCTCTTCGCACGTGGAGATGACGTGCCGGCCAGCCTCCAGGCATTCGAACAACTGGTCGGCCACATCAGTCAAATAAGAAGAAGTAGTGTGGACGACTACATCGGCCTTGCTCGCCAGCACCTGCTTGGCGCGGTCAGAGACCACGACCCCGAGCTCGCGCGCGGCTCCGACCAGCCGACCTAGGTCCTGGCCCACCTTAGCGGGGTCGATGTCAATGGCGCCCACCAGGCGCATCCCGGGCCGCTCGAGCAGCAGCCGCACGATGCCAGCACCGATTGGCCCCACCCCGTACTGAATCACGCGAATTTCTTTAGCCATGATAGCAACCTCCTCTGGTGATGAGCGCAGCCCAGCTTCTCCTCCCTAGGGATGAATTTCAAGTTGTATCTCGTGTGGCGAAGCTAGCCTTCTACTCGCAAGGGCAGCCCGCTTGCCGACGCTACCTAGGAAGCTGGTTGCCGAGCCCCTTGAGCAAGAAATTGCCTCACGTATTCGCGGAAGGCCTGCTGTAAGCGCAACGTCACCGGCCCAGGCACCTGCGGCACCCGGTGTTCTTCCACCCGCGCCACTGGATGTACCTCGCGCGTAGTGGAAGTGACGAATACCTCCTCGGCTGCATACACATCCTCGGGCAGCAGAGTGCGCTCTTCGATCGGCACCCCTGCCTCAGCCCCAGTCTCCAGCAGCACCTCCCGCGTCACCCCACTCAAAACCCCAGCCGCTGGCGGCGGCGTGAACACTTGGCCGGCACGCACGCAGAAGAGATTGGCGCTGGTGCACTCGGTCACCTCCCCACGCTCGTTCAACAGAATTACCTCGTCAAAACCACGCCGATGCGCCTGCTCTAAGTGCCAGACGTTATTCAACCACGCTGTCACCTTGGTGCCAATCAGCGGTGAGGCTGCGTGGCGCCCGTGCGCCAGCAAAGCCAAGTGAGCCGCAGCCGCGTGCGTGAGCAAGTCAGTCGTGTACATCAACCAGTCCACTACCGGTAAGTCTTCCTCCGCACTGCACCAGAAACCTACCTTGTTGTAGATGAAATAGATGCGCGCACAACCCTCTTGCACCTGGTTGGCACGCACCAGCTCGCATAACCGCGCAAAGACTTGATCAGGGTCAAACTCCAGCGGCAACTGAATGCGCACCGCATCCCGACTCAGCCGCCGCCAGTGCCGCGCAAATTCAAACGGCTGACCCGCATAGATGCGCATGGTGGTGAACAGCCCCCAGCCATTGAACAGCCCGGCTTGGCCCGGCGAGAGACGAACTTCGCGCAACGAGAGGATTCGGTCATTGTGAAAGACGAATTTGTGCATGAATTTCCCCTTTCAGCATGAAACTGCCTCTATCACTAAGCTCCCGTTAGAAGTTTACCAATTATGATACTGGACAAGAATTGAGCGCGTTTACGAAAGCCGGCGCGGTCCTGTATCCGACCTCAGAAATCCACGCGAAAGCCTCCTCATCACCGCGTTGATGGAGTTGGAGATCCCAACTACGTCGGTCGGCAGTTTGCAAAGCACACGCACGCACCTGGCCGCAACGTCGCCGACCATGGACAAACCAAAACGGCATCTCAGGGGTATGCGAAGTGCGACTCGATTTCCAGGCTGTAATGTGGCTAGCGGTAGTGCCGTGGCAAGCTCGCTCACATTTCGGCTGGTAGGTCTACCAGAAATGCCGCAATGGTAATCGTTAGGCTGGTCAGAAGTGTATGGCAGCTTCGCCGTTGCGGTCGAAGGCGTCTTCGATGTAGCGGCGATTCTTCTCGAAACTCCAATGCACGTCACGGAAGTACGTCCCCAACCCTTGCGCATCTTTGGCCGCTGCCAGACGAATGATCTCGCGATGTTCCCGAACTGATTTCTTTAGCCACTCCGCTAGGGAGCTGCGCCGGACCGGAAAAGCATAGAGTCGTCGGCGGACGGAATCGCAAATCTCGCGCACCGTCCGATTCTCGAATTTGGAGAGGAAGACGCCGTGAAACTTGCGGTTCCACTGGCCGAACGCCTGCAAGTTGCCGCTCGCGGCAGCATGCTCCATCTCGGCGTTGTACTCTCGCAGCAGGCGAAGGTCCTCCGGGGTAATCCTGCTGGCCACCGCGCTGACCACTGCACCTTCCAGCATGCCAACGGTGTCGTAGATCTCTTTGACGTCGGCTACGGTTAGCACCCGCACGTTGTAACTGCGTCGGCTGTTGCATACAACCAGCCCGTCCGCCTCCAGCCGCAGCAAGGCCTCCCGCACGGGAGTGCGGCTTATGCGCAGTGCTTGCGCCAGCTTTTTCTCTAGGATTCGTTCCCCCGGCTTGAACTCGCCGCGCGCGATCATCCGCTGTAGCAAAGTGTAAACTTGGTCAGCGAGTGATTCCGCCGCGACGCCCCCACGAAGCTTGGAATACTTCATAGCTGATATATCATATACCTTTTATTTGTCAAGCCCTATTTTATACCACACTCTGCCATGCCACGGGTTGCCTCAGCTAAGGAAAATTACTGGCCCTCCTTCCCGTGCTTACGTTCCTTCTCCGCTTGTGACGCGTGCTTGCGGCGAGTGGCGCCAACTCCCCCGCCAGAATCATTAACCCATAAAAAATTGGCCGGGCGAGCCTCCCGCAGCCCAAACATTGGGGCTTGGAAAGCCTGACCCGCCGTTAGAACCAACCCCGACTTGCCTGCGGCAAGCAGGCTAGAACTCCACCCGGAAGCCGAGCTGAATCGCCCGCGGGGTGTTACCCTGGGCGGCGACCACGCCAAAGGTCGCCGGAGCGATCAAGCTGAGCGTCGGGTTGCCGAATTCCACCCGCCGAGCAGCTTGTCCACTACCCCGCTCTCCACACCAAACCGCCGCCCGCGCCCAAACGGCAAGTCATAGAACCAGTTAACGTTGAGAACATGGCGCCGGTCGAAGAACGCCCGGCCATAATCGAGGTCACGGTCATAGCTGGAAGCGAGAGTGACTAGCCTTTAGCGAAAAGTCCTTCCAGCCTGCGAGAGGACTTGACATCCTCCAGCTATGGCTGCCACGCTTCCCGGGGTCGCTTCCGCGACCCGGAGAACTTGCTGCCGCCCCAGCCAACACACAAAATCCTCGTAAGGAGGATAACTCCTATGCACAGTTTTCGTTTGTCCCGACATTGCACCCTGATCCTCGCCAGCTTGCTCCTTGTCTCGACTCTTTGCTGGCCAGCCCCGCCGCAGAACACCATCGCGCGCCTGCAAGCGCGTGTCGAACGCCTGGCCCACAGCTTTCCCGGCACGATTGGGGTTTATGCCCGTAACATTGAAACCGGCGCGGAAGTTGCGGTCAATGTTGATCAACTCTTTCCTATGGCCAGCGTTTATAAAGTCGCCATCATGGTGCACGTCTTCCGCGAAGTGGACGCTGGGCGGCTCTCGCTCACCGAACGCATCGAGATTCGCGAAACCGACCGGCGCCTGGGCAGCGGCCTGCTCAGCTATATGACCCCCGGATTGAACCCCACTCTCTACGACTTGCTCCTGCTTATGATCACCATCAGTGACAACCAGGCTACCGACATGCTCTTGGAACGCGTAGGCGCAGCCAATGTCACTGCTACCTTGCGCCAACTCGGCCTGAAAGATATCCGCGTCGACCGCTCCACCGCAGAACTCATCGGCGACTTGCTGGCCCTGACCGACCAAAGCTTCCGCGGCAAATCCCCAGCCTACCTGCTAGCTCACCCAGAGTTGTACGCCAAAATTACCCCAGAAAAGCGCGAACAGGCCTACCGCGCCTTCTTGGAAGACAAACGCGATGTCTCCTCCCCGCGGGCTATGGTCGAGCTGTTAGTGAAAATTTTCCGCGCAGAGGCCGCCAGTCAAGCCTCTTGCAAAGAGATGCTGCAAATCTTGCGCCGACAGCAATTCGGCCAACGCATTCCGCGCTACTTAGAGGGCATAGGAGTGGCAAACAAGACCGGCACCGTCGGCTACACCGTCAACGACGCCGGCATCATCTACGCTGGCAAGCAGCACATTGCCCTGGCCGTCTTCACCCTGAAAGCGAATTCGCAAGTAAGCACGGAAGAAGCCCAGCAACGTATCGGCGAAATTGCCCGCACTATCTACGACTACTTCCACTATGTGGGCCTGGCGGTTGACTAACTCCCTCCGCTTCTGCCCCCTCGGCTATGTACCCCTAGCGCCTAGGGAGCCCCCTCTTTGCTCAAGGCTCAGCGGCCCAGCCCACACTTGCCTTGGAGCGGGCAGGCTTGCATTTAGGTTTCCAAGCAAAATTTATTATTTTTTGTAGTAGATAATTTTTTCTTATGCTAAGCTTGTCGCATTCCAACCGCTCACTCCAGGAGTTGGAGGTGTGGTGGTGGACATTTACCACCTCGAAGTCTTCCTCACCGTGGCCCGCGAGAAGAGCTTCTCACGCGCCGCGAAGAAACTGCTCCGTACCCAACCCGCAGTGAGTCTGGCCATTCGCCGCCTGGAAGAAGAGCTGCAAGAGCCCCTTTTCCACCGCTCCAGCAAGACTCCTACTCTCACCGACGCCGGGGAGTTGCTGCTGGATTATGCCGAGCAATTGATAAATTTGCGCGGCGAGATTCGCCCCGCACTGGTCGAGTTGCGTACCCTACAACGTGGCCGGGTGCGCATAGGCGCAAACGAAACTGGCGCCCTCTACCTGCTGCCCTTGGTTGCACACTACCGCCAACTTTATCCACAGGTGCGGGTGGAGGTAGTTCGCAGCTTAGCGCGAGAAATCCCGCAGAAATTGTTGAAGCGCAGCCTGGACTTAGGGGTGCTGTCCTACCGCCCAGCCGAGCCGCAACTGGCCGCGGTGGTGGGCTACGAAGACCGTCTCAGCTTCATCGTCTATCCCAGCCATCCCCTGGCTTGCCGCCAGCAGGTATCAATTCATGAGCTGGGCCAAGAGATTTTTGCCGCGCACAACGTCTGGTCACCCTACCGTGAGCGGGTATTGCGGACGTTTGCCAAACACCAAGTGCCACTGCACATGGACGTTGAATTACCCACGGTGGAATCAATCAAGAAATTTGTGCAAATGGAGCAGGCAGTGGCCCTGGTGCCGCGGATGTGTATTGAGGAGGAGCTGGCCAAGGGAGCAGTGGTAGAGGTAGAGATTCCCGAGTTGCGGATTGCGCGCAAGCTACGCGTCGTCTATCGTCGTGGAGAGCCGCTTTCGCACGCCGCCCGCGCCTTCCTCCAACTCGTGATAACAAAACGCGAGAAGCCCGCCGTGGCCGTCGCCGTCAGCCGAACCTAGTGACTGGCGGCCAATTGCCGCAGTTCTTGCGCGTTCAGCGCAGCGTAACCATTCTGGTCGTTGTCAAAATAGACGTAAATCGCGCCTACCTCACGCAACCAGCCCTGAACCGTGCGCCACCAGGCTGCCAACTGCCGCCGCGAGTAGCGGCCTTGGTACTTGAAAGCGGAGGGTCCGTGCAGCCGCAAGTAGGCGAAGTCCGCAGTGAGAAGGCGTGGCGAGGTTTGTCCCGCTAAGTCATAGACACAGAAAGCAGCGTTACGGCGACGCAGTTGGGCATAGGTCTCCTCGTGGAACCAGGAAGGGTCGCGAAACTCGAAGGCGTAGCGGTAGCCGCGGGGTAAGGCTTCGAGGAACTGGCTGAGGCGCTCGGGATCGCGCCTCCAGCGCGGAGGTAATTGGAAGAGGATAGGGCCAAGTTTTTCCTTCAAGCCACGCACATGGGAGAGAAAGACGGCGACGGGCTGCTGGGCGTCTTTAAGTTTCTTCATATGGGTGATATAGCGGCTGGCTTTGACCGCGAAACAGAAATTCTTTGGTGTCTGCTGATACCAGAGGCGAAAAGTCTGGCGAGCGGGCAGGTGGTAGAAGGAATTGTTGATCTCAACGGTATGGAAGTGCTGACAATAGAAGCCAAGAAGTTCCCTGGCCGGCATCTCCGCCGGATAGAAGACCCCGTGCCAATGGGGGTAATGCCAACCAGAGGTGCCGATATGAATAGAGGGGCGATCCGACACAATTCCTCCCTGCTTATACGCCTCCCCAGCTTTAACAGTTTAACTCAACTGGGTGAGCAACTAGGCAGCCGATTCCTGGAGACGCGCGAGCAGGGCGTGGATTTGCGCTAGGAGCTGCTGGCGCTGAAACGGCTTCAAGACGTAACGGTTGCCCGTCTCCTCGAGAAACTTACGCGTGGATTCCGAGAGGATGTCGCCGGTGGAGAAAATAACGCGGTCACTCAGGGCGGGATTCGTCTCCCGCAGTAAGCGGTAAAGCTCAATGCCACTGAGTTGCGGCATTTTGATGTCGGCCACAATCACGTCATAGACCTCCTGGCCGAGCTTGCTGAGGGCCATCTTGGATTCTAGCGCCAGCTCCACTGTGTAGCCAGCCGCGGCCAAAAGTTCTGCCACAACCTCACCCACTAGCTGTTCGTCTTCCACCACCAGGATACGCACGGGGTGGGAGAGCGGCACATGCGCCTCGTCTGTATCAGCATCACCCACCACTTCCTTTCCCTTCCGCGGTTGCTCCTTGATGGCCGGGAGTTCAACGACAAGCGCAGCTCCACCGCCAGGGTTAGCTTCGGCGTAGATGCGCCCACCATGCTCGCTGATGATGCTGTGACAGATGCTGAGGCCCACGCCAGTTCCCTGCCCGGTGAGCTTGCGGGTGAAGAAAGGCGCAAAAATGCGCCCCCGTATCTCTTCGGGAATGCCCGGCCCGTCATCGAGAATTGCCACCTGCACGAAGGTCGCTCCCGCTTGGCAAACGCTCTGCGTGCGCACAGTCAGCACCCCTTTACCGTGGCGTTCCAGCATCGTCTGCGCGGCGTTGTTCAAGAGATTCAGGAAGACCTGTTCGAGCTGACTGCGATCGGCCAGAACGCACGGGAGATTGGGCGCTAACTGGCGCACCAAGCAGATGTTGTTGGTCTTGAAGCTGTAGGCACGCAGAGCCAAGATGCGTTCGAGCAATTCGTGCAACTCTACCACCGTCTTTTCATTCCGACGGGGATGAATAAGGCTATGGAGGCTGCGGACGAGCTGCCCTAAGCGCTGCGCCTCGCTTTGCATCTTGACGACATAATCACACAGCCGCGGCGTGAGTGGGTGGTGGAGGGAGAGTTCGTTGAGACCTTGTATAGCCGCTAAGGAGTTGTTGATTTCGTGCATGGTCTCAGCGAGGAGCTGGGCCAGGGTAGCGCGTTTTTCCGAATGTAAAAGTTGTTGGGTGCGGAGCTGGATTTGAGCGAATAGCTGGGCGTTGTGGATGCTGATGCCGATGAGAGCACCGAGTATTTCCAAAAGCCCCCGCTCCTGCGGCTGTGCCGGGGTCGCGTGCTTCCGACCAAGAAAAAGAAGCCCTTTGAACTGCCCCTGCCCACGCAGCACCACGACAAGCCAAGTGGCAAACCCAGCCTGGTCTAGCTGTTGCGAGAAGAATTTGAGGTCCACAGGAGCCCCTCGCGCTACCGGATTGCAGAAGCCGCCGGTGACGCTGAGTCGGAAGTCCAGGGTTTCATCTGACCAGAGCAAAATGGCAGCACCGTCGAAGCCCAACACCTTCATGGCGTACGCAATGCTGACGTGAAACACCGCCGGCAGCGCCGCGCTTTCCATAACCGCACGGCCAAATTCACCCATGCGTTGTCGTTCGCGTCCGGGCGTAAAACTGGCAGGCAGCGGCGATAGTTGCCCCCGAGCGTTTTCCTGTGTGTTAGCGGTATTGAGGTGGTTCATGCCACGCGTGACCCTTTCTCTTCGTCTGAGTCAAACAGTCCGGCGGTGGAATCCTCAGCGTCCACTACAGCGGCACCTTTGACCTTGGCACTACGGTTACCGCTAAAGCCGAATTTGTCCAGCAAGCGGTACAACGTGGGGCGGCTTACACCCAAGATGGCGGCGGTCTGACTGCGATTGCCTCCGGTTTCCTTCAGGGCGGCTGCCAACAGGCGTCGCTGGGCCTCTTCGAAGCTCATCAGCGGCAGTTCGGCGTTGCTAGCACTGCGATTGACCCCCGCTTCACTCAGGTTGGGTGGCAGGTCTTCAAGCCGAATCTGAGTGGAGGGACAGAGCATACACGCACGCTCCAGAGCATGCTCGAGTTCGCGCACGTTGCCGGGCCAAAGATAACGTAGGATGGCAGCCTGAGCAGTGCGCGTAAGCCCTGCGATGGGCTTCCCAAACCGCTGTGCAAACTGACGCACGAAATGACGCGCCAGCAGGAGAACGTCCTCGCCACGTTCCCGCAGAGGCGGGAGGTGAATTTCGATGACTTTAAGACGATAGAGAAGGTCCTCGCGAAAGCGCCCGGCCTGAACTTCAGCGGTAAGGTCGCGGTTAGTGGCGGTTACGACGCGAACTTTGACCTTACGCACGGAAGTAGTACCCACGCGCTGCACTTCCCCACTTTGCAGCACGCGCAGCAAGCGGGCCTGCATGGGTGGCGTCATTTCGCTCACCTCGTCCAGAAAGACGGTGCCGCCATCAGCCACTTCGAACAGGCCCGGACGAGATTCCGTAGCACCGGTGAAGGCACCGCGCACGTGCCCGAACAGTTGCGACTCCACTAAGGTAGGAACCAACGCGGAACAATTGCAAACCACGAAAGGTTTATCGGCAACGGGGCTGAGCCTGTGCAGCACACGAGCTACCAGCTCCTTGCCGGTGCCCGTCTCGCCGCTGATGAGGACAGTGCCAAAGTGGAAGGCAACGCGTTCCAACAGGTCGAAGACCTCATACATCACCGGGCTACGGCCGACAATGCCGTGAAAATCGGCCTTCTCCAGCCGCTCAGCCTCCAGCGACTCAGCTTCGGAGTCCAGCTTGAGGCGATGACGGAGTTTTTCCATCGTCTCTTTCAGGCGCTCAAGCGGGAAGGGTTTGCAAAGGTAGTCAAAGGCGCCGTTGCGGATGGCGGCCACGGCAGAGTCCACCGAGTAGTAGCCAGTCATCAGCACTACCTCGATGCGGGGGGCATGCGCGCGGACGACACTGACAAACTCCAGCCCGTCCATGTCCGGCAAGCGCATATCAGTGAGCACAATGGGAACCTCGTGGGTCTGGAGCTGCGCCATGGCCTCAACGCGGTTGCGGGCCAAGCGCGGCTCGAAGCCCCATTCGCGCAAATAGTCGTGCAGTAGCTCCAGCATCGGAGCCTCATCATCCACTACCAGGACAGGAATGCGCGCGGAATTCACAACGAACCTGCCTCAGGTATCTCCCGCATCCCAACCCGCTCGAGGGCTACGCGCAGCTCCTCTACCAAGCGGCTCTTGGCCACAAAACCGCAAGCACCGTTTTTGAAGGCTAGCGCACGCACCTCAGTACCCTCGTGGACGGAGATGATGATGACGTGCAAGCCCGG
>Ga0315309_1002633_pt1 | contig 10453 bp, 8 predicted proteins | sample TDP4_MG_FD_203080 | JGI IMG/M metagenome (GOLD analysis project Ga0315309, IMG submission 203080) | Freshwater sediment microbial communities from Lake Towuti, South Sulawesi, Indonesia - TDP4 | ecosystem: Environmental > Aquatic > Freshwater > Lake > Sediment | place: Indonesia: South Sulawesi...
AAAACTGTCTATTTCCTCGTAGCTCTCCATGGCTCGTTTCTCGTCGACCAAGTCAATCTTGTTTTGAACAATAACCAGATTTCTGACGCCCACAACCTCTATCGCGGCTAAGTGCTCACGTGTCTGCGGCTGAGGGCAAGTCTCGTCTGCGGCTACAACAAGCAACGCACCGTCCATAACGGCGGCGCCGGACAGCATGGTGGCCATGAGGGCTTCATGACCAGGTGCGTCAACAAAACTCACCGCCCTAACAAATTCACCTAGCTTTTCACAGCCCTTGCACTTGGGCTCGGTTGAATAGCACTGAGGGGGCGGGCAGCCGGGGCACTTGTAGATGGGCGCGTCTGCGTAGCCTAATTTTATAGTGATTCCACGACGAAGTTCTTCACTGTGCCGAGAAGCCCAAACGCCGGTTAAAGCCTGTACAAGAGTGGTCTTTCCATGATCTACATGTCCGATTGTTCCAATGTTAACCTCCGGCTGCTTGGGTAGCTTCTTCAGAAGATTCACCTCCATGTTCAATAGGCGCGGACGCACTCTGTTCGGCTTGTGAAACTTGAGCTTCATCTGGTTTCGGCTGTGATTCAGTCTCTCTCTTTTCTACGGCAGCCTCAGCCCTGGCCTTCCTCTCCCTCTTCGGCTTTTCAGCCTTCTTGAGTTTCTCCAAAACCTTCATGTTCACCTGAACAATCTCTTCGGTGATGACGTCTCCGCGAAGAGTTTTCCTTTTGCGTTCACCCTCGCGTTTAGGATGAAAACCAACACCCTTGCTCACTATCACCCCTATTCGCACGCCTCCGTGAATGCTTGGTCGCATCGGAAAACCGTCTTTGTCGGAGCCGCCGGTAACTTTCAGTTTCAAACCTGGCATGCCAACAACTGAGCCGTCGATGGTCTCTCCTAAACGCTTTCCAATCAACGGCACAGCTCGAGAGCCATCTAACTCAACCACCTTAGACTTGCTCTGTGTTGGGTCTGAAACTATAACCTTGAACTTCGCCATGCTTGAAAGAGACACTCCATGCCGAATTCGATTAGGCATACAGAAGATAAATAACCATTTATTAAGAGTTTGCTGACTTTTAACACACAAATCAGGCAAGACTCAGACAGGTGAGAAATGTTGACACAACTCAGGACGAAAATGGCTGAGATTGTTGAAAAACGCCGAAGCGAACTAAACAAACTGTGCAGCGAACTCATCCAAGCAAAAGGTGAAAACCCACCCGGCGACGTTTCAGAAGCCGCAGCGGTCATTGAACGCTTCCTTGAGCAAGAAAATATTCAACACCAGACACATGAGCCTATAAAAGGCCACACAAGCGTGATCGCCACAGTCGGCAAAGGAAAAACCTCACTCATTCTATGCGGACACATCGACGTTGTTCCAGCCGGCGACCTCAGCAAATGGACTGTTCCTCCATACAAGGGCGAAGTGAAACATGGCAAGCTCTACGGTAGAGGGGCAACCGACATGAAGGGAGGCGTAGCAGCTATGCTCATGGCCTTAGCAGCCGCCAAGAAATATGAAAGCGAACTTTCCGGAAAGGTAACTGTTGCAAGCGTGTCGGATGAGGAGGCTCAGGGTCCGGGAGGCGCTCTTTGGCTGCTGAAGAACAAGAAGCTCATGGGAGACCTCTGCCTCATAACTGAGCCAACCGGCTACTTGGACAGCGAATATTCCTTGGTTGCGGGCGAACGTGGAACGTGCTGGCTCAAGATCACGGCACATGGCAAACCAGCGCACGGCAGTACACCACCCTTAGGCCGGAATGCCATTGAGATGTTAGCGCAATTTCTTCCAAAGCTCAAAGCCCTCGAAGGGGAAGCTGTGAAAACGCCCAAAGACGCAGAGACTCTGATTAGAAACGGCGGGAAAGAACAGCGAAGGGTCGCTCAAAAGCATCGAATTCCTGCAAGGAGCCTCACCAGAGCATTCAGCCATTACACAGTTAATTTAGGCGTCATTTCTGGTGGGACAAAGACCAATGTTGTGCCAGAAAAATGCGAGGCAGAAATCGACATAAGAGTGCCTGCTGGAGGACACCCGGACGGTGTTGAGGAATTCGTGCGCAATTTGCTTCCAGACGACTTTGAATGTGAAGTGATTAACAGAACCATGCCGTCGTACACTCCCTCAGACCATCCGTTGGTCAAGACAATTCAGAAAAGCGCTAGACAGGTCTTCGGCTACAAGCCAGCCGCCACTTATATGCCGGCCACAAGCGACGCCCACTTCTTCCGAGAACTCTCAGGCATATCCACTGTGGCGTTTGGACCTGGCCACGGCGAACTAGCCCACGCATATGATGAATTTGTCCTGCTTAGGGATGTGAAAAACGCGGCTAAAGTGTATGCAAACGTAATTGCAGACACTGTGGGTTAACTGGGTAGTTGAGCTAACTCTTCTTCAGTTTCTTCTTCAATGCAGCCGCGACTGATTCAGGGTTGGCTCTGCCCCGCACCTTCTTCATGGTTAAAGCCATTAAGGCGCCAAACGCGGCTTCGCCACTCTTCTCAACCAGATTTCTGTTTTCTTGAATGAGGTCGTCGACGAGTTTTTCAAGTTCTGCGTCGGAAAGCATGACCAAACCCAGGTTCTTCAAGGCCTGTGTCACAGATGCGCCTTCATGCTTGGCTAACCAAGAAACAACGTCGGGCACCGCCTCTTTCACAGTCTTTCCAGAGTCGATTAAACGGAACAACTCGCGTATCTGTTGGTCGCCTACCTTTTCAACTTCCACGCCTTCTCGTTTCAAGCCTTTGAGGGTCTCGGTTAAAACAGCCGCAACGACTGTCGGTGAAACCTTGGTCTCTTTCGCAACAATCTCAAAGAGTGGCTCGTATTCAGAGTCTAAGACCTGCTTCGCAAGCTTCTGGTTCAGTCCGAAATCCTTTACTAAATGGTCCATTTTTTGCTCAGGCATCTCAGGTAGCCGCCTTCGGAGTTGCTCCAAATAGTGGTCGGTGATTTGTATGGGTGGCACGTCGGTTTCCGGATACATGCGTGCGGCGCCGGGTCGAGGTCGCATGTAACGGGTTGTGCCGTCTGGGTTTGGGGCACGCGTCTCTTCGGGCACGCCTTTCAAGGCTTCCTTAGCCCGGTCAACCACAGCGTTTAGTGCGTCGTTTGCGTTCTCTGGTGTGTCGGCTACGAACACGACTGCGTCTCTTTCGTCTGCTTTCATAAGCCGATTGAGCTCATCAACCTCTTGTGCCGCTATCCCATAGTTAGGCAGTTCGTCTGTGTGGAAGATTCCGCCTACGCGACCCCAGAAATGCGCTCGATCAGCCATCTCTGTGCCCAGTCTTATGTTAGGTGACAGTTCAGTTTTGAGCAAGCCGCCGAAATGCTGCAGTTTCACGGCTAATACCTGTTTCTTTTCTTCGAGGGCTTTTTTAACCACTCGACACTGGGTTTTTTCGAAGGCTTTCGTGACATCAACCGGTTCTGAGCTCAACGTGTGTTCGTTGATGCCTCTTTGTTTGAGTTCGTCTCTCAGCTTGACTAGGTTGAGTTGTCTCTGCACTTCGTATTCGACCACTTTGGAGAGGAGTTCGAGTTCTTGCACGCCTTTGATTTCGATAAGGGCTCCTTCTGTGATGGAGATGTTTAGGTCTTGTCGTATTGTTCCTAGTCCGCGTTTGACCTTGCCTGTTGCTCTCAGTATGCGTCCGATAGTCAATGCGGTTTTTTCTGCTTCTTGCGGTGTGTGGAGTACGGGTCCTGTGGTTACCTCGATGAGTGGTATGCCTAGTCGGTCTATGCGGTACCGGATTGTTTTGCCGCCTGCTTCTTCACCCATTTTTCTGGCCGCGTCTTCTTCCAGAGCGATTAGTTGAATCGGAACCTGTTTGTCTTCGATTTCTATGTCGCCGCTGAGGGCGACCACGCAGGTTCTTTGAAAGCCTGTGGTGTTTGAGCCGTCTATGACGGTTTTGCGCATGACGTGGATTTCGTTGGCTGGTTTGGCGTTGACCATTAAGGCTACGGTGAGTGCTGTTTCAACTGCTTCTGTGTTCAGGTTGTGGGGAGGTTCCTCGTCCATTTCAACTAGGCAGGATGTGGCTCTGTTTGCTTCGTAGAGGATTTTGACTCCTTTTTGAAACTCGAAGTAGGCTGCGGGATCGACTTGTCCGAGTTCGCTTTGGGTTGGTCGCAGTCTTCTGAAGAAGGTTGTTTCTGGTTCTTCTTTGAACAGTTCGGGTTTGCAGGCGCAGAAGAGTTTTTGGGATGTGTCTAATTGTTGATGTACTTCTAATCCGACTTTCAGGCCTAGTTTGCCGTAGTCTATGGTCATGTGTTTCAACCCGCGTTGGCCTCGCTGAGGGTCCGGGGTGAAATCTCGTTGGCTATGTTGGTTGTCAAGAGGGTTTTGGCTTGTTCAAGATTGTTGGTTTGTCCTAGGGTCCACATGAGTTTTACAAGCGCTGTTTCTGAGAGCATGTCTTCCAGCGGGATGACGCCTGCACTTAGGAAGTCTCTGCCTGTGTCGTAGACGTTCATGTCAACCCTGCCCCAGATGCATTGGCTTGTCATGGCGACGATCACGCCCTTTTCAACTGCGTTGCGGACAGCTAGTAGACACTGGTGGCTTATGTGTCCCAGTCCGGTGCCTTCAAGAATTATGCCTCTGTATCCTTTGCTTACTGTGTGTTCGATTGTTTCCGGGTTGAAGTTAGGATGAAACTTGAGAAGTGTCACTTTTTCGTCAAAGTCTGGCTTTAAAACGAGCTTTTTAGACTCGTTTTTTTTGTGAAATTCTTGGGTTAGCATGATGATGTTGCCGTTTTCTACTTTTGCTAGGGGTTTGGCGTTGACTGATTTGAACGTGTCTCTGCGGCTGGTGTGGCATTTTCTAACTTTGGTTCCTCGATGTAGTGTTACTGTTTTGTCTGAGGGGGTTTCGTGCATGGCTAGGACTACTTCGGCGAAGGGAGCCTTTGCTGCGGCTGTTACTGCGCCTGTCAGGTTGGTTGCGGCGTCTGAGCTGGGTCTGTCTGCTGATCTCTGTGATCCAACGAGCACGACTGGTACTGGTAGTTTCTGCAGTGCGAAGCTTAGTGCTGCTGCTGTGTAGCCCATTGTGTCGGTTCCGTGGGCGACTACGATTCCGTTTTCGCCTTTTTCGATGCGTTTTGCGATGGTTTTGGCTAGTTCTGTCCAGTTTTTGCACGTGATGTCTTCGCTGAAGATGCTGAACAATATTTGTGCGTCTATTGTTGCGATTTCTGAGAGTTCCGGGACTACGCTGTAGAGGTCGCTGGCTGTTAGTGCTGGCCGCACGGCGCCGGTTCTGTAGTCGACTCTGCTGGCTATTGTGCCGCCTGTGCTTATAATTGCCACTCTGGGCAGGTTTGGTTTCTGTGGTGGGAGGGGAGGCGCAACGAAGGTTGGTTTGGCTCCTGCGCCGAGTTTTTTGATTTTGGTTGTGGGTGTTATGCGTATGCCTATGTTGTATCCGGTTTTGAGTTTGATGACGATGTGTTTGTCGTCGCCGTATTCTGAGCGTGGTATGAGGATGCCTTCGTAGGTTTCGCTGTTTTTGACTATGCGGATGATGTCGCCGACTTCGGCTTTTGTGTGCTTCAGATGTCGGAGGGCTTCTCCTTTGTAGCCGAGTGATTCTTTTTCGGTCAAGGGTTATTTCTCCAGGGTTTTGGACATGTATGGTCCGTGGTGGTGGTAGCCGAACCGTTTGTAGTACTGTTTTGTTCCTAATGCGCTTATAACAACAACCTTGCTGCGGCTGTGTTCTGCGTGTGTGATGCTTTCAGCTTCGGCTAGCAGTGATTCTCCGAAGCCCTTGTGTTGCCAGGCTTTGGCTTGATGCTTCCCAACTGGGACGAGTGGACCGTAAACGTGGAGTTCACGCACGATGGTGCATGGTTCAGCCTTTATTTCTGGTCTGTGCGCTTTGGTTGAGGGTATGCGCAGTCGCAGGTATCCGATTAGAACATCGTTTTTTGGGTCCTCCGCTGAAATGAAGATTTCTTTTCCGTCTGAGGCGTCGTATTTTATGGTTGAGATGTGGACGTTGTTAATGTTGGGTTTTGTTTTGTCCTTTAGCCATCTGTGGCCGACTTCGCGGCATCGAATGCATCTGCAGTGCATGTTTTGTTCTTGAAGTCTCTGCAGGACGAGTTGGCGGAGGTTGCTGTGTTTTACGCCGGCTTCGATCAGTTGGGCGGGTATGTCGCGTTGAACCCGCATGATTCGGACCCAAGGTGGCACAGACTTTTTCAGTTCAGCGATTAGCTTGGCGGCTTCCTCGGTTGTGTATGGTTGGTATTCGCCTTTTTTCCACCATTCGTAGGTTTTGGTGCCTTTCAGAACTAGGCAGGGGTAGATCTTGATCATGTCGGGTTTGAAGCGGGAGCTGGTGAAGATGGTTTTGAAGGCTTCTACGTCGCGGTTGAAGTTTGAGCCTGGCAGTCCAGGCATGAGGTGGTAGGCTACTTTTAGGCCTGCGTCTTTCAGAATGCGTGTGGCTTCGATCACGTCTTGAACTGTGTGTTCGCGGTTAACCAGGGTGTAGATGTCGTTGTCGATGTTTTGGACGCCTAGTTCAACTCGAGTTATTCCCATAGAGAGCAAGTGGTCTACGTGAGGCTGTTTTGCCCAGTCGGGACGTGTTTCAACTGTGATGCCCACGTTTCGGATTGGGCTGGTTTCAGCGTGCTTCTTGGCTTCCTCGAGTGAGCTTGATTTGTGTTGGGTTATGGCGTCTAAGCAGCGTTGGACGAAGCGGGTTTGATACTGTCTTGGTGTAGCTGGGAAGGTTCCGCCCATGATTACTAGTTCAACCTTGTCTACAGCGTGTCCAATTGACTGTAATTGATTGATGCGGCTGCGCACTTGCCTATAAGAATCGTAGCGGTTTTGCATGCCGCGCATGGCAGCTGGTTCAAATCCAGTGTAGCTTTGAGGAACACCGACGGATGGACCGCCCGGACAGTAGGCGCACGGCGCTCTTTTCGGGCAGGGATATGGCTTGGTCATGACCGCTACGATGGTTACTCCTGATATTGTGCGAACTTGTTTGCGCCTGAGAACAGAGACAAGCCTTTTCTCTTCATGCTTTAAATTGCGTATGAGTGTTGAGTTGGGTGGGATGGCTTGGAGGCTGTGGGCTTCAGCCACTTGCATTTTGATGGTGTTTACGTCTCTCGTTGTAGGCTTGGGAATTTGCATTAGGCGTTGAATGATCTCTCTGTAGGCTTCTTGGGTCATTGGGCAGTCTAAACAATAGCTTTGGGTCGCTTAGATAAATCCTATTTTGCTTTGGCATGGCGCTGTCTGCTGACTATGAGGAATCAAGCGGCCAAGTTTTGGTGGCAATAGAGTTTTATGTTTCGGTTGGACCGCTTAATCTATTGGAGACCTTTGATAAGGAAGATAGTTCCTGTCGCGCTGTTGATCTTGATTTTTCTCACGCCCGTCTTAGTGCGGTCTCTATTCGTTGTTCATAATCGTGATCCTTTGTCTCAGATCAGTTGGACGCGTTATCACAACTATGATGACGTAACTACTGTGCTGATGGCGCTGAACGAGACGTATCCAGATGTTGTTGATGTTTTTTCAATTGGCAAGAGCGTGTTGGGTCGTGACATCTACTGTGTGCGGTTGACGAACGAGAGTGATCGTGGGCTGAAGCCGGAGGTTCTGTTTGTGGGTTATCATCATGCGCGTGAGCAGATTACCTCTGAGTCCACTTTCTATTTTGTTGTGTATGCGGCTTTGAATTTTGGCTCAAACCAGACCATAGGTGAGCTTCTCAACAAGAGCGAAATCTACGTGATTGTGGCCTTGAATGTTGACGGTTTTGCCTTGTTTGAGAAGAACGGTTACCAACGGATGAATGCTCATGGAGTTGACCTGAATAGAAACTACGACTATGCGTGGTATGCCGGTGGGTCAAGTCCTTTTTCTGAACCGGAGACGCAGGCACTGAGAGACCTTGTGCTGGCCCATCATTTTGCATATGCTGTGAGTTTTCATTCGGGGACACAGATGATACTGTATCCTTGGGCAAACACCTTTGACCCGCCGCCTGACGAGGCCAAGTTCATAGAAATTTCTGAGGACCTTTCAAACGTTACCGGTGGGACACCGTATAGGCAGTCAAGCCTTCTTTATATTACAAATGGTAACTGGGAAGACTGGATGTACGCTGTGGCTCATGTTCTTGCCTTTACTGTAGAGATTTTCGACACTGGTCAAACGCTGGTTCTGCGTCCGCCTGCCCCGTATGACGCTCGGCCTAACCAGCTCACGGGTCCTACGCCTCGTCGAGACCCTAGTTCGAGAGTTTCTCTTAAGTACACGTATAATCCTCCGGAAGAAATGATTGAAACCGTTGTGTTGCGTTGGTTGCCAGTTTTCTTTTACATCGCAAACAGAACGATCAACGAGAGCACATTGATTCCTAATGGACTCTAAAAAATCGTGCTTGACCAGACGTGCTAGTATCCTTCGACGGTGCTGTGTTTCTCGAGGTATTCCTTCACTTCGTCTCCTAAAATATGCTTCAGCAGGTCCATTCGCAGCTTCTGATATTCCTCTCGAAGTATATCATAGGCGTAGCCATCCCATTTTCGCCCATTCACAAAAGTACTCTGCCTCATGACTGCAGCCTTCTTGAAACCACATGCTTCCAAAGCCCTGTGCGAGCGACGATTGTACTCAATGCTCCAAGCTTCGCATCGGTCCGCATTCAACTGGTTGAAAGCCATCTCTAACAGCCCCAAATAGATCTGTTTGCCCAACCCTTTGCCCCACAACTCTTTCCGACCAATATACGCTCCAATCACTTCAGTTTTCAAGCTGCCCCAATTCTGATGCTCCAAACGAGCAATTCCAATAGCCTCCTTGGAATCAACGAGTTCAACGACAAAATGAAGCTCCCTCTCATCCTTTGTCCAGTCTTCATACCGCTTCTCCAACTGTGCCATACTTACAAAATTCAGAGGCTTGCCCCGAGAGTACATGATCAGCTCAAAATCATTCTCCCACACATGCAACAGCTTCAAATCCTCACGCTCAACAGGCCTAAACCGAACACCACCGAATTCAAACATGCACAGTCACCGCGCAACTCCACAATGCTTCGCAAGAGCCCCTATTAACCTAATCGAACAATACAAAGCTGAGACAACAACCGTGAAAATGGCGAAAACCTCTGAAGGCACCATTCTAGACCTGTACGTTAAGCCACAGTCAAAGGAATTCAGAATACAGATTGAGCAAAATGAACTCCTAGTGCACTGCAGAGAAACACCAGTCAAAGGCAGAGTCAACAGAGAACTAATCAAAGAACTTACGAGACTTTTCAAAAAAAGAGTTGACATCCTCTCTGGCTTCACATCAAGACAGAAAAGAATTCTGATTAGAGACGCCAACCCACAGGAAATCAACGAGATTCTGCACAATGTAGTTGCTACTGACACAGGAGCTGGCGCTCTATAGTCTGATTTAGTGAACCAAAAGAATTAAGTTTGGCAAGTTGCCGATACGCCCAAGTGATTCATGGAGTGAAGCCACATGGCGGATGTTTTACCCTTAAGAATTGCTTCTGGTGTTCATTGGGTGGGAGTTAACGATGCAGAAACGAAGCTGTTTGAAGGCCTCTGGGAGATTCCTGAGGGGGTTTCGTATAACTCTTATCTGGTTTTAGGGTCTGAGAAAACGGCGCTGATAGATTCTGTGCTTAAGCGGTTTGAGGGTGAGCATCTTGAGAGGATTAGGCATCTGGTTGATCCTTCAAGTATCGACTACATAATTATCAATCACATGGAGCCAGATCATACGGGCGCTGTGCCAAAGATTCTTGAGCTGGCACCTGAAGCGCAAGTAGTGCTCACGCCCATGGCCCTGAACCTTCTCAAACACTTCTACCACGTAGAACCCAAAACTGTTACTGTCAAAGGTGACGATGTAAGTATCGATTTGGGAGGCAAGACTCTTCGGTTTATATCCACTCCGTGGCTGCATTGGCCTGAAACCATGTGCACGTATTTGGTGGAGGAGAAGGTACTTTTCAGCTGTGACGCTTTTGGTTCGTTCAAGCGGCTTCCCGATGGCTTGATTATGGAAGGTGACGTTGAGGATGTTGATGAGTATATGCATAACGCCTCGAAGAAGTATTTTGCAGGCGTCTTTAGCGGGCAGAGAGAATGGGTTTTGAAAGCCCTGAGGAAGTTCGAAGACTTGGGTATTGCACCCACTGTGTTAGCTCCTAGTCACGGTCCACTGTATGATGTCAACGCTAAGGAGATTATGAGTCTGTGGTCTTCGTGGAGCAGACCTGTCTATATTAAGAAAGTGGTTGTGGCTTTTGGTTCGATGTATGGAATGACAGGTAAGTTTGTCGACGCTGTTGTTGAAGGTGTTGAGGAAGCTGGAGGCGAGGCAGTGGTTTTTGATCTCTCAAAGAATGTGCCTGTTGACGTG
>Ga0315309_1002635_pt1 | contig 10449 bp, 11 predicted proteins | sample TDP4_MG_FD_203080 | JGI IMG/M metagenome (GOLD analysis project Ga0315309, IMG submission 203080) | Freshwater sediment microbial communities from Lake Towuti, South Sulawesi, Indonesia - TDP4 | ecosystem: Environmental > Aquatic > Freshwater > Lake > Sediment | place: Indonesia: South Sulawesi...
TTGTCCTCCCGTACTTGGAGAAAGCAGTTGCCATCGCGAAGAACAATAAGTTGCCATTCATCAAGCATACGGATGGGAACCTTTGGGACATAATGGACATGATCGTTGGAGCTGGAATAGACGGGCTGCATCCACTTGAGCCAGTCGCGGGCATGGATATCGGCAAGGTGAAACAACTCTACGGCAACAAGATTGCTGTGGTAGGCAACGTTGACTGCACATATATTCTTCCTCACGGAAGTGAGAACGAAGTCATAGACGCTGTGAAAGAAACCATAGCTAAAGCGTCTCCGAGCGGGGGACACATTATTTCGTCGAGTAACAGTATTCACTATGGCGTCAAGCCCGAGAACTATAAGGTAATGGTTCGAACAGCGAGAAAATATGGGAAGTATCCAATAGACAAGGAGCTAGTCGAGAAATATGCGAAACAAAGCTACGTGAGACATCTTGTGGGGAAGTAGACAAAAAAAGAGAAAGTACTTCTCACCTCCAAAGTTGGCTTTTCTGGTTCATTCCTCGATCTTGTATCTAACCTCGAAACCTCCAGTTTCCGATTCCTGTTTGACATCCAGGATCTTGACTTTGATGTTGGATTCTTCTGTCAATTCATAGAATAGATCTTCGAAGTAGTCGTAGAGACTACACGTCCTACAAAGCGGTCCAGTAAAAGATATTGTGAACTTGCCATCGTCTCCTTTAATGGTCAGTAACCGTGCATTCACCTCTGGACTCCTGTACTTGTTGTAGTTCTCTAGTGCGTTCTCGATTTTTCGCCCTAGTTCTTTCACAGTCATGTCGGTCTGCAACCCCTTTCCTTCTTGTCCTTGGGTAAGTCGGAAAGATTCACCTAATTCTATGCGTTGGTGTAATTCGAGTAGTTTTGGGTGACATTCTGGTCATAGAAAGGGTTAAGGAAAGCATCTATCATTCAATTATAGGCGAGACTGTCACGTGCAGAAGTCAGTACTATTAAGGTTTGAGGCAAGCACGTTGATTCAGGGATGGGTAGGTGATTGTCACCTTGGGACAATTTGACATTGAGGGAGACGTCAATGAGATCAGGGAACGATTGGCTTCACTACTTGGTTATTCAGGATTCCAGGTTTCAAGGAGTGGGGGAGACACTCTCACATTCAGAAAGGTGAGGCTGACCCCGAGCAGCAGATTTCCCTTATCGCTTTATGGAAGCGGTGCTATCAAGTTGCGGACCCTGAAGGGAGGAATGACTAGAGTAACTTATAGGTTGCATATCTCACCTGTTACTTTTTTCGCTTATCTTGTTACGGGTTTCTCGGTTGTGGTCCTCGACGTTTTCGCGAATCTCTTCCTCCTCACGTCGGGAATGGGCTCGGCAAACAATATTGCTATAGGTTTCTTGGTACTCAACTCAGTTGCGTTTTTGACTATCTTGGTGATTTTCTTGTCGTTTGTGAAGACCATGAAGCGAGCTGAAAGATTTCTGCGATCCTCATCGGAAAAATACATTCGATCGTAAGGCGTACAAGGTGAAGGAAGCTGCGACAGTTACTGTTGCACTAGGAATGTGACCAAGATCACTCCTGTCACGATCAGGATTGTACCAATAACGATCTTGGTAGTGACTCTCTCTCCGCTATAGTGTGATGCAAGCACCAGAGAAAAAAGAGGACTTATTGATGAGAGAGGTATCGCCCTTGAATTCTCTATCAGAGTCTGACTTATGAATAGAAGAGTTCCCCCTATGCCGAGCGCAAGTATGCCTGCTGCTGCAAGGGCGCTCACATCAGCTCTGGTTATCTTTCTGAGCTGCTTTGATTCCCGTGTCGCAACCACTGACAGGATTAGGAATGGAAGTATGGCCACCGTCCTCATTAAGTTTGCAGAGATAAGATCAATTTGACCACTGCTTAGCGCTACCTTATAGGCGGTAAGCCCAACACTCCAGAAAATAGATGCACCAATGGAAGCCACTACCCCACGAAATGGAGATAAACCAGCAGGAGCTCCATTCTTCTTCTCATTATTGGTCAGGCTAACCATGGCTATCCCAGCTACGATTAGTGGAGTTCCGATGAGTATCGCGAAAGTGAGCGTCTCACTAAGGATAATGGCTGCCAATAGCATTGAGAAAAGTGGATAGGAGCCCGATATCGGTTGCGCCCTTGAAACGCCGATCTTTCTGAGCCCCATGAAATAGAATGTATCTCCTATGAAAAGGTTGGTAAGCGCGCCGAAGACTAGTACAGCCAGTTCGTTGGACGTTAGAGCCGGAGACTGGTAGAGTGAAAGCGATACTGGAACTATGAGGAGGAGGAACAGTGCTGCGAACGCTGCTCTCACAAGGTTCGTTGTCATGTAGCCGACTTTTCCCAGAACCTTCTTGTATAGGACTGCAGACAAAGCCCAACAAAAAGCCGCGGATATAGCCGCGATCTCACCGATCATGGATCTATGACCGCCTTCAGGTAGGAATTTTCTCCTCTTGTGATTGCAGGTCTCTTGTGTTCAAGGCGATTTTGGAAATGCCATTCGCATGTATAGTGGAGAAGTCTAGTTAATTGCTTGCACCCTTTTTATACTTTGACTATGTTTCCGCCTGAGGCTCTCCTAAGCCTGTTCATTATGGCTAAGCCTAGTCCTCTTGTCTCCACTCTCTCAACTACGATAGCGTCAACTTTCTGTTCGTCCATTTCTCGCAGCGTCGGAAAAAGTTTCTTAGCGATCTCATCAAGGTCCCCCCTACTTCCCAAGGACTTGACGATGTCTGCCTTGTAGTCATGGGCGCCTTGCGCTATTATCGCTACCTTCTTTTTCCCCTGCTTCTTGAGGTTGTCTGCAGTCTCTTGAACCTTTAATTTGACTTTTCTAAGACTGCTACCCTCAATCAAAATCAGTGGCGCTCTTGGAGCATAGTGCTTGTACTTCGTTCCAGGTGACCTAGCTAGGTACTTGTCGAGTCTGATCTCAGCTAGTGCCGCCTTGTCCAACACTACTTCCCCTATGCTTGACTCTATTTCCTCAACTGGGGTTCCACCGGGTCTGAGCACGACTGGAGGAGTGCATGTTATGTCCAGTACAGTTGATTCAACGCCGATGTTTGATTCTCCGCCATCCAAGATGAGCTCTATTTTCCCATTTAGGTCGGAGAAGACGTGTTCAGCAGTCGTTGGACTTGGGGAGCCTGAGATATTGGCGCTTGGCGCTGCTATTGGAGTCTCGGAGGCATGGATGAGTGAGAGTGCGATGAGGTGTCTTGGCATTCTAACGGCAACCGTATTCAATCCTGCGACCGTGATGTCTGGCACCGTGCTCTTTCTCTTGAATAGAAGTGTGAGCGGTCCTGGCCAGAATCTTTCGATTAGGAGTTTTGCTATCGGCGAGATATCGTCAGTCACTTTCTTCAAATCATTCAGACTTGACACATGTACGATAATCGGATTATCCGGTGGTCTCCCCTTGGCTTCAAAGATCTTGAATACGGCATCTCGTGAGAGGGCGTCCGCGCCAAGTCCATATACGGTCTCCGTTGGGAAAGCTACCAGTCCGCCTTTCCTGATGATGGTTGCTGCTTCTTCAATTGCATCGGGGTCAGGGTTGACCGCATTGACTCTAAGGATCTTTGTTCGAAGCCCCTGCTTCTCTCCAAGCAATTCGAAGTTTCACCTTTAAATGGTATAAATCAGAGAAAAGAAAAACGACTTCTGAAATGGAATTCGATGTCCCTCGTCCGACTCATCTCTTGTTTCCAGTAGGATTTCAATGCGTCTCATGGATATGAATTCGATCCTTGGATTGCGCAAAGAACAGCCTTAATGTAGAATAATTCGAATTCCCAAAAGTAAATATAATCCTTTCTACCAATAATAGAAGCTGAACAAAATCCTTCTTACCTATATTACAGGGGTGAAAATGTTTCTCTCCAAACAAGGTTGGAGGGGAATAGAGGAGTGACACGGTTCGGGGCTATCGAGGTCGGATTCCCATTCACAGATATTGAGATTAGTCTCACTCTTCATGCTATGCAGAGGTTAAACGAGAGATTCGGTGTCACTCTCAGAGAACTCGGCAAGCTGCGCAACAATTACTTTGATTTTGAATCCTTTTCGGCAAGTGGGAAAACACACTGGAGAATGATAGTGCCTCTAAGATTCTGCTTCATAGGGACGTTTGAAGGAAACTGCTTCGTTGTGAAAACGGTGTTCTTTAACCTAAGCCAGAGTATTAGAAAGCAGATTGGTAAGTTCCGGAGATTACGCATCACGAACATTATGTGTCGACCAGCTGAAAGGCAGACTCCTAGTCTCGACGAAAGCAGAAGGACGGTTCCTGGGCACCTTGGTGGTGGGTTCCCTGTAAGGTGACTATCCAGTCTTACCAAGGAAATAGCAACCAAGGCTAGATTATGTCTTGCTGATGCCCTTTTTCAGTTATTTTTTGAACGCTGGATTGAGAAGTCCTATATAGAACTTCGTTTATAGACCTACATAATTCAGATTTGATGAGGCAGATGGTTTTTGACGAGAGAGGAGAAAGGAAAGAATGAATGGAATCACTCTTGCCCCTACTACTCAGCCGGATCTCATTTGTTCAGAAGTTCTCGTCCTAAGAGTGACTACGATGAACTGGCCGAGGAGTTCAAAGGCAGAGGTGGAGCAGCTTCGAAGGTCTTTGGCCTGATCCTCTTGACTGCATTCTTTTTCGGAATCTTCAGTATTCTTGATTTGGCTGCAACATTTTGGCCTCAGATTAAGAGTTTCCTTATAGGGTTCGGTGTGGTGGATTGGATCACACAGAATGTCGCAATCATATTGCTGTTCTTGCTCTTGGTATTCGGCGCCGCCCTTATTGCTGGTGTTACTGTGGTTCGCCTCGCGAAGAACCATGGAGTCGGGCTAGTAAAGTTCAGCATCTACGCGCTGATTGTACTGCCTTGGGTGACGATTCCGTTGGCTTTGGTCGTCATCGTTCTCATAACTGGCCTACCTATTTCGCTGTTTTTCCAAGATCTGTCTTGGCTTGTTGGATTCCTAATTGTAGCGGTGATCATGACTGTGATTGGCCTCGTTATACTCCATTTCATGAGAGACAAAATGGAGAGGGCTGGCATGATGATCGAGCTCTCAGGACAGCTCCTCTCGGAAGAAAAGGAGTTGCTCTTGCCTCCTGTCGTAATGGTGATCCTAACTCTTCTAACAGTCGTAAGCGCTGCAGCGATTGGCGTCAACTTCTACCTCCGCCTAGTACTTCCCTCATCTAATCCAATTGTCTTCGAAATTGCTCTTGGCGTCATCGAATTCCTGTTCTTACTACTCATAATCGTGATAACCTACTCGATGGACGGGATAAACATAGCAATAACTCACATATGGTATCGAAACAGGGATCCAAGGTTCCGGGACGGTAGAGCCATCGTTTGGAGCAGACTTGGTAGGATCGCCAAGTTCGGGTTCCTGAGCGCCCTAGTTGAGACGATTATTAGCCTATTCAGAGGAGCTGCCGAGAAGAGCAAAGGTGCAACCGGCATAGTCTATAGAGCAGTGGGAAGCATAATTGGGTCCATCTGGTATTATGTCAACTACTTCACCTTACCAAGCATAGTTCTTGAAGACGTGCCTATCACCGAATCTGTTAAGAAATCTGCAAAGAGATTCTACCACAACTTCGGTGATGTGTTGGTTAGAGAGTTCGGAGTCGGCATGGTTATGGGGGCACTGAAGGTGTTGGTTGCAGGCATCTTTGCTTTGGTCGGACTATTCTTCAGCCTACTTACCGGAATACAGGGTCCAGCTATCATTGCTGTAGTCGTCGTGTTTATGATTGCCTCGGCTATAGCAACGTTTCCGCTCTTCAGAGCGATGCGTGTCAGCTATCTTACGATGCTTTTCACATACATATGGGATAAGGAGACAGGTTTCACGAAACCCTCAAGGATGCCGGCAGAAGCCAAGAAGGAGATCGAGCGCTGGTACCAATACGACATGCCGAAAATAGCGGCTGAAGAAAAAGGAAAGAGAAAAGAGTTCAACGAGCAGCAGACCTAGACTGTTCCAGTTAGAACAGATTCCAGTGAGCAGATGACCAACAAGATCAGCGGCGACCTCAAGTTGTCAGTGCGGCTCCTCCCTGTATCCGTTTTCCCTCTAGACGTTTCTAATTCGAGCGGAAAGATCTGATTCACCAAATAGTAATAAAAGGTCTTTACCGGACGGATACCCTAGGAAAAAGCTGTCTTTCGAATCCTCAACATCGACCACGATAATTGAGAATTGGTGGTCTGCAACCTTGTTTCTATGGTTCCTGTAGAACAAGAGCCTACGTACTTGAAACTTGTCGGGTGCGAACATACCCTGATGAACATAGAACTTTTCTTGTTCAGGCAATAGTCTTTTTCTGGATTTTTGCGAATGCTAGGATAACGAATCCTAGGAACAATGGTACCAGGCTTATAGATCTCAGGACGAACCATATTGGCAGAAGTGGTGTCTCTCTCCACAAGAAGTACAGAGGCACAATACAGGCATATGTTAACCAAGCTATGGCTACGGCAAGAGATCCCACCCGTCTGGAAGATAGGTAGTCTGTCAAGAAAAAGGCTAGGAAGAAAATAGAGAACGGGATAACAAAGAAGATTATATGAATTGTCGAACTCAAAGTGAAATTGACTATTACAAAATCGATGTAGAACAACAATGGTTCTTGAATGATGAAGAACAATAGCGTGGAGAGAGCTGTAAAGACTCTCTGCTTGGTTAGAACTAAAGAGCAACCAGCGTAGAATAGGACGAGCATCATTGTTACAAAAGTTTGTCTGATGAAGAAAGTGAGATTATCTTGAACAATCAAGGAAGCCGAGAAGGCGAATTCCATAATGTGAGAGAATCCATAGAACAATAAGGCGGATCCCCAATACAATGTTTCCCGCATCTTGTTCTGGGAAAATCGTACTAGAACCAAGAACCCCACACTCAACATTAGAAGTGCACTAGTAAGCGGAGCCACCGAACCTAATTCCAGTACCGAAGACAATCCTTACCCTGACCCCTGCTATATGTGTTTACATTTTCAGATTCTCGCTAGAATCTGTCTAGTGTTGCTCTGATTCTCTCCTTCGCTCCACCTGTGAGTAACACACCTTCGTCGGTTATCGTATACGGGAACCATGCTGTGAATTCATGCTCAGGGCCATACTTTTCTATTCGCATTCTGCGTTCAGCTGTTTTCCCCGATTTCTTGATTTGCAACTCTACTATGCCGTCGGCGATAGCTGAGAGGGATGCAATCTGTTGCTTGGGCAGCGTTCCTCTTGTCACCATTGTCAAGCCAACTGTTTCCATGTGTTCGAGCCTAGTTTGAAGGAAGTTGAAAAGGGTATACGCTTTCTCGAAACCTATGTGGTTTAATAGCGTTGAGAAGGTTTCGAACATCCCTAGCCCACCGCTCCCGACTTCCTCTCTTGCCATCAGTACAGCGGATCTCAAATCAGAAACATTCCTAATGTTCTTGACACAGAACTTCTCTTTGCTCTCCTCGAGACCAAGCCAGTAAATGCTGCAATCAATGAATCTGAATCTGTTCTTCTCCTCGAATGATGAAAGTTTCCACCCGAAGTAATTCATCTCCTTTCGAATACGTTCAGGTGTGGAGTCGACCGCGACATAGATGCACGACAAGCCTTGCTTAAGCACATTGTAGAGAATCTGCCTAGAGAATATTTCGTAGCCAGATCCGGGATCCCCCAGAACGATGTAATGTCCCGTCACCAATCCTCCACCGAGAATCTCGTCTAGTCTAGGTATGTCCGTGCGAAGGACACCTTTTCCCGTCATAGGGTCAACCTCTCTGTGAGCAGCGACGGAAGAAGGACTCTTCTTGACCCATTGGCGCCCCAAGCAGGTTAAGTCTGATGTATGAAATCCTCTGGGCACTCACCTAATATTGTGCGGTGTCACATATAAATGGATAGAGTCAACCCAGCTAAGGATTTGTTAGTGAGGACGCGGATTACTTGTATCTTGAGAAGAAGGTGGAAAGATACAGTATGGGGAAAGGATCAAGTGAGGTCAAACCAACCAGAGTGATAGTGGCTAGACTGGATCCTGGTGAGGACCTGATTGCCGGTATAAGGAAGACAGCTGAGCGCCACGGAGTCAAGAGCGGATCCTTTAGTGTCATTGGTGTACTTGGTCCCGCCAAACTGGGGTACTTTGACAAGGCAACCAAGGGTTACCGACCAATTGAGTTCAAGGAATGGGTTGAACTCGTTTCATGCAGTGGGCTCATCACTCAGAAAGAAGGAAAAACAGATGTACACGCACACATGGTTGTGGCTGACAAAAGCGGGAACGCTCACGGAGGACACGCGCTGGACGGCTGCAATGTAAACCTGACCTGCGAGTTAATAATCTACGAGTTTGACAGAACGATCAATCGGGTGCCCGTCAAGGGAACAGACAGGTACGTGTTGGATGTCTGATGCATACAAACCGTCTCGGACCTGTGAACACGTTCTTCAAGCGCCCAGGAGTTTCTCCTCGATTTCTTCGGCAGCTTCCTTGCTTGCTTTGTCAGTTGGGATTAACTGGATCTGTTCAGGGGAACCGACTCCTATACCGAGTTCTGCTGCTCTCGCAATTTGTTCATTTTCGAATATCTTTCCCTTTGAAACTTCATGGGTTGTTCCATACATTCTAAGTATTGCTACTCCGAGGGCGTCTATGGCAACCCGATCTGTTCCCCCTATAAGGAGACCTGGCTCCACGGTTCTGCCATGGTGTGGTCCTTCTGTTGTGAAGGCTTTGATCCCGTCCATTATAACCAAGTCGGGTTTGTAGGCCAAGTTAATCTCAGCTATCATGAGACGCTGGTGCCTTGATGAATGCAACTCCGACATATAGGGATAGTTGTCTTCTAGGTCATATTTAGCTACCATTCCCACCGAATTCTTCAAAGACATCGTAATATGGCCTCCAAAACCGTGAACTTTCAGACAACATGTCTGAACAATCTTATCTGCTTCAAGGAATGGTTTTGCGAATAGAAAGCCTCTCTTCCAGTGGCTACCTTTTGGCTCAATCTTCACCCAACCTTGCCTCCCAAGATCATCTAGATCGATAACACTGAAGCCAATCTTCTCAGCCAGCCGAAATACCCCCCGATTCACGAGTACTTCCTCTGTGACCCCCATACCGCTCCGTTCGGCCAGAAGGATGGTGCCAGCCTTGGCATCGTTCTTAAGGTACTCCATTATAGCTGAGAGCGTGTCCGGATGTGTCGACGCTGGGAAATCATCATCGCTGTTGTAGTTAGCCTTAACTATAACCTTCTTGCCATGATAGTCCGAACGAGTAACAAGATTATCGATCAGACCCTTTATTCCTATAGACCGATCATCCGTCCTTGAAATAAGTACTTTTGTCATTCTCTTTTCCCCGAATTGAATTGATCGACCCCTCCATCGGGATCTTACTAGGTAAACGAAGCTGAGCACTATTGAATCTTTCTTCGTTCCGAACCATTACCGCAATTTGCCTGCCAATTCTCATGCTCATAGGAGTCATACTGAAAGCCGTTACCTAGCACAGAGAATACTTAAGGAATTCATTAGAAGACAAAAATGTATGTTTGGCGATTTTCGTAGTTGTAGCCATGCGTACTTTCAAGTGATGACAAGAACACGCTCATACTCAGGCGAATATATGAATAAGTATTCGAGTAGCACAAGATCGCCTTGGAGTAGCTGAGAGTCGCCGCGCAAGGTCAGAACGATCAGGGTGTATACCGTTGTTGAATCTAGTTATCTAGGCATTGCGAGTCGATGGGACAATGACGAGCATTAGCAAGATCTTCAGAACAAATAAGAAATAATAGACACATAACATCTATATAGTAAGCAGCTTGTGACCTTAACTAGCAAGTTTCCTTGTATATTGCCCGCCCCAGAGAGCAAAGAGAGTAAAGCTATTCGTATCCTCATGATCCTCGTGTAGGTCAAAAGCGATTCAACCACTCCATTAAATTGGGTGTGAAAGATCCATGAAGATAATTGTTACCGGTGGAGCGGGGTTTATTGGAAGCAACTTCGTTAGGTATCTCCTTGCAAACTATTCAAAGGACTCTACAAGAGAGGGCAAGGACATTGAGATTGTGAACGTTGACAATCTAAGCTATGGATCCAACCTCGCAAACCTCAAGGAAGTCGAAGAAAGCAGCAACTATACCTTCGTCAAACTCGATATCACTGATTCGGAAAGCATGCACGACATAATGGGAGATGTCGATGTCGTAGTCAACTTCGCAGCTGAAACACATGTGGATAGAAGCATATCGAATCCTTTCTCCTTCTTCAAGAATAATGCGTATGGAACTTTCGCTCTTCTGGAGGCGGTGAGAAGGAGCAAGAGTATAAAGAGATTCATACAGGTCTCTACCGACGAGGTATATGGCACGGCGGAAGAATCTGGTTCCTCA
>Ga0315309_1002639_pt1 | contig 10439 bp, 10 predicted proteins | sample TDP4_MG_FD_203080 | JGI IMG/M metagenome (GOLD analysis project Ga0315309, IMG submission 203080) | Freshwater sediment microbial communities from Lake Towuti, South Sulawesi, Indonesia - TDP4 | ecosystem: Environmental > Aquatic > Freshwater > Lake > Sediment | place: Indonesia: South Sulawesi...
CTAGTATCTCCTCTCGTGCTGAGTGCCCAGAGCGCCGGCCCCGTCGCACGGCTCAGCTACACTAAGGTGCTCAAAGGCAGCGCCCCCGAATATCTGGCCATCACTGTGGACACCAGCGGCGAAGCCGCCTACGAGGGACGCAAACTGGATGAGCCATCTAGCGCCCGCCCGCTCAGGCTTTCCCCGGATACCACGCGCCGGCTTTTCCAACTGGCGGAGACACTGGGCAACTTCCAGGCGATCGACCTAGAAAGTCACCGCAAGGTGGCCAACCTGGGGCTCAAAACCTTCACCTTCGAGCGCGCCGGGGAGAAGCATCAGGCGGAGTTCAACTACACGCAGCGGCGGGAAGCCCAGGAACTCACCGACCTGTTTGAGAAGATCGCGAGCGTCGAGCAACACATTGTCATCCTCGAATACGCCATCAAGTACGACCCTCTGAGCCTGCCGCGCGAGCTTATGCTGATCCGGATCGACCTCGACCGGCGGGCGCTCGTCGACCCGGAGCTGATGCTTCCGGTCCTGGAGAAGATCGCCCGCAACCCGCGCTACTTGCACCTGGCCCAGACCCGCGCGCAGGACATCCTGGAGCGGCTCCAGAACAACAAGTAGCCGGCCGAAGCTAAGGCTCCCCAGGCCCCGCGTGCCTCCGCAACCCCTTGCAACCTTTCCCCTCCCCCGAACGTCTAGATTAATGTAGGATGGAGGTAGTCGGGGGAACTGAGCGTTCCGGCCAAGGAGGTCCGCCATGAAATCCACGGTGCGCCTCGTCACTCTGGGAATTGGAATCGCCATCATCGCGCTGTTTGCCGCTGACGTGTCGTGGGCGGAGGGCTATTCGCACGTCCGCATCGTCCGCCTGAGCTTCGCGGAAGGAGAGGTCACGGTGCAGCGACCCGACGTCGCGGAGTGGTCCACCGCCCCGGTAAATACGCCCATCCAGGAAGGCTTCCAGCTGTCCACCGCCGAGAGCGGGTTTGCTGAGGTTGAGTTTGAGAACTCCTCCACCGCGCGCCTCGGCCAACTCTCGCTGCTGGAGTTCACGCAGCTCGCCTTAATGCCCAGCGGGGGCAAAGTCAACCGCCTGACCCTTCACCAGGGCTACGCCACGTTTAACGTCATCCCCGAGGGCGAGGACTTTTACGAGGTCAAGGCGGGCAACGCCACCCTGACCCCCAGCGGCAAAACCAGGTTTCGCGTGGACTACGAAGAGGGCGTGCTGCAAGTCAAGGTGTTCAAAGGGTCCGTCGAAATCCTGAGCCCGGAGGGCAACGGGACGCTGGGGAAGGACACGGTACTGGAGGTGCGCCCCGGCACCGATGAGCCGTTCCTTATGTCCCAGGGCATCACCAAAGACGCGTGGGACGAGTGGGTCGAGGAGCGCGAGAACCGCATGCAGATTGCCCGCAGTCAGGGGCCGGCGGTGCCTTACTCCACCGCCGTGAGCGACCTGCTCTATGGTTGGATGGACCTCTTCAGCTTTGGTAATTGGTATTCGCTACCGGGGTACGGCTGGGGCTGGGTTCCTATGGCCGACTACGGCTGGGCTCCCTTTACTTATGGTCGTTGGTGCTGGTACCCGGGATTTGGATACGTATGGATCTCCAGCGAACCTTGGGGCTGGCTCCCCTACCATTATGGGACGTGGATCTACGAACCTGGGCTGGGCTGGTGCTGGATCCCCGGTGACTTCGGATTCTGGTCGCCCGGGGTGGTGAACTGGTATCGCGGGCCGGGGTGGGTCGGTTGGGCGCCCATGTCTCCCCGGCTGGGAGGAACACAGGACAATTGCCCACCGCCCCAGGGTTGCGTCACGAGAGTGAGCGACGGTACGCTCCGCGGCGGTCGGCCCGTGCGTCCGAATCGCCTGCGCGAGGTTGATGTGCGTGAAGGGCGGCCTATCGAGAGGCCGGACATCGTTCCGGATCGTGCTGGTATGCTGCCCGGCTCGCCGCAGCCACAGGCCGCGGCCGTCAGCGGAATGCGAGGCGGAGAACGAGTCGGCCGAATTCCGCAAGGCGCCGGGGCCGAGCGCGCTGTACCCGGGGCGGCGACGGGAGCAACGCCTACGAGCGGCATCGTCTATGATTCTGAGCAGCGCCGGTACGTGAACGGCGCGGGTCCCGGTGCCGCGCCGGCGGTCAATGCTCCCGCCGGTCGTCTGGGCCGCCCAGGCCCGGTAGCGAACTACCCCGCCCCGATGGCCTTGCAGCCGGGAAATTTCGGGGGCGGGGCTGAGCAACAGTCAGTCAGTCCCCGCGCCACCCGACCCAGTTCTTGGGAGTCAAGACCCACTGGGGCTTATCGGGAAGCTCCGCCTGGAGCCGCAGCGCGTACCTACAGCGGATCGGGTGGTCGCTCCTCCTCTTCACCTTCTTCCTCGCGGACTGCGCCCAGCCAGCGCTCTGACAGCGGTTCCCGTTCTTCCTCGGTGAGTTCCGGATACTCGGGCAGCAGTCGCAGCAGTGGTAGTGATCGCGGCGGAGGCTCCCACAGCTCGGGAGGCTGGGGCGGCAGCTCACGCGGCGGAGGCTCCCACAGCTCGGGCGGCGGTGGTTTCAGTTCGGGCGGGGGCGGCGGCTCGCGCGGTTCAGGCGGTGGCGGCGCTGCCAGTTCGGGCGGCGGGAGCCACTCCAGCAGCGGCCCGCGGCATTAAACGGTCAGCTCTTTCACGCCGGGCTGGGTGAACGCGCCTCGCGCGCGATGCAGCCCACGCTATCTTCTGGCGACGCAAGGCGAGCGTCACTGATCGGAAGCCAGCCCTGCTCGCCGCAGCAAGCCCCTAGCGGACGTCGTAGCGGAGAAACCTGAAGTAGGCAACTGCAAACAGCACCAGACTCCACACCACCAGGATGCCCAAATCCGGCAGAGCATTGTCAAAGGAACTGGCCAGCGGTTCTTCATGGAATTCGAAACCGGGCAAGTCGGTGAAGTTCTGTTCGGCCATGACCGCGGGAATGCCGGCCCTCTGCGTCAGCTCAACGAGTTCTCGGCTTTTCCTATCGTAGTAAATGGTGAAGAGCGAGCGGTAATCTCGCAGGGCTGCACGAAACCGCAAATCGCGTTCCAGCCCGGTGCGGGCCAGGCTCATCGCCGCGTAAGCGGCGGAGCCCGCAGGGGACAGCCGCGAGAGCAGCAGGGCCACCCTGGCTTGATGCTCCTTCCGCTGCAAATAGTACTCCTCGAGTTTCCGTAGCTCGCGGTTCTGCCGCTCGCGGGTGCGCCTGGATATGTCCTCGTATACGGCGAGCGGAGGCATCTGCCCGTTGTGCTCCCGGATGTACCGACTGAACTCAGCCTGCGTTTCGACTGTCCCCCGGCGGTGTACGGCCACCCTTTTCATCTCAAATTCCTGGAGAGGTTCCGCAGGTGCCAAGCGCCGGGCGGCAATGACCGCGAACTTGGGAATAATCGCCACCACTAGCACCCAGGCTACCAGGCAGAGCGCGAAGGCCGTGGTGGTGCGCGTCGTCAAGGTCGAGATGCAAAGGCCTAGAGCGAAGAGCATCGCCAGGTAGAGACCGAAGTCGAGCCCGAGAAGCAGGACCCGGCGAATCTCTTCGCCGGTTAAGGAGATCCCCTCGAAGTTCACGAGCATGATGCCGGCAAGCAAGAAAGCCAGGGCCACCGGCACCAGCAAGCCAATCAGATTGCCCACCAGCTTCCCCAGCAGCAAGACGTCTTTCGGCAGGGCGTTGGCCATTTGGAGCTTGAGCGTCCCCAACTCCTTCTCGCCGCAGATGGCGGAAAAGCTAAAAAGCAGCGCCGCTAACCCCAACACCACCTGGATAATGAACGAGAGATCCAACGCTCCAAAAACCGCCACGGTGGGGTTCTCGCTGGCCGCGCTCCCTTGGGGCTGAGGCAGCGTGTAGAGCCCCAGGTTGTACACGCGCGGCGCGTGGGGTTCCACGCCACTCACCAGGATGCTGAGAGCCGTAGGCGGCTTGACCAAATTGAAGCCGAAGGCCGACAGGGCGTATAGGTTGGTTTCTGCTGCCAGGTCCTGGCGAAGCGTCACCAGGGCCAGGCGGTACTCCTGGAGCTCTGCCTGGTATTCCCTGGCCCCCGTATAGACCGCCACCAGGAACAACACCACTGAGAGGACGAAGAGCAAAAGCGAGTGGTAGCCGTAAAGGCAATCCTTCAACTCTTTTTCGATGACGTGGCGCAGCATCGCGGCGATTCCCGAACGGCCATCAGACGACTAGGCTCGGCTGTCCTATAAGCTACTAAGCCCTCAATGTCAAGGTTGAAAATGACGGGGGACGGCGCGCCGGACACCCCCTAGCCTTCCTCGCCTGGGCGCACAGGCGAAGAAAGGAATATGCAGGGGTTGTCAAACCTGGCTGCCGCGAACGCTTTGGCGGAGACTAAGAGATGATGATACCCGCGTAGCCAACCACGGCGGAGCGGTCGCCGCTCGTGTCGGCGGAGGTCGCGTACTTGGCAAGCTCGGCGTGTTTGGCGCCGAGCTCTTTCGTGGCCGTAAGCATGGCGATGGCGGGCCCGTAACCGCACATGGAGATGTCCTCACGCCGCAGCACGTCGTAAAGCCCCTGGGGGTCGAGCGCCAGCATCTTGTCAATCGCCTTACGATCCTTCACCCGCGTGACGCCATCCGGCTCATAGTGGTTCATGTCACTGGAAGCGATGGTGAGGAAAGGCTTCTTGACGCGCCGGGCCGCCTGGGCTATGCCCCGTCCGAGCGATTCCAGACTGGGGTAGCCGCCCACCCCGATGGCGATTGGCACGAAGCTGAATTCTTTCACCGTGCGCTGCAAGAAAGGGAGTTGGACTTCCAGGGAGTGCTCGTCGGCGTGCGCGGCGGCATCCTCCATCACCAAGTGGCAGCCCTGCTGGACCGCCTTGGCAAGGTCGCTATCGATAGGAACTTTGCCCAGGGGTGTCAGCCAGACACCGCTTGACATTATCGCCAGCGGCGCGCCGCGACCCGTGTGGTTCGGACAGAGGATGACGTAGGACGAGCGCGCGGGCAGACGACGATAGACTGCGCCCGCCACGGGCCCCGAGTACATATAGCCGGCGTGGGGCACCACACACCCCAAGGCGTTCTCCACCTTCTCCTCCGGCCCCGGCTCGGGCGCCAAATACTTATCGAGATCGCGCGTGAGCGCTTCCGGCTTGCCAGGATAAAAACGTCCGGCAACCGCGGGCTGACGTATGGGTGGGGGCTGCATACGCCAAATGCTAGTCCCGACCCGCGGGAGTGTCAAGCAGGCCCAGAAACGGAGACCCCCTCAGCATTCGCGCAAGCTACGGCAGGAGGCAAGGGGCGCCCTGTCGGTGGGGAAGGGGAAGGCGGGGATCAGCTAGCGGTCTTCCTTGTCAACGCTGATCTTCAAGGAGCGGAGAAACTGCGCATCCTGGTTGGTCAGATGAAACTCGGCCTCGGGGTGCTGCCCCGGTGCGTATTTCTGCCGGTGGAGGAGATTGGCCTCGCCACGTTTGTTGAATCCAATGGTGACTTCGAGGAGCAGAAACAGGTCATAGCCTGCGGCGCGAATGCGCCCCATCACCTCGGAGATGCGCTCGGAGTCGGCCAGAGTCTCGTTGATGGCCTGACCAAGCTCCTTCACCAGGCGCTTGAAATTCTCGTCCAGCTCCAAAGGTCACCCGCACACGTTGGGCTGCGAAACCAGAGGTAAATTCTAGGACTACGTTTCGCAGACTGTCAAGGCGAAATGCTGCGGCAGATTTGACTGCCCTGCCAATCCTTCTTTAAGATAGCAGAAGCCCCTGACGCGGCGACGAGGTTTTGAGGTAAGCGCGTGAGCGAGCTCGGCGAGCTATTGAACCGATTATTCCTGCACGGCCAGCGTATCTTTCATCTACTCGTCGCCGTGGTGTTCTTCCTCCTCACGCTTGCCGGGGTGACGGTTTCGCTCGCGGAATGGCGGTATTACCAGCAGAGCCCCTCGGTGGGCCCGGTGCGTTTTGGCCTGTTGGCCGGTTTCACCGTTCTACTTTTCATCTTTTGTCTTTATTCCTTCGTGAAAGCGCGAAGTGTGCGGTAGAACGTAGGCGCCAGGTGTCGGGTGCCCGGGTGTCGGCGATTGAGACGCTATGTGGGGCGCTGGGGCCGCTGAAGACCGCGCTCTGCCACGGGGCGCCCGTTCCAGCTCATGAATTTCCCGAAGGGCAACAGGTCGAAGGGAAAGTTCAAGCTCGCGTCAGACATGGACGGTAAGCCTCTTTACAAACCCGAGGATATGGCGGAATGGGACTGGGAACAGGAGTTGGGCTTCCCGGGTGAATATCCCTATACGCGTGGCATCTATCCCACCGGCTACCGCAGCCGCTTGTGGACCATGCGCCAATATGCCGGCTTCGGCACGCCGCTGGAGTCCAATGCGCGCTTCCGCTACCTGCTGGCGCAGGGCCAGACAGGGCTTTCCGTAGCCTTTGATCTCCCGACTCAAATCGGCCTGGATTCAGACCATCCGTTGGCTCGCGGGGAAGTGGGCCGGGTGGGCGTGGCCATCGACTCGCTCGAAGATATGGAAATGCTGTTCCAGGGCATTCCTCTCGAGCAGGTCTCCAGCTCGATGACCATCAACGCTACTGCGGCCATCCTGCTGGCGCTCTATTTTGCCGTGGCCGAAAAACAAGGCGTCGACCTGAAGAAGCTCGCCGGAACCGTGCAGAACGATATCCTCAAGGAATACATCGCGCGCGGCACGTACATCTATCCCCCGGAGCCGGCGCTGCGTCTGGTTACAGATGTCTTCGCCTATTGCCACGAGCACGCCCCGGAATGGAACACGATTTCCATCAGCGGCTATCACATTCGCGAGGCGGGCTCGACCGCCGTGCAGGAGGTGGCCTTCACGCTGGCGAACGCCATCGCCTACGTCGAGGCGGCGCGGGCGCGCGGGCTCGCCGTGGACGACATCGCACCGCGCCTCTCGTTCTTCCTGAACGCCCACAACAACTTGCTCGAGGAAGTCGCCAAGTTTCGCGCCGCGCGCCGACTCTGGGCGCGCCTCATGCGCGAGCGCTTCCAGGCCCAGAACCCGCGCTCCTGGATGTTCCGCTTCCACACGCAGACCGCGGGCAGCACGCTCACCGCGCAGCAACCCGATGTGAACCTCGTGCGGGTAACACTCCAGGCGCTGGCCGCCGTGCTGGGAGGAACCCAGTCGCTTCATGCCAACGCCCGCGACGAGGCCCTGGCCTTGCCCACCGAGGCCTCGGCGCTGCTCGCTCTGCGCACACAGCAGATCCTCGCCCACGAGAGCGGCATCGCAAACACTGTGGACCCGCTGGCAGGCTCCTACGCCATCGAAACGCTCACCCGCCAGGTCGAGCAAGGCGCGGAAGAGTATCTGCGCAAGATTGACGCGCTGGGCGGCGTGCTGCGCGCCATCGAATCCGGTTACATCCAGTGCGAGATTCAGCGGGCAGCGTACGAATATCAGAAGGCCGTGGAAGCCGGCGAGCGGGTCGTGGTGGGAGTCAACCGCTACGGCGCGGAAGGTGCTCCCTCCCCGCCCCTGCTGCGGATTGATCCGGAGATTGAACGCGCGCAGGTAGAACGCCTGCGGAAGCTGCGTGCGCGTCGTGATGGAGCGCGCGTGGGGGCTGCCCTGAAAGAGGTCGAGGTGACGGCGTGCTCCCAGTGTAACCTGATGCCTGCCATCCTCGCGGCCGTGAAAGCCTACGCGACGGTGGGCGAGATCTCCGACGCCCTGCGGAACGTTTTCGGCGAATATCAAGAGTCGGTCGTGATTTGATACCACGCCCCGCATCTGGTATTGTTCTGCTATGGCGAAGGCTAAGCTGCTTGCTTTCCTACTCTGCGACAAGGCAACTGCGGACCCGGATGGCAAGGCAACCCTGCATGGTCTATTTGACAGGATCATCGTTCCGCAGACTCCGGTGAAACCTAAGCTCTTTTGTGTGTACTACAAGGTTGTTGTTGACCAACCATGTGCGATTTCGCTGAAGGTATTCGATCCTCATGGAGACGAGGTTCGGGGGAATTGGCGCGATGTAATCCAGCAACTCGGTCCCATCCAGTCGATTTGGGCTCTCCACACAGGCCTTTTTAAGCAGCCCGGACCTTACGTACTGGAGTTGAAGCAGGAAACCGATGATTCGGAGGCGCTCTCCTTGGCGAGTATGCTGTTTGTCGTCGAACAGCAGGGCGAGTAGGTTCCAATGAGTACTGAGTTTCCTACGGTAAACACTCCATGGCTCAAGAATCCCGATCAGGTGATGGAGGTGGCATTGCGCCGACTCGACGTCGAGTTGCCGGCCGACCAAGAGGCCATGGTCTCCTCTGATCGAGCTAGCCCGTCCTTGAAGTCGGTAATGGATGAGTTTGTAAGACTGTTGAAGGATAATCCGAAGGTATGGGCGGTATACGCCACGGAGGATCGCTCTGTAATCACGATCTGGACATACGTGGATTCCCACGATCGCAGAGACCGTTCTCCTGTCTACGCTGCCGAGTGGCATCTGCTGTCCCGCTACCCCAAGGTTGCGTTCGACTTCAACGTACTCTTAACCCCCGCCGGCAGTGAGCAATTCGAAGCCGGAAGTCTGGACTACGTCTATACGCGTTGAAGTATGGCCACACCCCAAGAGCACAAGGGAAAGGCACTCCACAACGAGCGGTTCCTCGATGTTCGAGAACTGACAGGCGGTGAGTTTGTCGACTGGGCAGTCACCGTCCTCTTTTACAGCGCTTTACACTGGATGCGAGCGCTGGCAGCTCAGGAAGGTTACCAGATCAAGGCTTACAGGTCTTACAAGAAGGGGATTCTGGGAGAAGAAGAGGTTTTCAGAGGCACGGGGGTGTTTACGCAGCAGGCTTTCGATTGGTACAGCCATCTTAAGGACGACTCTCGAGACGCGAGATATGAAATGAAGCAATTTTCTGTGGCCGACCTCCGCGACCTGCGGCGGAACTTCTTCAAGCCTTTCAAGTTGTTCGTCACGTCAAGGCTCCGAGCCTGAGGGCTCCAGGAACATCGTATGCTGACACTCACTTTTCTGGGCGCCACAGGCACCGTCACCGGCTCCAGGTATCTTCTGGAAGCGAACGGTGAGCGCCTGCTGATTGATTGTGGGCTCTTCCAGGGGGCCAAGGAATTGCGCCTGCGCAACTGGAATCCCTTCCCCGTGCCGACCGCGAGCATCCAGTGGCTTGTCCTGACGCACGCGCACCTGGACCATATCGGCTACATTCCGCGCCTCATCCAGGACGGCTTCCGGGGGCAAATCGTGGCCGTGGCCCCTACGGTGGATCTGGCGCGCCTGGTGCTGCCCGACTCCGGCCACCTCCAGGAAGAAGAAGCCGAGTACGCCAACTTCAAAGGCTATAGCAAACACAAGCCAGCCCTCCCGCTTTACACCTACGAAGAGGCGGTGAAGTCACTCGAATTCTTCCGGGCCGCCGATGAGTCAACACCGCTCGAGCTTTCTTCCCACTTCACGCTGCGCTTCCATCGTGCCGGACACATTCTGGGCGCGCGCATGATTGAAGTGACGGTGCGCGACAACGGCAGCACGCGCCGGGTACTTTTCTCAGGCGATCTGGGCCGCTTTCCGCAATTGATCCTTTACGAGCCGGTCGTGCCCGACGGCGTCGATTACCTGCTGCTGGAATCCACTTACGGCGACCGTCTGCATCCGCAGGATGACTATCGCGGCCGACTGGCTGCGACCGTCGAAACCACTGCCGCACGCGGGGGCACGCTGGTTATTCCTTCTTTTGCCATGGGACGGACCCAGGAACTGCTCTACGTGTTCCGCGAACTGATCGAGCAGGGGAAGTTGCACTCCATCCCCATCCATGTGGACAGCCCCATGGCGATTGACGTCACCGACCTCTACCTCCGGCACAAGGAGGAACACGACCTGGAAACCCTGGCCCTTGAATCGCAGGGCATCAAGCCCTTCTCTCCACCGAATGTGCACTTCGCCCGCACTCGCGATGAATCCAAGGCGTTGAATGAGGCCCGCTACCCCATGGTGATCATTTCGGCGAGCGGGATGGCCACCGGCGGGCGCGTGCTGCACCATCTGGAGCGCTGCCTCCCCGACCACCGCAACACCATCCTTTTTGTGGGATTTCAGGCGGCCGGAACGCGTGGGCACACGATCAAGTCCGGGGCCGAGTCCGTGAAAATGCACGGCCATGAGGTGAGGATTCGCGCCCGCATCGAGTCCATGGAAAATCTGAGTGCCCACGCCGACTACGGAGAGATCCTCGCCTGGCTCAGGCAGTACCAGAAACCTCCCCGCCAGACGCTTCTGGTCCACGGCGAGAGGGGTGCTACCGCGGCGCTGAAGGAGAAGATCACCCAGCAGCTTCGCTGGAACGCCTACGCGCCGTCCTACCTCGAGAAAGTTGCCCTCTGAAATTCGTCCCCGACGTCCCCAATGTGTTGGCGCTTCCCCCATGTGCG
>Ga0315309_1002641_pt1 | contig 10436 bp, 11 predicted proteins | sample TDP4_MG_FD_203080 | JGI IMG/M metagenome (GOLD analysis project Ga0315309, IMG submission 203080) | Freshwater sediment microbial communities from Lake Towuti, South Sulawesi, Indonesia - TDP4 | ecosystem: Environmental > Aquatic > Freshwater > Lake > Sediment | place: Indonesia: South Sulawesi...
ATGCGTTCGATTATGTCAGGGAGATTCAACGAAAGTCAAAGTCTATTTTGATAATCCCCTAGAAGTAGCCAGACTATTTGAGGATCAAGGAGCAGAACTCATTCATTTAATCGACCTTGACGCCGCCTTAGGTTCTGGACAGAATTTAAAAGTGATCAAAAAAATCTTAAAGAGCCTTAGCGTGAAAGTGCAGATCGGCGGTGGGATCAGAACCTTAGAAAAAGCTGAAACTCTACTGAGGCTTGGAGCTTCCCGCGTGATTTTCGGAACAGCCGCTATTCAGAATCCCTCATTAATTGAAAAAGCTGTTCGTCGCTATGGATCAGCACGAATCGCTGTGGCTATAGACGAGAAGATGGGCAAAGTAGCCTTCCACGGGTGGAAGGATCTATCTGAAATAGGCTATCTTGATCTCGCCAGCTCGTTTGAAAACATGAGAGTTGGCACCATAGTTTTCACCTCCACAAGCGTTGACGGAACCTTGAAAGGGCCGCACATTAAAAAAATCATAAAACTTGTGAAAACTGTGCAAATTCCAGTCATAGCTTCTGGTGGTATAGCCAGTTTAAAAGACTTAATTATGTTAGCTGGCACTGGCGTGGAAGGAGTGATAGTTGGGACTGCCCTCTATGAGGGAAAGTTTACTTTTAAACAAGCTTTAGAGGTTGTGAAAAGTGTTAGCTAAGAGAATAATTCCCTGCCTCGATGTCAAGGATGGAAATGTTGTTAAGGGCGTGCAATTCGTAAATTTGCAAATTGAGGGAGATCCAGCGAAGCTTGCAGCAATCTATGAAGAACAAGGCGCAGACGAGTTGGTTTTTCTCGACATAACCGCCTCCTTTGAGAAGAGGAGCACTATTTTAGATATAGTAAAAAGAACAGCAGACACAGTTTCCATTCCATTCACCGTAGGCGGAGGCATCAGAAACATCGTTGACATCAAAATGGTACTTTTGGCTGGCGCAGACAAGGTTTCCATAAATACCGCGGCTGTAAGAGAACCTAATCTCGTGAAGCAAGCAGCCGAGATATTTGGAAGTCAATGTGTCGTGGTTGCCATCGACGCCAAGAGAGTTTACGTAGAAAAAACCGTGCCAGACAAAACGATTGTGAATACTGCTGAGGGTAAGTGTTGGTGGGAAGTTTATGTTGAAGGGGGAAGAATGCCGACTGGAATGGACGCTATAGTTTGGGCTAAGACTGTAAAAGAACTGGGCGCTGGAGAACTCTTGCCAACCAGCATGGATTGTGATGGTACGCAGAATGGCTATGATATTCCATTGACAAAATCCATAAGCGAAGCAACAAATCTACCGATAATTGCTAGCGGAGGCGCCGGAAAACCTGAGCACATCTACGAAGTTTTAACCGAAGGCAAAGCTGACGCTGCCCTAGCTGCCTCTATCTTTCATCGATCTCAATATTCTGTGGGAGAAGTGAAGAAGTATCTTGCACGGAAAGGAGTGCCTATACGTTTCTTCTAATTGGGGGTGTAAAACTTGGTTTTGCAACTTAGTGAAACCGAAATAAAAAACTTCGTCAAAAAAGTAAACTTTAAAAAAGCTAATGGAATTGTTCCGGTTGTTGTTCAAGATGCGTCAAACAATAAAGTCTTAATGCAGGCCTTTATGAACGAAGAAGCTTTACGGTTGACTTTGGCAAGCGGTAGGATGTATTTTTGGAGTCGAAGTCGTGGAAGGATATGGCTTAAAGGTGAGGAATCTGGACACTATTCACTGATACAAAACGCTATTCTAGACTGCGACAATGACGCAATCCTCTTCAAAGTCCAACAAATAGGTCCAGCGTGCCACACAGGCCAAGAAACGTGTTTCCATAAGCCAATATTTGCGGAAGAAGATCGTGAAGTTGACGCAAAGATTGTTGAAAGAATCTTTGAAGTCATTGTTGATAGGATTAAAAATCCGACGAAGGAGTCGTATGTTTCTAGCTTAACCGCTAAAGGAGAAGACGCTGTTCTTCAAAAGATAGGGGAAGAAGCGGTTGAACTTATTATCGCCACAAAAGGCAACTGCCCTGAAGAGATAATACACGAAGCTACAGACATATTATTCCACATTCTGGTGCTCTTTGCCCAAAAAGGCTTTAAGCTCCAAGAAATCTTCGAGGAACTGGAGCGTCGCCACCAAACAAAAACACGAAGCTTGCAAAGACATGTTTAAGCTGGATTTTACAGAAGTTTTTTCTAAGTCAGCGGTGATTTTTTCTAAGGCTTTCCGCCTTTGCTGGGAAAACATTGAGCATTTGACCATGCTTGAAACGTAGCTTGGTTTGCTTATGTTAGATGTATCCCTTTTTGGTTGCCAACTCGGCGCTTAACAAAGCTGCTCCCGCGGCTCCCCTTATGGTGTTATGGCTAAGGCAAATGTATTTGATTGTTAACACTGGGTCATGTCGAACCCTTCCGACAACCACGCTCATTCCCCCACCCGCATCTCTGTCGAATCGGGGCTGAGGCCTATTCGGCTCATCTCGAACTATTATTGGATTTTCTGGAGCTGATGGCAGCTTTAATTCTTGAGGTTCACCTTTAAAGCTTTCAAAGGCTTCTTTCACTTCCTCTATGCTCGGGTTTGTTTCCAACTCTACAAAAACGCATTCTAGGTGCCCATCTTTAACGTCAACTCTATTGCAACTTGCACTTATTCGGATATTTGCTGGATAAACCTTTACGCCGTCAAAATTCCCTAGGATTTTTAAGGTTTCCAACTCCATCTTCTCTTCTTCATTTTGAATGTAAGGTATGACATTGTCAATTATGTCTAGTGATGCCACACCTGGATAGCCTGCGCCGCTTAAGGCTTGCATGGTTGAAACAGCCACTCTTTTCATGCCGAATGCCATTAAAGGTTTTAGCGTGATCGCAAGTTGGATGGTTGAGCAGTTTGGGTCTGTGGAGATGAAGCCATTCCACCCTCTTCTTTTCTTTTGGATGGGAATCAAAGCCAAGTGGTCTGGGTTAACCTCAGGAATTATAAGGGGAACATCCTCTTTCAGTCTGTGCGCGCTTGCCTTGCTGAAAACTGGATACTTTTTGGCGAATTCTTCCTCAACCGGGCCGGCAACGTTTGCTGGCAAGGAGGAAAACACTATGTCAACATTGCCAGCTTTTTCAACAGATTCGACATCAGTATCCACCACTGTCATTTCACCTACGTCGCTTGGCATTTCCGACTCCAAAATCCAGTTGCAAGCTTCACGATACTTCTTTCCAGCAGAACGCTCAGAAGCTGCAAGCACCTCGATTTCAAACCATGGATGTCCCTGCAGAAGCTGAAGAAATCTCTGTCCAACTGCGCCTGTTGCGCCTAATATAGCCACTTTACATTTCAATCAGCGCACCACATGCAATTATTATAAGAGCATTTTTAATAAATCTGCCTTTGTCACAATGCCTATCACTTTGCCTTTCTTAGATATCAAGACAGCGGGATAAACCTGTAGGAGACCTGAAATCAAAGAGACCGGAGCATCTTCTCCAACTTGTGGAAAGGCGTCATCCATAATATCCCTAACCGGAAACGTTGACACGTGGTTTAGGTCTTCGCCAGCAAGAACTTGACTCAATATCGTCTTTTCCGAGATGCTACCGACAGGATGTTCTCCATCAAAGACTGGAAGCTGAGAATAGCCGTGTTTCATCATCAACTGCACAGCCTCGGAGACAGAGGCGTCTTTTTGAATGCCGACGACTTCGCTGTGGAGTATTTCCCCGGCGTGAAAATCTATGCTGGTTTCCAGTTGCTCTAGGGCGTCAAAAATTGCTTTCACCTTCATATATGATGGATCAATTTTTCCTGATTCTATCTTCGCTATCAATGATTGACTTACGCCAGCCAGTTCGGCCAGTCGCTTTTGCGTTAAGCTCAGCATTTTTCTTCTTCTAGCGATTTCATCGACAGAGGGCAACATACCTCTGAAGTTGTTCGGATTAGAATATATTCTTTTCGGAATAAAATTGCCAAAAAAATATTTATTTTAGAATTCTCTTATACTCTGAAACTTACCCCGAATTCCTAGGAGGTGTAGGAAATCAAACGTTCGATAGCCAAGATAAATGAAAAGATAAAGAAGGGCGACGTTCAGGTCCTAACCGTTGAAGAAATGAAGAAACTGGTGGAGAGCAACGGAGTGGAAGTAGCCTACAAAGAGGTGGACGTGGTCACCACTGGAACCTTCGGCGCTATGTGCTCCTCAGGAGCGATCATTAACCTCGGCCACGCGGATCCGCCCATTAAGATTCATAGGGCTTGGATCAACGATGTTGAGGTCCGCCACCTAGGCGCGGCAGTGGACCTCTACATAGGCGCCACTAACATGTCTGAAATCCGACCTTTTGAGTACGGTGGAGGCCACATTATAGAGGATTTAATACGTGGGAAGGAAGCGGAGCTTCGGGCCACCGCCTATGGAACCGACTGCTATCCGAGGACTAGGCTGGAGACCACTCTAACCAAGGATGATTTGAACCAGTTCTATCTAGTGAATTTTCGCAATTGTTACCAACGCTATGTTTGCGCTACGAATAGCCGCGATGAGATTCTTTACACCTATATGGGCAAGCTGTTGCCTCGCTTTGGAAATGCCACTTTCTCTGGCGCTGGGGCCCTAAATCCCCTCATGAATGATCCTGATTATGAGACTATAGGGGTTGGAACACGCATCTTCCTTGGAGGAGCCCAGGGTTACGTTATAGGCGAAGGCACACAACATGACCCTAGAAATCTTTCAGGAACAATCATGGTTAAAGGCGACTGCAAAAAAATGAGACCCGAATTTATTCGTGGAGCCACTTTTGCCAGATATGGCACAACCCTCTACGTCGGCATTGGTATACCTATTCCTATACTTAACGAGGGCTTAGCTAAGAAGGCGGCTATCCGCGACGAGGAGATCTTTACTAACATAGTGGACTATGGCATCCCTCGAAGGGAGCGCCCCAAACTTGGAAGGGTTAGCTATAAGGAGTTGAAGTCGGGTAAAATAGTCGTCAAGGATAGGACGGTTGAGGTCAGCTCCCTCTCGAGCCTTAAGAAGGCTAGGCTAATTGCGGAGACACTGAAATCTTGGATAGAGAACGGTTCCTTCTACTTGTCCGCCCCAGTTGAAAGGTTGCCAACGGACAGCGTCTTTAAACCTATGAAACAGACCAAAGAGATAGCATTTGTTGAAAGCATTATCCACCCTGCCGTCACCTGTACGGAGGGCGAGGAGATTAAAACTGTTGCCCAAATGATCATAAACCGTTCCGTCAACCACATAGTGATCGTTGACGACCAAGAAAGGCTTAAGGGTATAGTAACCTCATGGGATATCACCAAGGCAGTGGCTGAAGGAAAGAAGAAACTGGCGGACATAACCGTCAAGAGAGTTGTGACCAGCACCCTTGATGAACCTGTGGAAACGGCTTCCCGAAAGATGGCCCAGCACCATATATCTGCTCTACCCGTGATTAACCAAGACAGGAAGGTTCTGGGGATCATCACATCGGAGGACATCTCCAAGCTTGTAGGAGGCAAAGAGCTTGGTTAGGGTTCTGCTCAAATTCTCGGAGAATATAACGGATAATCCAATAACCGCGCAGGTGATTCTGGAACAGGGAGTTCCAATCAATATTTTGGCCGCTCATATTGACCAGCGGGGGGGAGAAATCTTGGTGGAGATACCCTCGACCCACGCCGAAAAAGTCATCAAAGCCTTCCGAGAGAGAGGGGTGACCGCTGAAATCCACAGACCCATCGAGGTGGACGACGAAAAATGCTTTGACTGTGGCGCCTGCTTCTCCCTCTGTCCGGTAAATGCCATATCGTTCAAGAAAGACTTCTCCATAGCCTTTAGCGAGGAAAAATGCCTCGGCAGCACCTGCCGACTGTGCGTGGATGCTTGTCCAACAAGGGCCATAAAGCTAATTGAATAGGGGAGTCGCAAAGGCATGAAAGCCAAGGATCTATTCAAAGAAGCCTTCGAGTTTAAGGAGACCAAGGGCATCATCTTATCAGACAGCAGAAGCGCTATAGCCTCGGCTATGACTTCCCTTAAACAAAACAGGGAAAAACTTGAAAAATACATTCGCGAACACCCAAAATTTCTCTACTCCCTCCAACCCGTTCAAGCCAATGACGGCCCAACCGTGGCTAGGTTGATGGCTGAGGCGGCGGAAAGGGCAAATGTCGGTCCCATGGCCGCCGTCGCGGGCGTTTTAGCAGACTTGGCCGTTGGGGACATGCTTCTGAAGGGTGCCCACGTAGCCGTGGTAGAAAATGGTGGAGAAGCCTCCGCCGTCGCGGATAGACCCATAGACATCGCTCTCTTGGCAGGAAACCATCCTCTTTCTAGGAAAATTGGCTTTAGACTTGAGAACTTTCCTGTAGGAGTCGCCACAAGTTCAGGGGTTTTCAGCCACGCTCTTAGCTTCGGCGATGCAGAGGCGGTCACAGTCTTCGCCAAAAACGCGGGAATAGCCGACGCAGCTGCCACCGCCGTTGGAAATCTTGTTAAAGGTAACAATCCCCGGAAAGCGGTTAAACGCGGAACAGGTAAAGCCCTATCAATTAAGGATGTCAACGGCGTTTTTATCCTTTACAGAGGAATCATTGGAGTTGCCGGGAAGGTCCCTAGTGTAATCAAGATCGTTGAGGAGGGAGATCAAGCTCGACTTCAAGGTTAAAGCTCAAAGAATTATTTTAAAATTTGGCGGAACAAGTTTATCCGATGGAGAACGAATAAAAAATCTAGCCAAAGCAACAGTTTTTGAGCTACGGAAGGGCAAACAGATTGCTGTGGTTGTCTCTGCCATGGGAAAAACAACAGATACGCTGATAGAACATTTTCTAGAGGCCTGTGAAAACACGACGGCATTGCAAGAGCTGGATGATGTGGCATCCATGGGTGAACGAACCAGTGCAAGACTTTTTGCAGCAGCGCTTAAGACTTGTGGAGTCGACGCTCGATACTTTGATCCGTCAGATCCAGACTGGCCCATAATAACAGATGACCGTTTTGGCAACGCTAAACCTATCCTCGAAGAATGCATCCCAAGAATCAAACACACTCTTCTACCATTGTTGAAAAGAGGCATAGTGCCGGTTATACCTGGATTCGTCGGGAGGACCCTGAAAGGCGAGGTTACAACCTTGGGCAGAGGGGGAAGTGATGTAACGGCCTTCGCGTTGGCAAGGGTTATGGAGGCAAAGGAGGTCATAATTGTTACGGATGTGGATGGAGTAATGACAGCGGATCCAAGAATCGTGTCGAATCCCAAGAGAATAGAAAGCATAGACGTCGGAAAACTTGTGAACCTCTGCGATTCCGGAGCTAAATTCATTCGCAGAAAGGCGCTCAAGTTTTTGGACGGTTCTTTCAATGTAAGAATTGTAAGGAACCACAAAGATGAGTTTGACGCTGAAGGCACTGTTGTCACTGGATGCTTTCCAAAAACATCAACTTATCTTGGACATGACTATCCAGTGTTCGCGATAACAGTTGTAAGCGAAGGGTTGTCGAACAAACCGAAAATTCTTTCAAATATGTTCAGAGAGGTTAGCCGCTACAAGATTCCGATCCTTGCGTGGTCGGCCGACATTGATACAGTTTGCATTTATCTCCCGGAAGCAAGGGTTAACGAGATAGTTGAAGCCGTTCATTCAGCAGTCATTAGAAATGGGCAAGGATTAGCCATGGCAATGATGAAGAACTTGGCTTTCTTAAGAATTGTTGGCGTAGAATCGGAAAATATTTCAAAAGTTTTAAAGCGGATCACTGAGTCGTTGGAAAGGAAAGGCATAGGCATTATTGGAGCACATACCATGGCCTCAAACATCTTGATTTTTGTAGATTGGACAGAAAAAGATGCAGCTTTGTCCACAGTCAAGGAAATTTTATAAGACACGAAGCAAAGTACGCCTCAATTGACCCATACGTAAAATGAGGAAAAAGGATTTAGTGGCCCTAAGATTTAGCTGCATATTAAGGCTTTCATCATTCCAAGGCTTCTAATGCTGTGTACATTTTTCCATAGAGGTCCATCAAGTCTAAATTTTTAGATAGGTTTTTCTGAAGGTTGTCATAAAATCTACAGAACTTTTTCACGTCTCTCTTTTCTATCAAAGCTCTTAATTTTTCCGCCTCTAAAAGGAATTTTTTCAAGTAATCGGAAGCGTATTCATTAGCCATATGCATAGTTACGTGAAGTTCCGAGCTCTGAGCCATTATGCTTCCCATCAGGGTTAGTTGTAACGTGAAGGTTGTGCCGCTTAATTTTTTCAATATGGTGATATCTTCACCGCCTAGAATTGAGGCGAGAGTCATGTTAATGAAGTAGGGTATGGAAAGAGTAACAGCCATAGCTTTATCGTGTTGTTTCGCATTCACCACAACTATCTTAGCATCTGGAAAAATCCTTTCAGCCAGTTTTTTCTCCTCTTCAACGTTAAGCACCGGAATCAACGCCACCTTCTTTTTCAACCTGCGCATGCTAGGACCGAAGAGTGGATGCAAGGAAAGAGGCTGTACACCATACTGGGAGATTTCAGCCAAAACATCAACTATGTTTGACTTTATCGATGAAATTTCAGCGATAATTGTGTTCTTCCTTAAATGAGGAGCCACCTCGTAAAGCACAGCGGCAGTCTTATCTATTGGAACCGACACAACAACCGATTCGGCTTCTTTCACAGCCTCCAGATTGTTTTTGGCAAACTCTGCGCCATGAGTTTTTGCAAAAGCCTCTGCTTCGTCTCTTCTAACATCGGAAACAGTTAAAAAATGGCCTTGACCGGCAAAATATTGGACAAGCCATCTTCCCATTCCTCCGGCCGCGCCCAAAACAGCAATTTTCAACCTAACAATTCCCCCATCCTTTTCACAACTTCCAACAAAACACTTTGAGGCTGACAAACACATATTCTAATGAAGGAGTCATATTTCTCGCCAAATGCAGTTCCGGGCGTAACACATACACCTTTTTCTGTCAAGAGTTTCTCGGCAAAAGCTTCTCCATTCATTTTCCTGTCGCGTATTTTTGGAAAAATGTAGAAGCCCCCGTCTGGCTTGTAATAGGAAAGTGGCAACTCCTTCAAGGCATTGCATACAAGTCTCAAACGGTTTTCAACAGTTTTAGCATGCCTCCCAGCCTCTTCGATACAGTCCAGAGCCGCTATTGCGGCATGTTGAACAAACTCTGGAACGCTTGTAAGACATAGGTTTTGTAGTTGCGTCATTCTTTCAATGGTTTCAGGATCGGATATTGCATAGCCAATTCTAAAACCAGTCATGCCGAACGCCTTGGAGAAAGAAGAAACGTAAACTTGTTTGGATTCTGGAAATTCCAAGATGCTCTTGAAAGGTGTAAACGCAAAGTTGGAGTAAACTTCGTCACTTAGAATTAATAGGTTATTTTCTTGAGCCATGTCAACCATTTGCTTTAAATCTCTCTCGTCAAGAATTTTGCCCGTTGGGTTATTTGGATTATTCAGGATTATCATTTTCGTTGACTCGTTTATGCATTCAAGAAGAAAGTCTACGCTCGGCTCCCAATCCTTTTCTAAGTCCGTTGGGATAATCACGGGCTTTCCACCAACAATTTTTACGCAATCTTTGTAGGCTGGCCATGCAGGTTCAAGAATTATAGCTTCGTCGCCTGGAAGCAAAGCGGAAGCAATATACAGATAAACGGCGTATCGCCCGCCAACAGTGACCATTACCTGTTTTGGCGAGATGTCTGTTTTGTCTAAGCTGAGGAATGCCCGCAGACTCTGTGTAGTGTGCATAACCGCGGTTTAGAGCCTCTTCAACCGCTTTTTTGACCTTTTCGGGCGGACCGAAGTCTGGTTCCCCAAGCTCAAGATGAATCAATGATTTTCCACTTCTCTCCATTTGTCTAGCCTTTGCGAAAATGGCATAAGGCGAGGATAAGCCGCCCTTTTTTCTTAAACTCTTTTTCATTATTTCGTTTTGGACGCATTTGGCCTCTTCTATTAGAAGGTTTAATAGCCTAAGACCGAAGTTCAAGTCTACTCCATAAGCTTCGCACCTCTCCGAAACGAGTTTTCTTAGGCGCCTTTCAGCTTCTAAATCCTCGATTGGTAAGCCTTCCCTCAGTTTTGCCTTGCCAATCTTTCTGGTCAACGACAAGCGTTTTCCAACTAAACGTATTATTTCAATCGTAACGTTTTCAATTTCTTTGCGTAAGGCATCTATACTTGATTTCTCGTTCAAGGTTTTTCTTCCACCGTGCCACTGCTTCTATTCTCGCAGTTTAATACTTAACCATTTAGAAGCTTTCCTAGGACTGGCTGAAATTTTGCAAGGAAACAGCCTATACGCACCAAAAAGTATATTAAATTTGATGTTATAACATATAATGATCTCTCATGAGCAAAGAAATAGTCACTACTGCTGCGCAACCGTTTTCGTAT
>Ga0315309_1002642_pt1 | contig 10429 bp, 8 predicted proteins | sample TDP4_MG_FD_203080 | JGI IMG/M metagenome (GOLD analysis project Ga0315309, IMG submission 203080) | Freshwater sediment microbial communities from Lake Towuti, South Sulawesi, Indonesia - TDP4 | ecosystem: Environmental > Aquatic > Freshwater > Lake > Sediment | place: Indonesia: South Sulawesi...
CCCTGATCTACATCGTCATCAACGCCAGGGGCTTGGCTCGAGTGCGAGCAGCCAAAGCCAGGGCCACCCAGGAACCACCTTGATTATGTTATGTCCGACCCTCGAAAATGGTCAATCAAACATTCACCAACAAATGCCTGCCGACTATGCGATCCGGGCTCGGAAGTGTTCGGACGCTTGGACGGTCGTCTATGCCTCCAAAGGATTGCTGGCCTGGAATGTGCACAGCGATCGTTGTGGCAGAGGAAACCACAGCCGCCCTGATTCCAGGGCGGCTTTGCTTTTACCATTGTTGCGGTATGGGTGGCCCAGCGTTCATTCGCGCTCGCTGCCCCCTTTTGCACATAACCTTACTTTGTGGTACGATACAGGGCGAGAGAGAACTGGTCGTGAACCCATGCAAATGTCCTCATTATAATAGATAGCGAACAAGAGGAATCAACCTGGGATGATCTGAGCCGCGTGCTGTTGGGCGGCTGCACGACTTGGCAGGAGAGGTTTGATGTAATGGGCGAAAACTCGACGATACGAGAGGGTGTTGCTTTCTTTTGCTCCTGGAGTGGAGGTAAAGATTCAACACTGGCTCTATATCGTGCCATGAGCGCTGGAGCCAGACCTTACTTTCTGTTTACGATGCTCGACGAAGGGGGTGAGAGGTCAAGGTCGCATGGGATACCTTTGGACGTTCTGCGTGGTCAAGCTACCTCACTGGGGATACCGTTGAGGACAGGGTGTGCGTCGTGGTCGGAGTATGAGAGTGTCTTTGTAGCGGCTTTGCGAGAACTGGCAGCGAGCGGAGTGGAAGCAGGCGTATTTGGCGATATGGACATAGACGCACATCGAGAGTGGGAGGAGAAGGTGTGTGAACAAGCCGGGATAGAAGCGCTTCTTCCGTTGTGGAAGGCAGCGAGGGAAGAACTGTTGGAGGAGTTTGTGGGGTTGGGCTTTGAAGCCATGATCATAGCGACCAATGCGGAGAAGATGGGAAGGGAGTACTTGGGGAAACGTCTAGACAGGGCTTTGATTGAACAGTTGACTTCCCTGGCTATTGATCCTTGTGGAGAGGCAGGAGAGTACCATACGGTGGTTACAGACGGGCCGGTTTTCAGGGAAGGGTTGAGGATCAGGAAGGGGAAAGCCTTCTTGCGCTCGGGGTATTGGTTTTTGGACATTGATGTTGGCGGGTGATAGGACATATTCGATCAGCTAACCATAATCTGCGACCCCTGAGGGGTCTTGAAGACGTTGATGCGCACGGGAAAGAGGTCTCTCAACTCCTCGATGTGGGTGATGACGATGATTTTCTCAAAGTCCTCCCGAATGGAGTTGATGGCCTCCACCAGCCGTTCTCGCCCCTGAGTATCCTGGGTGCCGAACCCCTCGTCAATGACCAGGGTCTGCAAACGAGCGCCAGCACGGCGGGCCAACAGCTTGGACAGGGCGATGCGGATGGCAAAGTTGATGCGAAAACTTTCTCCCCCAGAAAAGCTTTCGTAGCTCCTGGTGCCCAACTCATCGGAAATCTTGATGTCCAGGGTCTCGACGGTGTCCCCTTTCTTGGTCTCGCGCTGGGTCTCGAAACGCACGTTCATGCGGCCGTCGGTCATGCGGGCCAGCAGGGCGTTGGCCTCGTCCTCGATCTCGGGGATGGCGCTTTCGATGATCATGGCTTGCAGGCCCTTCTTGCCAAAAGCTACCCTCAGTTCATCGTAGATAGCCTTCTCCTCAACTGCTTTCTGGCGTTCGGCCACCCTTTTCTCCCTCTCTTTGACCAGGTACTGGCAGTGCGCTATCTGCTGCTTGATGGCGGCCACCACGTCACGGGCGCGGCGCTCCTCCTCTTGCAGCCTGTCAACCTCCCTTTCCTTTTCCTCCACCTGTTGCATCATTTCAGGCAGGCGCGCCACGGCCTGCTCCAGTTCGTCCCGCTTCTCGATGTCGGCGACCAGGGTTGCCTGCTTGCGGGCCTGGCTATGGCGCAGCCTCTCCAGATTGGCCCGTTCCCCTTCAATCTGGTCCAGGGCCGTCTGCAGTCTGGTCTGGGCCTCCTCGAACTGGGCCAGGATTTGGAGGTCCTGGCGCACCTCATCGTGAGCAGCGGCATCGTAGCCTAACTCCTGCAACTGGGCCGTCAAACCGACCAGTTCGGCCTGTTCGGTCGGGGCATAGTCCTGTGTGGCCAGCTTCTCTTCTACGGCGGCCACACCTGAGCGGGCCTCGGCCAATTCCCGAGCTGCGGCCTGGGCCTCGCCAAGCTCCTTCTCCAGCGTAGCTTCCTGCTTTTGTAAGGCGGGTTTGTCTTGCAGTTCCTGGTCAATGGCCTCCATCTCTCGTTGCAAAGCCTCGTTCTGAGACAACAGGTCCGTTATCTCCGCCTGGTTGGCCCGATGAAGGTCGGCCTTCTCCTTGCCTTCGGCAGTGAACTGGGCTACCAGCCGGTCGCGATCCACCTCTGAGAGTTCGCTGTCACACAGGGGACAGCGGGCCTCGGCCTCCCTGAGCAAATCCACCTTTTCCTTCAGGGGTTCCATCTCTGCCTTCAATTGCTCATTGCGCGTCCGCAGGCTGGCCACTCGGTTGGATAGCTCCTGCATCTCCTGTTGCCTGGCTTCGCGGTCACTCTCCAGCCTGGTCAGGCTTTCCAATTGAGCTCGCACCGCCGCCAGGTCTATCTCCAACTCGGCTGCTTTCTCTGCTTTGGTCTCCAACTCGGCCATCTTTTCTGCCAGCAGGCGTTGCTGGGTGGCCAGCTCATGTCTGGCCTCGGCGATGGCGCTCTCCAGTTGTGTTTTGCGCTCGTTCAACTGGACCAGTTGGGACAGCTTCAGGTTCAGGGTCTCGTTCAACTGGCGAGCCCTGGTCAGAGCAGTGAAGCCTTTTTCAATGTCCTGGCGTTCGGCCAGAGTGGCTTCATAGTCAGCCAGACGCGCTTCACTGGCGGCAATCTGCTCGTTGAGTTCGGCTAACTCTTGCTCTCCCTGAGCCAGCCGGGCTGAGAGGTCGTCAATTTGGGCCGCCTTCAAATCCAGTTCTTTCCTCTCTTCCCGCAACTGGCGCAATTCTTCCTCGGCCTTTTGCAGGACCTGGGTCAGGTCCACCGCCTGGCTCTCGGCTTGTGAAAGCTCTCGCTCGTATTCCGGCCGGCGCTCTAGCTCGCGGTCCATCTCCCGGATTTGGGCCGCCATTTCCGCAGCTTCTTGCTCTTTAGTTTTGGCTCGCTCTTTGGCTCGCTCCTCGTACTCATCGTAAATGGAGAGGCCCAGGATGTCGCCCAGGATGCGCTTACGCTCGGCTGGCGGCTTGATGGTGAACTCATCGGCGCGGCCCTGTAATAGGAAAGCCGAGTTGATAAAGGTCTCATAGTCCATACGCAGCAGTTCGTTGATGCGAGCCTGGGTGTCACGGATGGTGGGCGCGGTGAGAGGGCGAAAGACCGGCTCGGCTGAGGGCTTCGGGTGAGCCTCAGCCGAACCCCTCGCCGAAGCCTGGTCATCCCACACCTGGAACTCCAGGGCGCTCTGGCCACTACCACGGCTATCCCGCTTGCGGATGACCCGGTAGCGGTTGCCGTCCAGGGCGAAGGTGAACTCGACTTCCATCTCTGTCTGGCCCAGGTGGATGAGCTCGTCTTCGCGCCGGGCTCCCAGGCGAGTCTTACCCCACAAGGCCCAGGTCATGGCGTCCAGGAGAGCCGACTTGCCGTGGCCGTTGTCGCCGGCCAGGCAGGCCAGGTGGATGCCGCTGAAGTCGAGGGCCTCCACCTCGCGATAGCACATAAAGTTTCGCAATTGGAGTTTGAGCGGGATCATAAGACAAACCTCCTGTGGCGCAACAGTGCCACTTTTCAGTGCTACTCGCAACAACTCATTGACTCACTGACCAACCTGTCCCTATCAGTTTACCACACTATGGCCAAAGGCTCAAGGTAATGGTCCAGTTTGTCATGCGGATTTGAATGTGTTATACTTAGCACTGTGGTATCCGTTCAGGTGGGGGGAACCCTTGCGAAGGTTAGGCAGCGGCTGTCGCCACTATTGCGGCACAGGCAGGCCAAAAGCGTCTTCGCCGACCAAGAGTCGTCCTATTGCCGGGGTCATTCGCAACCTTCGCAAGGGTGAACGAAAGTGGAGAGGAGCGAGCACCTGTTGAGAGCAATGGCTTCCAGGCAGATCAAGAGTGCAGGGATCATCGTCGCCTTGGCGGCCCTATCGAATATGGCACTGTGGGCTGGTTCCCCTTTCCTGCGGCTTTTGGGCGGACTGATCCTTTTCTGCTTTCTACCGGGCTTCTTGCTGCTGGGCCTCCTCCTGCCTCAACCGGGTTCAGCAGATGTTCTGGAGAGGATTCTGCTGAGCGCGGGCGCCAGTTACTTCCTCGGCACCCTCGTCGTTCTAGTCATCCACTTCCTGCCCGGCCCCATCTCCTTTCTCTCGCTTCTCCTGGGTTTGGATCTCCTGATCGCCCTTTTGCTCGTCCTCTGCTTTGGTCGGCGGGACCTGGGCTGGCCCACATTCAATCTGCCGGACAGACGCTCTCTCACCCTCATAGCTTTGGTACTCCTCCTGGCCTCTTTCTATCGCTTCGGGGCTCTGGGTCATTCCGAATACCAGGGCGACGAGATTGACGTGACTTCCCTAGCCCAGGCGGCCATCTCAGGTCAGGACGACGCCTTCTTCTGGCACAAGAAAGGGCCAGCCGAGTTGGCCGTGGCTACGGCTTTCGCCCTCTTCACTAACGGTTTCGACGAGTTTGCCCTGCGGTTCCCCTTCGCTCTGGCCAGCACCCTGGCTGTGCTGGCCACTTTCCTCCTGGCCAGCCGCATGTTCAACCGGCGAGTGGCTGGCCTGGCTGGGGGCCTGTTGGCCATTGAGGGGGTCACCCTCGGCTTTTCGCGGATGGTGCAGTACCACGGTGTCGTGATCCTGGCGCTGACCCTGGCCTTCCATTGTTTCTACCGACTCAACCAGGTTGATGACAGCAGGTTGGCCGCCCGCTATCAACTCCTGGGAGCAGGGTTCTTCGCTTTCAGTCTGCTGGCTCATTACGAGGCAGCCTTAATGGGGTTGCCCTTGTTGTTTCTGTATTGGCAGAGGTATGGACGACGCTTCCTCAGGGACAATGGGGGAACTCTGCTTCTCTCCACGGGGCTGGTGGTCATCATCCTCGCCGCCTACTACGTGCCTTTCGTCCTCCATCCCCGCTTCGCCCAGACCTTCGAGGGTTATACCACCATCAGGATCAGCCCCGAACGGGGACCCTACAACAACCTGCCGACTTACTTCATCTCGAACATCTTTTACAACTCCATCTACTATGTGGTCACCATGACCGTCTTTCTGACTGTGGCTTGTGTGGAGAGCGTGTGGCGTGATCTCAGACCAAGGAGTCTGGCGATAGCCATCCTGCTGCTGTTCATGGCGGGGCTGATTGGCTCGATTCTTTTCCCCTCTCTGCTCACCCTCGGTGGGGTGAAATACAGCATCATCCTGTTCCTGCCTTTCTTCATCACCCTTTGGCTGGGCAAGGGGATGAGCACAGAGCGGCGGGCCGTCTTCTTGTGGTTCTTCTCCTACCTCATTTTCTACGCTTTCATCATCAGGGTGCCGGGTCTTCACTATTACTGCCTCTCCCCCGCCTGGGCCATCATCGCTGCCCTGGGTCTGGAGAGAGTGTACCTCATTACTCATAAGCCGATAGCACTATTGGCATTGACCTATACCGCAGCAGTGGTAATTTATGCTTTGTCCGCCTTTTATACCTACGTCCTTTTTGTGCGGACCGAGCCCGAGTACGCCCTGAGCTATCCGCAGCATCGGATTCCCCTTTATTGGAACACGCATCAGGAGCGACCGCTGCGGTTCTTCGGCCTGCCTCACAAGTCGGGCTGGAAGACCATCGGCTACCTTTATAAGATTGGCACCTTGCAGGGGGATTACCGCACCAACGAGAAAAGCGAGGTCGCCGGTTGGTACACTGGCCAGGAGCCGTCGCGGGCGGAGCGTCCGCGCTACTACTTCATCGCCGAGAACCCTACCCAGAAGGAGCACGAGCAGGATTACCCCAGGGAGTTGCTGCAAGGTGAATACCAGGTGGTAGGCACAGTCACCGTCGGCGGCAGGCCCCGCTTGCACATCCACGAACTCAAGGCGTTGTCAGTGCAGGGAGGTGAGATCACCCACTACGAGAGTGAGGCCTACGAACCTTGGTACGATCAGGCCTTTGTGTTGTCAAGATAATGAAAGAGATCATCACCGCTTCAAATCTGCGCCGAGGCACTTTTTTACGCGAGTGGAAATAGACTAAAATCAGGCCGCTGTCGAGCACCATTTGCACTTGAGCGACCAAATATCTACGGGAGATTTTATCACCCAGTCCCCCGAAAGGCAATCAATGCAAAGGCAAAGCCCCCTTCGCTTAGCAGAGAAGGGGGCTTGTTGAGATCTGCGATGTAAGACTGGGTCTGGCCAGCCATGCTCACGAGCCGCTGTGCTGCTTCATGATGGGGAGATGATTCTGCTTCTTCCACCCGGGTGATCCCGCGCGGTGTGTTCTCTTACGAGGACCAGGCCGTCTGCAAGGCTTTGATGGCCCGGTTGGTCAACTGCCGGTAGGGCCGGTCGGGCGGAGCGACTACTACCAGGATCAGAATCTCATCACCTACGGCAAAGTAACGACTGACCAGGCGCATTTTGTCGTTGCCGCGAACGGTGACCTCGTCGGCCTCAGCCAAGTCTATGCGAGTCTGCGTCTGTTCAATGACGTTTCTGACCAGGGCAGCCATGGCTGACGCCGTGTCCATATCGTAACTGGAAGGCACAGCCGCTACCGGCAGGCCCTGTGCATCCACCAGAAAAGAGGCCCTGAAATTACCCGCTTCATTCATGTTGTGCAAGATCCTGGCAAAGCTCATTTCTTTCCAGTCTGGTTCAGAGGTGCTTTTGGCGCTGTCCATCAATCCATCTCCTTAGTGTATTTCCTGTTTGGGAACAGGTCCTTCTATCTTTGCAGGCTTGCAGATGCGGATTGCGGATTTGTGATTTGCAGACCGTCATCCAATCTCCCGCTGCACCTTGGTTACCACCGCATTGATGATCATCTTCAATGTGTCGAAGACGCCTATCCCGCGTATGGCTACAGATTCGATGTGAGAGACCCCGTTACGTCCTAATCGTGCCCTCAGAACAGCGATAGGGGCCCTATTGGGGAGATCGCGTTTGTTGTACTGTATGGTGAGGGGGAGATGAGCCGGATCGTAACCCAACTGGCGGAGGTTGTTTTCCAGACTGCGCATGCTTTCCACATTATCCTGTAGCCGGTCCCATTGGGAGTCTGCCACGAAAACCACCCCGTCAGCCCCTTGCAGAACCAATTTGCGACTGGCTGCATAGATTACTTGTCCTGGTACAGTATAGAGGTTGAACTTGGGTTTCAAGCCTTTGATTTCCCCTACTTCCAACTGCAAGAAATCGAAGAAGATGGTACGATCCTCTTTCGTTTTGAGGGAGATCAATTCACCCCGCAACTCAGGCTTGAGTTTGGAATGGATGTATTCCAGGTTGGTCGTCTTACCACTCAAGGCAGGCCCGTAATAGACAATTTTTAAGTTGATTTCGCGCATTTTCCAATTGATGAACATTTACTGATCTTTCGCTCATTTCTGAAAGCAAATCCAAGATTTGGCGCTTCAGACGCGGGTTATTGTCAACTTCGCTCGAATGCGCTTCGGAAGTGTACGCCGGACGGTCCTGACAGCCGGGCACTGTCCTGCTAAACCGAGGGGTAGATAGATCTACATATAGCAGCCGATTCGCTTGATACCACTAAATGTAGTGGTACTGCAATTTAGAAAGTGCCCGAAAAAATAAGCGAAAGATGAGCATTTATGTTGCTTCGTTGCTGAAAGCGCGTTCCAGTTCACCGGCCAGTGAGGTGGTAAAGTCAGCATCAACGATTTGTGCAACCCGGCCGCTTGTAGCTTCGAACTTCTCGGCAACTTCCAGTAACTCGGTCACTGTCTCCCTGGTAAAGAGACGTACCAGGCCAATTCGCCCCGAGGTTTTGAAGATGACGGCCAGCAGGAAGCTTTCCCCCACGGTGGAGATGAGGACACTGTGGCTCTCTCCTTCGTGAAAAAGAAGATTGAACCGGTCTCGCTCACCGACTAGCCTGGCCATCTCAGTGACGGCGGCTATATCGCTGGCCGCCAGGGCTGCCAGGCTAGCCAGATCTACACCCTCTGCGGTGCCTTTGTAGCTGATCAATTGCCCACTGATGTCAAGCAACAGGACACAGTTCGCTCCTGTTTTGTCGTATAAGCGGCTCAGGTGTTGCTCGACTTTATCCAGTTGTTGTGTGGGCAGAACAAACCCCCTGGTCATCTTTCCACTCCTTTTGCGTCTGGGAGATCCGGTCCGGTCAGCGTTGCTTTTTAAGCCTTTCAATAGCCGTCTTCAGGCTGACCCTCATGCGCTCGATGGACTCTTGCAGTTCTCCGATTTCATCCCGCGAGGTGACCTCGATAGGCATGTCCAGATTGCCCATGCTGATATTGTCGGTTACTTCCACGAGGTGGCGTACCGGTCTGGTCACGCTGCTGATAAGCCACCAGGCCAACGCCACTCCCAGAATGGCCGTCGCAATGGTGAAACCGGCCATCAGGGATAGGGTTCTGGTTTGAGTGTGTCCGGCCTCCTCCAAAGCAGACTCCATGCTTTTGTCAACCTCTTTCTGAAGATCATCTAACACGGCTGTGTAGTCCTGAACCACTTCATCCGTTCTATTCTCGAACTCTTCCCGGTTTATCGGCGTTCTTGCCTGGAGTTTGCTCCTATACTCTTCATACAGGTTTTTGAATTCCAGTTGGCTCGTCTCTAGCTTCTGGATTAGTTCTGCATTGCTTGCTGCGGGCATACTCTTGTAATTTTCTGTTCTTCCCTCCAACTCAGAGTACCAGAAGTGGGCCATGGCGATTTCGCCATCCGTCCCTATCTCTACCGCATCCCCCAAAGCGGCGCTGGTCTCTATAACGGCAACCTTTATTGTCCAGATGGTGCGGCTCACGTCGTGTTTATCCGTCAGAGCGGATGTCAATCCACGCATGGTTCTGACGCCGGTGAGCCCTCCTGCTCCGGGCACAATCATCAGAAGCAGCATCACCAGGAGTCCCAAACTCATTTTGAAGGCAATAGTAAGTTTCATTGTTTCATCTCCTTTCCTTTGCCCCCAATTCGATGGGGCTTTAATTTAGTCTTCTGCGGTGAGTGTTCAGGGGGTAGGTCAGCAGACTTCCAGAAAGCTCCAATGCACTTTGGGTTGACCAAAAACCCGTTTGGAAAGCTCTAAAACCCTCGGTTGATGCGCCAATGGAGCTTTCGGGGAGTTGGGGGACTGGACGCTTACTATCGAGATGTTCACAGGGTAGCCCAGCACCTCGGCAGAGAAGGGCCTCTTTTATAATGTGGTTTCTTGAGTCGCTTCGCTGGATTGCATTATGCCATCATTATAGCACGCTTAAGTTAGAAAAACGTTAGATTTTCGTTAGAACTTTGTCAAAGGTTTTCAACTCCCTGAACGGTTGCTTTTATGGTTCTTAAGCTACCGAAGGGTCTCAATGACTTCGAGCATGGTCTGCTGAAAGCTAGCTCTCTTTCCCTTGTCCGTGATTTCGGAGCTGACCTTTGCCACCAGTTCAGCCACTCTGTCACGCGGGAACGAGTCTCTGGCTGCACCCAGGGCTGCCACCTCATCATCCACTATCATCGTGGCAATAGGGCCCATCACCTTGGTCAGTTCGTGCTCCATCTGCGCAAAGAAGGTCCCGTCAACGGTGAATTCTGGGGGAATTGCACGGTCGGGGGTTTTCACCTTCGTTTCGGCTGGACTGAGGGCCTTGAGTCTCTTCGTCAACTTCTTGGCGGCCAGATTGGCTGTAAGATTGAGGAGAGGGACGTTGATGTTACGCACACAGAGGATGCAGAGACAACCCTCGCCCAAACTCCTGACGATGATCCGTCCTTCTTTGTAAAGCAGGTCAAAATCGTTCACCCGCCGCCGGGTGGTCTGCAACCCCAGGATAGTCTGCATAGCTGTCCGGCCAGCAGATGCGACCACCTCTCCGTCGAAGACACCAGGTAGCACCGAGGCCAATATCTCCCCTTCGCTATCGCAGACGAAACAGCCCGTCACCCCCACCACGGCCTTGATGTCTTCTAATATACTTTCCATGCTCGCCTCCTTTCTCTCAATTGAGCTTCAAATCCACCCCTGCAGGGGGAAGGGGCGGTTCTTCTGTAATCGCTTTCTCTAGCAGCCCGTCGGAGAGAACGCCATATCGTCGGAAGATGCCTCAGTCGAGCACGATTTTGGACCAGAATTTGGGCTTACTCCCCACTTTTCGACCATAATTCGGACTTTGCTCTTCACTTTTCGG
>Ga0315309_1002643_pt1 | contig 10428 bp, 9 predicted proteins | sample TDP4_MG_FD_203080 | JGI IMG/M metagenome (GOLD analysis project Ga0315309, IMG submission 203080) | Freshwater sediment microbial communities from Lake Towuti, South Sulawesi, Indonesia - TDP4 | ecosystem: Environmental > Aquatic > Freshwater > Lake > Sediment | place: Indonesia: South Sulawesi...
AAAAACAGAGTTCTGGACAGGTCATCTTGATAGCCGTCTTAGCCATGGCTCTGATTCTCTTGTCCACGCAAATCTATGTCTTCGAGGTGAACATGTCAACGGTCAATTTAGATTCGACCTCTCTGAACGACTACTTCTTTGCGATAAAGACTGGTTCAAGAAACGTTGTTACCGGATCGATTGCAAACGTTTCTTGGAGCGGTTCAAACGCCGTTCTTGTGGCTAATCTTGACAGATGGGTTACTCTCGTCAACCGACAGAATCAGTTTGGCAGGAGCACCCTGAACTACACGGTTGAAGAGACAACTCCTTACTCGTCAGGCATCTGGCTCTCTTGGGGAACAAACAGTTTCGGAGTGTCGTCGGCGTTTGCACACTTCACATTTAACTTGTCGGATCGAGAAGTTGACGCAGATTTATCATACTTTATAAACGTGACAACGACGCTGATAGTTGAAGGCACTTACAAAACGATTCTGGCTGATGAAAGACAAGTCAATGTAACTGTTAACTTGTCGAATGAGGGCAAGCCCGCCCTAGCCAGTCAGGTCACGTTGTATTATAGAATCTTAGACAGCTGGCTTGCACCCAACGCTTCAAACAATTACGTTTTTACCGACTACGGCAATGGAACCTACTTTGCCTCTTTCCTTGCAGACATTCCATCTCAGACCGTTGAGGTGTCTGTGTTAGTAAGAGATCAAAGGCAAATTCTTGTTCAAGCTAACGCTACATGCAGCCAGATTTGAGGAGTCAGATCGGCTCAGCCCTATCGCCTATTTCAATAAATCTTTTATAACATCACAGCGTAACAATACGCTGAGCGGAGGGAAAGAACATCAAAAGAAAACTTATGGACATACTGGCGTGCCCAATAGACAAGCACTACCCCCTAGAACTGCACGTTTTCGAAGAGAAAGAAGAAATCGTTGAAGGCGTGATAATCTGCCCAAAATGCCTGCGCTGGTATCCAATCCGGGACGAAATCCCTGAAATGCTGCCCGATGAACTAAGGGAAGAAAAAGACGAGCTGCCATTTCTGCGAAAATGGAAGAATCAAATCCCCAAAAACATACTAACCGAAGGCAAACCGTTCAACATCAAAACTGAAATCAAATAAAGGTAACTTCCTTCAGCCGCGTCATGAACCTAGAAAAAGTGAAAAAAGATAACACATAATTCTTTAGACGAGAGACATTGTTTGGGATAAAACAAAGTGCATCCAAGCGGACACGTGTTAATCCTTGCGGGTTACGGGGGGCACACTGGAGAAGCGTATGTGCTAGTCCAAGAACTATACGGCAAAGTAAAATTGTCATTCCTAATCCCCGAAGGAGACAAACTAAGCAAGATGAAGCTGAGTCGATTTGGCAAAGTTGACACTTTAATCTTACCACGCGATCCAAAAACTCCACTTTACGTGTTTATTCCGAGACTGTTGAAAGCGTTTGTTCAATCATTCAGAAAAGTTTCAAGCGAATTCGATGTCGTAGTGAGCCTAGGAAGCAATTTCTCTATTCCGCCAGCATTAGTTGCGTGGGCAAAAAGGATACCTGTTGTTAACATTGAAACCTTTATTAGATTCGTGAAACCTGCAAGGACTACTAGAATACTGCAATATTTCTCAAAGATAACGGCGTTGCAATGGGAAGAACAAAAAAAGTTTTTGAAAGGGATTGTTGTGGGTCCTCTAATTCCCAAGCCAGAAGTAAAGCCTTGGGACGGAGGATACATTTTAGTCACTGGAGGCACCTTCGGTCATAAGCTTTTGTTTGACACGTTAGCAGAGAGTGACTTACATAACGTGATTCTACAAACTGGCAAAATGAACCCGGCAGCATACATCAAGAAGCATCCAGAGTGGAAGGTAGTAACAGTCACTAAAGACTTCCACAAACTCATAGCAGGTGCGAGTTTAATAGTCACACACTTCGGTTTCACAGTATTGGAAACAATAGCCTACCGTAAACATGCTCTTCTGGTTCCTCCTTACTCTGAATGGACTAAAACAGCGGGCCCGAAAGACGCAGAGTGTTTTGCAAGAAAATTTAACTATGTGATAGTGTCCGAAATAAAGTTGGAAAACCTCTTAAATGGTATAAGAGAAGCGACAGGAAGGAAAGTTCCCACTCTACCTAACGGAGCTGAAAACCTCGCGAATATAATAATCGGCATGATAAGATAAAACAATACACCTCAAGCGACGGAATGGCAATCGAGTCGTCAGAACTTTTTTATGAATTCTACGACATCTAGCACCTTTTCTTTGCAGTCGTCTTCCCAAGTCCTTGGTGTGGGCTTAGGCGCTCTGCCTTCCAGTGCTCCTAAAATTCCTTTAACCAAATCTCGACGTTCAACGAGTAAATATTCTTTGGATGGTGCAATACCACAGGCAACTATTGGCTTACTGAAAAACATGTATTCCGAAATCTTGTGCACACCTTCTTCGTTGCAATAGGGAGAGAAGAAAGTCTTGTGCCTCAACATGACGCCTACGTCTGATGCATTGATAAAGTTTGGGACTTCTCTGTACTGACGCCACCCGAAAAACTTGACAGAAGTCGGAAATTTTCTCTCCAATTCCTCAGCTATTGGACGTAAAACACCGTCTCCAACAATCCAGAATGATATTTTCTTTCCGGTTTCCAACAATTTTTCGACAACATCCGCAAAAATGTCAAATCCTTCATTTTTATTTAGTCTGCCTAAAAACAAGATCACTTTTGTATCTTTCCCGATTTTTTGCATCTTCCTAAATTGATCGTATGAAATACTTGGTTTAAAGTAGTCTTTTTGTGGATAATTTGGAATGATAAAGACTTTTTTTCGAAATTTTTCAACATCTTTTAAAAGAAGGGTAGAGGCTAAAGTAACTGCCTTCGCATGCTTCAAAGCAATGTAAGTAAGATATTCAGCCATACGACTCAGTGTTCCACTTCCAAATTCGAACATCACTTCTGCTGGCCAAGGGGCCCGGTAATCCAAAATATAACTCTTCTTTCTTAAAATAAGTGGGAGAACAAACAGGTCTGGCGCGTTAGCGACCCAGTAAGTGTCAGCTTGGGTAAAAAATATTTGAATGAGAAAAGAAGTGTAGTTAATGAATGCAGAAATCAACCTTCCCGCCCTTTGACTCCGAGGTCTCACTTTAACTTTACGAACCAAAACTTGAAAAGTGACCTCTCCTTTAAGCGAAGAAGCTATTTTTTTGACTCTCGGATACCTCTCCGGGTAAAGCGTGACGTAAACCAATTTTAAGCTCAAAACTGTCACCGTTACGAGCGCGAGCAAAACTCTTTTAGGATGTTAAGTATTCTTTCCGATGCTTTTCCATCTCCGAAGGGGTTGGTTTTTTCTTTCAACATTTTTTTGATTTCTCTATTCTCTAGTATTCTCTGCGTTTCTGACAATATTCGTTTAGAATCAACTCCTACTAGCACATTTGCTCCCAAGTCAATTGTTTCAGGCCATTCAGTTTCGTTGCGAAGCGTTAAACATGGAGTGCCAAGCCAGAATGCTTCCTTTTGCATTCCACCAGAATCGGTAAAAACTATCTTAGCATCTTTCATTAACTTAAGTATTCCATGGTAGTTCATGGGCTTTACAAGCTTAATGTTTCCTTTTTTCAACGCCTCTTTTTTTAGACCCGCTTTCTCCATTCCTTTCATCGTTCTCGGGTGAACTGGAAAAACTATAACTAATTCTTTTATTTTCATCATGGTTTCTATGATTTTCCTCAATTTTTCTGGAGAATCCACATTTTCAGGCCGATGCGTTGTGAGAACCGCATAGTCTTTACCTTTTAGGTTTAATTCATCTAAGATTTTTTCTTTTGAAGCGCTGGAAAGATGCTGCAAAAAGGAATCATACATTGTGTCGCCCACTAAGCAGATGCTTCTTCTATCAATTCCTTCCTTCAACAAGTTATCAGAACAATTTTCCGTTGGGGCGAACAGAAGCGTTGAACAGTGATCCGTTAAGCGACGGTTTATTTCCTCGGGTATTTTCATGTTGTAGCTTCTCGGACCCGCTTCAATGTGTGCTACTGGTATGTGTAGTTTAACAGCTGCCAAAGCACCCGCCAAGGCTGAGTTTGTGTCACCTGGTACAACCACTACACACGGTTTTTCATTTAACAACACTTTCTCAAGCTTAATCAGCATTTTACCAGTTTGCCAAGCGTGAGTTCCTGATCCAACATTCAGGTTAACTATGGGGTCTGGGAGGTGCAGTTCATCGAAAAACTGTTTAGACATCTCATAGTCATAATGTTGTCCCGTATGTACAATTTGTATAGACACGTCTCTATCGTTTTTAGCCATGTGGATTAGGGGGGCAGATTTAATGATTTGTGGTCTTGCTCCTAAAATTAGGATGATTTTGGCAGTTTTCATCGATTTACCCTTGACTTTTCTTACAACATAGAGGTTCTCACAAATATATAGTTTTAAAGAATAGAAATGGTTCTTGATTCTCAACTAGTTAGACCTCATAAAAGTGGGAGAAGGATTATTATTTGAAGATAAACAATGTTTCTCTTACCTCATTCAATCATAAGTCATCACGGAAGCCAAAAAATGAGGGAAAGTCATGAGAGATCTCGATGGCATTGAACTTTTCATATTTGACCTAGACGGAACGATTGCAAGTCTTCAAATAAACTGGGAGGAAGTGAGGGAAAAAATAAGAAAGGTTCTCAAAACAAATCAATCGCTCATTCCTCTTATTCCTTCCATAGAGCAGCTTGCCATTGATTCCACAATGAAAAAAAGAATTTACCAGACAATAGACAGTGAAGAGATGAAGACTGTTAAAAAGCTAAAATCAGATAAAACAGCTGTCAGACTTTTCAAGAGGTTAAAAGAACTGGATTATAATCTCGCATTAGTAACATTGCAAGGACGTAAACCTGCAATCGAAGCCTTAAGAAGATTAGGAATATACGAATATTTCGATCTAGTGGTGTCAAGAGACGAAAAGAAAGATAGGGAAGACCAAATCGGAGCAGCTTTAGAAAAAATGAATGTTCAACCTTTTCAAGCCGTTGTCGTGGCTGACAAGGTGAAGGATATGCAAGTTGCGAAAAAAATGGGTTGCAAGTCAATCGCTATCTCAGACAAATTAGAAATAGACGCAGACTTTAAATTGAGTAATATAAAAGAGATTTTGAAAATATTGGGAGGCGATTAGTCCACGAAAATTGTATTTCAAAAGTTACTCTTCATCGGGCCTCATCCAGACGACGTTGAATTGGGTTGTGGAGGCATCATGTCAAAATACAGCAAAAGCACCCAGATAACATATCTGATTTTGTCACCATGCCTAGAAGATCCGAAGAACAAAAACATCTTGAAAGAGGCTGAGGAAGCAATCAGCGTTCTTGGAGTTTCTAAGGGAAACTTAATAATCGAAAACCTGCCTCGGCGAACCTTTCACGATCAGAGAAGAAAGATTAGAGAAATATTGATTTCAGTAAGAGAAAAATTCAACCCTGACATGGTTTTTTGTCCTTCCATCAAAGATGTACATCAAGACCATCTGGTGACTGCGGAGGAAACACTGAGGCTTTTCAGGGATATAGGAGTAATCTCATATGAGGCTCCCAGAAGTTCTTTGCTTTTTGAACCAAATCTGTACATAAGATTGAGTGACAAAAACTTAAAAATCAAAATCGACGCGCTCTTGCGTTACAAAAGCCAATACGACAAATACTATTTCGAACCGAGTGTTATCCGATCATTCGCTCGCATGAGAGGAAGTCAATGCAGAGTCAAGTACGCCGAAGCATTCGAAGTATTGAGGATTAAAGTTTGAGGGACTTGACAGTAATAGTTACGGCTTGTGGGGCACCTGGAGGTCCAGGAATAATCAAAACCCTACGACAAGTTAAAGAAAGAAACATCCGAATAGTGGGAACAGACGCAAACCCAACTGCGTCAGGTTTACTTCTTTCTGATGAAGCCTATGTGGTTCCTCAGGGTCAATCGAAATCCTATATTCCAGCTATGTCTAAACTTGCTAAAAAAACTAGAGCTGATGTGATTCTTCCTCTTTCAAGTATGGAGCTTTTGCCTTTGTCGAAGAATAGGAAGGCATTTGGCGACATAAAAGTTGTAGTTAACAAGGAACCCCCCTTAGAAATAGCGTTAAACAAAAAGAAATGTTATGAGTATTTAAAAGGAAGAGGCATACCAATCCCAGACTACATTGTAGTTCACGATTATGAAGAGTTTGTGGAAGCCGTGCATAGTTTAGGTTATCCAAAAAAAGCGGTTTGCTTTAAGCCATCTGTCTCTAAGGGTCAACGTGGCTTTCGAATATTGCGAGAAGATGTCGACCTGAGGAAACTTCTTTTAGAGACAAAACCTGATAACACAATTACGACGCTTGAATCGATTTCAAATATTCTGTCCAAAGGTTTTGGAGAACTTTTGGTGATGGAATATTTAGCTGGACCAGAATACAGCGTGGATTCATTGGTGAAAAATGGAAAAAGCTTAGTTGTTATTCCAAGGAGGCGTGTAGAGACAAAACTTGGGATTTCCAGCGTTGGTGTAGTGGAAAAAAATGACGAAGTTATAGACGTTGTTAGAAAAATAAATAGAGCGTTTAAGTTTGACTACAACATCAACGTTCAGTTAAAATACAGCACGGATGGAGCACCCAAACTTGTAGAGATCAACCCGAGAGTTTCTGGAACAATATGTTTGTCTGCAGCAGCTGGACCGAACCTACCATATCTAGCGATCAAATTGAGCTTAGAAGAGAACTTTTCGATACCGAAAATAAATTGGGGATTAACCATGATTAGGTGTTGGGACGAACTCTACGCAAAAAGTTTTCCGTCGTTTCCCAAGGTAGAATGATTGATTCTAAGGTTTATAGTTCCAAAAAAAGAAGCGCTGCGAACAAAACCTGAATAAAAATCAAAGCAATTGCAACATCTCGTTCACGTAATTTATCAAGATTCATCAAGACGTGAGTCCAACTGTATATCTTCCTGCCGTAGGGAGGATCCAGTTTTCCGTCGTCTCTCAGTTTTCCTAAGGAAGAAGCCTGAAATCTACTTCTAGCCTTCAAGACAAACTCTATTATGAAAGGGAACATCACAATCAAACCCGCCCTCTGCATGTCTCCAATGATAACACCAGCCGCGACTAAGGAGCCGAGCAGATAAGTCAAGCTGTCCCCTGCCAGAATCTTAGCGGGATACCAATTGTATCTTAGAAACGCCAACAAGGCTGCGCACGCTGTGAGTAACAATACTGCCGCCTGTATTCCTCCGGTTCCTCCGGTTCTTAGAAACGTCATTAAAGCGTACAATCCAAGGCTTAAAGTGTAGATAAATCCCATCCCTGCTTCTAGTCCGTTGAAGCCGCCGAGCATGTTAACCACGTTTGAGGCACCCACTAAACCTATTGGGATTATCAACAGTGGGTAAAGAATTCCAAAGTCTACAGTACCAATGAGGGGCAACGCCATCGTTGTTCTTCCAGCGCTGATGACCATCAAAGGAACTGCCGCTGGCAAAGTCAATAAAGGTTTGACCCATTGTGGAACGCCTATCTTGACGTTTATTCCGTCTTTTGTTTGCACAGCCCTTGTTTTGACGTTTAAATCGTCTAATAGACCCACAAGGGTAACGATGAGCACGCTGGATATCACGGCTAACAATTCGATTGAGCCAGTTTGAGAACTTGACGAGGAAAGAGCGGGAGAAAAAGTTCGCAATCCAACATAGAACAAAATTCCCGCCAAAATCCCAGCGCCCACACAGATCCCTCCACTTGCGGGTAGCTTGGGTCTCTCCTTTTTATGCAAGTCCACCGCCACAATTTGAGCCGCCTGTAAAAACTCGATGATTTTGGGTGTTAGAAGGAAAGTTGTGAGAAAGGATATTAGGGCAGAAGCCAAGAGAGCGGCTTGATCTTCCATTGTTTCACCAAACTAATTGCTCGCAACCTCGAAGGGATGATAACAATCTTTTATAATTGTGTTGTTCTCATAAATGTTTTCGAAATTTGAGTCTTCTGCTTATCCTCTTCCAATCCCACCGTACGTGAAGTCCTCTTTTCTCGCATTGTTAGGGTCAATCACGTTGCAAACATCAACTATAGCAGCGGGCTTTCTGACTAGGAACTTGATCCTTCTGAGATTTAGTCGCTTAAATCTGTCGTGTCCAACAACAATGAGTAAACAGTCTGCCCCCTCAACCGACTTTCCTAACGTTCTTTCAGTCTGATAATCCAGTTCAGCCAATTCCTTGGGTGAAAAGAATGGATCATACACGCGAACTCGCGCACCGTTCTTGCTAAGCGTGGTCACAAGGTTTCTTGCAAAAAAGTGATTCATATCCTTCGCGTTTGCACGACCTGAAACGCCTAAAACGGAAATTCGGGCTCTTTTAACGGTTTTTCCACAAGACCTGAGAGCGTCTCTTGTCAAGTGAACCGTGCGGTTCAGCATGTCCTCGTTTATTTTTCTCGCTTGAGTTGCGAGGCGAAGTTCGGCGTCTGTGTTTTCTGCCTCTTCAAAAAGGAAGTAGGGCTCAGGTGATAAGTACCCAGTTGTTACGTCTGGAACAGGCATGGAGTAAGTTAGGCTTGTGCTGATGGCTTTTTGACTCTCTAGGAAGTCGATGCCCGCCTTTTCGCAGAAATGAGCAAGCTCGTTTGCCAGCGCGTTGTTAACGTCTACGTACACGCTTTCGAACAAGTTGATTGCTTCAGCGGTTTTTATGTTCCTTACTCTGGTTATCTCCGCCTTTGTAATCAAGCTTAAAACAAGGCATGCTGCTCTCAAGCTCTGCTCATTAAGTGCACCGACAACTCTTGGGCGGGTGGCAATGTCTTGAAAAGTATAATGTGGTAAGGCATTAATAGAGCTGTAAGCCAAACCAAAATCTGTTCCAGCTCTTAACCCCGACGCTTTCTCAAGTGATTCTTTGAAAAGAGTTTCGGTTACTCCAGGCCCAACAGCGCTTTCAACAATGACCAGCGAACCAGAACGCAGTCCCATCCCCATCTCTTTGCAAGCTTTTTCCATGTGTGAATAATCGGGTTTTTTCTTTTGGTCAATGAGCGTTGAAACAGCAAAAATAATAACGTCACTTTTGGAAACTGCTTCTTTAACTTGATTCATTACTGTGAGACGTTCTCCCTTCACGTGTTTTTTAATGAGTTTGCTGAGCCCTTGTTCAACGAATGGAGCCTTGCCCTTCTTAATCAAGCTGATTATGTATGGGTTGAAATCAACACCCACTGTTTTGAACCCTGCATCAGCAAAGAGACAAGCAGTCCACAAGCCTGTTTTTCCACATCCGATGACACTGACTGTGTATTTTCCACGTTTCTCAGGAGTATCCACATCCGTTTCCTTCCAAGTCATTGCCGTTGGCATGCAATCACCGTTAGAAGTGTAGCATTATTTCTTTTGAGGTTGTATAATATTTTCTGAAGACTTATACGAAGCATCAACATGGGTTTGTTTGCGTTTTCTAGTCAAACGCTTTCAGTGAGCGTTACATTAAACGTGTAGGCGTGAGCACGCTTTCTGCGACTTCCTTCCATGGACAGACTGTTACGCCTCGAGTGAGGGTCACTTTGTCCCGAATCATGGCGTGGTCGCCGATGAGACAATTGTTTTCAATCTTAACCCAGCTTCCGATCATCGCAGCCTCGCCGATTATCGCGTTTCTTATGGAGGTGAAGTCTGAAACCATTGCTTCAAGGAAGATTATGGAGTTTTCAATGTGAACCCCCTTTCCGATGGTTACGTGCTCTCCGACGGTCACATGAGGGCCAATTTCTGATTTTTCGCCTATTGTTGTTCCATTGTCTATTGTAGAAGGGCTTTTGATTTCAACTTCACCTTCTCTGCGAACGCCTCTTCCAATCTGGCTCTTTTTGATTTCACGATCCAGCCATAGTTTGTTAGCCTTTAGATAGTCTTCAGGTTCTCCGATGTCAATCCACAATCCCTCAAAGTTGTAGCCGTAGAGCTTTCCTTCTTCTGCAAGCTTTGGAAATACTTCACGCTCTATTGAAACGGGTCTACCGCTTGGAATGTAATCGAATATTTCGGGTTCGAGAACGTAGATTCCCGCATTTATTAGGTTGCTTAGCGTCTTCTCGCGGGCAGGTTTCTCTACGAACCGTAAAACACGGTTGTCTTTGGCTAGTTCCGTTACTCCGTATCGACTTGAGTCTTCAACTCTGTAGAGCGCGATTGTGGCGGTTGCCTTTTTGTTGGCTCTGTGTCTTTTCATGAGTTCGGCGTAGTCTATGTTTGTGAGAACATCTCCATTTAACACAAGAAAGGGTTCGCTGCGTCCAATCAGTTTCTCGGCGTGTTTAATGGGTCCTCCCGTTCCCAATGGGCGTTGGAATAGAGTATGCGTGCCAGAACTGAGAATGTCTCGGGAAAAGG
>Ga0315309_1002645_pt1 | contig 10417 bp, 9 predicted proteins | sample TDP4_MG_FD_203080 | JGI IMG/M metagenome (GOLD analysis project Ga0315309, IMG submission 203080) | Freshwater sediment microbial communities from Lake Towuti, South Sulawesi, Indonesia - TDP4 | ecosystem: Environmental > Aquatic > Freshwater > Lake > Sediment | place: Indonesia: South Sulawesi...
GACCCACAAAAACTGGTGGGAAGAGTTATAGACGCTACCCTCTATGATATCACCAACGACTTCGCTCATCAATATCTGAAAATGTACTTTCAAGTTACCGGCATAGACGGGAAAACTGCTCAAACCGTCTTCAAGGGGCATGAATACTCCCGAGACTACCTAAGAAGCCTCGTTCGAAGAAGAACCACTCGGGTTGATTCGATCATCAACGTTACGACAAAGGATGGCTACCGACTGAGATTGGCGGTTTGTGCCTTCACCCTCGCCCGGATCAAGACCTCACAAGAGCAAGCGATACGCAACGTCATGAAAAAGCTCGTGGAGGAGAAGGCAGGTTCCCTCACGTTCGATCAGTTTGTTCAAGAAACAGTCCTAGGAAAAATCGCCTCCGACATTTATAACGAGGCAAAGAAGATAGTGCCCATGCGTCACATGGGCATAAGAAAGTCCAAGCTTACCTCCCAGCCCATGATTGCTGCATAACCACACTCTAGTTTTACCCTAGAACCACCGTTCCCTCAGAGGGAAAACTTTGAGAACCCACTCAAGAGGTTTAAGGAAGCGGGTCGCAAGAGAAGCCGCCATCCTGCTTTATACATCGCAGGAGAAGGAGTATAAACAAGCAAAGAAAAGAGCGACGCAAACGCTGGGCGTGCGAGTTCTTCCAAGCAACCTGGAAGTGGCGGAAGAGCTGGACAAAATCGCTGAAGAGATGGAAGGACCATCAAGACAAGAACGGCTGATTCGAATGCGGAGAGAAGCTCTCTACATAATGGAGTCCTTAAGGGATTTCCACCCTAGATTGGTGGGTAGTGTTTGGCGAGGAACCGTCCATCAAAACAGCGACATAGACATCCTCATGTTTTCCTCGGATCCAACGGTTGTGCTGGCTCGACTTCAAAAAAGCAGCTTCAGAGTCACGAGAGCTGAGTGGAGCGCGGTGACGAAGCGAGGTAAAAAGGAATCGTCGTTTCACATTCACCTCGCTCTTCCCTCCGGTGACGAGGCGGAAGTCGTGGTTCGTAGCCCAGAAAAAATGAGTCTATTCGATAAATGTGAAATATACGGTGACCTTGTGACTGGCTTAGGCTATCCTCAGCTTCGGAGGATACTTGAAGAGAACCAGCTTCAAAAGTTTACGCCAAAACAGGGATAATGAGGGCTCATGATTTAGGTTTAGTCTTCTCTTCATATTTACATATCGTGGCGATTGGACATTCGTAGCACTTTGGGTTTTGCGCTCTGCAAGTATGTTTGGCGAGGAGCCAAACTAGACCAGCCGCCCTATCCCTTCTCTCCCTAGGTATGAAATCCATGACAGCCTTCTGAACCTCATCGTATTTCGCGTCTGGCTTCGCCAAACCGATTCTTTTCGCAATTCTATCCAAATGGGTATCAATAGGTATAACCTCACGATAGGAATAGCGGTCTGTCAAAAGCACGTCAGCAGTTTTATTTCCAATTCCAGGCAACTCCATCAGCCTCTTCTTCGCCTCCTCCTTTGGAAGAGAGAGAATAGAAGCGAGATCGCCACCAAATTTTTCCAAAACGACTCGAGATATTTCCTTGATTCGTCTAGCCTTTACGTTGTAAAGCCCACCAGATCTGATTGCCTTCTTTATTTCCTCCTCCTTGGAGTACGCCAGGGTCTCCGGTGTGATCTTAAACTTGGCCGTAAGCCCCCTATACGCTCTGAGACAATTGGCCTCGCTTGTGTTCTGAGAAAGAACTGTGATGATCAAGTTCTTGAAAGGGTCTTCAGAAAAGTAGTTCTCCGGCCATGGCCAAAGGGGGCCATACCTCTCCTCCAACAAGTCAATTAATTTTAAGTCTAAGGCTGTCATACGTTTCCCGTCTTTTTAGAGTTACGTTTCACATGGGCTTAAATACATGTTGTTTCATAGAAAAAGAGCGGAGGCTCAATAAGGAAATAGTGCACATGGCATGGAGTACATGAGCCAAAATGGAGATTGAAAAAGAGCGGTTTAAGAGGATGTTTCCGCACTTGGCTAAAGAGCTGGAGGCTAAAGAACCTAAAGTAAGGATAACTTCGGTTAGATCTGATCTACAAACCGGAGAAAATGCTTCTTCCAAAAAATTTTCCGGGTATTTGCCGGATGCGGTCGATTTCCTCCGGCGATGTGACGATGAGCAACAAGCAGAAGAAATCATCAGGTATCTGGAAAGAAGGGGAGAAATCAGCCACGAATATGCTCAGAGGCTAAGGAAACAGCTGAAAGACAAGGGCATTAGAAGCTTCGGGTCGAAGAAAGAAGAAGACTACTACCTTAAACACGGGGAAATCTGAGCCCAGTGCTGCCGCCTCACCGTGCCTAAGAATTTTGTTAGTCGATATGGAATAAACTAAAACGGTTGTTTACGAGAAAGGTATTTCCTTCTTAAGCCATCAGTTATTGACGATACGGGTGTCCAAGTTCGATACGAAAGAGGCTTTACTCTAAAAGTAAATAAGGGTAGTTGAAAAATAAATACGGAAGCTGAAGCAAGATAACTTAAAGGCTAGTATGGTGTTCGATTTGAAGAAAGCGTTGCTGCCGTTAATCCTATTTACGTTTTCTCTTCTATTGCTAGCTCTTACCCCATTGCGTTCAAACGCAGTAACCAGTCCTTCGACGTCCACAAACATTCGAGTAGACCACGCGGTCAAAATCCAAGACGGTGGACTAGTTCTCATCAACGATACCGTTAGGCTTTCCACAAAACCGGGCGAAAAAGTTGAGCCAGTAAAGAATTTTTCGATGGGGTTTCCTTTCAAGTTCGGTTTTTATCTTGACTACTGTTTCGCTTTCGATGCCTCGAATCCTGGCTTGCGGTTTAGCGTCGTGTCCGACGTTGGGTTAGGGAAAGTCGGCTTCTATGGAATCAACGTGATCTTTCATGAGCCAATCGATATAAGCGACGGTAAGTCATACAACTTCACAGTGGTTTTCATCTTCTCTAACCTCGTATCATCAACAGCGCTCAACTCGTTTGAACTCGACTTCCCCGCTTACCCCAGCCTAACTCAGGAGGCTTCTCTATGCAACGTAACGGTCGTCCTTCCGCACAACGCTAATTATACTGACAGCTCCTTTCGTGAGAAGGTCCTCAATTACAACATCACCAAACGAGATTCTCACCAGGTCTTAAATCATACAAGGCGTCCTCTCAAAGAATTTGCCTACGAGCCCGCCTGGTTAACCTTTGAAATTCCTGGCGCCTTCCTAATAATTAATGCTAATGAAGTAACGCGAGAGATAACACTCGATGAGTGGGGTCATGTTCGCCTATCCGACTCTTATCACATAACCAACAAAGCGGACAGGGATCTTTCCCAGATAAAAATCCGACTGCCTCGCGGCGCTTACGACGTTTCTGCACTGGATGCCATAGGCGACCTTTCAGTGGTTTCAGAAGAGAAGAACGCAACCACCTACACGAACGCCACAGTAAGCCTTAGAGCTGCCCTAAAAAAGGGCGAGGCTGGAAAATTCACAACGACTTACTTGCTTCCATGGAACAACTATGTCAATCAGCAAAGTTGGCAAGATTTCACTTTAACCTTCACTTTCTTTGAACACTTCAACTGGACGATACGAAAGTTAACCGTGGTCATAACTATGCCTGAAGGAGCAGAATCCAAATCTTCTTCGATGAAGCCGCACAGTGTTCAAAAAAGCGTGTTTCAACAAACAACAACCTTCGTTTTTTCCAACGTCACACCGTTCCATGACCTCCACTTTACCTTTTCATACGAGTATCTCATATTTTGGGCTTCCTTCCGCCCCACCCTGTGGGTAGGAACCTTAGCCGTCGTTTTGTGCGCCGTAGCCTTTCTTTGGCGAGCCCCTAAGCCTCCGGTTCCTATGGTTCCCGTTCCTCCAGAAGACCTAAGGAGCTTCGTCGACTCCTATGGAGAAAGAGCAAGGGTTCTCTCAGAGCTCGAATCGATAGAGCAACAGGCGCGTAGGGGAAAGATTCCCAGACGCCGGTATAAAGTGCGGAAAACAACGCTGGAGGGCCGCCTTTCTGTGCTCTCTCGGAACCTAACTGATCTTCGTGAAAAAATACGAACCGCAGGTCCACGATACGCAAACATAATGAGACAGATTGAGGTCGCTGAAACTGAACTTGAAGGGGTGGAAACAGACCTTCGAAGAGTGGAAGCTCGATACCGTCGCGGGGAGATTTCGACCTCGGCGTACCGTAAGCTCCTTGAGGAATACCATCGAAGGAGAGACCGAGCGAAAACCACAATCGACGGAATTCTCTTGAGACTTCGAGAGGAAACCCGCTAAGCATCCAAACGTTTTTATTTTACGACATTCACTTCATTAAAATCTAAGGAGGATGTTTACGTCATGGTTGAAATTAAGGTTGATAAAGAAAAATGTGACGGATGCGGAACTTGCGTGGACACATGCCCCGTAAACGTCTTCGAGATTCAGGAAGAAAAATCTGTCGTGGTAAACCCCGACGAGTGTCTTGTTTGTAGAGCATGCGAGGTACAATGTCCCAACGGTTCTATTGAAATCATCGAATGATCCCTTTACATCCTTTTTCTCAACATGTTCGTGGATGCTTTCTAAACTAAGATTGTTCCCCAGCGCCTTTTCGGGTGATAGGGGAGGTCCCCGCAAGAAATTAGGGCGTCATCTGCTTATATCAACCACCTTTCCACCGATCAGTTTCTTAACGTCTTGAGGATCTATCTCTAAGAGAGCATTTATCGCTCCGCCGCCCCCGTATACTTTATCAAAAGATAGCACCTTGGGATCTATGAAAGTTCGAATCGGCTTTTTAAAGCCAACTGGAGGCATCGCTCCTACCTCGTAGCCCGTCAAACTTTTTACGGCGCTAGGACGGCCAATCTTAATTTTCTCGGCTCCACAAGCCTTCGTTAATTTTTCTACATCAACCATTTTATCCCCCGTCACAATGCCTATGACAGGCACACCGTTTTCGTCTATGAAAATCATGCTCTTGATGATCTTCTCTCTAGAAATTCCAAGCTGTTTTTCTGCATCTTCAACCGTGATCGTTGGCCTTTCAAAGGTCAAAATCCTAGCGCTTATGACACCCTTTTCCTTGAGGTATGACTCTAACCTTTCCTTAGACATTAGGAACTCCTCAACGCAGCGTATCTTCTCTATCCCAACTCTTTTGATATTTAATTCTTACGAGCTTAGTCCGCCGTGAAAGCCAGCCATCATCTCAATCACCAGCTATGACTAATTCAAGATCGCTAATCAAACACTTAAGGGTGTAGAGGATAGAGGATGGATGTTTTTGTTACTCTGCACAGTTTGGGTACACTCTCCCGAAGGATGTTTCCAACATACTCCGCAAAGTTACCCTTCTCCTTCTCGCCAGCCTTCGAAGAGCTTTGTCCACTCCGGTCGCGTACTGAAAGGCCTTCTTGGTTTTATTCACAATAAACGGGGGCATACCGAGGCTTTGAGCTACTCGTCGCAACACCCTTTTTCGAAGAGGGTCATTTTTGGAGTCGATCTTCATGCCCAGGGGCAGACCTAATGAAAAATGTGCAACTTCACGATCGGCGAAGGGAAGCCTTAACTCCACCTTGTGGAAGGAGCATACTTGATTGTCTCTTTGAAAGTTTGTCTCGTAGGACGAGGCTATGTCCCGGTACATGGCGTCTTGCACAGCTAAAAAACCAGACTGCGCGTATTCCTTCAGATATCTTCGGTAGCCTCCAAAAAGCTCGTCGCCTCCCTGTCCAGTCAAGAGGATGTTACATCCCAGCTTCGAAGCGATTTCAGCGGTCCAATAAAACGGAATGGCGACACCCACCTTCAATACGTCGGTTTCCTCGATCAACCACAAAACCTTTGGGAGAACCTCCTCCACATCGTCTATCGTATACGTTTGAAGACTAAGCGGCAGTCCCAACGCTTCAGCCGCGGCTTCTGCGTATCGAACCTCGGGCTGGTCTTGCAACCCTACCGAAATGAGATGCGGGTTGGTTCCGCAGATTTTAGCTAACACCGCGATAACACTGCTGTCTAAGCCGCCTGAAAAGGCTACGGCAACTTCCTCTACATCCAAAACCCTGTCTCTCATCGATTTCAATAAAAGGTCTCGGAGACGCTTAGTCGCCGTTTCCATCTGCACAGTTTCTAAAGGGGGCTGTTTTAACGTTTTGACGGGTTGAAATGAGAAGCCACGCGCGTTGATCATAGCAAGATTTCCCGGCGGAAACGATTTTACGTTTTTTATTTCTAGCGCCCACAAGGCTTTGCGTTCCGAAGCTACTGCACAGGTTGTTTCGTTCTCGCCGTAGTAAAGTGGGCTGGTTCCCATGGTGTCTCGTCCAGCGATTACCCTGTCAGGAAAGGAAATGGCAAACGTGTATGATCCGTTGAGTTTCTCGATAACGTAGGCAGCGTTTCTCTGAGGGTTAATCTTGAGCCTCTTCATCACCTCATCAGCCTCAGACATGTCAGGAGGTGGAAACAGTCTTCCCTCAAACACGAGGGAAAAGCCTTCGCCTTGAACTGGCTGAGGGCAATCCCTCGGAAGGATGTGGGAAAGGTTGTGACCCAGAGCCGTACTAGAAGCAACCCTTTCGTCCGTTAATTCTCTCATTGACTTAGAAACGATTACTTGATTAGGTGAGGCAACACCGTGGGCGTCGACTCCTCGGTGCATCAAATTGTGGAGCATGACCACCACTTTATCCACAACGTTTTCATCTTTCTTGCTGACCGCAGCTGCCATGGCACCCATGAACTTAGCCTCAAACGGAGAACATCAGTGAGAGTATGTTCGAAGAAAATAAGCTGTTCCTTAGCTAAAAACGATGTTGGCTTTTGATGTTATAGGGAGGGAACCTATACAGTTATGATGCCCCGCGCGCATGGTTTAAATACAACAATCTGACGGGTTAATCATTTATCCTTTCTTAGACAAGCGTTTCCTCACAGATTCCAGCGTCTCCCTTATCCTTCCCGAGGGTAGCGTAGGCTCAGGTTTTTCCGGAGCCATTCCTGAGGGCATGAACAAGACAACCAGTATCAGAACCAGACCCATGAGTGTGGATTCGAGCCACATCGGATCAATCCCCCACCATTCATGGAGAAACCAGAATATTTGAAATCTGTAAACAACTATAAGCGTTCTGACCATTGAAAAGGCCAGAACACCCATTACCACGCCTAGGTTGCTTCCTATCCCCCCGAGCATCATGTAAGCCCAAGGCCAGAAGGTCCACGTCACTCGAGAAAACGTCATAGCCGTGCAAGCTCCAACGTAGATCACATATACCGCTCCCGCTATTGCAGCAATGGCGGAGCCTACAACTAAGCTTTGGGTTCTGACCTTTATTATATTCTTTCCGTAGACTCCAGCGGCTAGATCGCAATCCCTTAACATTTTGAGAGATCTGCCGAAGGGCGACCTCGTTAACCTCTGGATGAGCACATATACCAATAACGCTATAACAAGCATTGTAAGCACAACTGCATCGAATCTGTACGGCTCCGCTATTCTAAATGGGTCTGGAATGAATACTGCAGTGGTTCCGCCAACCAGTGGCTCCCAGTTATGTCCTATCCACATTAAAAATTCTCCGAAGGCCAAAAGTGATATTCCAAGGTACGCTTCCCTCAGCCTTATGGCTGGTCTTGAAGTCAGCCAACCTAATGCAGCTCCGCAAGCAGCAGCTAACACTAGGCAGAATATGAAGAAGCCTATGGATAACGCTGCGTTAGCCGCGAGAGCCTTAGTTAGGTCTGGAACAACTTTGTAGTTAACCGCATCGTCCCCGTATTCAAGTCCGTAAGGAAGCCCCACTGACCAAGCTAGTATTCTCCCGGGGATCGCTCCAACTGCGAAAGCGCCTGCCATGACGGCTAGTACCCGTCCAAACTGCGGGATTCCAGTGTGACCAGTTTCCAAGTTTAAGCTTAACGTCACTATGGAGAAGATGGCGAATTCCACGATTATGGCTAATAGGAGGGCGAGGCCGCGTAAGAGTGCTATACATATCAATGCTAGCATAAGAGAGGAAAATATGATATTCTCTCTCCTGGCTAGCTTGGTCAAAATTTGCATCTTTGCTTTACCCGCATCCCTCATGATTCAGCACCCCTCGTCGTTACCTTGAGCCTTCCCGCTAAAGAGGCCCATGGAATTCCGGCAAGCCCCCTCGGGAATACCTGTAGTGTTATAGCCATTATCAACAGAGGTATGCCCATTCTGTATCCCAGTATTTCTGGGCCGACCACCACCGCGAGGGCATATACTCCAACATATTCGGCTAACCCAACCACGAAGCCACCGAAGATTCCTCCGTATAGGCTATAAAGCCCTCCAAGTATGGCTCCTGCGAACATGCATGGAACGATAGTCCCGCCCATAACTGGAGTTCCGGTCATTGCCATTGAAGTAACCGCCCCTCCCAAGGATGCCATTCCTCCTCCAATTATCCAAGACGCTAAGTATACTCTGTCCAAGTTTATGCCCGAAGCGCCAGCCAGTATCGGATTTTCAATAGTAGCCCTCATGGCGATTCCAAACTTAGCCTTAGTTAAAAACAAGTGTAGGGCGCTCAATATGACTATAGCGGCTATGGGTGAAATTACAGCAGCTGCGTTAGTTCCAAGTATCATGAAGTCATACACGCTCATGCTCACCCTTCTAGGAAAGAGTTTAAAAATGTAGGTTAGGTAATCGCAGTACATTTGAATGATTGAGAGCAGTATCAAATCATAGCCTAGAGTCGACATCATCAAAGTTATCTCAGATGCCTTACGTCTCAAAAGCGGCCTATTTACACAAACATAGCATATCGCGCCCAACAACGATCCCAAAAGGAACGATAATGGAAAATACTGGTATGGACTTCCACCATAAAGCGATACGCCAGTGTAGGCAATGTAGAACCCCCATGTGGCCATGCTTGCGTGAGCAAAGTTGAAGGTTCTGGTTGCCATGTACAGCAGTGTGATTCCGCCTGCCGCCAACGCCAACGCGCTGGCATAAACTAATCCGCCTGCTAATACTGGTGGTAGCATCCCACTTCACAATAAGGCTTTTTTGTTAGGAGTCTTCATATTTAAGATTTTTGTTATTATTATTTCTGATTCTTCTTGCGACCGAGGTAGCAACAAAAACATGTCCTTTGGAAAACTTTATATTTAAAAGAGCACGCTTAATTGTGTTTTGGAGTTTGAATTGAAATGGTAGCAAAGTCGATGGTGGGAAGAGGAGTTGTCGTAGGCCTGCTCATAGTGTCGCTGCTGATAGGGATAGGCATAGGTTACGGGGTTTGGGGTGTGTGGCTTGCGCCAAAACCACCAGCACCGCCTGAAACTAAGAAGATAGTTGGGCTACTCCCACTGACCGGAGTTCTCGGCACCTACGGGGAAAATAGCAAGGAAACCGCGCTTTTGGCTATGCGTGATGTCAACGCCTGGCTAGAGAGGAACAAAAAGCCATGGAGGCTAGATGTAACAATAGAGGATAGCGCTACTGATGCACCCACGGCGCTAAAGAAGATGAAGGACTGGTTTGGCGCCGGAGTAAAGTTTTTCGTCGGTCCTATGGCAAGCGGCGAGTGCAAGGAGTGTAAATCCTACGCTGATTCCAACACTATATTGTACGTATCTCCATCGTCCACGTCTCCAGCCTTATCCATACCAGGCGACTTTCTATTAAGGTTCTGTCCAGACGACTTCATTCAAGGTCCAGCGCTTGCCAGGGTGATATGGGAAGCAGGGGTAAGGCAGCTAATATTCAGTTGGAGGGGAGACACATGGGGAGACGGGTTAAAAACTGCCGCCGAGACGACATTTAAGAAACTAGGGGGAGCTGTGTATGAGAAGACCGTCAGATACGACCCCGGGCTTGAGGACTTCCCGAAGGAGGCTGCCCTACTAAACGACTACGTCAAGGATTTAGTTGACAAGGGGATTCCGAAGAAACAGATCGGAATTAGCGCCATAGCATTTGAAGAGATAGCCCCATACATGGAGGATGCTTCTGGATATTCTCTGTTGAAGGAGGTTTTGTGGTTTGGCAGTGATGGAACTGCTTTATCAGCGGCTTTACAGAAACATGCGGTAGCTGCTCCATTTGCTTCCGGTGTAAAGTTTATGAATACATTGTACGCTCCCGGGCGATCTAAGTATCCCCTCTTCGATTACGTGAGGGGGCACGTCTTTGAGGTGCTTAAGAGGGAAACAGATGCATATTCCTACGGGACTTACGACATAGTGTGGTGTTTGGCCCTCGCCATAGACAGGGTGGGCTACGACCCAGTGAAGGTGAAGGAGATACTTCCAACTGTTACAAGTGAGCGTACGGAGCTATACGCGGCCAGCGGGCACATCGTCTTGAACGCGAATGGCGACAGAGCCACCGCAGATTACGAACTCTGGACAATAAATCCAAA
>Ga0315309_1002646_pt1 | contig 10417 bp, 8 predicted proteins | sample TDP4_MG_FD_203080 | JGI IMG/M metagenome (GOLD analysis project Ga0315309, IMG submission 203080) | Freshwater sediment microbial communities from Lake Towuti, South Sulawesi, Indonesia - TDP4 | ecosystem: Environmental > Aquatic > Freshwater > Lake > Sediment | place: Indonesia: South Sulawesi...
TCTCATAGCCTGCGCTAATATTCCCGGACCAGTTGAATCCCGATTTTGGTGGAAGGAAAAAATCAACAAAGCCAAAGAATTTCTAGTTTTTATGAAGTCGGATGAACGGCTCTTTCCGAAACTTTCCCAAACCATAAAGCAGCTGCACAGCTACGAAGTACCCGAAATCTTGGCTTTGACAATAGCTGCGGGCTGGTCTCCCTACATGGAATGGCTCAACTCCTGTCTAATAGAAGCTCGGTGAAAAAGAAAAAATGGCTAAAAAACCCGTAAAACGCGCCGAAAGAGTCGAAGTAGTCTACGATGCAAAGCGCTGGAAACTGCTGAGCGAACTGCGAGCTAAGACCATTGAAATAATGGAGGCGCTTGAACGAGGCAACATTCACTCTGTTGTCCACGGCAGCATCGCCCGAGGCGACGTCTCAACCAACAGCGACATAGATGTGTTTATCATTGAACCGCCGAGTTCGTTCATAATTGAAAACATTCTTGAACGGGGCGGATTATCCATCAATAGATGTTTTTTGGTTCAGGCCACGCCTTCTTATGCGGTTAAGGGTTATATTGAATTGGATCCACTGCGGGTTGTTTCTTTTCCTTTGCTAAAACTGCGGCCTACAGAACGGGAGTTTTATCGATTCAGCGGAGAAGCACCGTTGCAGACGCTGAGGGACGATGTTCGAGTTGCAGGTGTGGACAAGAGATTGATGTTGATAGAGCCTACTTCCAAGGGGCATGTGGAAAGCACCATAGTTGGCAGAGAGGAAACGGTGGCTCACGTACTCCATATTTCAGTTGACACAGTTCTCGACCGCGTGCATGCCCTACTACGACGAGACGAAGTTGGCAGAACAGGCGTCTTCATCGAACGTGAACTCTCACAGGACGAAACCTTTGAAATGGTTCTAAAACAACTCGCAGAACACAATCCAGCAGTGCGTAGACGTCTCAAACTATACGGTAAGTGAAAATTCTTCTAGCTTATTGAAAAACGTAGAAGAGCAGCTATGCCGCCTAGTCCTTGTAGTTCAGCTCCGGCTTCATGTTCAGTGCTGATGATTGTGACTTTTCCACCTTTGGCTTCCACGTTCCTCATAATATTTTCCATGTTCTCTCTATCTTGATCGGATGCTTCTCTTAGCATTGTATCGGCTACGAGGAGTCTTTCCACGGCTCCGTATTCTATTGCTCTTGCAACTTCATTCTTTCCGTATGTTATGTCTGCTGAACCTTTGCCTAACCTTGCTAGGGCTTCTTCAACCAACCTTGTCTCTTCCGCAATGCGAATATCCTTCAATGTTTTAGCCAATACTCCAGACCTCAATGCTTCTTGTATTCCAGCCACACCCGCGCTGTTGACGCTCTTGACATCTACAATGTTATCGGCTATGTCGGTGGTTTTTTCGCGAACGAATTCTACAAAGTCGTTCTTGAAGAATCCAGGCCCCAGAATCACTATTGGACTGCGCAAACTGGTCCAAGTTTCTTGCAATGCTTGGAGCGCTGATTTAAAGAAGCCTTTAATGGCTTCGTCTCGCTTTTCAGCTTGAAGTTTTCCCGGGAGACGCGTATTCTTCTTCGCTTTCACTTCTACTCCGTATTGTCGTAAAACGGCCACGCAGTATTCTTCGTCGTCCATCGACATCACAGTTATGAGCGGTGCCTCAATACTTGTGGCTCTCTCCAACCGATCCACTTGATGTTTCAGCCACTGAGTCTTAACTATTGTCAACGGTTTGTCAATGACCACGTTTAGAGTGTGATGCGTACCCTTTCCTCCAATGTCTTCGGGCACTTGACAGATGATCCCGTGCACTCGCAGGCGGTTCAAGCTTCGGTCCCAGAAAACCTTCTCGACACGCACGCCTAGGAAGACTGAGACTCGTCTGCCCTCTTTTGGGCGCGCGTAGAGTTCTTCTATCTTCACTTCTCTCGTGGTTTTGGCGTAGACTTCGTCCCCTGGATAGATTATGTTGTAAAGATGCCAAAGGTCATCTAGGCTCTCGGGCACGGTCTTCACGAAACCCTTCTTCAATTGTTTCTCTAGAATCTTCAAGACGATCTTTTCCTAGTCAGTTGTTGAAACCTTTATAACCAGTTGTCATTGTTGAAAAAGCGTTAAAAACGTATTGGCGTCTTCTTTTCTTTGAAAGAGGCGCGCAACATGAAAATTGCTTTTTGGTTTTTAGATTTGAACTATGAGGTGAGGGAGCAAAAGCCCGAGGTTTGGATTTGGGGAATAGATGTCCAGGGACAACGAATCCTCATCATCGACCGAAATTTTCTTACCTATTTCTACTTGGTTGTCAGAGATGGGCATGATTCACAAACGGTTGTAGAGAGTATAAACACACGAAAAACCGAATTTCCATCAATTCTAAAGCTGGAACCCTTGAAACGAAAATATTTTGGAAAACCCGTTGACACAGTTAAAGTTTATTGTCAAGACCCGGATGTGGTCGCAAAATACGCCAAGGCCATGGCGAAAATCGAAGGCGTTAAAGAAGCTCTTGAAGATGACATCCGATATTCAATGCGTTACCTAATCGACAATGGCATGTCACCTTGCAGTTGGCATGAAATTGAAGCCGAACAAACAAAGAACGCGTTAGGTGTGCAAGTTGACAAGCTTTACATTGCCAAAACGCTTCCCAAAAGCATTGAAGAAATCGAAGTTCCGGAACTGAGAGTTTTAGGTTTCTCAACCTTGGCCTACAGCCCGAAAGGTGCGCCCAAACCAGAGAAAGATCCAGTTGTAATTATTTCGGTTGCAACTAACACAGGCGAAGAAGCACAGTTTGTCGCGCAGAAGTCAGACGACAAACCTGTGTTAGAAGCATTTATGAAATATGTCAGAGACTTTGATCCAGACGTTATAGTTGGTTATGGAACCAACCGCCAAGATTGGCCCTATCTAACCGCTCGCGCCAAAAAACTCGGCGTTAACCTTTTTGTGGACAGAGCCAACACAGAGCCCCACATGAGCGTCTATGGACACGTCTCAATAACCGGTCGAGCCAATGTTGACTTCTTCGACTTCGCCGACGAACTGCCCGAGGTGAAGGTAAAAACTCTAGAAAACGTTGCCGATTTCTTGGGAGTAATAAAACTGGAAAAGCGCACCCTAATCGAAGAAGTTGACTACGCAGCCTATTGGGAAGACGCAAAAAAACGTCCTGACCTATTAAAGTTTTCAAGAGAGAACGCCCAATCTATCATGGGCGTAGCAGAAGCTATGTTGAGCTTCGCCATGCAACTCTCAAGCTTGGTTGGGTTGCCCATAGACCATGTGGGCACAGCTGCTGTGGGCTTCCGCGTTGAATGGTTCCTCGTGCACGAAGCCTACAAAATCGGTGAACTCATCCCGAGACGAGTCGAGCGCCCCTACATTCCTTACGCGGGCGCCGTTGTCCTAACGCCTAAGCCAGGCGTGCACGAGAACATCGCAGTTTTGGACTTTAAGGCAATGTACCCAAACATAATGATAACCCACAACGTTTCACCCGACACTTATGTGCCGCCGTCTGAACCTGAACCCCCAAGCGGAGTCAACGTAGCTCCGGAGGTGAAGCATCGTTTCCGCAGGGAGCCGCCAGGCTTCTATAAGGAGGTTTTGTCCAGTCTAATCGCCATCAGAGACCAGATTCGCCCTAAACTGAGCAAGTTAGACCCTAAAAGTCCTGAATATCGCGTGCTTGATGCTCGCCAGAAAGCTGTGAAGGTTATAACCAACGCTACTTATGGCTATGCCGGTTGGATTGGAGCCCGTTGGTATATTAAGCCGGTGGCTGAAGCCGCCACAGCTTGGGGACGACATATCATATTGAATACGATAGAGCTGGCTAAAAAAATCGGGTTGGAAGTGGTTTACAGCGACACTGACAGCATATTTGTTAAACACGACCCAAACAAAATCGAAAGAATCTCAGCCGACGTTATCAAAACATTAGGGCTGGAAATAAAACCAGACAAGACTTATACTCGCATTTTGTTCACCGAAGCCAAAAAGAAATACTGCGGTTTGCTGCCAGATGGACGCCTTGACATAGTCGGCTTAGAAGTTGTACGTGGAGACTGGGCTGCCTGCGCCAAAAATGTGCAAGAAAAGGTGCTTGACATCGTTCTGCGAAGGCAGTCGCCGGACGAGGCAGCTGAATTCGTGCGAGAATACGTCAAAGACTTGCGTCGAAAAAAGGTGCCATACCGTGACCTGATAATATGGAAGACGCTGACCAAGTCGGTAAAAGAATACGAGGTCAAGGCACCGCATGTTGAAGCCGCCAAACGGTTACTCAGAGAAGGCTACGAATTGTCCATGGGCGATAAGATAGGCTACGTCATAACTGTCGGCCCGGGCAAACTTTACGAAAAAGCCAAGCCTTACGCGTTAACCTCCTACGAGGAAGTGGACGCCGAATACTATGTGACCAATCAGGTTTTGCCCGCGGCATCCAGAATATTAACCATGTTCAACATACCCGAGGATAAATTGTTACCACACGAAGAAACGAAGCCTAAAACGCTTGCAGAATTTTCAAAACGCTGAAATTTAGCCTTCAACATCCGAAAATGTCAATAGATGCACATGCAACGGTTGCTTAACTACGTCTGAGACGCGAGCCGCAACCAAATATTTGATGTTCTTTTCATCGGCGATGTCAACCAACCTCTGTGTAATGACTCCGTCGAAAACAACTGTGTCAACGCTTTCGGTTTGTTGAAGCTTCTCGGCCAGTTGACTCACCGGCAAGCGTTCAATCTGCTCCATGTTCTCGTTGAACAAGATTGCTTCAAGGCTTCCGTCTAGTTCCTTTCGAGCCTCAACAATTTGTTTGGGCACCAGGATTTTTCGGCGTTCGCGGAACTTTTTGGTTTTAATCTCTTCTATGGGAACTTTATTCTGCAGAGCTGTGAAAATTTCTTTTGGTGTCAATTCCTCAACTTCTTTGCCTGGTGGAGCCCTCGTCACATATTTTACGTCTGTGACCTGCGTCAGTTCTTTAAGTATGAGGTCGCCACCTCGGTCTCCGTCTAGTAAGGCTGTTGCCTCTTTCTCTTTTGAGAGTTTTATGATTGCCTCTGGCACTTTTGCGCCTTCGAGTGCGATGACATTTTCTATTCCGCACTTGAGCAGATTTATAACGTCGGCTCTGCCCTCCACGATTATAATTTCTTTTGAGTCGTCGACATGTGGACCCGCCGACAACTCTTCTGATCCGTACTTTTCCACCTTTGGCACCTTAAGTGTCTCGGAGACTTCTCGAAAAATCTCTTCAGTGCTAGGCGTGGATTCGATTGTCCATTGGTGAAGTATGGATTTTGCTCTCTCAATTATGACTCTGCGTCTAGCATCTCTAATGTCTTCAAGCTTTTCCATTGTTACTTCGGCGTTGCACGGTCCCACGCGATTTATGCTCTCCAAACTGGCCGCGATTATGGCAGTTGAAACCCTGTCTAGACTGGTCGGAATGGTAATGGTTCCTGTTGTTTTGTCTTGCTTCGACTGCAGTTCAATTTCAATTCTTCCAATTCGGCCAGATTTCTGCAACTCGCGCAGGTCTAGTTCAGAGCCGAAAAGTCCCTCGGTTTGACCGAAAACTGCTCCGATTACGTCGGGTTTTTCAACCACGCCGTCCACTTCAAATTTGGCGCGGATTACATACTTTACTGTAACCGTCTGTGATGATCCCATTAGCATACACCTCCAAGTGAATTATTTTACGGGATAAATCCCATAACGGTGTGAACTTGATCCAGTTCCGAACCATTTTACTAATAATTCCTACTATTATACTTTGCTAATCACCAATTCTCTTCTTGAGAGTTTCCAAGTAAGCTGGCAAGCCTTCAATGTCTTTTAGGTCTCGCCCAACCAGACTATAGAGCTGGTTCCAGAAGATTAGGTTCGGCTTTATCTCTGTTTTTTCTAAGTGTTGTTTGAGGCGGTGTGTCAACTCGACTCCTCTTCTGTCGAAGTCAAGCAGAAGAATAACTTCGCGAACCTTCAATTGTTCAATCTCGATGAGTGTGTCGAGGAAGGATTTGCCCGATGTCTTGGATGAAACAATTTTTCCCTCCACGTTTAGTTGACGCAGTGCATTAACATCTTTTTGTCCTTCCACAACGATGGGTGTGCCCTTCGCTGCTTCAGTTGCAAGCTTATCCAAAAGTTCTAGAAGTCTTTCATTTTTTCTCTGCAAGCTCGACGACAAGACTTTTTACCTTGTGATATCTATTTGCTTCATCTTCTCCAAGTTCTTCGGGTGTTTGTGGAAATATTCCCTCACCGGACTGAGAATTTCGGTTAGGGCTGATGCCACACCTTCTTTTAAGTCGAGTGGATGGAGGTCCCCGTTAACATATTCTTTCTCCAATTCTTCGTAACTCTCGAAGTTTTTTGGACCCCCGTACTTTGATGGACGCGGGATTGTGAGGTTCTCCTTTTCAACGAATATTATGCGTTTGGTTATTTCAAGAATCGGGTTTCCCCAAACCTCTTTGGGTGAACAGTACGCCGTCTTGATTTTCTCTCTTATCTCTTCCGGCGAGTCGTGCACAAATATACATGTTTTCGGTTGGCTCTTTGCCATTTTTGAGCTTATTTGCAAGTTAAGTTTGATGTCTTCGTCGAATTTACTCTCGCTCTTTTGTAATCCTTGTAATCCGGTAAGTAAGGGTGTGTGAACGCAAACTGGTTTTTTCCAGTCAAGCTTTTCAGCGGCGTCTCTAGCCAACATGTGAGCCTTTCGCTGATCTATACCTGCGCATGCTGCGTCAAGTTTCATTTGGAAAATGTCGGCTGCCTGCATGCAAGGGTAGTAGACCCACGCTGTTTCCATGTCCGTTAAGCCTATTTCTCGCCCCATGATAGGCAATGCACGCCAAGTTCTCTGAAGAGTGACGTTTTTGGCTATGCGAATTACCTTTTCCCAGTATTCCCTGTCTTTGGCAAGGTCTGAAGCCCAGATGTAACGCACACTCTCGGGTTTGATTCCGAGCCCCGTGAAGCAATCTTTGAAGTATTCGCCGCAGGTGCGAATGTTTGTCATGTCTCCACCTAGCTTGTTGTTTATCCATGAGTGCCAATCAGCGAGGAAGATGACGAACTCGAATCCCGCTTTCACCATGTCCTTGATTTTTGAACTGCAGACCAAGCCGATGCCGATGTGCATTAGACCGCTTGCTTCGAAGCCCCAATAAGCCTTCGGCTTAGTGTTGGTTTCAAACAACACGCGAAGCTCTTCCTCAGTCACGACTTCTTCTGTGTTTCTTGCAACAAGGTTTATCTGTTGTTCCAAGTCCACCATGACTCGCCTCCTTACTGTTGCGTAATTGATCGACTTAAAAGTATTTGTCGCGGGCGTTGTTTCCCGCGTAACTAACACTCCACTTCATTGCGAGAGCTAAGGCGCTCCTCTCTGCGGCGCTCTCTCTGACGCGGGAATTTGAAACGCCCGCGCCCACCGTGTCTCATGTCTGGGTAAACCCTTCGTCACGAGCTTGGATAGTCTTAGACCATCCACTTCAGTTGGGTCCGTCTGCATGAGCCTTCTCGTCGAGGTACCGGTGGGATTATTGCTCTCTGCGAAGGTCATCGCTAGAAAAGAACAATTGAAAGGATTAAGATAAGATTTTCTAAAGGGCTGAAGGCATTTTTAAACCAGAATCAGTTAGTTTGCTTTGCTTCTAAGTTCATATACGAGTATTTTCCATCACAGCGCACTTGCATAGCGCTATTTTACCACAGTTTTTCACATCTCGGTATTTCCATGCAATTAATTCTCTTACATCACAGAATTTCTTCGAGATCTATTTCGAAGGCGCTTGTTGGGTTCTCCAGTTCGAAGTTGTTTAACACTTCTGGATGTATCTCGCCTAAAACGCCTAACTGTTTGCGCTTTAGGTAGATGGTTGCAGTTCGGCCTTCGAGAAAACTCGGATGCTTGCCTTGCTTGATTTCCCAGCGTCTTAGGCCAAGGTTGTGCAGCAAAGCTTCTACATAAGACTTTATTTCTGTGAAGTTTGCGGTTGAATGTGACGATGCTCCAGCTATGTGCAGTCGTCTTTCACAACGGGTTTCCACCTTTTGATTCATTTTTCCCACATCGGAGACTTCGAACAGAAGCTGTGGGAAGCTCTCGTGTTTGTTGTCCATTAGATTCTTCAGGAGGCTAGGAAGCAGGCTTTCTCGCAGGATAGTGTATTCAGCCGAGACCGCATTGGCTAATTTAATCACGTTGCGGGCTTTCAAGCGCATCTTTTCATAGTGAACAGCCTCGTTAATCAGAGTGAAGTTCATGACTTCAATGAAGCCCAAACCCGTCATGATTTGTCTTACAACTTTTGCGGTTCTGTGTGTTGGATGTTCTTCTCCGATAGTCAAGGTTTCCGGGATTGTTGGCTTGAGCCTGTAATACCCGTAGCCGATGGCTACTTCCTCGACCAAATCCACCTCGTGTAACACATCGATTCGATAGGCTGGAACAGCGGCTTCTACAATGCCATTCTTCACTGTTTTGGCGTCCAATCTACATTTCATTAGGCTCTCCACAACTTCCACTTGAGAGAGTTTGAGCCCTAACAATTCGTTGGCGTAATTGACTCTAAGCGTCATCTTTTGAGGCGTCAAGTTGGGTGAAACAACTGTATGGTCAGGATATTTCACGTGTACTTTTTCTATTGTGCCGCCCATGTCTGCTAGGGCTGTTGCCAAAACGTTTAGACTTCTCTCAACTGCCGCGTAGTCGGTGCCAGTGACATCCAAGAATAGATTGGTTGTTTTGTCTGTAACACGAGTCAGATCGCCGTTGATGATAGGCGGCATTGACAAAACTTTTTCATCCTTGTCAATGAGCAACGGATACCGTGGCGCCCAATCGACCAAATGCTTATACGCCATGCCTTTCTCATGTTTTTCCAAGATTTCTCTCAAACTCATCTGTTCAGTCTTGTCTAGTGGAACAAAACTGGCGCGGTCTGGGTCCACAGCGGTGAAAGTGAACGGTGGATTGACCACATCTAGGTTATGTATGCCGATAGATGCTTTCTTGCGGTTTCGGCCGATTCCCCAGTGCAGGTCTTCTTGCATTTCCATCAATTCAACGATTGCTTCTTCATCAAGTTGTATGTTGCGCACAACTGCAGCGAGCATATAAGGTCTGACTTTTGAAACCGCCCGCGCTATTTTTAAAACGATCTCTCCGTCTTTGACCTTGTATTTTGGTAGTCCAGTTTCCCATCCCATTAATCCACGGAAGGCTCGTGCCACGCCAGCATAACTGCAGAAATCCACGCGGTTGGGGTTAAATTCGACTTTTATATAATCTGCGCCTATTTCCTCTATGTCGAAGCCGATCCAAGGCAGCCATTTAGCCGTGTCCTCGACTGTGAGTTGGCGTCCAACAAACTTGCTGAACCGCTCTCTCTGCAACGTGATCACTGGCATAGGGGCGTCCTCCTAATCCAACTCAAACGGTTATTATACAACACGCGTATGTCGTCTAGGTCTAGTTCTAGCATGGCAATGCGTTCGAGGCCGCCTCCCCACGCCAAAACTGGATACTTTATGCCCAGAGGCGCCAAAACCTCAGGTCTAAACATGCCCATTCCACAGAGTTCAATCCAGCGCTTCAGTTTTGGAACATAAACCGTGGCTTCTGCAGATGGCTCTGTGTATGGGAAATAACACGGCCAGAACTTCACTTTTTTTAACCCAAACCTCGCGTAAAACGTTTTCAATGTTCCCATGAGATCGCGTAAAGTGACACTCTTATCGACCACTATGCCCTCTATTTGGTGGAATTCAGCCGTGTTCTTGAATGTAACCTGCTCGTTTCGGTAGACGCGATCAACCGAAAAAACTTTGATAGGCGGCTTCTTGTGCTTTGAAAGGTATTTGATGGTTTCAGCCGTTGTGTGAGTCCGCATAACCAAACGCCTTGCTTCCTCTGAGCTCCACTCGTATCTCCAGCCTTTTGAGTTGGTTGTCCACCCGTTTTCATGGGTTTTTGCAACAGCTTCCACCACGCTTCTGGTTGGCAGTCCACCCTCTTTTGGATTGGCTAAATAAAAGGTGTCCATCATTTCTCGTGCTGGATGATCCTGTGGTTGGAATAGGGCGTCAAAGTTCCAGAAGGCGGTTTCAACCAATGGTCCGCGGATTTCAGTGAAGCCCATTTCGAGGAATATTTCTCTTGCGCGCTGAATAATCTGTTGCAGCGGATGCACTTTGCCCGGATAGGCTTCAGGTCCCGGCGCCGTCACATCAAATTTTCTCAGTTTTACCTCGCACCATTTTCCACTTATTATGAGTTCAGGCGTGAGTTGACTTACCTCCTTAACGATTTCCACACCTTTTTTGACAAGTTGCCAGCCAATTTGAGTTAGTTGTAGTTCATGCAGCTTTTTATCCTTGGTT
>Ga0315309_1002649_pt1 | contig 10411 bp, 9 predicted proteins | sample TDP4_MG_FD_203080 | JGI IMG/M metagenome (GOLD analysis project Ga0315309, IMG submission 203080) | Freshwater sediment microbial communities from Lake Towuti, South Sulawesi, Indonesia - TDP4 | ecosystem: Environmental > Aquatic > Freshwater > Lake > Sediment | place: Indonesia: South Sulawesi...
GATATGCAAAGTCTAGGGGGAAGCCGGTTTTCTATAGGCTCTTGACGCCGTTCGCTAGGTTGGGGATCGAGAAGTTGCTTGGCGTCCTGAGGAGCACCAAAGTCGTATACATGAATGAAGAAGGATGGAGAGAGCTTCATGAAGCCTCGTCGAGGCTCCCTGACCCGGCGAGTCTGCTTCAGTTGGGTCCGGATATTGTGGTCGTTACAAGGAACGCGCAAGGCTGCTCTGTCTACACCAAGCAGAAGACGACTGAGGTGAAGGCCCCAGTTGTCAGAGCGGTCGACAGCACGGGTGCAGGAGATGCCTTCGCAGCAGCTTTCACTAAGAGGATTCTCGACGGAGGGCCTGCGGAGGAGGCAGCTCGATACGCTTCGACTGCGGCGGCATTATCAACCATGAAGATGGGCGCTTGGGTTTCAATGCCCACCAATGAGGAGATATTTCGACTCATGGGCTCTAGGTGAATGGATACTGCAGATTAGCCTGAGCCTTTTCGCAGTCATAGAACTAGTTGATCGCGGTTCCGCTTGCGCAGTGAGCCTGCTTCACCGACGAATCCTCCGAACAATCACTATAGGTCGATGTTTGATTCTGGTCAGTGACTCCCAGGTGACTTCAGTCAAGCCGACTCCAAATCTTTCCGCCATGTCCCAAGCAGTTCTGCCTGAGCCTGAGCCTCTTGCCTTGTTGGCGAGAGCCGCAGCTCGAAGAGCTTCCTCCACACTCAACGGTTTTCCAGCTATGGCGACTGGCGTCGATCTCGGACGGAGCCCAAAAGCCCTACCTATCACATATGCCAATAGGCCTAGGTTCACTATGCCTTTGACCGTTGTAGATCTAGGGCAGATGTGAAGGTTTCGCCAAGTGTAGGTCTTGTCTGAATCCACTATCAAGACCGTCATGTCAACGGGGTTCGTTCTACGAAGCGTCTCAAGAATGTTCTTTGCTGCCTCGTCAGGACGTTTGAGCGGAAGCGAGGCGTAGGAATAAGGAACATTGCTGACGTCGACGCCTCCCTCTGATCCATGTCTCAAGGCTCCCAGAAAACCAACGTGGCTCAGAGCTAGCTGCTTGTGCGCAGCTCCTTCTCGCAGAGGATACGAGCGCAGTCTCTTCGTTGTGATTCTGGAAAGGCGACAGATAGAAGCGAGCAAGCAGCCCCAGACAGGTCTCATCCAGAGTTTCGCGAGAATCTTCGCAGTCGTACTGGGCCTGATCTGTGCCTCATCGACTATCTGTCCCGTGGCGACCGATATCGCCTTCTCAGAGAGTACAAGTATGTCGCCCATCTGGAGCTTTGATGCGACCGCGTGAGAGATAGTCGTGAGATAGTCGTGTCTGGGTTTCCAGTAGCCTGTCGGAATGACAAAGGTGACGTAGTTCCTTGCCAAGACTGTAGCCCGCGGCGCCTAAGGCAAGATCAAACCTCTGGTTGACCTAATCAGCTTTTCAGCGAGGACCTTTTTGGACAAGGGATCGCTCCGACTTCGCGCCTAGGATGGCATGTAACAAGCCTGAGGCCGGGTCCTTCAACTCTAGCCGAGCACGATGCATTGAATGCGAAAGGAAAATAGAGCTGCAATTGTGCAACTAGTCTCCTGAAGTCCTAGAAGGAATGGCCCCCACGGTTTGTGTTGCGGTCTGGCCGTCTTCAACATGTTTTATTACGTGTTGCTAGTCTGTTCATATCGGGCCCGTGGTCTAGGCGGCAATCGTTGGACGAAACGGACCATACATGCAAAGATGCCGGGATAACCAGGATATGACGCTGGCCTCCGGAGTCAGTGGTCGCGGGTTCAAATCCCGCCGGGCCCGTTATGCTACGACCCCAGCAGGGGCCTTCCCCCTCCAAGATCGGCCGGATCAATAAGCTTCTCCAAGAACCTAACCAGTCGCATCTCACCCAATAAGCAGGCAAGGACCACAAGAGAACTAGGAGAACATACTAAAAGTAGGACAGCCGGTAAAGGCTCCGCCAGGTCCGGTAGGACGCGGCAGGAAATAGGGGCGGGTTGTTCATAAGAGAGGAAAAATGGTTTTGCGTGTGTTCGTGGAACATTGAACTGCCTTGTCACGGCAGCCCCTTGATGATCTCCGCCCCTTTGGGAGCTGGGATAGCTGGCAGTGTCTCCGTTCTGACCGCTCCTGCGCCGCTGACAATAAGCAGAGACTTCGTCATTGCCTCATCGTTTGGAGCTTCACATATCGCAACGAAATCGTACCGTCCCATGGTATAATAGAACTCCTTGATCTCTCCTCCAACCGACCTCGCGACTTTTCTAGCTGCCTCTAACCGCTCCGGTGAAGCCTTTATCTCTTCGATACCCTTCTGGGTGAATCTGCCGAGAACTACATACACAGGCATTTTCACTATCACTCCTTTCTTCATATTGGTACTTGTATAGCTCCCCACCTCGGAGCTGAGGTTTAACTATCGTCATAACCCCGAGAGAGTAATGGTCCCCACCAGTAGTTATGGCTTTTCACCGTTCCAATAGGGCGGCAAGAAGAAGCCTCGCCTTCATCCAACGCTTCCAGAGAGTGGCCAAGAATGGTTGCGGAGGCAAACGAGAACCCTCAGCCTCGCTTTCAAGGAACTCATCAAGAGGGAGCTATTGGCTTCTTGAGAACCCCAGTATCAATCACAATCGTTAACTAGTGATGATAGCCACATGCTGACCAATGCGACATCTTAACGATTGAGGTTCTAATAGTATGAATGAGAAGCCCGTCTTCACTGAAGAGAGGCGTTCACCTGGAAAGCTTGTTCAGCCCTCGCTTGTCCTCTCCACCTTTGCAGTGAACGCTCACGGCATTCTTATGGGACTTCTTCTAGTCGATATCGGGCTCACTTTCGGCGCTCCTGTCGGTGTCGCAGGGCAGATTCGCACCGTTTCCTACGTTGTCTCAGTCATCTTTGGATTGCTTATGGGTGTTTTGAGTATTCGGTTCAGACACAAATCGTTGCTATTGACAGGGCTTCTGTTATTGAGCATCTCAGCTCTAGGCTGTGCCTTTGCTCCCAGCTTCATTGCGATGCTGACGTTTTTCTCTATCTGGGGGGTAGCGTTAGCTATGGTTTCGCCAATGGGTCTCACACTGACAGGAGAGCATTTCCCTCAAGAAAGGCGTGCGAGTGTGATTGGATGGATTACCGCCGGCGGAGCCACAGTATATGTTGTCGGGGCACCGGCCATTGGCTTCATCGCAGGCCTTGGGGGATGGCGCTTGGCCTTCCTCGGATTCATATTGCCCGTTTCTCTCTTCAGTCTCTTGTTGGCGATTAAGGGTGTGCCCGCCACACACAGTCGCCATCGATCGTCACTAAGCATGGGAGATTACTTGGCGGGTTTCAAAGGCGTCTTCTCAAACAGATCTGCTGACGCCTGCTTAGCTGGCACTGCGTTTTCAATGGCCTCATGGGCGGCTATCCTAACATATGGTCCATCGTTTTACAGGCAAAGATTCCTTTTCTCTACCGGTTCGGCATCCATATTCATGTTGGTTGCGGCTTTGTGCTATGTTCTGGGTAGTGTGATCGGCGGGCGCCTCGTCAAGAGATTCGGGCGGAAACCTTTGACCGTGCTAGCGGCTCTCTCCGCTGGCTTGTTCACAATCTCGTTTACTATCTTGCCTGACGTATGGTTGTCAGTGATCGCCTCACTTCTCGCTTGTTTGTTTGGTGGTATGAGGGTTGCGGCATCTAACAGTTTGACTCTTGAACAGGTTCCAGAATTCCGTGGGACTATGATGTCGATCAGTTCTGCAGCTGGTAATCTAGGATCATCTCTTGGGGCAGGAATTGGGGGATTGACGCTTCTGTTGTTCAACTATGAGGGAGTGGGGATGTCGCTTGGGGCTATGGGGATTGCCGCAGCATTAGTCTTCCACCTCTTGGCGATCGACCCCACGAGAGCTGAGGTGCGGGGAAGTGGGACCTGAGCGTACGCAGTATTCTCGGGGTCGGTATTTGCACCTACTTGGGCTCAAATACCGCCGGGCCCGCCATAAGACCGGTTCGAGCGCTCCTTGCCTATACGACCATCATAGCTTCTTCTTGGCGCCTGTGGCTGCAACGGCGAAGTACTTCTCCCAGTCTATCTGGACTATCTGTAGAGTATTTCCGTCCGGATCCGTGAAGGTTGCCTGCTTTCCTCCCCATGGCTCTTCGTGCAGTTCTTCAACGAATCTCACTCCTTTGCCTTTCAGTTCGCTGCAGAGTTTCTCAACATCATCTATGAGAAATTCTACTGAAGCCGATGGCTGATTCGCCTTCTGCCCCTCAGCAAGCTTTGGAATCAACCCGATCTCCACTCCACCGCACTCGAAGCCAACATAGCTTGAGTATTGATACTTCTTCTCTAGGCCCATCGTTTCTTCGTAGAATCTTGAGGCCCTATCCAGATCCGAAACGCAGAAAGTGACACACCACACGGTCTTGATCACGCCTCTTCACTTTCCAACCGTTCTATCGGTCGCTATGGAGATGACAATGCATAAACGCTTCGCCGAAGAGATTCGAGGGAGAGCTTTTCAGTGAGGCAAGACATATTCAATACGGGATAGCTGGGAAAAAGCCATGATTCAAGTTCCTGCAAACATAGCATTGCTCATGATTCCCTTGGCAGCTTGGAGTTTCTTTTGGACGGCCCTGGGCCTATGGTTTTCGGCCAAGAACGGGGACAAGGTTTGGTTTGTATTCTTCCTGTTGGTTCACCTAGTAGGAATACCTGAGCTAGTGTATCTGCACATGCGCAAATGCTGGCCGTTTAGACCGAAGCAGGAAACATGAGCAGAGGGCACAGCGACTCTAGTCGCCCGAGGATTGATTGTCTCAGCTGCCAAGTTCTGTCTATCTGACGGCGGGAGGGCACTTAGGTGTCAGTTTGGAATTCAATTGCTCCCTAGCCGGTGATTCTTGTCCGAGGAACCTTCTGGAGCAACACAATTCCTCCGAACAAGAGCATTACAGACAGGGTGAAAGAGCTCAACATTCCGTAGGATTCGGCGATAGTTGTCGCGATCACGGGTGCGACAGCACCTACAAGGTATGAAGGCAGGAAAAACAGAGCATATCCTAGTCCCCTTCTCGCGGTCGGTGTAAAGTAGGATACGAGCGCAGCCGTTGCTGCCATACCGCTGTAGACCAAGTAGCCATAGACGATTGCGAGAAGAAACAGTTGTTCCATCGTGCCGACATTCACGAAGCCGATTAACGCAAGAACGGACGTTGTGAATGTCAGTGTAAGCCATTTCTTCTCTCCAAGTCTATCAGCGAAGAGGCCGCCCAAAGGCGCTGCAATGATCCCTGTCAATGACATCAATCCCATAACGAAGCTCGCGATCTGAACGGAGAAGCCTCGTACAAGAACAATGTAGGGCGACATCAATGTTGACACGATCTGCCTCCCCATCGAGTTGATAGCGATGACTGCCAGGACCGTTGAGAAACTGACTGTAAACATCGACCTCAGACCCTTTCTATCTTCTTGACTCGTGGCGGGAGCCTTCGTGTCAGGGAGCCTCATCCTCATCAAGAGAAACATGCAGAGGAGTGTTGGAGGAACCCACACGAGATAGACAGGCCTCCAGCCAAGAGTTCCTATTAGAGCTCCTACTGACAGAGGGCCCAGAGCCCATCCCAGAGTTCCGCCTGCGCCATGGATTCCAAGAGCCCTATTCCTTCGTGTTTCAAACATTTGGCTGACAGCACCGTATGCTGGCGGGTGGTAGATGGTTGTTGAGAGAGCCAGAATGGAAAGCGAGAGAACAATGAAGTAGACGTTTGAGGCCTGGGTCATTAGGATTGCGGCTAGCGCTGTTAGACCTAGACTGATTGTGATCTGTCGAGAGTAGCCCAGTTTGTCAGCAATGAGTCCAGCGGGAATTGTCGTGATAGCTTCAGATAGAATAGGAATCATGACCATTATTCCCACGAGTCCGAGGCTTAGATTGAAGTCCTTCATGAAGACTGGAATCAGTGCGAGATGGATTTGCACGTAGACGTGGTTCGCGAAATGCGTGAACGCCATTACAACTAGATCTGCAGTACCATAAGGCGCGCCCGTGGAAGCGACTGCATTTGTCATCAAACTCATCTCGAATGAATACTCATGGTTCTATCGCCCCTTCGCCTCTCTTGATACAAATAAGCATTGCAGTCTGCTCCATTAGAGGACTGGCAGCAGATGCTAAGAGGAAGCGTTGCTCCGGGAATCAGGCTCTGCTAGGTATCTGGCCTGACAGACAGTAGACGAATAACCTGATAGCTTCTGCTAAGTTCTATGCGAGTCTCTGGAGGGCTTGCAGGCGCTTCACAATGTTCGGATGCGTTGAGAACAGCTCGACGACTCTATCCAGCGTACTGACATTTCTCGAAAGTATCTCCTCCACAAGTCGCCCATCTGTCCTGAACGTCCTTGATGCAGCGATCGCCGCTTCATCCCTTTCAGCTATGTCAGGATCGCTGATGAAGAGCGCCTTGAAGCTGTTAGTGCCTCCGATCCCGCCGTGGTAGCTTTTGATCCGACCCGTTGACTTTGCGATTTTGGCGAGGGCTTCTGAGAGCTTGCGAGCTCCATCATTAACGGACAATGCGCTCGTCCGGTCCGCGTAGTATTCGCGCATTCGACTCAGTCCTAAAACGAAGAGGGTAAGAACCCAGTATACGATCATTGAAGCAATACCGACCAGTGCAGCCAGTCCTCCGCCTTCCTCTCTGCGCTGTCCACGCCCGTATGCTGAAGACATCATCACGGAATAGCCCAAGTAGTAGAAGATCGCAGGCAGCACAGACGCTATCATCATCACTTGAACATCTTTGTGCTTCAAGTGGCCAAGCTCATGGCCGACTACTGCCTCGATCTCTTCATCTTCAAGCTCTTTCAACATTCCACTTGTGACTGCAACTCTATTTCCAGCCACAGGCGAACCGTAGGCGAAGGCGTTGGGAATTGGTATGTTCGCTATCATCAACTTCGGAGTCTTCACTCCAATCTTCCTACTCAGATTCTCAATCATGGCATAGAGCTTCGGGCTGTCCGACTCTGAGACGCTCTGCGTCCTGTACAGTCCGTCTATGAGGTAAGGAGCGACAAGCCACTGTGCAATGTTAAACAATATGACGAAGAACGCTAGAGCAACGAGATTCAACGCACGCATGAAGCTGAGGACAACAGTGAAGAAGAGTGTCGAGATGGCAATGACCAACGCTAACGTACCGATCATGCCCAAGCGAAGTCTCAGGAGACTCATGACCCCTCACAATCTTTTCTCTGAAAATCCAGAGAGTCATATTTAAGCATAGTTTGATCGTCACAAAGCCCAGAAACATATGATCGGAACCTGTCCAAGAAATATCCTGGCCTCAGCCTCGTTTCTTTGCTATAGCTGCTGGTGTCTGGCACACCTCAAATAAGTGAGAAACGACTTAACAATGAGCCAAGCCCATACACTGGCGGAGACAATGAGCTACGAGCAATTCGTCGACGAGGTACAACAAACAATAGCCCGTGCCTTGGCAAAGCTAGGCTACGACGAAAAGATCACTCTGGAGATTCCTCCCCAGTCGGTCATGGGAGACCTAGCTTCAACAGTTGCGTTTACAATCTCCAAGAAGAAGAGGCAAGGCGCGTCGCGAGTGGCCAAAGGCATTTTGTCTCAGATATTCGTGCCGGAACAGTCGCTGATAGAGCGTGCAGAAGCCGCAGGACCGTACTTGAACTTCTTTATGAAGGTCGGCAAAGTCGCGGGCGAAGCGTTCACGGCGATAAGGGAACGTGGATCTTCATACGGCAGCATGGACCTAGGCCTTGGAAGACGTGTGCTAGTCGAACATACAAACGTGAACCCCAACAAGGCAATCCATATCGGACACGCAAGAAACACCTGCTTGGGTGACTCTCTGGCCAGAATCCTAAGATTCACAGGGTCCGATGTGCAGGTCGCAAACTATGTAGACGATAGCGGAACGCAGGTTGCGGATATCATTCTGGGATTTCTCTCGCTTGGATTCAAGATGGATCCGCCTCAAGGCGTGAAGTTTGACCAGTATTGCGGCGACGATGTATACGTCAAGGTCAACCAGATGTATGGGACTCGTCCGGAGCTGCTGGAGCAACGTAGGAACATCAGCAGGCTGATTGAGGAAGGAGACAGTGAGACCGCCAGAACCGCTAAGCAGATCTGCCTAAGAGTCATGAAGGCTCAGCTCGAAACTTGCTGGAGAATGAATGTCTACTTCGACCTCCTCAACTGGGAAACCGACATCTTGCGCTCAGGATTGTGGCATGAGGCTTTCAAGAAGCTCAAGGAAACTGGACTGGTCGTACTGGAGGACAAGGGCAAGCTTGCCGGTTGTTGGGTTGCAAAGGTTACAGAGCTACCCAAATTTGCAGCCGAGACCGACGCAGTCCTCGTTAGGAGTGACGGAACCACAACCTATCTCGGGAAGGACGTTCCCTATGGAATGTGGAAACTAGGTTTGGTGGACAAGGATTTCACCTACGAGGTTCTTCTAAACCAACCGAACGGCAAAGAACTTTGGACAACAACCTCTCGGGAAGGCTTAACGGACCATCCGACGTTTGGATCCGTGGACACGGCAGTATCGGTTGTTGATGTTCGTCAGAGTCGCCCACAGGAAATCCTCTCAATCTTGCTGCAACTGATTGTTGGTGAGGCAAGCCCGAAGAAGTACATTCACTACGCGTACGAGGTCGTTTCTCTGAGCCCCAAGACGGCGAAAGATCTCGGAGTTGCGGTGTCAGAGGACGAGGAACGGAGAAGGATGCTGCACATGGAGGGGAGGAGAGGGCTCTTTGTGAACGCCGACACAGTTCTCGACAGCCTCATGCAGAAGGCGCTTGAGGAGACACGGAAGAGGAACCCGACGGCTACGGAAAGTTGGCTGATGGAAACGGCGCAGAAGATCGCAACCGCAGCTTTCAGATATGATCTTACTAAGGTTGACAACGACAAGATCATAGTGTTCGATCTAGACGAAGCAATCGATTTGGAGGGGGAAACCGGCCCTTACGTGCAGTATGCTCACGTGAGAGCTTGCAGAATTCTTGAGAAGGCAGAGGCGGCTGCGCGGGACTTGGCAATAGATCCGTCACTGTTGACTCAACCAGAGGAGGTTGCCCTGACAAAGGAGCTCTCGAAGTTTCCCTACATTGTTAGGATGGCTTCCGAAAGCCTAGCGCCTCAACGAATCGCAAGATATTCCTACAATCTTGCAACCATATTCAATGCGTTCTACGAAAAATGCAGAGTAATCGGAGCGAAGCCAGAGAGCCTTGAGCGGACTAGGCTTCAGCTCGTCGATTGCAGCAGAATTGTTCTCAAGAACTGCCTTGCGTTGCTTGGAATAGACACTCCTGACAGAATGTAGCCGCAAAGACAGTCAGTGACTCTCATGCAAGCTGGAAGCTAGGAACGGCCAACGGTTTGCGATAGGCTATTCCCGCACTCTCTCTTCGATCATTCTTCTAAGCTGAACCTCGCTAAAGAGCTTGGGATATTGGCCTGTTATTGTCCTTTCGTACTCTCTTGCTTCTTCGTCAGTCATATACTGGAACATGTAGGTTCCCGTGTAGGGTGAAGGGTCTCCGCTTCTAGTCATGAATTCTATGTGCATCAGCGGGTCCCCCTTTTTGATAGTTATCGGTCGACGCTCATTGTGAAGGTTGACTAGTTCCAAGGCGAGTCTCCCAACGAATCCACTGTGCACCTTTGCTGCGTTGAGAAATGACAGTCCCATTCGTCCGTATTTGCTCTTCGCAGTCAAGTGTGCCACATAGTCGGGCGGGGTGAATACGATCTCATGTGATACAACATTCCTGTGCTCAAGGTATTGAAGAGATGTCTCCTCTCTAACGGTGAGAACGTAGCCGTCTCCGTCTAGGAGATCAGGGCTGAAGGGATGTATGCATTTGCTTCTCTCGATGAGCTTTGCGAGTTCGTTCTTCCCAAGTATGCACATGGTTTCTTACCTTCAGCAGTTGCTATTTCACAATCGTGATGGTTGGATAGTTCTCAAATATCTTGTTGATCCGTGCCGTAGTAGAATTGCTCTTGAAGTCGAGAAGAAGAATTCTCTCCTCACCATAGCCAATGTTAAGTTCAAGATTCAGGGTCACAAGCGCTTGCTTGACCGAGAGCTTGACCCTACTGCCGTTTATGAGTGTCGTAGCCTCAACCACTGTGAATCTGATCTTGTCATACCGGCCGGCGGTAATCCTTGACCTGAAGACGGTTTCTGTCACGTTGCCAAGGCTAGACAGATCGTAGGTTCCGGTCATGTTGATCAGCTCTATCCATCCTGTCTTCTCTCCCTCGCCGGTCCTGTGGAGGGCGATGTTTGAGCACTTGGCGTAGAGAGGCTCGCCGGGACGCGCCCCGCTAT
>Ga0315309_1002650_pt1 | contig 10410 bp, 9 predicted proteins | sample TDP4_MG_FD_203080 | JGI IMG/M metagenome (GOLD analysis project Ga0315309, IMG submission 203080) | Freshwater sediment microbial communities from Lake Towuti, South Sulawesi, Indonesia - TDP4 | ecosystem: Environmental > Aquatic > Freshwater > Lake > Sediment | place: Indonesia: South Sulawesi...
ATCGCCAACGCCGCCGACGTCCTGCCGGAACTGGTGATCCGGGACGTGGTACCCGACGTGCTCACCGACCAGACCCCGGCCCACGACCCGCTGATGTACGTGCCGCGGGGCCTCAGCCTGGAACAGGCGGTCGAGCTGCGACAGAAGGACCCCGAGGGGTATATCAAACGCTCGATGGAATCTATGGCCGCCCACGTGGAGGCTATGCTGGAGCTCCAGAAGAAAGGGGCGGTGACCTTTGACTATGGCAACAACCTCCGCCAGCGGGCCTTTGACTACGGCGTCAAAGACGCCTTCGCCTACCCCGGCTTCGTGCCGGCCTACGTCCGCCCTCTCTTCTGTGAGGGGAAGGGACCCTTCCGCTGGGTAGCCCTCTCCGGCGACCCGCAGGATCTCTACCAGACCGATCGGGTCATTTTGGAGCTTTTCCCGGAGGATGAGCACCTGACCCGCTGGATCGAGATGGCCCAGAAGGAAGTGGCCTTTCAAGGGCTGCCAGCCCGCATCTGTTGGCTGGGCTACGGGGAGCGGGCCAGGGCGGGGTTGGCCTTTAACGACCTGGTGGCCAGGGGGGAGGTGAGAGCTCCCATCGTCATCGGGCGGGACCACCTCGATACGGGCTCGGTTAGTTCCCCTCGGCGAGAGACGGAGGGGATGCTGGACGGCTCTGATGCCATCTCGGACTGGCCCCTCCTCAACTTCGCCCTCAACGCTGTGTGCGGGGCTACCTGGGTGTCCTTCCATCACGGGGGCGGGGTGGGGATAGGTTACTCTCAACACGCAGGGCAGGTGATCGTTGCCGATGGGACACCTGAGGCGGCTGTGCGTCTGGAGAGGGTCTTAACCGCAGACCCTTGGACTGGTATCATCAGACATGCCGATGCCGGTTACGAAAAGGCCATTGAGGTAGCGAAAAAGCACGGTTTAAAGATACCGATGATGAAATAGCGCGGTAGCCTTGGTAAGCGGTTCCTGCTCGAGACGTGAGCGATTCAGCCGCTGCTTTAACTACCACTGTTGCGGTACAGGCACGGCACCCGGCGAGTCAGAGAGGCGATAATCCACCACTGTTGCGGTACAGGCTATAGGCCAGGAGATCGCCGCCCTTCGACAAGGCTTCGACAGGCTCAGCCCAGCGGCTCAGGACACCGCTCAGGCCAACCGCTCAATCCCGATAGCGGCCAGGACCGTCCCCAGGACGACCAGGACGGCCACGAGGTCTTGGAGGCCGAGGTGCAGTTGCCGCAGCCGGGTGCGATGGGGTGAGCATCGAAAGCCCCGTGCGTCCATGGCTGTGGCCAGGTCGTTGGCGCGGCGGAAGGCGGAGACGAAGATGGGCACAAAGACGGGCACCAGATTGCGCGCCCGCTGCAGCGGTCCACCGGAGCGGAAGTCAACACCCCGCGCCCGCTGAGCCTTGGTGATCTTTTCGATCTCCTCGAACAGAGTGGGCACGAAACGCAGGGCGATGGTCAGCACCATGGCCAGCTCACGCACGGGCAACTTGAGACCTTCCAGAGGAGCCAACAGGGCCTCCAGGCCGTGGGAAAGTTGCACTGGAGAGGTGGTGAAGGTCAAAAGCGAGGCCGTGACTACCAGCAGGCACAGCCGATAGATCTGCGCCCCGGCGGCCAGCAGCCCCTCCCAGGTGGCGGTGATACCTCCCCAGGCAGCGAGGGGCTGGCCGGGTGTGGTGAAGATGTAGAGGAAGAACATGAAAAACCCGATCCAGAAGAGGTTCCGCAGGGTGCGCAGCAGGGCCAGTAAGGGCACCCGCGACACAACGCTGACCAGAGCCACGAAAGCGGAGAGCAAGAGGTAGCCCCAGAAACCATCCCTTCGACCTGGCTCAGGGCCGGGCAGAGCAAAGGGAGCCATCATCAGAAGCAACACCGCACTCATCTTGACTCTGGGGTCCAGACGGTGCACCGGCGAATCGCTGGGCAGGTACAGGCCAGGGAAAAACTGGTTCATGCTCTCCTCTCTTCCTCCCCTCCCCGACGCGGGGAGGGGCTAGGGGGAGGGGTCAGTCCCCATATGTGAGCGATTTCGGTAGCGACCTCAGCAGCGGAGACCAAATCAGTGCGCACTTTTCTCCCTCTCTGGCGCAGGGCCCGCAGAAGTTTGACGTGTTCCGGCACCTCCAGCCCGATGGCGTTCAGTAGTGCATCGTCACTGAGGATATGGCGCGTGGGGCCGTTGGCCACCACCTGGCCCTCTTTGAGTATCACCAGCCGTTCCACCGCCTGCCCCAACCCTTCGGCAGGGCTCAGGACAAGTTCTTCCAGGGCGTGGGAGATGATGACGAGGGTCAGGCCGGTCTCTTCCTGCCAGGCCAGTATCCGTGCCAGCAACCCGCGACGGCTTTGAGGGTCTTGCCCGGCCGTCGGCTCGTCTAGGATCAGCACCCGGGGGCGCAGGGCCAGGATGCCCGCCAGGGCCACCCGCCGCATCTCACCGCCGCTCAGGGTGAAGGGCATCCGCTGGCTCATGGTCTCCGGGTCTAGGCCTGCCATCTCCAGCGCCCACCGCACCCGGGCTGTGACTTCGGCCTCGTCCAGGCCCAGGTTGCGCGGCCCAAAAGCCACCTCGCGGAAGACCGTCTGCTCGAAGATCTGGTCCTCTGGATATTGAAAGGCGATACCCACTTGCAGCCGATGGTCCCGGGGGGCGCTGTGGACCGGCACGCCGTCCAGCAGCACATGGCCCACCGTTGGCTTCAGGAGGCCGGCCAGATGCTGGGCCAGGGTGGATTTTCCGGAACCCGTGGGCCCCAGGATGCCTACCCGCTTGCCGGCCGCGATCTGAAGATTCACCTGGCGCAGGGCCACCCGCTCAAAGGGGGTGCCAGGAGCATAGACGTGGGTCAGGTCCTCCACTTGGATCAAAGTTCGTTGTTGCATAGGGCCTCCACCATTTGCTCCACCGTCAGAATCGGGGGTTCGTTGTTGAGGTCCATACCCCACCCTCGCAGCCAGTGAGCGATCTCAACGATGGGCGGCACGTCCAGTCCCAGGCCGCGCAGCCGCTCCATCTGGCTGAAAACCTGGCCCGGCGGTCCGTCCAGCACGATCTGGCCAGCATCCATCACCAACACCCGCTGAGCCAGCACGGCCTCGGACATCGAATGGGTGATCAGTAAAATGGTCAGCCCTTCAGTGGCGTTGAGATGACGGATGGTATCCATCACCTGGCGGCGACCCAGGGGATCCAGCATCGAGGTTGGTTCGTCGAAGGCAATACAGGACGAGCGGGCGGCCAGGGCCCCGGCGATGGCCGCCCGCTGCTTCTGTCCGCCGGAGAGCATCTGCGGGGGATGCAGACGGTAATCCAACAGGTCCACCGCAGCCAGGGCTGCCTCCACCCGCTGTCTGATCTCGTCCGGGGGGATGCCCAGGTTCTCCGGCCCAAAGGCCACGTCCTCTTCCAGCGTGGTGGCGATGATCTGGTTGTCGGGGTTCTGGAACACCATCCCCACCTTCTGGCGGATGGCTCCCAGGTGGCGCGGGTCTGAGGTCGGCAGCCCATCAACCCAGACTGTGCCTGAGGTGGGCAGCAGCAGAGCGTTGAGGTGCCTGGCCAGGGTGGATTTGCCTGAGCCGTTAGGGCCTATCAAAGCCACGAATTCGCCTCGCTCGATGGTCAGGTTCACGCCTCGCAGGGCGGTTATCTGCTCCCCGCCCCCCCTCTGTCCCCCCGCTTGCGGGGGGATGAAAGAGGGGTAGACGTATTCAAGGTCCTCGATCTCGATGAAGGGACGCACGAGCTATCTCAATTCCTTTGACTACGCTCAGGACGGGCCTGGGCGCCGGCGATCTGTCCCCTGGCGACGGCCCGTATGGCAGCTACCGCCGGAATGGTGATAACGATCGCCAGGATGATCTCGATGGGAACGTTCATGGAGAAGATCGGGACCAAAAGCACGGCTGGGAAAGTGCCCAACCACAACAGTATCCCCAACACGCCGATGGTATTGGTCAGCGTGCCGGCCAGTCCACCAAGGGCGGCAGCCAGCCCAGGCCAGCGGCGGAAGAGGCGATAGGTGTAATAAGCAACAACGCCGATCAGAATACGGGGCAGGAAGGCGGACAGGAGGGCGACGAAAAGGCTCCCGTCGGCCAGGGCCAAAAACGTGGCATGGAAGGCATACCAGGATGCAAGGCCCAAAACCAGTCCCACCAGAGCGCCCACTACCGGTCCGGCGACGATGCCGGCAATGATCGCTGGCAGGTGTAGGCTGGTAGCCGCCCCCGAGATGTTTGGTACAGGGATAAGCCCCAGTGGTGTGACAGCCAAAATGGCAGCCAGCGCCCCAAAGACACCAGCCACGGCTAAATCGTGGGTGCTGAGCTGCCAACGGCTTGTGCGAGGTGTTTCTGTCGTATTCATTTAAGTCTCCTTGTTGGATTGGTTGGGGTGTGGTGGCCCACACCTTGTTTAGAACTGCGCCAAAACAAAAACAGCCTTTCGGGCGCATCCCGAAAGGCCAGACTCTACACGGTTCACTTGTACGTATCTTACACCGTCCCAGGCTTCATCCTGAGACCTGGCCTGAGTCCTTCGACTTTGCTCAGGATAAACTCTATCGAAGGGCTCCGCTCGAAGGGTCTCGCCGTCTCGGTCGCGCGCTGCGATCCAAGCGACAGTTGGACAAGTTGCCAACTTGTCCTACAGTATGGGCAAAAGAAAAGCTGTTGCGTGCGTGCTCACCGCCATGTAGTGGTGGTCGGTGGCTTGATAAAATTATAACATGAATTAGGCCAATAATCAAATTGGGGCGAGCGCCAGCGGGTGGCGATTGCCCGCGCGTTGGCAAACCAACCGACCTTGCTCCTGGCCGACGAACCGACCGGCAACCTGGATAGTGCCGCCGGTCAGGCCATCGTTGACCTGTTTCGCCAGTTCAAGCCGAGAGCCAGACCATCGTCCTGGTCACCCACGACTCAGAGGTGGCCACCCAGTTGCTCGACTTTAGCCCGCACTGCTTGCTCTGCGATAGGAGTGTGTGGTATCAGCAATAGAATGGTGCGCTCATCCTTCCTCTCCAAGGCGTGCAAATAGGCCTCCACAACCTCTTCTTTCGTCGTTGCGCCTCGGGCATCTGCCGAGTTGCCGGCAGGCAAAGTAAGGAGTAACACGCCGAGAAGTGTTACTCCTATGTGCAACACTGCCTGCTTCATTGACCACGCGTGATTTGCGCGATGTCTAGGTATCTGAGTTCAAAGTTGCTCTCCGGCTGAGAGGTTCGTTTCGCACGCCTGGACTCGGCTCAATTCAAGTCGTGTTCAGCGAGTTGTTTGCCAAACTCCAGTTTGTTAGTCGGCTACTTGTTGAGTTGATATCGGATGAGGACCTGACGAAAACCGTACGGCGTTCCGTGATGGTCGCCCTTTTCGTCTACGATACCCACGTTAGGGCAAAACCATGTCTCGAAAGTGGCGCCAGCCCACTCTTCCTCCAGGAAAAAGCAGTCGTTAAACTCTCCTGCAGGCACAACCACTGTGCCGACTTTCGTCACTTTGCGGAGCATCCAGTCATCGGCATAGGTCGGATAGAGTTTGGCTTTTTCGTCGCTTCGATACCACTTTTCTCCGAGTTTGACCGGGAACACGAACTCTAGCAAGGCCGTGCTTAGACTAGACAGGTCAAGCTCTCTCTCCTGACGGTACATGCGATTCCCGCTGACCACAAGCCAATAATCGCTGGATATGGCAGGTCTCAGCGGGACGCCCTGCCAGCTTGGCGGGACCTCACCTACTGGTATTTCGGCACTCTCCTCTCGATGGATCTTGGCTACGAGGTAGGATGAAATATTTTTGACTTCAATAACCGTTTCGGTGACAACCCGCGTAGTGGTTATGATTTCGGTAATTGGGACCCCTTCATACCGCGTGAGTTGGAACACCCAAGTATTATCCAATGCCAACGGAAAGTCGATCTCTGCACTAGGCGGTGGAGGAGCAGTAGGTGACTCCGTTGCGGTTGGCTCAGGCGTAGGCGTAGCAGTAGGTGACGCTGTTGCAGTTGGCTCAGGCGTAGGCGTTGCTAACGTTGCGGCGGCAAGGGTTGGCCCGGGAGTTACACCTCTTCCTGAACCTGTGCCGCAGGCGCCGATTAACGCGCTCGCAATCAGGAGAAAGACAACGACAGTCCAAAGTTGTTGCTTATTGCCACTCATCTTTTCCCTCTTAGCCCTGAAACTGATTATACTCAGCCACCCCAGCCCGGTCAAAACGATTTTCATGTACTCTTACGTAAGAAGCTGCGTCAGGCTGCGCGGGTCACGTTGATGACCATTCTGCAGGAAGAAGTCGAAGCTGTAATTGGGGCACAACCCTACGAGCAGACTCACCCTCCATCTCAGCCTCCTTGGCCTAGTGCCAGCCGCGCCACCCGCCGGTCCTTGTCGTCAGCCATCCTTTCAATCAGGTTTTTCCTACCAACTCATCCACTATTCGAGTGGCGGCGGGAGGAGCAACGAGCATATTCTGAGCCAGATCGCTCATCATGCAATTGTTGTTGCTGTACACTGCCGTTCTAGACATCTATAGACCCTCCTTGCGTCTTGTAGTGAGAACGGGCATTCCCTCGCAGCGCTGCAGTAGCCATTCTCGCCCATTCTGTTGATTCGGCTACGTCTCCATTGTACCACATTCTATTCCTGTTGTCATCCCTAGGATCAGGTATTTAATGTCTTCGTCCTCCCAATAGCCGAGGTGCGAGGCCGGGTTCCAACTGGTCAAGAGCCCGCCCACATTCACTGCCACGTCAGCTTTCACCCTCTTGGCCATCATGTCCTCTGTTTATCTGTTAACGCCCAACGCGGTTGGGCTTGCTACCCAAACCGCGTAAGTACTATCCAGATTTACCCAGGGCTTCGTCCTGAGGCCTGTCCTGAGCATAGTCGAAGGGCTCAACTCGAAGGGCGAAGCCATTTGCCTTAGCACGTATTGTAATGTACAATGTTAAGTGTGTCAACTAGCACTGTTGCGGTACAGGCATATCGGTCCCAGAATCGAGAATTGAGAATGGCTCATCCTCTTTACGTTGCCTTTGTCTGGCACATGCACCAGCCCTATTACAAAGACACCGTTACCGGTGAGTACATCCTGCCCTGGGCGCGGTTGCACGGGGCCAGAGAGTACATCCACATGGCTGAGGTCCTGGCCCAATATCCCAGGATCAAGGCTACCTTCAATTTCGTCCCTTCGCTGACAGAGCAAATCGAAGAGTACGCCCGTGGCGAGGCCATTGACCGGGCACTGGCCCTCAGCCGCCAGGATACCTGGTCCGACGACGACAAAGCCTACATCCTCTCCCTTTTCTTTGGCGTCAACTGGGACAACATCGTTCGTCGCTATCCGCGCTACAGCCAATTGCTCGAGCTACGTCATCAGGCGAAGGGAGAGGCCTCCCTTCTCGACGACCATTACTATCGCGATCTGGTGGCTTGGTTCAACCTGGTCTGGCTGGATCACTTGGCTCTGGAGAATGACCCCGACCTGCTCTCGCTGGTCGAGAAGGATCAAAACTTTACCCGTGAGGACACAGACCTCATCCTCCGCAAACAGCAGGATTACCTGGCCCGCGTCTTGCCCCTCTACAACCACCTGCGCGACCGGGGGCAGATAGAAATCACCACATCGCCCTACTATCACCCCATCCTTCCCCTCCTCGTTGATAGCGGCACTGCACATCGCACCAGCCCCGCCATGCCCCTGCCTGACCCGCCGTTCCGTCACCCCGAAGACGCCGCCGAACAGATACGCCTCGCCGTCGAAGCCCACAAAGCTGCTTTCGGTGAGGCACCGCTGGGGATGTGGCCTTCGGAGGGGGCAGTCTGTCCAGAGATACTGCCCATCCTGGCCCACCACGGCTTCCGCTGGTTCGCCACCGACGAGGCTATTCTCTCCGGCTCCCTCGGCGTTTCCATCGAGCGCGATGCCTATGCCCACCTGGAGGCCCCCCATATCCTCTACCAACCCTATGCCGTTCTCCAATCTCCAATCTCCAATCTCCAATCTCCATTGGCTGTCATTTTCCGTGACCATGTCCTCTCAGACCGGATCGGCTTCGTTTATCAAAGCATGGATGGCCAGGAGGCGGCGGAAGATTTGATCCATCGGCTGCAGGTTGCGTACGAGCGATTGGGGCGCGAAACAAGTTTCTCTACTCCGTATCTTGTCTCTATCATCCTGGACGGTGAGAATTGTTGGGAGTCCTATCCTGACTACGGCGACCCCTTCCTGCACCATCTCTACCAGCGCCTGTCGGAGGAGTCCACCATCGAGACGGTGACGGTCTGCGACTATCTTGAACGCTTCCCACCGCGGGAGACCATTGAGCATCTGGCCACCGGCTCATGGATTGGGGGCAACCTGGAGACCTGGATTGGCGAAGCAGAGCAGAACCGCGCCTGGGAGGTGCTGGAGCGCGTGCGGGAGGAGTTGGTTGCCTGGCAAGGGGCGACCCCTGGTGCTGGCTTCGATGTGCTGGAGGACGCCTGGCGACATATTTACATCGCCGAGGGGAGCGATTGGTTCTGGTGGTATTACAGCCGCAACGTGTCAGGGCAGAATCAACTGTTTGATCGGGCCTTTCGGCAGCACCTCAGCCGTGTCTACTATGCCATCGGTCGGCCGGTGCCGCCGTGGCTCACGGAGCCCATCGAGGGCCTCACCGAGCGACAGGACTACCGCCCCCCCAGCGGCTACATCGTCCCTCGCTTCTCGGCGGCGGCTGAAGCAGGACTGGAGTGGACCGGGGCCGGTTTCATCGAGCCGGTCGTATCCACTGGTTCCATGCAGCGCACCGATTTGGTGCTGCGTCGCCTTTACTTTGGTTATAACCCCACCGCCCTTTGCTTTCGGCTGGAGGCCCGCTCGGCCCTCGGTCCCTACGACGTGACTCTCTTCCTGGTCATTGAGCCCAGTGATTTCGAGCAACTCTCATTGCCCCTTTCCGAGGGAGAACGCTCTCCAATCTCCAATCTCCAATCTCCAATCTTTAGTGCCAATTGGCGGATTGACCTCATCCCCGGTCGTGGGGCGACGGTGCGGTTAGTGGGTGAACGGGGTGGCTGGCTGGAGGTCGAGTCAGCGGTGCAAAGCGTGGCCAGCGAGCGGATCTGGGAGGTGAGTGTGCCTCTGGCAACTTTCGGCCTGAGTCTGGATGCTGAAGCCCGTCCTGAGCCTTTCGACTTTGCTCAGAATAAACTCCGTCGAAGGGTCGGTGTGGCCGCCGCCCTGGCCCGCGAGGGGCGCATCATCGAGACGCTGCCAGCGGAAGCGGCGCACACCTTCACCCTGGCGGAGATGAGCTGAAGATCATCCGTCAAATCAAGCGTGACCGGGCCATGACGCGACACTTAATCTTATCCTCTTTTCTTCATTCTCCATTCTTCATTCGACTGGTATAGAGGAAGCTGCCATGACCGTGCTCAGACGACTTTTTCGTTATCTGGCTCCCTACTGGAAACAACTGATCTTCACGGCGACCCTGCTGATCCTGCTGACGGTCTTTGAACTGCTCCCCCCTCTCTTCCAGAAGCAGATCGTTGATGAGGTGATCGGCACCCGTGACTTGAGCCGCCTGGGTGTCCTGATCGCCGGGCTGGTGGGGGTCCACGCGCTGATCCAGGCGGCCAATTCGGGCGACCGCTACATCCGCCATGCCCTGGGCGAACGCTTCATCTTCGATCTGCGGGTACGGCTCTACGCCTACCTGCAACGCCTGTCCCTCTCCTTCTTCGAGCGGACCTCCACCGGCGAACTGATGTCGCGGGTGACCAATGACATCAACGCTCTGGAGAACTTTGTGACCCACGGGGCCAGCTTCATGGCCATTGACCTGATGCGATTGATCGGGACGGCCATCATCCTGTTCTTCCTGGAATGGCGGCTGGCGCTGCTGGTTTTGATCCCGGTGCCCATCCTGACTATCAGCATGAGGTGGTTCAACACCCGGGTTCGCCCCGTCTACCGCCAGGTCCGGGCCCGACTGGGCGACATCAACGCCAAGTTGCAGGATAACCTGGCCGGCATCCGCGTCATCCAGGCTTTTGGACGAGAGGCCAGCGAGACGGAGCGTTTCACCTCCGAAAGCCAGCGCTACTACGAGGCCCGGGTGCGGGGCATCCGTTACTGGTCCTCGTTCTTCCCGGTGATGTATTTCATCGCCTCGTTGGGCAGTGTGCTGGTGCTGGGCGTGGGGGCGGTGATGGTAGTACGGGGACAACTGTCGTTGGGCAGCATGGTGGCTTTTCTATCGTATGTGGTCTCTTTCTATGAGCCGATCCGTCGTCTGACTGAGATTGATAACGTCTTCCAGGAGGCCATTGCCGCCGGGGAGCGGATTTTTGAGCTGCTGGACGAGGTGCCGGAGATCGAGGACGCGCCCGATGCGGTGGCC
>Ga0315309_1002651_pt1 | contig 10410 bp, 13 predicted proteins | sample TDP4_MG_FD_203080 | JGI IMG/M metagenome (GOLD analysis project Ga0315309, IMG submission 203080) | Freshwater sediment microbial communities from Lake Towuti, South Sulawesi, Indonesia - TDP4 | ecosystem: Environmental > Aquatic > Freshwater > Lake > Sediment | place: Indonesia: South Sulawesi...
ACAGTTTCCCCCACTAAGACAAGTAATAGATCAAGCTGTCAAAGCTGGCGTCAAATTAGCTGTGTGCGAACAGAGTTGCATGCTGCTTGGCATTGCCCGGGGAGAGTTCATACCTGAAGCAAAGGTGGTTGGGGCTGCGACTCTAAACGATCTGGCTTTAGACGCCGGCACAGTCCTATGTTTCTAAGGTGTTACACAAGGGTATGACTCGACGAGTGTACATGGATCATACCGCGGGAATGCCTATTGATAGCAGAGTACTTGAAACCATGCTACCCTACCTCAGCCAAAAATGTGGAAACCCATCCTCGCTCCATTCATGGGGCAATGAAGCTAGAAAGGCACTGGAAGACGCGAGAGCAAAGATCGTTGACCTAGTGGGAGCAAAACGGCCCGAAGAGATTTTCTTCACCTCAGGAGGCACAGAAAGCAACAACATCGCTATCCAAGGAGTAGCCCACAGAAACAAAGATCGAGGCAACCACATTATTACCACGACCATTGAGCACATGTCAGTGATCAATCCATGCAAGGCCCTCTCAAAGGAAGGCTTCAACATCACCTATGTACCAGTTGACAAATACGGCGTTGTTGACGTTCAGCATCTGGAAAGAGAGATCACAGACAGAACGGTTCTTGTTTCCATCATGTATGCAAACGGCGAAATTGGCACCACACAGCCAATTAGAGAGATAGGTGAGATTGTTCACGGGAAAGGCGCAGCTCTGCACGTTGATGCAGTTGCCGCTGCAGGCCAAGTGCCCATAAACGTCGATAAGGAAAACATAGACCTGATGACAATTTCCTCGAACGATATGTATGGTCCGCGAGGTGTCGGTGCACTCTATGTCGGGACCGGGACTAGAATACAGCCTATCATTCAGGGCGGTGGCCAAGAAAGGGGCCTGAGATCGGGCACAGAAAACATTCCAGTCATAGTGGGCATGGGCAAGGCGGCGGAGATAGCCAAGACGGAGATGGAAGCCGAGGGTGAAAGGCTTACACGACTCAGAGACAGATTGATTAAGGGCATGCTCGAGAGAGTTCCCAGTTCATTCTTGAATGGACACCCAAGTCAACGGTTGCCAAACAACGCAAATGTTAGATTCAGCTATATTGAAGGCGAGTCACTCATTCTAAGCTTGGACATGCTTGGCGTGGCATGTTCCTCAGGCTCGGCTTGCACTTCTAAGACTCTGGAGCCTTCCCATGTCTTGTTGGCCATTGGTTTGAAGCATGAGGAAGCACATGGTTCATTGTTGTTCACACTGGGGAGGCAAAACAGCCTCGAAGACATGGACTACGTTGTCAATGCAATGCCCGATATAGTTAAGAGACTCCGTGCGATTTCTCCATTGACTCCGAAGGAGCTGCTATCTTAGTCATGTACACTGAAAAGGTCATGGAGCATTTCCGTAATCCCCGTAACATGGGAGAAATACCAAACGCCGACGGCGTCGGGACGGTAGGCAACCCTGTGTGCGGTGATCTAATGACCATCTACATCAAGGTTAACGACAACCGAATTGAGGACATAAAGTTCAAAACGTTCGGCTGCGGTGCTGCAATAGCCACCAGCAGCATGATAACCGAGCTCGCGAGGGGCAAGACGTTAGAGGAAGCCATGAAGATCTCAAGAGGCGACGTGGCGGACAATCTAGGCGGGTTGCCGCCCATAAAGATGCACTGCTCCAACCTAGCTGCAGATGGGCTGCACGCTGCTATACAGGACTATTTGAAAAAGAAGGAGGCAAAACAATGAAAGCCACGTTCATAAAATGCGACTTGTGTAACGTTGAAATCTGTGATGATAAAGCTAAGTGTGCCTTCGCCGTTCACAAACGAGTAATCAATGGCAACGAATACTACTTCTGCTGCAAGGCCCACGCAGACAGCTTTGAAAAGTCGAAGAGAAAGACGAAGAAGTAACTGTGTAAAATTGCGAACTGCGTTCAAGCTCAGTTTACTTTTAAGCTACGGACGTGTTAGCAGTTCCATCAGTCTTTTTTCATGTGCTTCTCTTGTGGTCAGAGGGTAGACCTTGCGTTCACTGTCGAAGAACAACGGGTCCTCACTGATTATGCGTGACAACTCTTCATCTGAGGCTGCGTTGCATATCAGCATGTGCCCTTGCTGCCCAACCATATGATAGTAAACTTCAACCTTCCCCTGCGACTCCAACTTGCTCAGGTACTTGAACTGCGCCGGCGTAAGTTTGGCCAATCTCTCAATTGGCACCTGAGGCTTGATCCACTGCAACACGAGAAACTTCACTTTTTTCACCCCGTCTAGTTCTTTTTCGAACTGTTGGAATAAATGATTTGGCCTCAATCAACACGATTGTCTCGAAGGCAACCTTCTTGAAGGCAACAACGCGCGCCTCAAAGCCTAAGCTATGAAACTTTCTCAAGGTGTTATCAAAATCGGCTAAGCAAGACTGAACTAGGAGAATCCTGCCTTTTTTCCTCAAGTGGTGTGGCGCCTCGTTGATGAAGCGGTCTAGGGTTTGTCTTCCTGTCGGCCCGCCTGCCCAAGCTCTGCCAAGCCAAGACTGCGTCTCCATAGTGGTCGAAGGCAAATATGGCGCGTTGAACACTATGAGGTTGAACTTCTCGTTTCTGCGAATTGGTTGAAATAAGTCGCCTCTTCTTATGTCAACCTTGTCGGCAAGTTTGTTCGCCTCGGCATTTTTCCTAGCGCATCGCACAGCCTGAGGATTGATGTCCACCGCTACGGCTTGCTTGGCTTTCTTAGCTGCTAGTATGGCGAGAATTCCGCAACCAGTGCCCATGTCTAATACGTGGTCATTTTCATTCACGATGAGATTGTCGGCGGCCAGAAATGTGTCCTCTGCGGGTTCGTAGACGTTTCTGAAAATCAGCAATCGCAAGTCATTGTAGCGTATGGTTCTTATCGATGATTTCATTTGTTAATGCTCCGAAGTCTTCGGGTGCCAGCTCTCGCACTCTTTTGTCGTGAAAGGTTAAGGTGTCAGCTAACGCTTGGGCTTGGTCTCTATTTAACTTGTATTTGATCAGGAAGGGAAGAACAGCATTACGGAGTTTTTTATTGCGTTGAGTGAACACTGTTTGAATCAAGTCGAAAAAAACGTGTTCATCCTTAACTATGAATGGCGTCGGCTTTGGCTTTAGACGCACTATACTCGAATCTACGTCAGGTGGTGGATAGAAGCTGTCTCTTGGCACATGGTCAAGTAATTCCACATCCGCTCGGTAATACGTTGCAACTGTCAACCTGCTGTAGTCTTTGCTGCCCACCTGAGCTGTTAGCCTTCTGGCAAACTCTTCTTGAAATGTCAGAACAGCAAGCTGAAAAGACCTTTCAAGCAGCCAAAAGAGCAGAGGAGACGAGATGGAGTAAGGCGGAGTAGAAACAACCTTGTCGAATCGTGAGATGCATACATCTAGCACGTCTCCTTCTATCAATTCCACGTTTTCAAGATCTGAAAGCTGCTCTCGAAGCAGGGTCACTAGTTTTAGATCTACTTCGACAGCAATGACCTGCTTGCACCTTGAAGATAAGAGACGAGTCAGGAATCCCAAGCCAGCTCCCACCTCCAGGACTATGTCGTTCTGGGTGAGATTGGCATAAGAAACCATGGAATACAACAGAGAGTCGTCGACGGCAAAGTTTTGTCCTAAGCGCTTCCTTGGGTAAATCCTGTAGACTTTGATTAGGCGCTTGGCTCTTTTGAGATAGGATATCACTCTTCTAATTCCCCAAGAAGCGAAATCTTGACCTCTATGACGGACGATGTCTTAGAATATAAACTATCGATAAGTACCAAACACTGTTCGGTTGAATTTTGGCAACCGCGTCATGGGGCTCTTGTAAAAAGTCTGTACTTACTCTCGCCTGACAACTCTTCCATTATTCGCTTTGTCACAAGCTTGGCTGGGCTTGGAATGCTTGCTCGTTGCTGAAGGTCATCGAAGTTTTTGAAGGTAGCCTTCTCCCGCTCGTTTATTATTTGCCACATGTATTTCTTGCCTATGCCAGGAATCAATTCCAAAGCATGCATTCGCGGTGTGATAGCCTGAGCGGTGTTGAAGAAGTTTATGAACCACGACTCTCGATTGAGTACAATTCTCTCTACAACAGACGGCAACTCAACTCTTGCCGCCGACGTAAGTTCATCGAAGCCTATGCGACCGATGATATACGTTATTTCCTGTCTGCCTTCCTTCCCAACGTAAACTCGGTCGTAGGGTTTCAGTACTAGGCCTTCCCTTAATGTGGCTTCTAGCAGCGTGAAGAATTCTTCTCCCACGACTTGAACGAGGGCGCCTGCTCTGTATGTGGGTCTTGCCGTTGGTCTACCGTGGGAAAGATAGTCCAGCACGTATGCGTATTCTTCGTATCTCTTCTCCATCTATCCCTCGCCCCGGCCCTTTCTAATAAACAGCTTGTTCTATTGCTCTTGCGGCAACGCCCCGTATCTCTATCTTCTGTGCTCGTCTAAAAGGTTTAGTATCGCCTGCAGCTTCGAGGATTCGATAATTTTGCGTCCGCCACCAAGGAGCACTCTGATCTCCTCTGTGCTTTGAGGCATGCAGTTGACAACTTGAATGGCTTCTTCTTGCTCTAACCCGTGCTGCTCAACAAGCGTTTTGACCAGCGTTTCAGCAGCGTCAGTATCCGCTTTTGAAAACTTGGATGCGTAGTCAAGCGTCCTGCGTTGAAACTGATCTAGCTTTTCCTCTCCAATAGACTCTAGCAACTTCTTAACTTCAGGGACGGTTAGAGACCGTTCGCGCAGTGCCTTCCTAGCCATACTAATCCACCACGCCGCCAGAATGTGGAGTGAGATGTTCTGGGCGCACAATAATTTCCTTCGTGGCGTCACCTTGCGGCACATGGACCACGTAGGAGCGGCCTCTCCTTGAGATCACAACTCCTATTCGGCCATGAAACCTCCGATGCGGCATGCCCCTGTGCACGCTTGGGTCTATCCTGACGACGACCTTCTCTCCCTCCGCATAGGTGTGCAAGATCTTGCTGAGGCTTGTCTTCCCTCTCTCACGGGGGTTGCGACTCAGCAGTTTGCGCGTGCTGGCCCGGTAACCCTTAGACTTCCTCACTCTTACCTTTCCCCCTCAAGGAAAACGTCCAAGACATCTAGCTCCAAAGGTGCCGCTTTGGCCTTCAAGATATCGGCTACACTTGGCTTTGTTCTGCCTTCGTCTCCGCTGATCAACTCTTTTATGTAGAGGCCTCCTTGGCATCGAATTTCCATTTCAAAGCGGTTAGGCGTCAACCTCTTTACCTTCGCCTGATATATGTACTTTTCCCGCACAAGGTCTGCACGCCGATGCATGACCCGTCTAGGCGTCTGCTGCTTAACAGTAGCGCCGGCAAGAAACTTCCCAAGTTTGGCTAACTCTCTTTGGGAGACGGATCTGTCCACTTCAACAGTTGCTTTGTAAAGCTTCTGGGCACCCTCGCCACTCTTAAATCGCCTAACCATGTCTTTGCTGGCAAACCTCAGTTCGGAGACCTCGACCCTTCTCGTAGTAGTTCTGTTGATGATTTTCTCCAACTTGCCAAGGTCAATGAAACGTTTCTTCGGCTTCTTAACCTCGATGACAAAGGGTCGGCCATGCCCGAGCATGCGTGCATCGATGTCCTCGCGGCCTGCTCCATGAAGAGCAAAGTCCTCTCCTTGAGTCATCTCCATCAATGGATTGCCTACTATTTCTTCAACGGATTCGGGGTACATCTTGCCTGTCCAGTTGCATTTTGGGCAACCCTTGCCCCTGCAGTTGCTGCACAACCAACGAGACTGTGGAATGCCGCGCTCGAGCTTTCTGTATCGCCCGCTGATATAGAGTGGGTTGACTTGTAGCAGTGTCTTTTCGGTGAAAGGGTTAACCAGAACCACTATCTGGGGCCTTTCGTAGTTGGTGGTCTTCTCTGTTGCTTCTGCTATCTTCTTGCCTATATTTCGGCTGAATTCGTTGCGCATACTCTCGCCGTGTTTGATGGTGAACTGGCCTTTGAGCTCGTCCTCTCGTTCCTCAACTTCGGTCGGCAGTTCTATGCCCACCAAAAAAGTGTTGTACTCGTATTCCTTCAGCCTGTCTAAGGCGACTCTCACTAGTCCATCCACTGAGTTCAAGCGGCTGTTACAGAGGTAGCATAGCTTTGGCTCTGGTGGTCTCTTTCCCATACTCTTCAAGATTTCCATGGCCATTGAAAAGTTCCCGTTTAGGGCTAGAGCCTTGAGTAGAGCGAATCCTACTTTGTCCTTTGACAGTGCAAGTTGATGTCCTTTCATTGTCAGGAGTAGCTTTAACGCTTCGCCTCGCTCTTCGTTTTCAATTCCATGGCCCAAGAGGCCGAATTGTCTGCCGAGGCAGCGATTGCAGAGTGGATATCTTTCAAGCATTTCCTGTGCTGTTTCAAGCGTATCAGCCATCAACACAGCTCACTTCTGTGGGGTAGGTCATTCCCCGAGGTCTTTCAGCTGCCCCATTGGCACTTGCTTTCCGAAGAATGGAAATGCTCTTTTTCTTCGAAGGGTCTTCATCATTCGTTTCATTTGGCTGTACTGCGTCAAAAGCTCTTTGACTTCTTTGTCGCTTGTGCCTGAGCCTCGTGCCACGCGGTGTACCCTTGAGGAATTAAACATTTTCGGGTTTTCTCGTTCTTCTGGGGTCATAGACTGGATCATGACTCGCCATTTTTTAAGGCGGTCCTCAGCCATCTCCATCTTGTCCTCTGGGATGTTGTATGAGAATCCCGGAATCAGTTTGAGCAAACGCTTGAAAGATCCCATTCCTTTCATGGCTTCAAACTGCTCGTACATGTCATTTAGCGTAAACTTGCCGGATAGAATGGCTTTCATTTTTTTCTCTGGAACCTTGACCTCTGCCTCGCGTACCTTTTCTATAAGGCTCTGCAGGTCGCCCATTCCAAGGAGTCGACCGACAAAGCGCGACGGCACAAATGGTTCGATGTCTTCTACCTTTTCGCCTGTGCTGATGAACTTTATCGGTGCTCCTGTTGCAGCTACGGCGGAGAGAGCTCCTCCACCTCTTGCCGATCCGTCAAGTTTGGTTACGAAGATTGACCCTATGGGTGTAGCTTCGTGGAAAGCCTTTGCTTGAATGGCAGCCTGTTGCCCTATGGTTCCGTCTACGACGAGTATGACTTCGTCGGGTTTGATTGCTTTCTCCAGCGCCTTCATTTCTTCGATTAAGCCCTTCTCCTCCTTATGGCGTCCCGCCGTATCGATTATGACTACATCTTTGTCGCTGAAGGTTTTCAGTCCTTTTAGGGCGATGTCAACTGGGTTTCTAGTGTTGGGTTCTCCGTAGATTTGAAGATTGATCCTTGCTGCTAGCTGTTGTAGTTGGGCATAGGCGCCTGGGCGATACGTGTCGGCGCAGACGAGTCCTGTTTTGAGTCCGCGCTTCTGAAAGTAACGTGCCAGTTTGGCTGTGTTCGTGGTTTTGCCGGAACCCTGTATGCCAACCATCATGATGACGGTTCTTTTTCCAGGTTCAACCTTCAGTGGAACGGGTTTTTCGCCTAGAAAACGGGTCAATTCCTCGTATACAACTTTTATAACGTGTTCGCGTCTGGAGACTCCAGGCGGCACCTTCTCTTTTAGTGCTCTCTCCTCTATGTTTTTTGAAATTGAGAGTACGAGCTGAACATTGACGTCTCCCTGTAGTAAGGCTCGTTGCAGATCTCGAACAAGCTCTTTCACCGTTGCCTCGTCGACAACCGGTGCTCGGAAAACCTTGCGCATGGCTTCATAGATTGATGAGCCGAAGCGTTCAAGTGCCATGATTATCTTTCAACCCTAAAACCATTCAGACTTAAATACATATCCGGCGTACTCTGCCATAACTCCTTTTCTGTAGGGGACTGAGAACTAAACAACATAGATGACTTTGGCTTGAATGAATCTGTGCGCATTGTTGAGAAAAATCTGAAATCAAAGCTGAGATGAAGCGGAAAGCTCGCTTCGACGAGTTTGGTATTACTCATCGGCAGGGCGAGTTTCAGTTCTTCTGGTGCATAAATCGAATTCCAGTTCCAGTCGACGCAAGGCGGATGAAAACAAGTTTCAAAAGGGGCATTTTTGAGGTGCGCCTGCCACGCAAGAAAGGCCAAACAACATAGGGCTGAATAGACGTACTCTTTAGAACTGTGACCGGGCGGGTGTTGTTGTCAAACCTCTCTTAGTGACATCATCACATTGGCGCCTCTTGGCTGAGACGGCGGCTGAGACTGTGTGCATGAAGAAGGCGAATTGACTCCTTAGGGCCTTCTTCTACTTAATTTTCTCTTTGCGAACGTTGTCGAGTGCAGCTGCAACTATCAATGGAAAAGCTATGGTTGCGTCACATATCACCGTGACCGCTTTGCCCCTGGGTTTGACCTTGCCCCAGCTTATGGCCTCCTCAAGCGATGCACCGCTTAAACCGCCGGGTTCAGGCCTATCCATGGTTATCTGCACCGCTGCGTCTACGCCCTCTCGGAACGTGTTCGCGAACAGTGCAAAGTGTTTGGGCACGCCTCCGCCTAGCATGATGATGCCGACTTTCTTGGCTTCGTAGACTCTGTCCATGAGGGCTTTGACGTCTGAAAGCGGGTCTATGTGCAGGTGTTTGTCTTGGCCCAACAACCATAGCTGAAACCCAGCAATCGAATCAACAAGCGCAGGGCATATTATCGGCACGTTTTTTCGTGCGGCTGTCGCGAGAATTGAATCTTTGTCTCCGATTTTTTTGCCAATCTCACTTAAGAGTTCTGCTGCCGAGATTTGCTTCCGCTTTTCATCTGGGATGGCATCCACAACCTTAAAGAGCCATTTTTCCAAGGCTTGGAAAGCCACTTGCTCGATGTAGATGTCGCCTATGCGGCCGATTTTCTGTCCCCTGAGTTTTCTGTCTTCGGCTGCAAAGGTTCCAACCATGTGCTTGTACCCTAATGCTTCAACCATGTCGTGGACCATGTTGGCGCCCGTTGTGACTAGAACATCCAGATAGCCGTCTTCAATTAACTCAGCTATCATATACCTGAAGCCAGCTGGAACTATGGGTCCAGCCAAAGTCAAAAACACCGTGTATTCGGGGCCTTTGAACATTTCAGCAATCAATCGCGTTGCTTCTCCAATTTTGCCTGCGCCTAGGACTCCTGCGGCGTTAAGCTCTTCGACAAATTCAGCTACGGTCATGTTTCTGCGCAGTTTGATATTCTTTACACATCGCAATGTTAGGCACGTCCAAATGTAAACTTATGGATGGAATCATCTACTTCTAAGTACAAGTTTGTATGTGATCCTCAAAACTCAGCCTTTTGTTCGCATTATTTTTGTTCGTCCCAGAATCCGCCAGTACTCAACTTCAACGCCGTTGGTCAAACGATTCTTCAAGTCTTGATCCTCTGGGTATGGAGCGTCAAATACATCAAAGGTTTCTAGGTCCATCAACTGCGCTGCAGACGGTTGCAGCGAAATAACTTGACCGCTGCGCTTCTCGATGAGTGGCACCTCAACCTGTGAGTCAACAGGCTTCACAAAACTGCGTTTGACTCCATCAAAGACTCCAATGGCGACAACCCTTGCCTTAGCTGATCCGTGTTTGCCAGGCTTTGACTTGGTGTAATCAACTATGCGACATGGCTCATTGTCAACCATCACGTAGCTGCCAACCTTGACAGAACCCAATTCAACTGGCTTGCTCAACTCTTACTACGCCTTCTTCACGTTAGCTGCAATAGCTTCTACAACAATAATTTTATACTTTAATTAATTTATCGCTAAGTGTCCCCGCATGAGGCGCTTTCGTGTTCAAAACAGTTGGTGTCGTCAGTCGGGTCGACCGTAAGCAAGCAGTTGAATCAGCTGGAAATATAGTTGACGCACTAAAAGCCAGAAAGCTTCAGGTCAAACTGGACACATCGCTTGCAAAGCACCTTCAGCAACCTGATCTGGCTACACCTTTAGAAAAGATGAAGGCAGACCTCATAGTTACCATTGGGGGAGACGGCACAATTCTCAGAACATGCCTGCGGTTGCCCAAGCCTGAACCACCCATATTAGCCATAAACATGGGCGCACGCGGCTTTCTGGCCGAGGTGGAGCCAAAAGATGCTCTAAAGGCCTTAAACCAGACCTTGAAAGGAGACTACAAGCTGGAGCGCTCTACTAAGTTGGCGTCTTATCTAGGCAAAAAGAGGCTACCAGACGCCCTAAACGAAGTCTCGATAACTTCTCTTGCCCCCGCTAAGCTCTTGAAAATGAAGATATGGAAAGACAACGAGCTCATCGGTGAGTGTCAATCCGACGGCGTCGTAGTTGCCTCTCAGACAGGGTCAACAGGATACTCGCTTTCTGCAGGTGGCCCTGTAGTAGATCCAGATGTGCAGGCTTTC
>Ga0315309_1002653_pt1 | contig 10405 bp, 8 predicted proteins | sample TDP4_MG_FD_203080 | JGI IMG/M metagenome (GOLD analysis project Ga0315309, IMG submission 203080) | Freshwater sediment microbial communities from Lake Towuti, South Sulawesi, Indonesia - TDP4 | ecosystem: Environmental > Aquatic > Freshwater > Lake > Sediment | place: Indonesia: South Sulawesi...
CTCTTTTAGGGACAATCTCATAAGCGGCCTGTCTTGTTTTAATCGTCCGATAACTTGGGCAGACATCACAGCGTTCTTTTCGGCTATGATAGGCTTCATAGCATTTCTTGCCAATGAGGGGTAAGGCATGGGAATACCATTTTTCGATGATAGGGTTGACTCGGATGATGTTCATATTTTCGTCAAGAATACTTATCCCATCCTGTATGCTTTCGAAGATACTGCTAAGAAAACGCTCCTTCTCGTGTAAAGCTTTCTCTGCTTGTCTCCCTTTGGATAATTTCATCTCGAAATTCTCGTCATGAAAACGTTAAATAGATCTTTTCATCCAGGAATATTTGCAAAATATGTGGATCAAATTTCTTCCCCTTCTCCTTCTCCAATTCCATCAGGACATCCTCAACGGTCATCCTGCCGCGATGAGGTCTTCCACTGGTCATGGCATCGAACGTATCTGGCACAGCGATGATTCTCGCCTCAAGGGGAATGGCGTCTCCAACCAACCCATCTGGATAGCCGGTTCCATCGAAGTGTTCATGATGGTAACGGATCATCGGGATCTTGTCTTTAAAGAACTCGATTCCCTCCACAATCTTAACGCCTATCAACGGGTGTTCTCGAATACTTTCATATTCGTCAGGATCCAGAGAGCCCTGTTTCTGAAGGACCTCATCCTTGATACCGATCTTTCCGATGTCGTGCAGGAGGGCTCCATATTCAAGGCCCTCGAGCTTTGTTTCATTGAAGCCCAACTTGGAACCCATCCTTAGGCTCATCTTTCTCACCCTATCCGAATGGCCTCGGGTGTAGGGATCTTTTGCATCGATAGCGCCGACAAGGACATTGACTGAATCCAGGTGGGCTCTCTTCAAGATGTAGTAAGCCTCTTGGAGTTTGGCTGTTCTTTCGCCCACCAATCTTTCCAGACGGTTGTGATAAGCCTCAACCTCTTCTTCCAATCTCTTCCTCTCCAGTGCCTTTTTGACGCTTAAGACCACCAGATCGAGCTCAACCGGCTTAAGGATAAAATCGAAAGCTCCAAGCCGCATGGCCTCAACAGCGAGATCGATCTCAGGATAAGAAGTCATGATGATCACCATGGTCTTGGGATCGACTGCTTTCACTTTCTTTAAGAGCTCTATGCCATCCATTTGGGGCATTTTGATGTCAGTCACGATGAGAGAAAGAGTGTCTTTGTAAAAACGATCAAGGGCTTCTCGTCCATTGTACGCTGTAATACAAGAATAGCCTTCCTTTTTAAGCCTTTTGCTGAATATAGTGCAGATCAAATCTTCATCATCGACTATAAGTATTCGATCCTCCAAGCTTTTCTCTCCTCACGTCAAATTTAGAAACAGGTACCAGAATGCACAGTTTCACAAGAATTAACAAAATTTGCAAGGTTTATTCCAATATGTTCCAAATTTTCATAAAAAGTCAACTTCTTATTCTTATGTTATTAAAAATTAAAGTCTTTTTGGTTTTCTACGGACATGGAAAATGGAAGTAACAGATGAGAAGTGAATGTATAGGATGGACAATTTATGAAAAATTTGGATAAATCATGACATTTTTGGACAGAAAGAAAGATGAAAGCAATGGAATAATGGAATAATGAAATAAAACTGGGGTAATGGAAGAATGGAACGTTGGGATGATGGGAATACGGGAGAGAACACTGGAATAATGGAACATTAGAAAAATGGAATGATGGGGAAAGACAAAAGATTTTTGGTTTCTTTTTCAAAACCCAATATTCCAAAATTCCAATATTCCATTATTTTGGGTTGGTTTTTTCCTTCAGGGCTGCCAGTACCTTCTCCGGTGTGATCGGAAGCTCCTTGATCCTCACGCCCACGGCATCGTAGATCGCATTGGCGATAGCGGGTGCTGTAGGTACCAGTCCAGGTTCGCCGATCCCCTTGGCACCAAAAGGTCCGAATGGATCATTTGTTTCAATCACAATTGTTTCAATATTCGGAACATCTTTGGCCGTCAACATCTTATAATCAAGGAAGTTTGGATTCATCACCTTTCCGTTCTGTAGGATGAGCCTTTCGGTCAGGGCATAACCGATTCCCATCGTGGCCCCACCATAGACCTGACCTTCCAAAAGCATGGGATTGATGGCCTTACCGACATCGTGGGCAGCCACATATTTCAAAATCTTTACCTGACCCGTTTCCTTATCGACTTCAACCTCGACACCATGGGTCCCAAAGGTGTAAGTGACGGAGAGGTTTCCTTTGAGGTCTTTATCTAAATTCTCATTGGCGGGATCATAGAAATATTCCGCCATGACCATATTTCCACCGGTGGTATAATGGGCAGCTCTTAGTGTTTTTCCTAATGGAGTCTTCTTCTCAGGATCTTTCTTTGAGAAGATGATTCTATCTCGGATATCTAAATTCTCAGGACTCTCACCTAATGATTTGGCAGCTACCTCGAGGAGCTGTTCTTTCACCTTCTTTGCAGCTCCACAGGCCGAATTTCCAGCCACAAAGGTCGTTCGGCTGGCATGGGCTCCGACATCCCAAGGGCAAACATCGGTATCGGTATGAGTGACAACGACATCTTCGACTCTGACGCCCAATTCCTCGGCGACAATTTGAGCAATGACTGTATCCGATCCCTGTCCCATATCGGTGGCACCGGTGAAAACATTGACGGTCCCGAAGTCGTCGACTTTGATGATCGTTCCGCAACCATCTGATTTATAGACCCGGGCCCCTCCTCCTACATGGATGAGGGAGGCCATACCCACTCCCTTCCCATCCTTCCTGCCCCGAACCTGCCGCCAATCCAACTTCTGTGCAACGGCATCAATACACTCCCTCAAACCGCATGTGTTGATCTTGAAATTCTGAGGGGTGACCTCTCCCGGGGTATTGGCATTTCTTATTCTGAAGTCGAGAGGATCGATCCCAGCCATCTCAGCAAGGATGTCGATTTGAGAATCGATGGCAAAAGTGACCTGTGGAGTTCCATACCCTCTCATCGCTTGAGAGTAGGTATTATTGGTGTAAACGCATTTGGCCGCATATCGTACATTGGGCACCTTGTAAAGGGATGAAGAAGGCATCATCATGACGGAAGGAACGGTGGCACCCCAGGAGGTGTAGGCTCCATTGTCGAGGGTCATTCGAATATCCCGAAAGGTTAATTTTCCATCTTTGCTACATCCCTGGGCGATATGGATGATTGCAGGCTGTCTGGGCGACGTAGCGAAGAACTCCTCCTCACGACTAAAGACGATCCTTACGGGCTTCCGAGTCTTATAGGCTAAAAGGATGGCAATGTATTCGAAGGCATAGGTATCGAGTTTGCTTCCAAATCCACCGCCAATGATCGTTTTAATCACCCGGGCCTTCTTCCCCTGCAATCCCATTGCGGAAAGGGCATCGGTGAAATCTCTCTGGGCCAAAGAAGGAATCTGAGTGGGGCTATAGATGGTCAGGTTATTTTTCAAATCAAACTGGGCCAGACATCCGCTCGTTCCCATGCAGCAATGGCTGACCCAAGTCACCTTAAAACGGTCTTCTGCCACAAAGGCGGAATTTTTTCTTGCCTCTTCAACATCACCACACACGAGCCTCCATGGAAGATTGAGGACATTGGTGGGTTTTTTCTCTTTACCCCCAACATGTTCCTCATGAATAAGAGGCGCTCCTTCTTTCATGGCCTCTTCTGGGTCGAAGACAGCAGGAAGGATTTCATAGTCAACCTTAATGAGATCAAGGGCTTCTTCTGCAATATCGGGATCGATGGCAGCGACCGCAGCAACCTCATCACGATAAGATCGAACCTTCCCAGCCTTCAGAGGGGTATTGTCTTTATAGAAACCGAATTTGATAGGCGGAATATTGTAACCTGTTAGGACCGCCTTGACACCCGGGAGCTTTTCTGCTTGAGACGTATCGATGTTCAATATCTTTGCATGGGGATGGGGACTGTAGAGGATCTTTCCGTAAAGCATTCCTGAAACCTTGAGGTCGTGGATATAGATCGCCCTGCCGGTCACCTTCTCCTCTGCATCCATCTTGGGAATTCGTTTTCCAATATTGATAAACTCTTCCATGACGGCCTCCAATGGATAGAACGCTAAGCGCTTAGCGCTATGCGCATAGCGGGTTTATAACTTTTTGCTGGCTGCTTTAATGGCTTGAATGATCTGAAGATAGCCGGTGCAGCGGCACAGGTTTCCGGCAATACCGTTTCGAATCTCTTCCTCTGTTGGCTTTGGATTCTCATCAAGAAGAGCTTTTGCAGATAACACCATTCCAGGAGTACAGAAGCCACACTGTATTGCCCCGTAGTCAATGAAGGCCCTTTGGATGGGATGGAGATGACCTTGGGCATCCATTAGTCCTTCAATGGTCGTCACACCCTTTCCTTCCACTTCCAGGGCAGGAAAGATACAGGAGTTGACCGGCTTCCCCTCTAAAAGGACGGTGCAGGCTCCGCATTCACCCATCCCACAACCTTCCTTCGTTCCGGTGAGTTCCAATCTGTCCCTCAAGAGGTCCAAAAGGGTGAGATAGGGTTCAATCTCCACATAGACTGGTTCACCATTCAAAGTAAAATGGATGGTCTGTTTCATCTTGCATTCTCCTTTAGTGGAAAACAGGGTATTTGGTTATAGGGTAAGGGTAAGGATGCCGGTTTTGTCTTTGGGTTAAGTCTTTTGTCCCAAACCCTTACCATTTCACCTTGCCAAAACAGACTTCCTAACCTTGACCTTAACCCTAACCTAATCTTTCAAAATAGGACTTACCATAACCTCGTCGGAAAAACAGTCTCTTCAGGTCGAACCACTCGTTCAATGGACTTCATCACCATCCGCTTCACTGAGACCTTGATCATATCTCTTCGATACCAGGCTTCGCCTCGAATGGTATCTCTTGGCTGTGCTTCTTTGGTAGCCGCTTCCGCCACTTCTTCTAAGAGCTCGTCGCTGATTTTCTTTCCTCTCAAAAGATTTTCTGCTTTCATGGCCCTCATGGGTGTGGGGGCAGCCACGCCTAAGGCAATCTTCACCTCTTTACAGATCAGTTGATCCTGCTCCATCGTGTGGAGGATCGAAGAGATAGGAGAAAGGGTACAAAGCATATCCGAACAGGAAACTGTGCTTTTGTCTAAAGAGATCAAGATAGAGACACCTAAGATGGGGAGGTCCAAGGCAAGGCGCCTTTGATGTTTCCAGTAGGCAGATCCTGTATTGGGTAGTGGTTTTGGAATGAGCAGTTCTGTCACCAGTTCTCCTTCGTTTAAAACCGTTTCACCCGGACCTTTGAAAAATTCTTCAATAGGAACTGTTCTTTCCCCTTTCAGGCTCGTTGTCTTGACTTGAGTTCCCAAGACTAAAAGCGGCGTTGCTGTATCTGCAGACGGGGCAGCTGTGCAGATATTACCGACAACCGTCCCTACGTTCCTGATCTGAACAGAACCCAAGACATCAACAGCATCAGCCAGGGCAGAAAATTCCTTTCGGATCACTTCAGACATCTCGATAGTTCGATGAGTCACCATGGGTCCGATCCTCAAGGACCCATCATATTGGATCTGGTTCAAGCCCGGGATGCCCTGCAGGGAGATAAGGACATCCGGAGAGATCTGTTTCTGCTTGATCATGACGATGACGTCCGTTCCACCTGCAATCAACTTTGCTTTATTGCCATATTTGACAAGAAGAGTGAGGGCTTCCTCGAGGGTCTTTGGTTTGAAATAATCAAACTTTTTCATGGAAACCTCCGATGAACCATTTTTTATCTGACAAGATTTGATAAAACTAAGACAGTCCAATAAGGGGATAACATCAGGAGGATGTTAGCAATAATATACGAGGGGATGTAATATAATCCACCTCTGAAGACAGTCCCAATAGGGATATCCTTCGCCATTCCCGCTACGACATAGCAGCAGATTCCAATGGGCGGCATGATCGCTCCCATGGTTGTGGTGATGGTGATGACCTGACCATACCAGATTGGATCATAGCCTAATTTCACAACAATGGGATAGAAAATGGGCAAAGAAATTAAGAGAAAGGCCAAGGCATCCATTACAATGCCACCGATCATGTAGCAGATCAGAATGGCCCATAACAACATCCAGTTTGGAAAAGGAAGTTTACTGATCCATTCTGCTGCCTCAAAAGGTAACCTGGTCACAGCCAGGAAACGGCCAAAGATCGTTGCACCCGCTACGATCATAAAGACGAGACATGAAATACGAAGCGTGTCGGTGCATGATGATTTAAATCCCTTCCAGGTCAGTTTTTTTCTGATAAGACAGATCATCAACCCAACGGCACTGCTCGCTGCTGCAGCTTCTGTGGCAGTGACGACGCCTGTAAAAAGAGCAACCATGATGATGGCAAATAGGATGAGGATGTCAAGCGCGTCCGGAAGGGCTTTCCATCGTTCTCCCCATGTACTCTTCGGACCTTTTGGCCCCCAATCGGGGTGGCGATAACAGATGTAGAGTACAGTGGCTGCGATAAGAAAGGTGAGGATAGCGCTTGGGATGACATTTCCAAAAAATAGTTTTCCGATAGATTGTCCAGTGTAAATTCCATAAACGACCAGTACGATGCTCGGAGGTATCATCACACCAAGGGTAGAGCCGGCCACCACTGCCCCTGCATTGAGCATTGGATGATAATTATATTTTTTCATCTCCGGTATGGCAACGGAACTCATGGTTGCGGCCGTTGCGGTGTTAGAACCGCTGATGGCTGAGAAAGCTGCACAGGCCATGATCGTCGTGATCGCTAATCCCCCTCGATAGTGGCCAAACCATTTATAAGTGGTGAAGTACAACGTATCGTTATATCCTGCATAATGGGCGAATTCCCCTACCAGAATGAACATGGGGATAACGGTTAGCCCATAATTGGAGAAGATATTCCACATATCTGTTCCGATGAGCCCAAGAGCTGCTTTGAAACTCGTGACATAAGTTACCCCTAAGAACCCTACCAGTGCCATCGTAAAGCCCACCGGTATTCTGAGCAAGAAGAGGACAAGGAACATGAAAAGAATACCGTAGACGCCTACAATCGGTCCTTCCATCTTCTATCTATTCTCCCTCGTTCTGAAATTTTTTAGAAGGTCAACGAAGAGAGTAAAGGAAAAAACTATGAATCCAAGGGAGACACAAAATATAAAGGGGTGAAACATAATCTTTAAGGTTTCTGAGACCTCTCTCGATTTCATGATCTTTGTGCCCCAGACGAATACTTGCCAGGAGACGATGGAAAAGAATATCATGGTGAAGAAATAACTTATCCCATCTAAGGCTCTGTTCACTTTTTTGGGAAACTTCTCTGTCAAGATATCAACGACAATATGGTCTTTTCTTTTCTGGGTATATCCTAAGGCGAAAGCAATGACAATGGCTCCCAAGAAACCTACCACCTCATAGGCCCCTCGCCAGGGCATTTTAAAGGGATATCTCAGAACAACATTTACCGTGGCGATCGACATTAGGAGGAGAACAGCAATACTGCCTAAGAACAATAAGACACTATTCAAAAAGACATTTAGCCTTTCGAGATATTTCATTTGCACCAGTCCCCAAAATAAATAAGGTGCCTGAGAATTTCTCCCAGGCACCTTATTTCAACTATTTATATTGTTTTTCATATTTCTCTTTTAAAGCGTAGACATCTTTGATGATCTGATCGCCGGGCAATCCTGCATCCGTTACCCTTTTGACATAAGCATCAATGATGGGTTTCAAGAGTTTTGGAATCTCTGTTTTTTCTGCTGTTGGGAGTTCAAACATCTGGAGGTTGTATTTCTCTTTTGACCACTTGAGTGCTTCTAACACATGGTTATCCACATAGTTTCCTGTCCAGAGGGCCCATTCCTTTCTCATATCATCAATGACTTTCTTTACATCGGGTGGTAGGGAGTCCCATTTTTCCTTATTCATGATCACCGAAAAGGTTACGACCCAGAGGTTCGTGAGGGTGGCATTGGCTGTATAGGCGGCAAAGTTGAAGTCCTTGAGGATTTCCATTGAAGAGACATGACCTTTGACCACCCCTCTCTGGAGGGCTTCGGGAGTTTCAGACTGTGGCATAGCAATGGGAATACCACCGAGACTTTTAATAATATCTGCGGCTGTACCGGGGACCCTCAATTCTATTCCTTTTAAGTCTTTCAATGATTTTACAGGCGATTTCGTCATGATATTGGCAGGCGGGCAAGTAAATAATGTGACAATCTTCACCTTCTCAAACTCTTTGGCCTTATATTTCTCAATGAGGTCGTAAAGTGCAAGACTGGCTGCTTTGGCACTCGTAAATCCAACAGGTTGATCCACAGCTTCAGAGATTGGAAAACGGCCTGGTTGGTAACTCATCGCTAAGCAACCAATATCAGCTGTCCCCGAAATGACTCCGTCAAACATATTCTTGGGATTGAGGAGTGTGCTTCCCGGAAAGGTTTGTACAGCCACCTTTCCACCCGTCCTTTTTTCTACCTCCTTCTTCCATTCCTCCATTTGAACACAGGGGAAGGTTGGGGCAGGCGGAAAGTTTGCGTAAGTAAGTTTGATTTGCGCTTGGGCAGGTTTTGTGAAGAGAATGCCCCCCAGCAACAATGCCAAAAACGTTCCTGTTGTTATTAGACCTACACAGTGCAATAATCTTTTTCGCTTCATTTTACTGACCTCCTTATAAGGAATAAAATTTCTATCGAATACTGTTTACAATATTCATAATTTGTCAAGATTTTTCTTTTGCCCATCACCTCCTTTTCTTGCCTTCTTCTATAATCCCCGGCTGTCAAAGACCCTTTTGCTCTTTCTTTCAGAGCGGGGGAGTGAGCCATAACCAGTGATCTCCACCTTAGCGCTGACCAGAATCTGTTTTTTGATCTCCTCCTCCATGGTGCTGGTCAAGGCCTGGTCTCCTGATGCATCCACTCCTTCTGCCCGTTCCACCTTGATCGTCATGTAATCCTTACCATCCTCTTTCCGGTCGAGGTGGATTTGGTATTCGCTACCCACACCTTTGGTGTTCGAGAGGATGTGGTCGATCTGGCCAGGATAGATGTTGACGGCCCTGAAGATAAACATGTCATCCGAACGGCCCAGCAGTCGATCATGCATTGGAAGAATAGAGCCGCAAGAACATCGCCTGGGAATAAGTCTGGTGAGATCTCTTGTGCGATAGCGGACAAGAGGGGCAGCCTCTTTCCGGAGGGTGGTAACCACCATCTCTCCAGTCTCTCCGGATGGAACTGGGTCGAGGGTCTCAGGGTTCAGGAGTTCAAGAATATAGTAGTCAGCCCAATAATGGATACCTTCGTGGTGGATGCAATCGAGACCCGTTCCGGGACCATAGAGTTCCGTAAGGCCGGGAATGTCGAAGACATGCTCGACACCCAAAAGTTCTTTCATCTTCTCTCTCATGGCGTCGCTGGAACGTTCGGAACCCATGATCACTTTCTTCAGGGAAATCCGCTTTCTCAGACCTCTTTTTTGAACTTCCTCGCCCATCAAGAGGGCCATTGAAGCAGTGGCGCAGAGGACCGTCGGCTGAAAGTCTTCTAAAAATTGACATTGCATGTCGATATTTCCAGGGCCTACAGGGATGGCTAAGGCGCCGAATCGTTCGCACCCCAGTTGAAAACCGACTCCTGCTGTCCAGACGCCATACCCCACAGCAATCTGGACTCGATCCTTTGTGGTTAAACCAGCCATTTCATAACAGCGGGCGAACATATTGGCCCAGTCGTTAATATCCTTCTGGGTATAGCAGAGGACTTTTCGTTTCCCAGTCGTCCCAGAGGAGGCATGGATGCGAACGATTTTTTCGAAAGGAGTCGATCTCAGTGGAAACGGATACCCATCCCGAAGGTCGTCAGCAGTGGTAAAGGGAAGTTTCGCAATATCTTTAAGGGATTTGATGTTTCTCGGCTGAACACCCGCCTCATCGAATCGCTTGCGATAGAATTCAGAGTTTTTATAGGCATGGTTAACTGTCCACCGAAGCCCTTCGAGCTGAACCCTTCTTAGTTCCCTCTCCGTCCTTATCTTAGGCATTAAACTTCTTCCCATTTTCGTCCCCCAATTCTTAGCAATCTTATTAGAAAAGGGATGGATAGTCAAGTGAAACTTATCACATTATCTCGAACCTACAGTATTTGTCGCCTTTGGCAAGACACAGAACCTCCTTGCCTTCAAACTGCTTTCTAAAGAGGATCGAAGCCATACCGGCCAAGACCCCTCGGATCAGATGGCACACAGGTGAAGCCGAAGATCCATAGGCTTCGGCAAAAGGGGAGTGGAAGACCTTCGCATCAATACGTTTTTCTATAGGATCGAATCTCTCTAACTCAAATCTTCCCCAGCCGATCTGAGTTCCCATCTCCAGCATAAAATGGACGATCTC
>Ga0315309_1002654_pt1 | contig 10401 bp, 7 predicted proteins | sample TDP4_MG_FD_203080 | JGI IMG/M metagenome (GOLD analysis project Ga0315309, IMG submission 203080) | Freshwater sediment microbial communities from Lake Towuti, South Sulawesi, Indonesia - TDP4 | ecosystem: Environmental > Aquatic > Freshwater > Lake > Sediment | place: Indonesia: South Sulawesi...
TTCGTCTTGAGCCATTACCTCGGTCGGGTGGTAATAAGTCCATAGTCGCTCCAATTTATTTATCCATTTATCTATTCTATTCTGGTGTCTACCTTGGCGCTGTGAAGGGAGTAGTCCAGCGGTACCCAGTAGCAGGGCTTGTAGCCGGCTAAGACGTTCTTCATCCGATGTTTTGTTGCCAGTTATAGACTCGAGGCGGTGAAGCGGCACCTTGTGAGCTAGCTTGAGGAAGGGGAGCCTATTTTGAGAGTAACCCAGGGCTTCCATTATTCCCTGGTACAGGCATTGGCTTGCCTCGGTTTGAGCTAAGTCGACTTGAAACTTGGTCGCCTTGGCTAAAAATCGTTCCTCCCCGGCGCTATCTAGGAATTCAATTACCAACCCTGTAGTCAGGGGCTCGGTGGCTTTAAGGCAGGGCTTGCTCAAGGTAACCGGGGGCTCGGTCTCACCAAGCCGCTGGTTAATCGGTTTTATGTATTTATTTAGGGCTAGGGTAGGAATACTCTCCCCATTTTGGTGTCTGGTGGCTGATTTAGCGTTGTGCCACATCACCACATGCAGAATTACCTGATTATATTGCGAATTCCGGTGATGTCGATGGGCTTGCCAATCACTAGATTTAACGTGAATCTCTATATCCCCCTTTATTACCCCCTGGTTGGTGGCAATAACTGCATCCCGGAAATCAGCGCCTTGCTCGGCATTAATCCTTCCCGGATAAATTATCTTTATCGGCTCACCGGTTTCAGTGGTCAGCTCTGTTTTGTGCGCCAACAAGCGCTGCCAGATGTTAACAATCTGACCCTCGGGAAGACTGTTTATCAAACTACCCCCTTTGGATATTTATTAACCCTCCCCCTTATTCCCCCTCCCTTAGAAAGGGAGGGGGAATTAGTGATATAAGGGAGGCTTCGCCTCCCTTTGACTCTGCTTGTTTAACACGATATCGTGTATAAATAAACTTAATAAAAGCGGTTCCTTAGACTAAACCGCTATCTTAGAGTTTTGAATTATTATACACGATTCCGTGTATAATGTCAAGGCTTCTTATTAGATGTTTTCTGGGCAGGCCTAGCTTGGTATTCAAATTTGGCCCGTTCAGCAATAATGGATAGCAGGGTGGCTGAGGCACCACGGGGTCGGTACATCCCGGTTTCCCATTCGCTTATTGTTTGCTGGCGGGTGCCTAGTCTGTTGGCTAGCTCACGCTGGGTCAGGCCTAGATGGCGCCTTAAGGCTTGGATGCGCTTACTATCCCATTGTTGTCGTTTCATACTCAAATTCTACACGATTTAGTGTAGAATGTCAAAGTGAATTTGTTTTCAATTTCAAAAATATGGTAGTATAACAAAAAGAGCATTTCATAGAGAACAATAGGCTAATTTGAGCATCATAATGCCTCTCAGTTATTGACATTGACTGTAAATAGCCATTTATTGAGTTGATACCTATGTCTACCTGAGCTATTATATAGCGGTTAGCAGTCTCAGGGGGAGAGTGCTAATAACTTTAGAAGGAGGATTGGAATGGCGGTTAAGGTTAAACCAATGGCTGACCGGGTGTTGGTCAAACCCATTGCCAGGGAGGAAGTGACCAAAGGCGGGATAGTCCTGCCCGATACCGCTAAGGAGAAACCCCAGGAGGGGAAGGTTCTGGCGGTTGGCGATGGCAGGTTATCAGAGGATGGCAAACGAATTCCTCTGGATGTTAAAGTGGGTGATATAGTGATTTATGCTAAGTATGGGGGGACTGAGATTAAGATTGATGATGAGGAGTTAATAATTCTGCGCGAGAGCGATATTTTGGCTAAGAAAACTAAATAGGCATAAAGAGAGTAGTATATAAGGAGGGGAAAATTGGCTAAACAGATTATATATAACGAGGAAGTTAGGCACGCTTTAAAGAAGGGAATAGATGCCTTGGCTGATGCCGTCAAGGTAACCTTGGGACCCAAGGGGCATTGTGTGGCGCTGGATAAAAAATGGGGTGCGCCGACAGTAATTGATGATGGGGTTACTATTGCCAAGGATATTGAGCTTCCCGACCCCTTTGAGAACATGGGGGTGCAATTAGTTAAGGAGGCAGCCAGCAAGACTAATGATGCTTGTGGTGATGGTACTACCACATCAACCGTTCTGGCTCATGCTATTATTACCGGTGGCTTTAAGAATGTAGCTGCTGGGGCTGAGGCTATGGCGTTAAAGAAAGGTATTGAGAAGGCAGTAAGGGCCATCGTTGAGGAACTCAAGAAAGCGTCCACCGAGGTAAAGGGTAAGGAGCAGATTGCTCAGGTGGCGACTATTACCGCCAAGGATAAGGAGATTGGTGACCTGATTGCTAGTGTAATGGAGAAAGTAGGTAAGGACGGGGTTATTACCGTTGAGGAGTCCAAAGGTCTAAAATACGAGACGGAGTATGTGGAGGGGATGCAATTTGACCGTGGCTATATCAGCCCCTATTTCATTACCAATGCTGAGAAGATGGAAACGGTGATTGACGACCCATACATCCTTATCACCGATAGGAAAATTTCGGCTGTGGCTGACATTTTACCGGCTCTGGAGAAGATACTGCAGGTATCAAAGAACCTGCTTATTATCGCTGAGGATGTGGAGGGTGAAGCCTTGGCTACCCTGGTAGTCAATAAGTTGCGGGGCACCCTTAATGTTCTGGCAGTCAAGGCTCCTGGTTTTGGTGACCGGCGTAAGGCGATGCTGGAAGATATGGCAACTCTCACCGGTGGCAAGGTAATTTCAGAGGAGGTGGGGCGGAAGCTAGACTCGGTCACGGTGGAAGACTTAGGTCGGGCTCGCCGGGTAACCTGCGATAAGGATAAGACAACTATTATTGAGGGTAAGGGCTCGGATGAGGCGATTAAGGGAAGAATCAAACAGATTAAGGCTCAAATAGAGGAGACGACCTCTGATTTTGACCGGGAGAAACTCCAGGAAAGGCAGGCAAAGCTGGTAGGTGGGGTAGCTGTAATCAAGGTGGGAGCTGCCACTGAGACTGAGCTTAAGGAGAGGAAGCACCGGGTTGAGGATGCTTTATCGGCGACCCGGGCGGCGGTGGAGGAGGGTATCCTACCCGGTGGTGGTGTTGCCTTGCTTAATGCTCTACCTGTCTTGGATAAACTAAAGGTTAGTGGGGATGAAGCTACCGGCGTTGATGTTATCAGGAAAGCTATGGAGGAGCCAATTCGCTGGATTGCCATAAATGCCGGTCGGGATGGTTCGGTGGTAGTGGATGCGGTGAAGAAGAGTCCACTCGGGGTTGGCTACGATGCTGAAGCCGATGACTTTGGTAATATGGTGGAAAAGGGTATCATTGACCCGACCAAGGTGGTAAGGTCGGCTCTGGAGAATGCCGCCAGCATTGCCACCATGGTCTTGATTACCGAATCGCTGGTTGCCGATATCCCGGAGAAGGAGAAGACGCCACCAATGCCCCCCGGCGGCTATGGCGAGTATTAATTGAGATTTTTTAGCAACCTATCCCCCTGCCCCCCTTCCATTAGTAAGGGAAGGGGGGAGTGCAGGTAAGAGAGGGGGTTTCACCCCCTCTCTAAAATCTCTTCCCCCTCTCCTTCAAAGGAGAGGGGGTGAGGTAGACAAACTATCTCATAGCTTTAGTAGTTTCTCTAGGGGTGTATCACTGGCAACAGGACCAACTACGGCTAGGCGTAGCTCACTACTTACTATTAGCTCTTGAGCCAACTGCTTAAGCTCCTCAGCGGTAATGGCGTCAATGATGGATATTACCTGGTCAGGGCTGAGGATGCGTTTGGTGAGAATCTCCTGTCCCCCGAGCCAGCCGGCAACGTTGCGGCTATCCTCCATTCGCAGTATTAGGTGTCCTTTGGATAATTCCTTTGCCTTGGATAATTCAGACTCAGGGATTTGCTCCTTAAGTTTATCAAGTTGCTCTAGGATAGCTTTGATGACTGTCTCCAAATTTTTTGGCTCCACCCCGGCATAGATAGTAACCGAGCCAGTGTCCAGGAAGTGCTCGACATAGCTGTGGATGCTGTAGACAAGTCCGAGCTTGTCGCGAATTTCAACAAACAAGCGGCTACTCATGCCCTCGCCAAGGATGACATTCAGCAGGTCAAGGTTGAAGCGCTTGGGGTGAAGCAGCGGTAAGCCAGGTAGTGCCAGGCAAAGGTGGGCTTGCTCTGAGTCCTTGGTCTCAATCTGAAGGCGTCGAGCCTTTTTTGGCTTATAAGGAGAATATCCAAGACGTGGCTGCTGGTTAGTCCAGCTACCTATTGCTTGGCTGACAGCGGTTACCATCTCTTGGTGCTCAATATTACCGGCAATGGCAACCACAGTGTCATCAGGTAGATATTGACCTTGAAGATAGTTAAGCATTGTGTCTTTAGTAATGGCAGCCACTGATTCCTTGCTGCCAGCTATATCCCGTCCCAAGGGGTGCCCGGGCCATAGAAGCTCGTCAATGAGCATATTAACCCGTTGTGCTGGAGAATCTTTACTCATATTTATCTCTTCAATGATAACGTGGCGTTCTCTTTCTATGTCTTGAGGGTCAAACCTGGGATGGAGTAGCATATCGGTGAGCACATCCAGGGCGAGCTGGAAGTGGGGTTGGGCTACCTTACACCAGTAGACGGTTAACTCCTTATCAGTGCCGCCATTAATTATGCCGCCGACGCCTTCTATTGCCCCAGAGATTTCCCTGGCTGTTGGCCACTTGTTACTGCCTTTAAACAACAGGTGCTCAATAAAATGTGAGACGCCGGCTTCAGTCTCAGCCTCATATCGGGAGCCGGTGCCGATAAAGATAGTTATGCATACCGAGCGGGTATGGGGCATGGTAGAAGTAATGAGCCGCAGCCCATTATCAAGGGTAGTCTTTTGATACAATAATCTGCCTCTTTAATGTATTAAGATATTCTAGTGTTATTCCTGATAGGTGTCAATTTGAGGAGTTATTAACCCCATCCCCTGTATCCCCTTCCCCTTAAAAAGGGGAAGGGGAATAAAATAATAAAGAGGGCGATAGCCCTCTTAAACACCTTTATTGATAGAGGGAACATTTGTTTTAAGAGGGGCTGGCGCCCCTCTATGATTCCCTTGATTATTTCTTGAGGCAAGGAGAGTCAAAGGGAGGCGAAGCCTCCCTTATATAACCAAATCCCCCTCTCCTTTGAAGGAGAGGGGGATATAGGGGGTGAGGTAGATGGTAAATAAATTGACTTCATTAGCGGGCGCTGGTAACATTGAGCAAAAGGGCTATCATGGAAAAAGTTCCTAGGCTTTCCTTATTTCCATTAACCGCTGAGGTGAATAAAGAAGGTCACCTGGTAATCGGTGGCTGTGATACTGTCGGCCTGGCTGCCGAGTTTGGTACGCCCCTGTATCTGTTTGATGAATTTAGCTTGCGCAGTAAGTGTTCCGAGTTCAAAGCCGAGTTTGGTCAGCGCTATAAAGATACCACGGTCATTTATGCCGGTAAAGCCTTTATAAATCGGGCTCTGGCACTCATATTTATGGAGGAAGGACTGGGACTAGATGTAGTCTCTGGCGGAGAGCTTGGTATTGCCCAGTCTGTCGGCTTTCCCTTAGATAAAGTTTACTTCCATGGTAATAATAAATCAGCCGAGGAATTAAGGCTGGCATTAAAGTGGCGTATTGGTTGCCTCGTGGTCGACAATTTTCATGAGCTTAGCCTGTTGGCTGAAATGGCTAAGGAGCAGGGTTCGGTACCCAATATATTGCTCAGGCTGTCTCCCGGGGTAGAGCCACATACTCATAGATATATTGCCACTGGTGTCGTTGATAGTAAGTTCGGGTTCCCCTTAGTCAGCGGGGAGGAGGCTGTAGTTCAAGCCCTGTCAGCTCCTAACCTGAACTTGGTCGGTTTGCACTTTCACATAGGCTCTCTTATCTTTGAGGTCGAGCCGTATCAGAAGGCAGTTGAGGTTATCCTTGACTTTGCCGCTGAGATGAAGCACAAACACAGGTTTGAACTCAAGGAACTAAATATTGGTGGCGGGTTTGCCATCCAGTACACCTTAGATTCTCCGCCTCCACCCATTTCTACCTATGCTGAAGTGATAACATCTAGGGTTATTAACAAATGCCGGGAGCTAAATTTGGCATTGCCTCGGCTTATCATTGAGCCGGGAAGGTCAATAGTGGGACCGGCTGGGGTGGCGTTATATACGGTGGGCGTGGTCAAGGAGATACCCGGGGTCAGGTGCTATGTCTCGGTAAATGGTGGTATGGCTGACAATATCCGCCCTGCTCTTTATGGGGCTAAATATGAGGCAGTGGTGGCTAATAAGATGCTGACAGAAGAGGCAAAGGAGGTTACTATTGCTGGCAAGTTTTGCGAGTCGGGCGATATATTAATTAGAGATATTGCTCTGCCCCCGGTTTCAGCTGGTGATATTGTAGCTGTACCCGGCTGTGGGGCATATTGCCTGCCGCAGGCGAGCAATTTTAACGCCTCGCTTAAGCCAGCGATTGTCTTGGTCAATAGAGGTAAGGCACGGCTTATTCGGCGCCGGGAGACCTTTGATGACCTGACCAGGTGCGATTTAGTCTAGAGATTGTTTATCTACCTCACCCCCTTCAAACTTCCCGTGATAAACAACCTCTTAATTTAGGCATAGGTAAGAGGGGTTTACTTAAACAATTTATGCGTAAAGAGGTTTTAGGGTGTGGCAGGTAGTTGGTCAAACCAAGGTGGTTTCCTTGCTCCAGCGCAGCCTGGAGAGGGAAACTGTGGCTCATGCTTATCTTGTGGTTGGTCCCCCCCATGTGGGTAAAATGACCCTGGCTCTAGATTTGGCTAAGGCATTGAACTGTGAGGCATCTGACCCTCCTTGTGGGATGTGTGACTCGTGTCAGAAGATAGCTTTAGCCAAGCATGCTGACGTTCAGATTATAGGCTTGTCTAGTGATGGGAATTCGGTTGACAAGCCTCGAGTGGAAATCAGCATTGACCAGATTAGGCAGATGCAGCACTCAGCCAGTTTTCCCCCCTTTGAAGGTAGGTGTAAGGTATTTATTATTGATAGGGCTGAGCTGTTGTCAGACGAAGCGGCTAATTGCTTGCTTAAAACCTTGGAAGAGCCGGTGGGAAAGGTAGTCTTTATGTTGCTAACCATTAATGATAGATTACTGCCGGCTACGGTTATTTCTCGTTGCCAGCGACTGGAGTTACCCCCGCTGGCAGCTACCGAGGTAGAGGCTGCCCTTAAGAGTCGCTGGGGTCTTGAGCCACAGAAAGCTAGACTCCTGGCTAGGCTTTGCCACGGCTGTCTGGGCTGGGCGCTATCGGCTGCCTTTGATGGAGGTTTGCTTCAGCAGCGGGCGGAAAGAATGGACAGATTGCTTAGTACTATTGAGGCTGATTGTGAGGAGCGCTTTGCCTACGCTACTCAGTTGGCAGCCCAATTTAGCCAAAACCGGAGGTTGGTCCAGGAGATTCTGGATTTGTGGCTTGATTATTGGCGCGACCTGCTGTTAATTAAGGCAGGGTGTGATGATGCCATTACTAATGCTGATATGTTAGCTACACTTGTTGACCAGGCTAAGGGTTATAATCTGTTCCAAATAAAAAGCGTTATCAATAGCATTCAAGCCGCTGACGAACAGCTTAGGCAGAACGCCAATCCGCGGTTGGTGCTGGAGGTATTAATGCTTAGTATTCCTAGGAAAGGTAGGTAAAAGTGGCTGAGATTGTTGGCATACGTTTCAAAAGGGCTGGTAGGGTATATTATTTCGACCCGGCAGGTATTGAGCTCGAGGCAAATGACTGGGTAGTGGTCAAGACAACCCGCGGGCTGGAGCTGGGGTACGTAGTCATTTCCCCCAAGCAGGTTTTGGACAGTGAGGTGCCCGGACCACTGAAGCCAGTGGTGCGTAAGGCAGACCCCGAGGACATTAAGCGTGCCCAGGAATTTGAAATTATGAGTAGAGAGGCTCTAGCTAAGTGCGGTGAGATGATTGCTAAACTACGTTTACCAATGAAGCTTCTATCTGCTGAATACGACCTTAGTGGTAAGCGCCTTACCATTTTCTTTAGTGCTGAAGAAAGGGTCGATTTCCGTGAGCTGGTCAAGGAGTTGACCAGCCATTTCAAAGTGCGGGTGGAATTACGCCAGGTAGGACCCAGAGATGAAACCAAGCTGATAGGTGGCTTTGGCAGGTGTGGTCGTCCGCTATGTTGCATGAGCTTCTTGAGTGATTTTAACCCGGTGTCTATCAAAATGGCTAAGGAGCAGGAGTTACCCCTTAATCCGATGAAGATATCGGGTATTTGTGGGCGCTTGATGTGTTGCTTGGGCTACGAGAGCGAGCTCTACCATGCTATGAGGGAGAGAATGCCCAAGGCGGGGCAGCAGGTGGTAACTTCTATGGGGGGAGCCAAGGTGGTTGGCTGTAATCCATTAAAGGAAACAGTTTTGGTTGAGGTAGAGAGCGGGGCGACTGTAGAATTGCCTCTTGGTGAGATTACTATTGAGACCAAGCATTCCCCCAGTCAGAGGAAAGGGGAGTGAGCTGTTACCGGTGGCTGGTTTTCATTGGGGGAGGTATTTTTGCCATTCCAACTGGGTTTGTAGGTAGTGATAGGGGATGTAGAAGGGGAGGTTACTGCGTGGTGGAGAGGGGTGGCGGATTAGCGTCATTCTAGCTTCGTGTGGAGTTTTGCCTGCCTTACGCCGATTACAGGCGATACAGGCGCTAACCACATTTTCCCAGGAGTGTTCACCACCTCGGTGTCGCGGGACGACATGGTCTAAGGTAAGTTGTCGGGTTTCCCTGCCGCAATACTGGCAGGTGTAGTGGTCACGGTTGAAAACCTCAAGGCGAGTCAGCTTTCTCTCAGGTCGGGGGCGCTTAATCATATAGGCTAATCGAATCACTGATGGCAGCGGGAGGGTACAGCGGGCGGAGTGGATAAATCCTGAACCATTCTCTAGCATCTCAGCCTTGCCTTGATAAATCAACACTACCGCTCGCCGGGCTCGACATATATTGAGCGGTTCGTAGCTCTGATTTAGCACTAGGACAGGAAGATTTATCATATTTAGGCTTCTTTCTACGCCAGATTTTTCATTTTACTAAAAAACTTGTAGCGGTTCAAGCTTTTGGGTCGGGCGTCTTAGCTCCAGCGCTCTTTCTTGCCACCGCGAGGTATTTTCTTTCGGCTGGGACGTAAATCACCCCGGTAGTCAGGGGCAATAATATTGAATGGTGTGCTAATTTTGGGGTCAACCAATCGGGAGCTAATTGAACTGTCAATTTCCTCTAAAATCTCTTCCAGCGAGTAGCGGGTAGTGATTACTGTCGCTAGCCGAGCATTATAGCGGTAGTTAATAACCTGGTAAAGCTTCTCTCGTGCCCAGGGTGTGGTTGACTGCTCACCAAAGTCGTCTAGAATGAGTAAGGGAGCGGTCTTTACTCTTTCAAATAGCTGGTCGTAGGATACCTTACTCTCGGGGCTGAAGGTGGAGCGTAGGTGGTCAAGGAAATCGGGTACCACCACGAACAGGGCTGGTTTGTTGGCTTGATAGCGGTAATTGGCGATGGCTGCTGCCAAGTGGGTCTTGCCACAGCCGGTGACACCCATGAATACCAGCCAGCCCTCGGGGGCTTTGGCAAAATCAAGGGCGAGGCGAAATGCCTTCTCTAGATTCTCACGTTGCTCTGGCAGTAGATTAAGCCGCTTCCAGTCAAATTTGTCAAAGGTCATACTTTTCTGCAGCTCAAACTCTGGTTCCCAGCCGTATTCTAACCAGTCTTGTTTTTCCTCAACCTCGTATATACGACAGAGGTTAGGGTCGGTTAGACGGGCGCGCATTCGGTCTTCTAGTTGTTCAATAGGGATGTTAGTAACAATTACCGTAGGCAGTTCGCTATTAAAGCGGTGGTTTAGCAATTGCTCCAGTTTTTCTTTCGCCCAGGGGGTGGCAGTTTGAGCCCCTAAGTCATCTAAAACTAATAGCGGGGCATTACGCACCTGGTTAAAGAATTCATCATAGACAATTTCACTATTTGGGCTATAGGCAGAACGCAGGTGGTCTAGGAGGTCAGGGGTGGTGATAAAGAAAACAGGGTAACCGTGGCTAAGGCGCTCATTGGCGATGGCTGCGGCGAGGTGGGTTTTGCCACAGCCATCAGGACCAACCAGGATTAACCATCCTTTGGGTTCATTGGCAAATTCTTTGGCTGCTTGGTAAGCGCGGGCAAATTTCTCCTGGTTAATAGGGTGGCCACTTCTCCCTTGGGGGAGTAGGTTGTCAAAAGTGAAGCGAGTTAGCGAGCCCAGGTTACTATATCGTAGCAGGCGGGCTTGGCGCTCTTTATCTAATTCGCCCCGGGTACACCGGCAGGGGATAACTCGGTCAAAGTCTGGTTTCCCCGAGGG
>Ga0315309_1002656_pt1 | contig 10393 bp, 8 predicted proteins | sample TDP4_MG_FD_203080 | JGI IMG/M metagenome (GOLD analysis project Ga0315309, IMG submission 203080) | Freshwater sediment microbial communities from Lake Towuti, South Sulawesi, Indonesia - TDP4 | ecosystem: Environmental > Aquatic > Freshwater > Lake > Sediment | place: Indonesia: South Sulawesi...
GGAGAATGGAGCGGGCTCTTCTTCTGGGTCGACATGACGAGAGAATGGCTTGCGCCCTAGGGAGCAGCGCCACAACCGGGATGCGTCACCCTAGTCAAGCAGGTCGGTGGGGTGGCCAATCCCTACGAAGCCGGTTCTCACCGCCGATCGATCGATTTCTCCGCGACACGAACGTCCCTTATGAATTGCACCGTCGTTCGATTCTGTTGAAACGCTACATCTCGAACTTCTCGATGATCTTTCTCTCAGGACCCGCTTCTATCCTCGCCACAACATGCACGTAGCCCTCTATCATCGATCCCTTTAGCTTGTGCTTCAGCAGTTCGTCGATCTGAAATATGCCTGCGGAGTTAGCCAGCCCGATCTCCACAACTATGGGCTTGTCTTTCTTCCCTTTCTTGATCTCAACCTTGTCTATGGCCATGGCTGACACAGAGTGTATGTTGATCAGGCCCGCTTGGAACGGGATCCTCGCCCTACCGCCGACCATGTCCAGCGCGTCTGCGAACCTGACAACACCAGCCTCCACCGTTAGGGGAGTCATGCCGGTTTCGTGTGCTCTGACCGCGTGAAGGGTCTCAGCCGTTACGACGGCATTCTCATCCTCGCTGTAAACGTCTCCGAGCAGGCTGGGTAGGAGGCTGAGGGCGATTGGCACGCTGTAATCGGCGTGGTTTTCTCTCGATATTATGTGTCCGATGTCATGTAGGCAGCAACCCAGAAACACCACCACCTCGGCGTCTTTCACATCCATCTTGTGGTCTTTCACAATACCGGGTGTCACCCCGGCCTCAACGAGCATCCGAAGGATCTTCAGGCCTATGTTCGAGATGATCTTGATGTGAACCGGCCCGTGGTCGTTCATGTGAAGTCGATCCACCGCGTTGACGTTGCAGCACTTCCAGTAGGTCTCAAGCCTCTCGTTGCTCCTTACGTTCCCCAGGACCGCGTGAAGCTTCTCGTTCCGCCTCGTTGGTAGTTTGAATTCCAACCCTGTTCTCCTCCCTAGTCCCTCAATTCTCACTATCTAAACGTTGGCTTGGTCACCGGCCTGCTGCATCGATCGAGCTAACGCCGGTGCGTCTTGGATGAGGATGCAACCGAGGCGCTCTGTTCCAGCTGTGCCAGAAGGCGTGGAGAGACATCTTGAGCCTCATCGCTGGCTCGCCACGCCTCAACAAGACTCGCGGATAGAATGTCTGGATCTATTCTGGTGGAACGACCGGGGCTTGACGATTCCTGAGAGACCTGGAAATGGTCTTCGGCCACCAGGCGGGCATTCTCTAGGGGGAAGAGGCGGAGCGGACCGATGAACCCCTTCTATCCCTGTAGTGGGTGTAGAGCATTAGACCCATGGCCATCGCTCCTGAGCCGAGAGCGACGACAAGCGTGTTAAGCACCGGTTCAAAGGTCAAGACGGCTCCAAGTGCCACGCTGGGATCGTGAATGAGGGACCCTCCCTTGAAGTTTGGGTAGACAAAGTCAACTTCTAGGGATCTCTCGTCGGCCAGGCTGCGGTGGACGGTAACCGCCCCGATCTCCTCAGCCTCGACTCCCTGCAGCTTGATCCTAGCCTCTTTCACCCACTTGATCATGACGCCTTGCCCACCTGCCTCAAATGAGACACCGCCCTCGTCTTGACTCAGGTCTCCCGGCTCCGAAACATTCAGGATAGAGCTGGCTGAGATGCGCATCCGGAGGGCGAGCTTCGTCTTCTCTGTCGACCAGGGCCACTTCCTCACAGCTATGTCGCATTTCACCTCGCCTGCATCTCCATCCACGATGTAGGCGATGTTCTTGTCTGCCACCGTGAATACTCTGGCGATGGGGATTTCGTACAGGTTCAACACCATGAGCAGATCGTAGGTGGCGTTTCGAAAAACGTAGGTAAGCGTGATGTATGTGTTGCTGCCTTTCCTCGTGTTTTGGGAGATGAACTCCCAGGCCAAGTCCTGCAGGCTCAGACTCCGGGCTACCTCGCCGTTCTCTAGCTGTCCATCTCCATCGATGTCCGCAAATTCCGTTAGGCTGCTCAACATGCAAGTGAAACCGGCTCCCAGTCTTCCAGAAACGCTGTACTCGATCGCAGGCGTGCTTGAGAGTATCTTGACTGCGTGTGTGTCAGCCTTGATGTGCACGTTATTCGAAGCGTCGATTGAAACATCTATGTGGCTCGAATCTGCGAAGACGGGGCTGGCGTACGTCAGGCAGGTGGCTAGAAAAGGAATGGAAGACGCGGAGATCAGCAGAAACAACGCTAACCAGCGAGGATTCAGCAATGATGGGCTTCCCTCCCCGTGCTCCGAAGAACCTCGTAGATAAGTGTTGAAACGCTCAACAGATTGATGGTTAGAACTTCAGTTTTTCCTGAGGTTTTTCGTGAAAACGGCCTTCAAAACAACACCTTTTCTTCTCACATAATGCAAGCGCGGAAAAGTGCTCACCTATTTCTCGGGCTTGCTCTTTGCCTTGGGTTTTCTCGCCGTTGAAACCATGTTGAGCACATCTCTGTCCTTCAGCTGGTACTGGGCGGGGAGCCTCAAGCCTGTTCTCGCATCGAGGGCGAAGAGGAGGCCCCTCGCCAGGTCGCTGTGTATCTGTCCAGCCAGGTCAGTGACGGTGGAGCCGCTGGGCAAGAGGAACACATCCGGCAACACGTTTCCCCTCTTGTCGGAGAGCCTCTTCGGGTCGTAGACAGGGTAGACCGCGTTCATCCTGAGGAGCTTGAAGACCGCCACGTTGATTGAAAACTGCACACCTGTTCGCATGTACTCGCCCAGAACCTTTGTCCGGATGTGGCTGAGAGCCCACCGCTGCTTCTCGCTCAGCCGCGATTGATCCAGAACCTCGAAGCGCTCCTCCCCGGGAACGTATCTGATGAGGTTTCGCGCTTCAGCCCTCCTCAGCGCCAGCTCGGCCTCGGCGCTGCAGGGCACTATGATCGTGTCCGGGAACTCGTCCTGAAGCCTCTTGAAGTTCTCGGCGGATGAGGCGAGATCCATCTTGTTTGCAACTATGAGGGTGGGCTTGGAGACCTGCCTCAGCTTCTCGGAGAACAGCAGCAGATCGTCCGAGGACCAGCCCGTGAACTCCCCTCCATTCAGTCGACTCATCTTGAGAGCCGCCCCGACGTGGCTCTCAGTGACCTTGCTCCCGCTGAGCACGGCGGTCATGGCCTCCGCTAGCTCGGCCCCCGACTTGATCTCCCTCGTTATCCTGTCATGGTTGTCCTGAATCACCTTCCACAGCCACTTCACAAGCTCCTCCTCGATGTCGAGCACGTCGAGCACAGGGTCGCCCGTCCCAGCCTCCGTTATCTTTCCCTCCGGGTCAACGCTTCCCGAGGCATCCACAACATGCAGCAGGGCGTCCGAGGATGCGGCGACCGAGAGGAACCTGTTCCCAAGACCCTTTCCCTCCCACGCACCCTTGATCAGCCCTGGGAGGTCTATCAGCTCGACCGGGACCTCCCTCCAGCCTTCGACGCAGGCTGAGTTCTTGGGGTTGTCCTTGACCTTGAACTCCCTGCACACGCACGGAGTCAGCACATTCGCAGCCGCCGAGTTGGGCGTCTTGGTCGTGAAGGGATATGTTGAGACCTTGGCTGCACTCAGGGTGGCCGCGTTGAAGAACGTTGTCTTGCCGGTGTTGGTCTTCCCAACGATCCCCAAACGAATCGGCATCCTACGATCAGCTGAGACGCACCTGGTTGAATCTCCGTTAAAGGGTTTCTCTCGTCTGATTTTGGGCCTCCGCCTCCGAGTTCTCGGGTGGCACGGCACCCCCACCGACGGCCTCATCTGGCGCCGTTCCGGGGGGAAAGCGGCTCCCCACATTTCTAAGTCGATCGATCTAGTATTCTCCGAGGCAAGCCCCGTATCAGGAGGCATCCCTTCGACCTCAGCTTAAATCACTGTGCCCGACAATAGACAAGAGAAGCCAGGCCGGGTGGTACTCCATGTCTCTGCATCGGGAACTCCTGACCCTCCGCGGTCGATGGACCGGATCCAACGCCTCAGCCGTCGACCCTTGGCAGTTCAAGGGCAAGGCCGTGCCGTGGAGAAGAATCCGAGACTGGCGCTGCATCGCCTGCGGGGAGTGCTGCAGACATTTCTCGGTGCCCATCACCCAAGAGGAGTGGCGGACAATAGTCGATCTCTATGGCCTCGGCTTTACCACGGTCATCAACGGCAAACCCCACATCAGGTCGAGCGTCTCCGGGGGATGCATCTTCCAACGCCGGTCCCAGGGGATGTGGCTGTGCGCCATCCAATCAGTGAAGCCGCTGGTGTGCAAGCTCTGGCCGTTCAGGATATACGGTCACCCGAGGCATGGCGACCCCGATTCAGCCTCGTTCACCTACAGACGACAAGAGATGTTCGTCTACTGTGATCCAAGATGCAGCGGAGTATTTCTAGGACCCCCCTCTCCCCACCTAGCCGAAAGCGTCATACCCGAATTTGCAGCAATGGCTCTGGGAGAAAAGGTCAGACAGAGGTCCTCAACAGCCCAAACACATGCCTCAGACGGCATCCCCTTGGTTGGCAGCCCCTATCGACCGGGGGGTGCATCCATGCTTGTCCTAGATGCGTTGATTCGAAGAAATGTGTCGGATTACTCACTCCAAAAACCGTATCAGAGGCGGGGACCTCAACCGCAGACGACGTTCAAGGCCCTCAGCGGGCTCTAGCCAGGAGCTCCACTTTCTTGTTCCCAGCTCTCTCTATCAGCCGCCTCTCTCGCTCCCTCACGTTTTCCTCTCTCTTCCTGAGGCGGCTCTCCCTGTTCCGAAGAGCTTCCTTCGCCAGCATAACAGACTGATACGCCATCATCGTCCGCATCTCGTCAGCCCACCTCCAGAAGTCCACGGCGCAGCCTGCACACAAGGGATGGGTCTGGCTGTCAACTGCTGACCCACGCCTCGCTATCGTGACGTACAAGCCCTGCGGGGTTCTGGCGTTACACCTGAAACATTTCTCTTTGTGAGCCATGCGGCAGCCCACGTGTGCAAGTATCACATATGTTATTAAAGTTTCGCTTTCCCCACGGCAAAACGCTTCTTAGACGCTGTTCCTCAGACAACAACGGATAAGGAGGGAAGTTTCAGGCCCAGGCGTGGAGAGAGAAGGCAACTCTTACAGCCAGAGCAAAGGGCGGGCTCTAATACGTTGTCAGAACCGCGATTGTGCACCCACCGTTTGACATCGGGGGCGGTCAAGCTCCCGATCAGGAGGCGGCGGAGCGAGACCTGCTGGTCAGAGCAGAGGCCCGCCGGTTCTGTTCAACCGACATGCATTTCTTCCGCAGTGAATGGTCAATCCACCGAGGGTGCTTGTGAGGCCCGACAAGCCCGTGCAAGGCGTCAGAGACAAGAATCAGTCGCCTAGCTGAGGTTGACACGGGCTACGCGCACCGAAACAGGATCAATAACAGGCCCCCGCATTGAGAATGGAGTCCGAAAATGAGAACCCTGGAACCGTGGGGCGCCAGAAAGACTTAATGGAAAGCTAGACCAACATCCATGCGTGAAAATCCCACAGCGAATCCAAAGTCTGGCCGAGAAATATCACGCTGCAGTCAATCTCTGGGATCAAGAGGATGTGGGGGACGACGAGGTTCTAGATATGAGGAAGAAGCAAGGCGAGTGCTATCTCGGCGCCGGCGTGGTTGTTAGCCAGGGGACAGATGTTCTTCTCGTTCGCCCTGCCGGTGAGGTGTGGTCGATACCGTACACAGCCGTTGAGGGAGACGAACAACCGGAAGAAGCGGCGGTGCGCGAGGTGAAGAAGGAGACCGGTCTCGATGTGCGGATTGTTAGAGTTCTAGGAATATATCAGTTTCTGGCGAAGTCCCCAAACAACGGGGACTTCTCGGAGTTCGACTGCTTCTTTCTGGCCGCGCCTACAGGTGGATCGCTGGAACCGGGGAAGGCACATGATGTGCAGGAAGCGAGGTTCTTCTCCACCAGAGAACTGAGCGACTTGATCGCAAAGAAAGAAGTGTCACCGATGAACGTCCTGGTGGACTTCACCCTGGTTTGACCGGCTCCAAGGAAAGGTATTCGAGCGCAAGGTTCCCTCATTTCAGTCACTCGACCTGGGCGGGCGACTTCTTCCTCAGATCGATAGGGCACAAACACCAAAAAAGAGGAAGAATCCTCCGAGAAAACAGTCTAGCGACATGAAAGAAATAGGTGACTAGATGTCCGCGGCCAGCAATTCTATAAATACCCAGCCATAGGGTGTACGATGGGTTGTCGATGTCTGGCATGATAGTTGTGTTCGAAGGGCTGCCGGGGTGCGGCAAGTCCTCCATCGCTCGAGAAGTCATCAAGAAGATGCAGAACTGTGTGGTCATGCCTGAGGTGAGCGAGCTAGCGGCATCCAAGGGTTTTGAGGTGGCAGACAAGGCATCGATCGGAACAGAGACCTGGTTTCTCACGCAGTACTACACAAGAGGCACCGAAGCCCAGAGGCTTCGAGAGGAGGGCAAACTCGTCATAGAGGACCGCAACTATGCCAGCAGTCTGGCATTCGGCTTCGCGAACTTTGTAGCCAGCAACAATCCAAGCATCTTCATGCATTTTCCCAGCTACATCGTGAACAAGGCTGTGGGTACTCTCGTGAAACCAGACGCCTACATCTTCTTCAAGATCCCCGTGTCTGAGTCGGTCAAACGACAAGATTCTCGAGAGGAACTCAGAGAGGAGCTGAGAACGAGCAACACCAACGTCCTGAGAGATTGCGCGCGGTTCTACCGAGTATTCTTCACCATACTGGAGCCGGAGGTGCCTGTCTACGAGGTCGACGCCACGCGGCCGAAGGAAGCCGTGTTGGAAGATGTCCTACGACTCCTCGAAGAATTGACTAGGAGGACTTAGCTCCCTCTCACGTTCCTCCATTCGCGGCGGCTCTCCTCAAAATTCCTGTGGAAGTCAAAACATTCCACGAAGCAAGCAACAAGCTCGTTGCCGTGCTCTTCATACAGATCCCGGAGATGCCCTCCGCCGAATCTCACCGGTCGATCGCTTGGCTCCGGCTTTGTCTTTCCTTCCGATGATGTCTTCACGCGCTACTGATCCTCGCTCGCTTTGAGTTTCTTCTCGAGCTCTTCGATTCTCTGAACAATCTCGGCTGTGGGTGTCGGTTCCTCGGGGGCCGCAGGCTTCTCTCCGGTTTCCTTTCGCCCTCTGCGGCTGCTGGTAAGCACAAGCATGATCGCAGCCAGGGTTATCACGAGCAAGATGGAAACCGCTGTGATTGGGACGGGTGGGGCGGCTTCGGTGGTCGTTGTGACCGTGACGATCGGTGCGACGTAAGCCAAGAGAATTTGGGGTTGGTTAAGGACGAGCTGGGAAGCATCGTCGCCTCTTTGTGGTAAGACTTGTGGCGGGTAGAAAGCTATGTCAGCGTTCAACTGCACCTTGGGCTGGCTCCCGCAGCCTACCGTTATCCTGAGTGGATGGCCGGCGAGGTCCAGCAGTATGTTAGACCTCTTCGTGATTGATATCTCTCTGTAGACAGGGATTAGAATCGACCCCTCAGTCTCGCTATACGAGATTCTGAGAGCAGTTGTATTTTGAACACCTATCCAGGTTCCGTTGACCAAGGCTTCTATTGACCTCAGGTAGGCGCCGTCGCAAAGCCTAATCCAGACCCAGTACACAAAAGCTGTGGCGTTGTACGCTACACTGGGAACGGGGTCCACGTAGACCTTCTCGATAGTCAGGCGGGTGTCGCTGTGAGAGATGACAGGCGCAACGGCGAAGGAGCACCCAGCTCCAGGCACCTGCACCTCGGCACCGCCGAACTCCACCATCCTCGAGAAGTGTTCCATAGCGCTCTTCGACTCCTGAAGCTTCGTCAGCCGGCCTTCAATGTCTGTCATGTTTCCTGCGGCCTGAGCGCCGAGAGATGTGGAGGCCTGCGTGATTTCGCTCAGTGACTCGGAGATCTCCCGCAGACCGCTCGAGATCTTCTCACCCATCTCCAACGCGGACGCGATCCCTTCGAAGGTTCCTCCCATCCGCTCGAACAGGAGGCGCAGCTCGTCCTCTGCCTCCTCCTGCGCCTCAGCCGCTTGGTTCAAGGCGTTCATGAGTTCTCGGTTGGCCTCCTCGGCCGCCGGAAGACCTGAGAGTATTCCGTCCAGAATAGCCACCGAGCTTGACAACGCCATGATAACCGACTCCAAACCCATCTGCATCTCGCGAACGCCACTGGCCAACGCCATGCTGGAGGCTAGAACCAAGTCTATGGCTTCAGGAATTTCGATCGATTGATCGTATGCCAGCTTCAGGGCATCGCGCATCGCGGTGAGCTGGTCTATCACGAGCTGGATCTGAGCCTTCAACTCAGGGTCAGCTATCTGGTCTCGAACATATTCGAGGATTTCTATCGACTCCTCCAGCGACTGTATGGAGTCCAAGAGGAGTTGCTGGATCTGAGGCATATACTCATTCAAGGCATCCATTGCTTCGTCAAGGGTTTCCATGCTCTCGATCAGCAGGTTCAGCGCGGCTATCATTTCTGGCAGCCTGTCCGATATCAATCCCAGTGAGTTGATGACAGTTTGATGGATGGCCTTGGAAGCGTTTATGGCGGCAGCCAGCTCGTCGACCTGTGTTGAACTCTGATTCAGCGCCTCTATGATCTCGTTGAGCCCTCCCTCCTCACCGCTAGATTGATTCACTAGGTCTTTGATCTGAGCCTGAAGATCCGCTAGGGACCGTTGCAGCTCAGCGGTTCCCTCGCTGCTGGACTGCAGGCTCTTCTCGGTCTCCATGACCCCCTGAGAAATCTGTTGAACCGCAAACCCCAGACCCTCAAAGGCGCCCGTGGTTTCACGGTAGGCGAGGATGTTTGCCGAGAGCATCTTCAGGCTGCTGTCTATCTGCGCTATGATCAGCTCCGGATCCTCTATGATCTGTACATTGATGGGGTCGATCGAAACGACTCCCCAGGCTCCCCTGGACGCCACCCTGGCGCTGACGTTGAGCATGCTCTGTGAATTCATGAGGACGAGTATCCAGTTGATTCTCTTTGCTCCGCCCAGGCTTAGGGTGCTGTTCACTCTCGGCGTCGGGGATATGTCGGTGAAGGAATCTTCGTTCAAGGACACAGAGACGCTTGCCAGGACGGGTTTCACGGTGTATTCGCTGCCCGTGAATAGTCGGGGGGAGGTCATCGTCAGGACGAGGGACCAGGTCACGATGTCCGAGAGGTCGGCTCCAACCATCGGCGAGCCTTCGCTCAGGATCAGTTCACATCTCTCGCCGTTGACGTATATTCTCTCCTCAAAGCTGACGGGCAAGCTCTCATCGGTCTCGGCATCATACTCATATGTGACAGCGCTCTTCGCTGGCAGCAGCACCTCCCTCCAAGTGATGTAAGTCACGTCTCCCCTTCTCTCAACCAAAGATGGCGTGGGTGTGTCGCCGAGCATCACTGGATCCGAGGTCAGCTCCTTCGCCCTATCGACCAGGCCCACCGTCACATCTCGGTCTCCTGTGTTCGTCAGCTGGAGAGAGACATCGATCCTCTCCGAGCTTATGCTGCCGTCCGAAAGATAGACAACCTCCACTGACCTCCTCTTCTTCAACTTGATCACGGGGTCGCCTCCGGCGGCTGATGCGGTGACGATCGGGTCGATCGGGGACGACAGCACCGTGCTGATCGCGCTTAGCAAGACCAGTGTGACCAGGCATAACCCCAGGATCTGATTCTTTCTCTTCAATTCGAGGCCACCACCCCTTGGCTTGACTCCACTCCCGTTTTGATCCTCTCCAGTTGATTCATTATCTTGAGCTTGGTCGCTGCGTAGCTGTCTCTGCTCACGTCCCCGCTTTCCAAGCGCTTCTCCAGCATGAGCAGCGACTCCTTGAGAAGCCTGAGCTGATTGACGAAGAGGGCGCGTTTCTCAAGGGAGCTAAGCTCTGACTCAAACTTCATAAGAGACTCGGGCGGATTCTCATACAGCTTTCCATCCCTAATGTAGTAGACCTTCTTGGCCACCCTGGCGACCAAGGGATTGTGGGAAACAACTATGAACGTCTGCCCGGAGAACTCGTTCAGCATCTGAGCAAGCTTCATGACGTTCGCACCCGTCACCGTGTCCAGGGCACCTGTGGGCTCATCCATTATAATCAAAGCCGGCTCGTTCGCCAGGGCTCTGGCGAGCGCAACCCTCTGCCTCTCTCCGCCGCTCATCTGGACCGGCCTGTTTCTCCAGACCGTCTCCTTGAGAGACACGAGCTCCAATAGCTCTCCAGCCCTTTGATCAGCCTCTCTTTCCGTGTACCTTCCGGACAGAATCATAGGCAGCTTTACGTTCTCAACAGCATCCAACGTTGAGATGAGGTTGAAGAACTGGAAGAGGTACCCCATCTTGATGC
>Ga0315309_1002657_pt1 | contig 10392 bp, 13 predicted proteins | sample TDP4_MG_FD_203080 | JGI IMG/M metagenome (GOLD analysis project Ga0315309, IMG submission 203080) | Freshwater sediment microbial communities from Lake Towuti, South Sulawesi, Indonesia - TDP4 | ecosystem: Environmental > Aquatic > Freshwater > Lake > Sediment | place: Indonesia: South Sulawesi...
TTAGAAGTAGTTGTCTGTGCCGCGTGTACGATGGACTACTACTTCTATGTTTATGAGCAGCTGGCTGTGTAGGTGTTGAAGTTGACTGGTGTGAAGTAATGTTGCGATGAGAAGGGAGTGATCGCTTAGCGCCTTCTTCTGCGAGAATGTTTCTGTGACAGGAAGCGCTGTTGAAATATAGAGGTTTCTTGTTGGTTAAATTGGGCTTGTTCTGTGTTATAGGAAGATTATTTGATTGCGCATTTCTTCGAATGTTCTGGTTTCGGTTATGGTTTTGAGTCGTTTTATGCATTCGCCTACGTTGAGTTTTTGTTGGTGTACGTAGATTATGCCTGTGTGTTGTCTTTCTGATGCCATGCGTAGGAAGTCTGTGTCGTGTGTGAATATTACTGCTTGGTGTGCTGTGGCGATTTTGATTTGTTGTTCGTCGGTTAAGCCGAGTTTGTCGATGTCTTTGGCTGAGAATGCTTCTACGCCGCGTCTTTTTAGGCCTTCAACGATGGCTGTGTTGACGCTTTCGTTGGCGTAGATTTTGATGCGTGTTGTTAATTCTTTCTCGCTCCGAAGGTCTTTGAGAGTTGTTGGATGAATTGTTTGTCTTCTTTTATTTTTTGGTCTAGTTGGCTTTGGTTTTCGTAGTAGTATGATAGTGCGTCGTGTACTTGTTCTAGTTTGAGGTGTGGGTGGGCGTTGATTATTTCGTCTGGTGTGTGATTGAGGTATTCGTATTCTATGGCTATGTCGACGACTCGGGTTCGGGTTCCTTTTATCACTGGAGAACCACTGCAGATTCTCTTGTCTGTTACAATGTAGGGATGAGCCAATTTGGCCTTCTGCAACACTTAGACCTTCTCTGTTAATGTTAATTATGTCTGTGGCACTTAACTTTTCTTGCAACACCGTGAAGGATACCTAAACGGTCGGTCTAGATCACTCTGGGTTTCTGCAAAGTAGGGTCGGTCTTTATCGGTTAAGAGAAAGTTGCTTAGAAACATGGTTTCGTTTACTGCGCTGTTTGGTGTTTTGAGGGTAGTCTTTTTGAGAAGCTTATAACTGTGAGGCCTATGACTTTTCCATGTTTGTATCTTACTATTATGTCGTTTTGGGTTAGTTTGGATTCGTCGGCTTCTTTGGGTTTGCCGAAGCTGATGTAGAGTACGTCTCGTTGTTTGTCGTATGCTACGTCTAGTTTTTCTATGTTTTCTACTGTTGCCTCCACAGGATTTCCCTCTTAAGTCTTGGAGTAGGCTTTTTCTCTTCGTTCAATTAGTAGCACGTGGATTTTTTTGGGGTTCCAGAGGATTTCGTAGATTATTCGGATGTCGCCGATTCTTGCTCTGTAGGTGTCTGTGTGTCCTTTGAGTTTCTTGATGTCGTAGTTTTCGGCTGGAACTGGGTTTTCACGGAAAATTAGGAGCAGTTCGATGATTCTTCTTTTGTAGTGTTCGGGTAGTTTTTTGACGGATTTTCTTGCTGTGGGAGAGATGATTACTTGAAACAATGTTGGTGTCAGCCTAGCTCTTTGATTAGGTCTTCGAGGTTTGTGCCTGAGCCTTTGGCTATTTCTTTTCGGGCTTTTTTGAGTTGTTTCTTCTCGGTTTCGCTGATTTCTTCTTCGGGTAGGAGCATGGCTCTGAGCCTTAAGAGTTCGAGTTTTACTGTGTCGAGTTTGTTCAGTACTTGTTTCAATTCGTTTTTGGTGACTGTTACGACCACTTGTTTGACACCTAGGTTTGTATTAGAGGTAGAAAGACGCTAAATAAGATTTTCATTCTATGGGTGGACTTTGCTCTAAGGGTTTTCAAGGGTTGTTTAGTTGTTTGAGGAGGTCTTTGTAGCTTCGGGCTCTTCCTGCTTTGATGTTTTCTTCTGCTTGCCTGGATGGATTTCATTGTTTCTTTGTCATCTAGTGTGTTTAGGGTTTCGATCTGGACTTCCTACTTTTAGAAGTAGGGTTCGGTCTTTATTGGTCAGGAGAACGCTTGTCTTGGACATATTCATCAGGGTGTTTCCGCTTTAGATGTAGTTGTGTGTGCATAGAAATTCTATCGATGACGACTTTTTTAGATGTGGTTTGGGGTAAGAAAGAGGGTGGACGCTTTCAAAGCATGAGAGTGTGCATTCTGGCGATTAAATTTTCCTTAGAGGACACTGATAGGATTAGAAGCTTCTCGGCGTCTCTAGTAGAAACCTATTTTAACAATATGCAATCATCATCTATGCGCGCGCCATAAGTTTTATTTCAAGTGCGCCAGGTAGTATAATTGGTATAAGATGAAAGCTAACCTTCTTTTGCGCAAATCAGCAATCGCGAAAATGTTGGCAGTTGCCATAGTCATCGTCATTGTTGTTGGAATCGCGGGTGCAGCCTACTACCTAACGCTTCCTGCTCCATCTCCTTCGCCAACACAAACCCCAACTCCTGCTACCCATCGCATAGGTGTCCGCGTCAAGGATGGAGTAGGTGAGTTCTATGACCGAGAAACTGAAGAAAAATTTGTCCCCCGTGGAAATAACTACATTCGCATAGCTAGTCGAAGCGCATGGGGAGAACCCAATGTCATTTATCATGCGACCTTCGATCCAGGCGTTTACGACTCCGCAAGAATGGAACAGGCATTCACCAAGATGAAGCAGGACAACTACAACGTCGTGCGGGTGTTCATTAATCGTCTGTGTGCTTTCAACCAATCAGGTAAACCGACTACAGATTACCTAGACAACTTTGAAGATTTTCTCCAACGCGCAAAAACGAACAATATGTTTGTAATAGTTGTTATTGACGATGCTCCGGCCCAATACTATAAGTATCTAGAAGATATCCCACTCCAGCCAAACATTGACTGGGGAAATCTCCCCTATCTGACACAAAGAGGCATCGAAGCCGAAAAACGATTTTGGCAGGATTTAATAAGAGAACTGATTAGGCGGGAAGCCCCCACAGATCATATCTTTGCGTACAGCCTTCGCAACGAGGCTTTCTTTTCCAGTGACGAAAAGCCTCTGACCTTGACATCTGGACTCGTCACCACAGGCAATGGCCAGTCTTATGACATGTCCAAAGCCGAGGATAAGCAGAAGACGATGGATGAAAACCTGGTCTTCTGGATAGATTCGGTGCGCCAAGCCATTTTGCAGGTGGATCCCACGGCGCTCGTGACCGTGGGGTTCTTTCAGCCCCAAGGTCCAAATCCAACACGTGTCGGTGACACCCGCGTTATCCGAACCTACTCGGCTATCTGGGAATCATCAGCTGATTTCATCGACCTGCATCTTTATCCAGGAGTGGAGCTAAACATGGCTCAATATGTAGAGAATTACGAGATGAGTAGCTTTGCAAGAAAACCGATAATTATAGGTGAGTTTGGTTCGTTCAAGTCTTCCTATTGGTCTGTATCCTTGGCTGCGCAGGTGCTGCAAGACTGGCAGGTTGATTCTTGCAATTACGGGTTTGATGGATGGCTTCTCTGGACATGGGACACTGACGAACAACCAGAGCTCTGGAACGGCCTCGCCGAAGGCGAGGTAATCAATGAAGCTCTTTCTCCACGGAATCGGCCAGACCCTGATGTAGCGGGGACATTTTTGGGACAGAACATTGCTCTTGGAAAACCAGCAACGGCTTCACGTTCATTGCCTGGCAATCCAGTTGCCATGGCTGTTGACGGGTTACTAGGAGACTGGTGGGGGTCAGGAGCTTCTCCGACTCAATGGATCGAGATAGATCTGCAGGCGCCCTCATCAATAGGTAAGATAAGGCTAGTAGTGAGCCAGTATCCTGTCGGGGAGACAACTCATCGGGTGTGGGGCAAAAGGGATTCAACAGGCGAAGCATACCAACTCTTGTACGAATTTCGAGGCTTTACGACGGATGGACAAGTGCTAGAGTACAGTCCCCCAACCCCTTGGACAAGTATACAGTTTGTCAAAGTTGAGACCGTTGTCAGCCCCTCTTGGGTGTCATGGAAGGAAATTGAGGTATTAAGGGTTAGCTAGGTCCCCTGTTCTTTGCTAATATCACTTACGGCGTCAAATCAGACGCGAGGGGTGGAAGCTGTCAAATTCCTATCTGCCCCCGAAACTGCCCGTTCCCATTACCAACAAACCAATCTTGCTTCCATCTTTCTTCAGTATCAGAAACCACGCTCTTTCCAAGCCAAGTTTCTCATACCGTTTCTCGATATCTGCCCCAGACTGTGGTTCGATTAATGCTTGTATATTCCATAGAATTCAGGGGTGTTCCACCACTCAAGAAGTAGAGGCAAATCCTCTTTCTCTGCTATCCTCAAGCTAACATTCTTGCCTTCAAGCAAACCAGACACCCTTCATCAAAGTCTTCTGCTTCAGTTCTTATGACTTGTGCGGTCTTATGGCTACAATTGGATACGTCTTGGCAGCTGCTGTCACCAACTCATTAAACTTTTCTTCAGTTGTCTCAGCCGTAATTCCCACTTTGTCCGCATGAGAAATTCGCACATACGCTGCGAGCCTAGGCACCGCATTTGTTTCATCATGTTCGATTGTCCTTGCCAGGCATTCCATTGACTTCCCCTTGTAAAACAGGTCGACCCTTGACTCTTTGCGAAAGTTGCGCCACCAATTTGGTAGTTCACCAAAGCAGCCGGGCACCACGATAAACTCATCTTTGTACTGCGCGACATGAAAAACTAGCGAGCGTTTCTTATGCGTCTTCCTTCCCGTGTAAGTCAGTATCACCCAGTTGTCAGGTAGCAGTGAACGAAAAGGTGAACGAAGAATAGCCTTAAGGATAGGATTGAACAACTTGTTAGAGAGCCAATACATCAGCATTTTATTCGCCTCAATGCAATTAAAGATAGGCTATGCGCCACATGCAATACCCTAAACGTGTTGAGGCTAAAGTGGAGCAAAAGTGGCGGTACAGCTTTTTCCCTTAGGCTCAAACGTAACTTTCACGTTAAACACGTCTTTCAACGCAACTGGAAAAGCCTTCTGACAACCGACTGTGCAGAGAACTTCAGAGTCAGCATAGTCAAGTACTTTGCAGTGACTATGGACAACGAGTCTGTTTCCAGACAACTCCGAAACGGAAAGGGGCCCAAACACTTGCATTTGATAGGACACTTGCTTGGCAAACGTTCGAAAAGCTGTTTGTGGCGAAACTGCCCTCATTAGCTTCAGCAAGAAAAGGGCTGGGCTGGAGCTTTTCCGTTTCAGGTTTTCAATGGCAGTCTCCTTCCACTTTTCAATGCCGCTCTCGCCCAGGTTCTCACTTACAAAATTGAAGGCACTCACATATTTTCGCACCCAGTTACCGTAAGCTATGTTAAACTTCTCTTCATAGGGAGCGTCTTCACGAATAGTTTGTATCACATTCTGCCAAATAGTCCCAAGCTCGGCAGTTTTCTGGGCACCCAGCTCTTTCTCTACGAGAGACAAAACATTATCGTCCAAAAGTTTCATGTAACTAAGCACACCCGAATACTTCTCATCATAAGGCATTTCCTTTATCTCAACCATCGGAATCACCCCTTCTACATGAGGGACATCGAATCCTTATAAGCCTTCGATTTCGCGCACCTAGCAACCTCTAGGTTTCGAACAAAACTTTACTCCAACCATTGCTGAACCGAGAGCTTGAACGTCATCCTCACTAGGGTGTGTGTGCATAGAAATTCTACCCGAACCAACAAACACAGCGCTTAGGTTCTCACTTTTTGTTTGAATTGCTCGATGTAATCTTCGTAGTAGCCGTTCTTTTTCAGGTATAGTCCATAGTGGACTAGTGCTGCCATAGCTCGAGCTGTGTCTTCAGGCGACGAGAAAGAAGGAACGCCCATTTTGTCGAATCGTCCTCTTATGTATGCAGCCATTTCAGTCTCACCTATGTCACAGGCTAGAACAGGCTTAAGATAATTCTTCGACAAGTTAGCTACTCTATCCACATAGTCTTCCTGCAACGCTGGCGAATGATGTAACCCAAAGACCATGACACCGTAGATTTCCGGGTCCTCAAGTACGATCTTGGTGCCCAGCTCAAACATCTCCGAAGTGACCGATCCCGTTAAATCGAGTGGGTTGTAGTTTGTGGCAAAAGACGGAATCTTTCCCTCCTTTTTCAACTGCTCAAACTTCTGCTGAGTTTCATTGCTGAATCTTTTGATGTTCACGCCTCTTGACTCACATTCATCAGCAGCCATGATCGCCGGTCCACCTGCAGCTGTGACTATGGCAATGTTGTTGCCAGCGGCTGGGGGCTGAGAAGCTAGGGCTTCGCTTGCGTCCAGAAGCTCTTCTGTGTCTCGAACTCTTATTACGCCTGATTGTAGGAAGACGCTGTCGTAGATTTTGTCTGAACCTGCGATGGCGCCTGTGTGTGAAAGCGCGGCTCTTGCCCCAGCTTCTGTTTTGCCCGATTTCAATGCCACGATTGGCTTGTATCTGGTTACTTCCTTGGCGATCTCCATAAATTCTCTCCCAGCATCGATGCTTTCCGCGTATAAGAGCACGACGCGGGTTTGCTGGTCATGAAGAAGATATTCAAGAATCTCAGGTTCTTGCACATCGATTTTGTTGCCGAAGCTTACAAACTTGCTTAAGCCTATTTCTTCGCCCGCCATGTAGTCTAGCACAGCGACCCCAAAAGCACCGCTCTGCGTGACCACTGCTATTGGTCCACTTCTAGGACGCGGCGTAGCAACTACTTCTTCACCCGTTGTTAGCACTCTGGTTTCTGGAAGAAACAGCATGTCAACGCCTGTTGAAGAATCGTAGACGCCGAGGCAGTTGGGTCCAAGAATTCGGATGCCCGCTTTTTTGGCGATTGCTTTAACCTCGTCTTCCAGCTGATGGTTTCCGATTTCGCCGAAACCGCCACTTACTATCACTGCTGCTTTTGCGTGTTTCTTTGCGGCTTCTTGCATGATTTGTGGAACGTTTTCGGCTGGCACTACAACTACAACGAGTTCAACTTCTCCGATTATTTCTTTGAGTGATGGGTAGCATTTGGATGCTAGAATGTAGTTCTCATGAGGATTCACAGGGTACAGTTCGCCTTTGAATATGCCGCGGCGTTTGTTGTCAGCGAAATTTTTGAAAATGACGTGTCCAGCTTTAGTGATTTTTTTGGAAGCGCCGACAACTGCCACTGACTTGGGCTCGAAAAAAGTGTGTATCTGCTCCACAACCGATGTTGCCTTCTGCACTGCAGTTTCCATCCAAGGGGTTTAGGATATGCTTGCGACCCAGTCTTTTATGTGTTTTTTCGCCGCGGTCGAACGATCACGATTGGTCTGTGCTCAACCTTCTCAAGCATTTCCCACGTGACCGCAGTAAGCGCAACGCCAAAGGCTTCAGCCATGTCCCAAACATTCCTGCCAGCGCCATAACCCCGCGCTTTGTTGGCTGTTTCTGCGATTTGAAGGGCTGTTTCAGCGCTGATGCTTGAGCCTGAAAGAGCGATTGGCGTAGACCTCATCTTGAGTTTCAGGAATCTTCCCAACAAATAGGCACAGACTCCTCCCCGCGATTGTATTCCTCGAATCGGGTTCGGTCTAGGCGTAAAATGGAAGTTGCGACAAGTGTAGGTTTTATCGGTGTCAACAATCATAACAACCACATTCTTGCCCAGTTCAGCGCGAATTCTCTCTCGTATCTGTTCTGCTATCTCTTGAGCATTTTTCAGCGTCAAACTAACATACGAATAGGGTAGGTTACTGCCGTCGATTCCGCCTTCTGACCCATGCATCAACGCTTGGAGAAAACCCGCTTCATCCAACGCCAACTGCTTATGCTTGCTGCCTTCTTCAACCGGATAGGTCTTAAACCTACTAACAATCCTTTTACGAAGGTGGCAAAATGTACCAAGTACGCAAGCCCAAGCAATACTCATCCAGAATCCTGCTAGAAATCTGGCAAGCATGCCTGGGCTGATCGGCTTTTCGTCCACGATATTTCCTTTGGCTGTTGAGATAGCTTTTTCAGAAATCGTGACCACATCGCCGTTTTCGACTTTGCCCTCCAGCGCCTTTATGATCTGCAACTCATGATCTTCGCCTGGTCGCCAGTAGCCTGTAGCTAAGGCTATGGTTTCACAGTCTCTCGACGCTGATTCAATCGGGCTTTTCAATGTCTGTGTCGGTGTTTGTTTGACTTAAGGCGGGTTTAAATATAGCGGGTATACCCATTCTTATTTCTGACATGAAAATCAATAGGAGCAATTCATCATAGTTTTTACATCTTTTAACAAAAACTATGCATGATAGAACGAGCAATGGAGGGCCTTAGCTGGTGGCTGAAAAGCGCGAGGAAAAGCCAAGCATGGACATCTTCAAGGCTCTCCTCGAAACCTCGAAGAAACAGAGAAAAGCAAAGAGAGAGCAGATGCTCAAGTCTGTAGGAGTTAAAGAGTTTTTCGAAGAAGGCGGCATCAAAGTCGACATGAAGACCTGCAAAGGCATCGAATGCCAGTTCTGCATCAAGGTGTGCCCCACAAAAGCAGTGTATTGGAAGGCAGGCGAAATCGCAATAGTAGATGACCTATGCGTCTACTGCACATCGTGCGTGCTGAATTGCATGGTTGATGGCTGCATAGAAGTCAACCGAAAACGTAATAACGGCACAATCGAGCGCTTCAAGACACCAGCTGAAGTACTCGCGCTAGGCGAAAACACAAGCACCGAAAAGCGAATAGACACGGTAAAGAAGCTTCTGCCAGACGAAGAAGCCTTTCTACAACGTTACAGAAAACCACATTTCACCGCAGAGGATGAAATCAGATAGAATCCATTTCCGACTCATGGTTCTCTGCAAGTCGCAGTGACGATGGCGATAGACTTATTCCTTGACCAACGTGTAAGTTCGTGTCTTGTTGTCGCAGTTTACCCTGCCCGACTCGAACAGTTTTCGCAAGCCGCCGAATATCTTTTTAGGCGGTTTACCCATCTGCTCGGCAATCTCCACTAACGTCAATGGTTTTCCAGCTGCTTTCAGCACCTCAACGATTTGATCATCAGTCTTGCCCAACTCGCAGCACCTTAACCCAATGGTTCTTCAAAGGATTTTCATAGAATTGACTGAAGTGACTAATCAACTTTTTTGCCGTGAAATCACAAAGATTCTTATCAAGCTACAGTGATGTGGTAATTCGGGTAAAGGCGACCAGTCTTGGTTAAGAAGCATCGAGCTATGAAAAAGAATTATGAAACCGAGCTATGGGTTAACGATCGCAAAGTGCCCTTGAATCACTTCGTGCAAGAAGTCGTGGCTAATATCATGGTCGGCTTCTTCAAAACCCTAAAGGAACTGGAGGAACCACAACAAACCATTAGAATCGAAATCAAGAGATTAGCCAAACCAGTTGGCGTCGATGCCCACACCTATCCATAAGAAAGCAATCTTCGAACAATACTGTGTTCTATTTCCATCGGTCTTGCAGAAACTTCGGAATCTCAGACGAGTCCCGTGGACCTACTAGCACTTCCCAGCCGCTTAACTCTTGGATCTCGCCACTGAGTCTGGCTGCTTTGCCCGGGATTATGAGCTTTCGATGCTTCACCTTCTCCTCGATTTTGGTCTCCTTCAAAGTCTCAGCGACTTTGTCGGATGTGAGTTTGCGTCCTGCAACTGAACTGTCTACGGCTAAGCCTTCAGTGTCAACAACAATCAAGTAGCAGTTTACGCCAGCAGATTCAATATCAGAAGCTACAGTGTAGTACGTGAGTGCAAAGTTGGTTGTCATAAGCACCGGCGAGTTCTCGTCGATTTTGCCAAAGATCTTGACTCCTGGCTCAACAGCCACAGGCTTCCGCGGATCAGTGTAAATATTCTGCCTCAGAACGGCATTAGGCAGAAGTACCCAGCCTTCGTTGCTATGCATTATGAGCAAGTCGGCGTAACGAGTAATTAGCATGCCCGCCAAATACGCCTCATTCCACATGTTGATCTCAGGAATATCAGCAAGCTCAGCCCAAGCAGTAATGGGCGTTCCGACAAGCGGAAAACCAAGCAACTCGTCACCTTTTCGGCATGAGATTCTCCTCAACATAGTGAAATTGCTTATGGTGTCCGATAGCCCCTCATCTGGAAAGGTTCCAGGGTCGAGCACTAGGTCTTTGACGCCGTATTCCATAAGCGTCTTGGCAAGCGATCTCAGCAGTTTGAGATCGTTTGGAGCGAAAACAGCCAACGGACAGTCGTACATTAAAGCCAGTTCCGCCATGTCCCTCCAGTTGTCTTTTGTCGCAGCGTAAATCAAAGGCTGAGATTTGGGTGCAGCCATCAAACCAGCTTCAATCACTTCAGGACGGACAGAACACAGAATAAGCGGCAGCTGCGTGTTCTCCACAGCTTTCTTCACGCACGCCTTGAACTTCTCAGGGTCGTTTGATGTCGACCTCACGGCGATCATGTTCA
>Ga0315309_1002658_pt1 | contig 10392 bp, 13 predicted proteins | sample TDP4_MG_FD_203080 | JGI IMG/M metagenome (GOLD analysis project Ga0315309, IMG submission 203080) | Freshwater sediment microbial communities from Lake Towuti, South Sulawesi, Indonesia - TDP4 | ecosystem: Environmental > Aquatic > Freshwater > Lake > Sediment | place: Indonesia: South Sulawesi...
AACTACATCGTACCACTGTAGGGAATATTTGTCAAGCTCTTTACCTTTCCTCCCCCTTCCTCACTCTCTTGAGCCTTTTGCCATAGTGTGGTAAGATGATAGTGTTTTGGTAAAGCTCGCTATACCAATTGAGCGAGGAGGTGGGGCACAAGTGAAACGGCAATCTGATCGATGCGGAAGGCAGCCGTTTGATACGCTTGGGAGGGTTCTATGTACTGTTCAAATTGTGGTATCCAAATAACCGAGGGGGCATCATTTTGCCAAGCTTGTGGGGCGCGAATTGGCACATTACCTTCAAGTTACCATCCTGAAATTCGCGAGGTAAAGCTTGATTTACAACTACCGGATGGTAGCTACCCAATATACTACTGGATTGAGAGGGAGGGGCCAATAAATCTGCTTCGAGGTGGTGATCATGCAAAGGTTGTGAAGAAATGGTGGGAACCCAGCCATTTCAGCCACGAGTACCTTCGCAAGTTACTGCTTGACGAAATAAACAAATGGTTAGCAGAGGGATGGGGGTTAGTTGAGACGGATTTGGATGATGTGTGGCTGACCAAACACGGTTCGAAGGAAACAGTAGGATCTACACTTGCTTATGTGTTTCATGTACCAGCCGGATTAAGCTATAAAGAGTGGCGGATATACTACGGAGCCAGATTCCATGTACGGCGATCCCGTTGAAACGTTAGTGTGACTTCGGCTCGGCTTCGCTAGAGGTACGGGCTGCCTTTGGCGAAGATGACATTTGCTTGTTCGTTTAGGAGTGCTGAGCTTAGAAAGTGCGAACCGTTGAATTCCGTCGTCTTTTGAACGACGACAATGCCCTGCGTGTTAGGTTTGAATTAGAACGAGGACGGGTACACAAGTTGAATGGCTAGAACAAAAGTAAGCAGACCCAAAGATGTTGTCGAGCGAAATATCGCATTGACAGGAGAACTGATGCGCTACTTGCTTGACTACCCACAAGTGTTCAATTCTCTGCCGGAAAACTTTGAACTGGTCATCCTTCCTGATGATGATCCTGAAATGCGCTTGTATAACCTGGAACTGCTGGATGCTTGCGGGAGCGAAGACAAGCCGATCGTGTTTGCGCGGATTCAGTCCAGCCGGGAAGGTGTCTTGAGCCTGTAGTGACCCCCTAGAATTGGACAACTACGATAGTTCAAGTAGAATAAGTCCAAGAAAGGGGAAACACAATGCCAAAGCGTCGAACGTTTACACCAAAGCTCAAGGCCCAGGTGGTACTCGAAGAGTTGACCGGGGTCAAGGACAAGGCCGAAATCTGTCGTGAGCACCGACTGAGGCCCCAAGTCTTCGCCCGCTGGAAAACGGAGTTCCTGGAGCGGGCACCCGAGATCTTTGCCAGCCAGCCCAGCCGAGGCGATGAGCAAGCGCGCATCGCCGAACTGGAGCGAATGGTCGGACGCCTGACGATGGAGTTGGAAGTGGCAAAAAAAGCCTCGGATGTCTTGAGCTGCCTCTCGTCCAGAAACGGCAGGTGATCGAGATGGTGGCCCAGGATTATCCTATCACCGTCGTTTGCGACACGCTCGGTTGTGCCAGGAGCAGCTACTATCACCAAGCCACTGAGCAACCAGATGAGGCAGAACTCAAGGCGGCCATCAAGGCTGTAGCAGCTGAGTGGCCCACCTATGGCTATCGCCGCGTCACCGAGCAGTTAAAGCGCCAGGAATGGACCGTCAACCGCAAGCGCGTACGACGCCTGATGCGGTTAATGGACCTGCAGGCCAAGACGAAGCGCAGAAAACGCCGCACAACGAACAGCGAGCATGATTTCCCGCGGTATCCAAACTTAGTGCAGAACCTGGAGATTGGGCGACCCGATCAAGTCTGGGTGTCAGATGTCACCTATGTTCGCCTGCGCGACGACTTTGTCTACCTGGCCGTGATCATGGACGTCTTCACCCGCGGCGTTCGCGGATGGCATCTGGGACGGAGCTTGGATCACACCTTGACCCTGACTGCTCTACAGCGAGCCCTGGCCAGGTATCCTGCACCAGAGATCCATCACTCCGACCAGGGCATCCAGTATGCGGCCACCGCCTATACCCAGGTCCTCCAGGATGTTAATGTCCAAATCAGCATGGCCGATGTGGGCGAAGCCTGGCAGAACGGCTACGCTGAACGTCTCATCCGGACGATCAAGGAAGAGGAAGTTGACTTGTCAGAATACCTCGACTACAATGATGCCTACCGGCAGTTGGGTCGCTTTCTCGACGAGGTGTACATGCACAAGCGTATCCATTCTTCGCTAGGCTACCTCACCCCGGCCGAGTTCGAGGAACAGTGGCGAAAGGAGCAAGCTCTGGCCCTCGATTTGAACTAAAAAGCTCCGAAAAAGTGTCCAATCTCAGGGGTTCACTTCAGCCAAGAGCGTCCGAGTCTGTATGTGCCGGTTGCAGCATAGCTGCTTCTGTATGGAATCAGGGCGTTCCCAAAGACTACCTCCCGTCATTGCGAGCGCAGCGAAGCAATCTCCCTGGTTCACAAGCGCATGAGATTGCTTCGTCGCTTTGCTCCTCGCAATGACAAAAGCGCCGGGGGGCTTCAAAGACCTGGACTTTGGGAAAGCCCTGTGTATGGGATACTGACCTATGGACTTTCATCTCAGTGAAGAGCAAGAACTGTCCCGCCGCAGCGTGGCCGAGTTCGTGGACAAGGCGGTCGTTCCCGTCGCGGCCAAAATGGATAAAGAGGGCCAGTTCCCCTTTGCCAGCTATGGTTTCACCATGGAGTACGACGTGCAACGCTACTTCCGTGACGCCCGGCTTTTGCTGCTGGGTGGAGGGACCTCGAAGATATTGCGCACTATCATCAGTCGGCAAATGGGGCTGTAAGCGTTGGCTCACATCGAAGTTGACAAAAGTGGTCACATGGGTGATACCAGTGTGGCCACCGTCCTGGCTTTTTCCAACGAGATAAGCTTCAGCATTCTCATACCAGCGGCTGTCAAGAGGGAGTGCGTAGAATTTCTCAGGAGCTACTACAGGCACTTACGACAGCCTTACATGAAGCTCTTCGCTGCGGGCCTCTTCTTGCTTCTGAAAGATCATCTCTCCAACATTGAGTCGGTGACCATAGATCGGGAGTACACAGGGCTTGAAGGGATCATCAAGGGGATGCTCCTGAATCACCTTCGGAAGCTTGATCCAAGATTTCCAAAAGAGGGGATCGCATTTCGGCATATTGGCAAGAGATCACGGGCTCACCAAAGGGCTTATGATACCTTCCGAGGTCGTGTCCGTCCTGACCGCGTGATTACAACTGGGGAGTTGTGGCTTGTCTGAGCAAATAAAAACGATCGGGGGATTCCGGCTGATTACGGAACCAATACCAGTTCAGCCCCTGGAGTGATTACCAGGAGGTCCCTGGGCACCCGATCTAATTCTATTTTATCATTACTTGTGGGAATTGTCAATAGGGTCTTTGTGAGAGAAAGGAGTCAGCGATGGATTTCAGTTTCACTCCCGAACAGGAGATTTTCTGCCGCACCGTGCGTGAATTCGCCGACAGATATATCAGACCTCGCATCCCGGAGATGGAGGAAAAGAAGGAGATCCCCCGTGACATTTTTGACAAGATAGCCGAGCAGGGTTATTATGGCTTGCGCTATCCCGAAGAGGTCGGAGGGCAGGGCGGAGACAACGTCACGTTTGCCATCTTTATCGAGGAAATGTCTCGCTGTTATATGAGCACAGCCGCAAGGACCATGATGCAGTGTCTGATGGGCACCGACTTCCTTTACCGCTTCGGCACCGAGGAACAGAAGCGAGAATTCCTCATCCCGGCCATCAAGGGAGAGCGATACGGCACCATGTGCATGACAGAACCGACCGGCGGCACTGACCTGGGGGCCATACAGACCACCGCCGTGCGTGATGGCAATGAGTACGTCATCAACGGGCAGAAGAGCTGGATCACCGGTGCTGATATGTGCGATTTCTTCACCGTGGCCGCCAAGACGGATCCCGAAGCCGGATTCAGGGGCATTGACATGTTCCTGGTGGAAAAGGACAGGCCGGGCGTGGAGGTGGGAAAGAGGATTGACAAAATCATTGCCGTGGCCTCGGGGTGCTACGACCTGTTCTTCCGCAGCGTCCGCGTCCCAGCCGACCATCTTTACGGTGGAGAGGAGGGCAAGGGCTTTGCACTTTTGCGCGGCATCCTGAACGACATCCGGGTCCACACTGCGGCCCAGGCTTTGGGAACTGCCCGCGCTGCCTATGAAGAGTCCTTGGAGTACGCCCAGCAGCGCGAGGCTTTTGGACGCCCTATCATCAAATTCCAGGCTATACAGCATGATCTGGCCAAAATGGTGGTGGATATTGAAGCGTCCCGGCTTCTCATATATTATGCGGCCTGGTTGATGGATCAGAAGTTGCCCCACAACGTAGAAGCTGCTGTGTGCAAGTACTATGTGACTGAGGCAGTCCTCAGGATCGTTGACGATGCCAGCCGCATCTTCGGGGCCTATGGTGCGGCTATGGACATGAACATTCAACGCTACCTTCGCGATGCTCGCTGGCTCCTCTACGGTGCAGGAACCCAGCACATCATCCTTAATATCATTGCTTCTGAGATGCAAAAATCGTGAAGGGAGTTGCTTAATGAACATAGAAACCAAACTAGGCTTGGACGCTTTCATCCTCGACAAGGAAACCCACATTGTCATCAATCAGGAAATCTGCAAAAAGTGCGAGGCGAGGTACTGTTTGTACGTTTGCCCCGGCCGGCTCTATTCCATCAATCAGGAAACCGAGGAAATGGCTCTGGAGTTCGGCGGCTGCCTGGAGTGCGGCACCTGTCTGATCGCCTGCATTGACGGAGCACTGGATTGGAACTATCCGAGAGGCGGCTTTGGAGTGCAGTATCGGTTTGGGTAAAGTCGGAAGAATAGGAGGCAACAATGCGCCTGCCGAAATTTGAACACCTCCAACCTGAATCTCTGGAGGAGGCCCTTGATCTCCTCAGCGAACATGGGGAGGAGGCTAAGGTCATCGCCGGGGGGACCGATCTCCTGGTGTCCATGAAGCACAGGTTACTCACCCCCAAATATCTGCTCAACCTCAAAGGGCTTGAGCTAGATTTCATCGAGGAGAGCAAAGAGGGCTTGAGGATCGGTGCCCTCACCAGGCTGACCACCATCATCAAATCCTCGCTTGTGCGGAGGAAATTCCCCATCCTGGCCCAGGCGGCCAGTTACGTTTCCGCTCCTCCTCTCCAAAACATGGGCACCCTGGGCGGCAACCTGTGCCTGAACTCCCGGTGTTTCTTCTACAACCAGTCCCGGTTCTGGAGGCAGGCCCGTCCCCTCTGCTTCAAAACGGGTGGAGAGGTATGCCACGTGGTCAAGGCTGGCGACCACTGCTACTCGGTCTACCAGGGCGATCTGGCCCCGGTGCTGATTGCTCTCGAAGCCAGGGCAAAGCTGGCCAAAAAGGGCGGCGAGCGTGTGATCTCTGTGCTTGACCTCTACACGGGCAAGGGGGAGGAGCCCATCGCCCTGGAAGCGGGGGAGATATTGACCGAGGTGGAGATACCTGCGCTGTCTGCCCTGGAGGGAGGAGATTACCAGAAGCTGCGCTACCGGGGGGCTATGGACTTTCCACTGGTGGGTGTGGCTGCCGTCCTCGATTGGAATGGGGGGGCTTGTGCCAGGGCAAAGGTAGTTCTGACCGCTGTCGCTTCGGCCCCGGTCGTGGTGGAGAAGGCGGGCAAGCTCCTTGAAGGACAGGAGCCAGGTGAAGAGATCATTGCCAGGGCAGCAGAGGCCGCCTACGAAGTGGCCCATCCCGTGGCCAATATCGGCAGTGCTCCCTTCTACCGGAGGAAAATGGTGCGAGTGATGACCAGAAGGGCCATAGCCAATGCTGGGGGAAGGGGGTAGGCTATCATGGAAAAGCGGGCCATTCAACTGACTGTGAACGGCGAGGAATACGAGGCCGTCGTCGCCCCCAGCCAGACCCTCCTGGAAGTTCTGAGGGATGACTTGTATCTCACCGGCACCAAGGAGGGTTGTGGCGAGGGAGCCTGCGGGACCTGTACCGTCCTTCTAGATGGGAAGCCTGTGCGCTCCTGTCTTACCTTGGCCGTTGAAGTCCAGGGCAGGGAGATCACGACTATTGAAGGGCTGGCCCCAATGGGAGAGCTGCATCCCGTCCAGAGGGCCTTTGTCGAATACGGGGCCATCCAGTGCGGTTTCTGCGCCCCGGGTATGATCCTCACCGCCAAGGCCCTGCTGGACGAAAACCCCAACCCCACGGAACAAGAGGTCCGGCAGGCGATTTCCGGTAACGTCTGCCGTTGCACGGGCTATGCCAAGATCGTAGAAGCGATTCTCAAATCGTGAATATCAAGTTTGTCGTGCGAGGGTTGCGCCTGGCGTTACCGGTGGCAGTGATCGTCTCAGTGGCCTTCACTTTGCTGAGGGGCCAGACGTGGATCGGCCCACCACCTGACCCGACTCCGCCGCCTCCAACCATCCTTGCCCCGCGTGGCGAACTGCCGGCCGGGCTGGTTGGGTTGAAGGAGTGGGTGCGATACCGGGGCGAGGCATACAGACTGGCAGGGAGCGGTTTCCTGATCCGGTTGAGTGACGGCCAGATTGTGGGTGTAACGACAGCACACAGTGCCTCGTTCGGCGATCCCAACCATCCACCTGAACGGATCGCACTGGGCGTGGTTGGTCAAACCGATTTCGTGGCCGAGTTCGATACGCTGTGGGGTCAGCCCGGCCAGCCCCGGATGGGTGAAGATATGACGGTGGACTATGTGTTGCTGCGCGCCGATCGGCCGATTGATTCGGGCTTTGTGCTCACGCCAGACCCCCGCGGCGCGCCACAGCCTGGCGAACGGGTGTCGCTGTTCAGTGGCCTGGGCGATGGCCACAGCGACCGATATATCCTGGAAGGGACAGCTCAATCGGTTAGCGACACAACCGTGTGGGTGTTGATGGACGAGTTGTTCAATCCGAGTTTGATGAGCGGGTCGCCGTTGGTCAGCCAGCACACCGGCCAGGTGGTAGGGATGGCCATCGCGGTCACCCCGCGGCGCCATCGGCTGCTGCTGGGTGCGCATCCTATCGGGTCTATCGTGCAGTTGGCCGAGTCGGCAGCCGAGTTCCCAAAATTGAGCGAGTATCGGCGGTAATCGGACAGTGATGTGACATGTCGCCACAGGCACATCTGCGGCAGACGAAATTGCGCCATCCAGTAATGAGGTAATCCTGTGATAAGAGACGAATCCGAGAATACTGATAAGATAAGAAAAAGGTGGGATGAGCATGCTGAAAGATACGACGAATGGTATCAGGCTTTCCAGGGTGCTGTCGAGCACCATGTTGATTTAGAGCTGCTTAAAAGGCATCTTCCTGAGGACAGAAGCGCAAAGATCCTCGACGCTGCCGGGGGCACGGGAAGGATAACCCTGCCATTGGCGAAGATGGGCTACCCGGTTACCTTATGCGATATCTCTCTTGGAATGCTTGATGTGGCGAGGAGAAAATTACGAAAAGAAGGTGTCGCGGATAGAGCGAATATTCTCGAATGTGATGTCCGCGATCTTCCCTTTCAAGATGAGTCATTTGATTTCGCCCTCTGCTGGAATGGGATGGCCGAGGCAGCAGGGGAGCTTGTGCGAGTAATCAAAAAAGGGGGGAAAATTTCGATATTTCTGGTCAACAAATGGTCTGCTGTAATCAATCGTTTTTATGAAGACCCCGCATCAACTCTTACTTTGCTCGAATCCTCACCTACTTATTTGGAAGATGAGGAGTGGAGCTACAGGGCCGTAAGCGTTGAAGAGGCCAGAGAGTTGTTCGAGGATCTGGGGGTAAGGGTTCTGGATATTCACGCCGTGTGCGGCTGGATGAGCGTGCTCGCAATTCCGGAAGAAGCAAGAGAGTCCCGCAGTTGGGATAAGCAGTTCTTCGAGCAGACGGTACAGATGGTCACAAGGCTCTGCAAAGAGCCCTCGGTTAGCGGAATGTCGAGACACCTGGTTCTGTACGGTGAAAAGAGATAGGGAAGCAGAGTAGCATGCCCTATGTTACCGGGCGCGGCTCAGCTCCAGGCCGATAGACGGACTGACCGGACTTTGACAGTGGAACGCTATGAGGCTATACTTGTGGTGGGAGGTTTATCATGTTTACCATCAGCCGGTTAGAACTTTTGTCCTCTTTCAGGGGGAAAGTAGTCGAACGTATTGATTACAGGGATACACCTATTGGGAAGGGAGTGGACGCATATTTCGAGGGAGGTCTCACCGGGGGTGTGCTATCTGGGAAGATGCGAGGAGTTGACTATCTTCTTACCCGATCGGACGGTGTCGCGGAGGTGAACGTGAGAGCGGTGATCGTTACTAGCGATGGGGCGAATATAAGCGCGCAGATTTCTAGATACTATCGTGATGGGTTGATCAAGGACGCGCATGTAAAATTGCTGACTAGAGACGAAAGGTACCGATGGCTCAGCGACAAGATCATCGTTGGTAAAGGCAAGTCCACGCCTGAAGGATTGAGATTGACTACTTCTACGAGCCATAGTTGAATGGAGGGTGAAATGAGCAAAACAACCCTGATGCACGTTGAACGGCTTTTGGATCAATTGACATTCGAGGAGCAAATCGCAATGGTCGAACACCTGGCGCGACGTCTGCGTCAGGCGGTGCAGAAACAGAGACAGCCCCAGGATTTGTACGGCATCTGGCGCGACCGTTTCCCTGCCGATTTTGACCTGGACGCTGCGTTGGGCGACATCCGCCGCGAGGGGGAGCGCGAATGGCCGCAAAGGACGGGGCAATGAACCGCTGTGTTGCCGACTTTGGTATCTATGGTGAAGCCTGACACGGAGGTATGACCCTATGGGCCTTGAGCAAATCGATGTCAGCGAGATCGTTGACCGGGCAGTCAGCAAGGAAGTAGACATCCCCGAATTCCAGCGAGATTTCATCTGGGACCCGGAGAAAGTTAAATTCCTGGCTGAGTCACTTTACCGGGATTACCCTGTTGGTTCACTCTTACTCTGGGATTCTTCAGAAAATCAGGAGGCTAAGACAGCTCAGGGCACCCAGGCATCCCTTTGGATCGTAGATGGACAGCAGCGTACGATGGCATTGTGCCTCTTACTGGGGATGAAGCCTTACTGGTGGGATGATGACAAGAGCAAATTGAAATGGAACGAGGCTCTGGAGCGTTACGACGTAATGGTGAACGTTCTTCCCGATGAGGATGATGACCGTCTGGAGTTCGCCCTACCCAACCCCATTCGCCGTCGAGACCCTCGTTGGATCGGGGTTCGCCGAGTCCTCAGCGCGGACGAGGTGGAGGATCTAACGCCACTGACTCAGGAAATAGTGAAACGAATCAGCGATGACCCCAACCAGATAATGGGACTGTTCGGGAAGGTGCACGCCCGCCTTCAGCGCATTTGGCAAATTCGGAAACAGGATATTCCTATCATCAAAATCAAGCACGAAGTTGAGGATGTAGCTGAGATTTTTGCCCGTTTGAATCAGGCAGGAACCCGTGTAAAGGAGGCCGACGTCGTTCTGGCTGTGGCTTCGGTGCATAATCCGGGCTGGGTGCGGGAGGAATATTTACGCTTTCGCAGCGACCTGGAGGATCGAGGCTGGGACCTAGATGCTGGCATCTTCATCCGCACGATGACAGGTATCGGGCATGGTCGTGCCCGTCTCAAAGAGGTGCCCAAGGACTTTTGGAATCCGGAAAACCTGCCTGTTGTGTGGAAGAAGGCCAAGGAGATCATTGAGGAAGTGCGAAGGCGGCTGGCCGAATTCGGTATCTTCTCCCCCGACCTTCTTCCTTCCACAAATAGCCTGATCCCGCTCTTTGTCTTGAGCCACCGCTGGGGAAATCAGCCGGGTTACCGATTGGAAAAAGCGCTGCGCTGGTTTCTTTTGGCGAACCGAGACGGACGCTATAGCGGCTCAGCGATCACCAGTTTGAACGAGGACGTACGAGCTGTCACTGGGGCGGCAGATTTTGATAATGCGCTGGAGAATCTCCTGAAGCGTCTGCGGGTGTCGCCGCAGATTGAAGATGAAGAATTCCAGAACCGCTACGACCGGGCAGGCAACCGTTTCCTGCGTCTGATGCTCTACCTTGTGCTCTTTCATCGAGAGGCTCGGGATTGGGTGGATGACACCCGCCTCGGTTACGACAAAACTGGCGCCTCAATAGCCACAGGGTTTGAACCCCAATGGCATCACATTTATCCTCGTAGCGTGCTCAAGAGAGCAAAGGTTGAGGATGATCACATTCATGCCCTGGCAAACATTACAGTGCTCAACGAACGCACCAATGTCAACAAACTAGCTAGCAAGGAGCCCTGGCGCTATATTCCGCAATTC
>Ga0315309_1002659_pt1 | contig 10389 bp, 8 predicted proteins | sample TDP4_MG_FD_203080 | JGI IMG/M metagenome (GOLD analysis project Ga0315309, IMG submission 203080) | Freshwater sediment microbial communities from Lake Towuti, South Sulawesi, Indonesia - TDP4 | ecosystem: Environmental > Aquatic > Freshwater > Lake > Sediment | place: Indonesia: South Sulawesi...
AAGGTTTTGCAATCATCTCTTCCTTTTCCGATTTCGTCAAAATTTCAATTTTCCTTTTTGCTTCTTCGAGTTTCGCTGAGCAAAATTTGGATAACTTTATCCCTTCCTCAAATAATTTTAGCGAGTCTTCAAGAGACCTTTCTCCCTCTTCTAACTGTTGAACTATTTTTTCCAATCTGCTTATGGCCTCCTCGAACTTCATCTCTTCCATCGGGCTCTCCTTTCATTTATCTTTTTCTTCCGATTCAGTATCGTCGGGAATACCGGTTTCTTCTACTGTACAAATCATTTCACCTCGGTGTAGTTTAATTCTTACGCTATCTTTTAAATCAACCTGCGAAATGTCTTTTAAGATTTCATTTTCCGGTAACTTGTAGGCGATGCTGTATCCCCTAGCCAGAATATTCAGCGGTGAGAGAACATCTAATTTTCCGATAAGTGAATTTAATCTCTCCTGTTGGAAATCTGAGAAATGGCCATACCAGGAGACTATCTTTTCCAGATAGTAGTCTATTTCCTGTTGAAACTCCCAGTATAATTCTTCAGGATGCAAAAAGATTCTACTCTCAACGAGGCGTCTATATTCGCTCATCCACCTATCCAATTCGTGCTTCATCGAAGACCTGATTTTAGAAGTCAAAAGCAATATTTTCTTTTCCAGCTCAATCTTATTGGTAACCACTAACTCGGCTGCAGCTGAAGGCGTCGGCGCCCGAAGGTCGGCAACGAAATCAGCAATGGTATAGTCAATTTCGTGACCAACAGCCGAAATTACAGGAATTCTGGAGTTATAGATGGCGCGGGCGACAATTTCTCTATTAAACGGCCAGAGGTCTTCCAATGACCCGCCACCCCTTCCCACAATTAAAACATCCAGAGCGGGGAACTGTCTATTAAAATAAGATATTCCTTCCGCTATCTCGTCTGCCGCATGCTCTCCCTGCACCCTTGCCGGATAGATCAAAATGTGCACATTCGCAAATCTGCGGTCAATTATATTCAGGATGTCACGGATTGCTGCTCCTGTTGGCGATGTGACTATGCCGATTTCCTGAGGCAGCATTGGTATTGGCCTCTTGTGCGCTGTATCAAACAGGCCCTCCGCCTCCAGTTTCCGCTTCAGTTGTTCAAACGCTTGCTGCAGCGCCCCTATCCCTATCGGCTCAATCCTGGAGAGGATAATCTGGTATCTACCGCCTTTTACGAAGACACTTATCTTTCCTTTGGCGATTACCTTCATTCCATTTTCTGGCACAAGTTCTAGCTCCCCGACCTGCCATTTGTACATGATCGCATTTATCTGGGCTTCTTCGTCTTTTAAAGTAAAATAGAGGTGCCCTGAGGAGTGGAGAGTAAGATTGGAAATCTCCCCTTCAAGCCAAATCTCAGGGAATTCGCCTTCCAGGAAATTCTTCACTATCTTATTTATCTCTGCCACCCTGTAAATCTTTCTTGGCTCTTCCACTCTTACTCCTCTTCCCATTCTACCTTACCCTCAAAAGGTTTAGCAATTCTCCTTATGCTTTTTGCCTTACCCGTATTTTCGTCGATTTCCACCAGTGCCCCTGCAAAAACTAAGTCATCTTTTGCCACTTCAAATCGGATCGGCATCTGGGTTAAATACTTTTTTAAAATTATTTCCTTCTTTATACCGATAATTGAATCGAGGGGACCGGTCATTCCTATGTCAGTAATGTAAGCCGTCCCCTGGGGAAGAATTCGCTCGTCAGCAGTGGGAACATGGGTGTGGGTACCTATAACCGCGCTTACTTTACCATCTAAGTACCACCCCATTGCGACTTTCTCTGAGGTAATTTCGGCGTGCATATCCACAACGATTATCTTTGTCTCTTTATTGATCTCATCTATAATCCTGTCAGCGGTACGAAAAGGGCAATCCAGGGTAGACATATATACCCTGCCCATAAGATTTATGATACCAACTTTTGCTCCGCTATTCGCCTGAATAATTGCCCATCCTTTTCCAGGCACTTCGGCTGGAAAATTTGCCGGCCGCAAAATGTTCTCCTTTTCAATTATTTCTAAAATTTCTCTCCTTGCCCAAACATGATTGCCCATAGTAATTGCGTCGACTCCCGCTGTAAATACCTCGCGAGAAATTTTGGGAGTTAAACCGAAACCGCCTGCTGCATTTTCGCAATTGGCAATCACAAACTGAATACTCTCTTCTTTTCTCATCTTAGGAAGGATATTTTCTACTACTTCCCTGCCCGGCTTCCCTATAATATCAGCAATAAATAGTATTCTCACCTTGTCTCCTTTATGTATTTGGACTAGCGAAGCAAAGCTTCGCAATTATGACGCAGAGCTACCACTCTTCCGCTACAATTCCCCTCACCTTCATCCTCTCCCCTTAGGGGAGAGGGAAGGGTGAGGGGGCATTTGTTTTCGTAGTGCCAAAGTGTAAGCTTTGCCTCCTATTAGCAGAGCTCGGCTCTTGAGCTACTGACTTTTTATTTTGCGGTCTCGATAGCTCTCGTCTCTCTGATAACTGTAACCTTTATCTGTCCTGGATATTCTATTTCCTTTTCGATTTTCCTTGCTATTTCCCTAGCTAGGTCCTGCACCATGCTATCCGGCACGTCTTCCGGCTCCACAATTATTCTTACTTCCCGGCCTGCCTGAATAGCGTAAGCTTTCTCAACCCCTCGAAAAGAATTGGCTACCTTTTCCAACTTCTCCAGCCTCTTTAAGTAATATTCGAGCGATTCCCTCCTGGAACCCGGGCGAGAAGCAGAAACGGCATCTGCGGCCTGGAGCAGGACGGCTTCTATACTCTGAGCCTGGCAATCCTCGTGATGAGCAGCAATAGCATTAACCATTTTCGGAGATTCATTATATTTTCTAACCAGGTCTGCACCAATCTGGGCGTGCGTTCCTTCTACATCGCGGTCAATAGACTTACCAATATCGTGTATTAACCCGGCCCGTCTAGCAAATTTTGCATCTGTGCTCATCTCTTCAGCCAACACAGAGGCTATGTAAGCCACTTCGAGAGAATGCTGGAGAACATTCTGGCCATAACTCGTTCTATACTTAAGTCTGCCTATCAACCTTATTATTTCTGGATGGAGGCCTTGAACTCCAAGATCAAATGCCGCTTGTTCTCCCACTGACTTCAGGTGGATTTCCATCTCTTTTTTTACCTTGTCTACGACTTCTTCGATTCTTGCTGGGTGTATCCTGCCATCGGCAATGAGTCTTTCCAGAGACACCCGCGCGATTTCCCTTCTGACCCCATCAAAGGCAGAAAGCGTTATTGCTTCTGGAGTGTCATCAATTATCAGGTCGACCCCTGTAGCGTTCTCAAAAGCTCGAATATTCCTACCTTCCCGGCCTATCACACGGCCCTTCATCTCATCATCCGGCAAGGCAACTGTAGAAACTGTGATATCCGCAGTATGCTCCACACAACAACGCTGGACTGCTTGAGCCAAAATCTCCTTGCCCCTTATTGTTCCGGCTTCAATAGCCTCTTGTTCCATCCGCCTAATAATTGTCCCCGCTTCTCTCTTAGCCTCTTCCTCCATGTTGGCGAGAAGGACTTTTTTTGCTTCTTCGGGAGTCATTCTGGCCAGCCTTTCCAGCACCCTTTGTTGTTCCTCTTTTACTTGAGCCAACCTCTTTGCTTCTTCTTCCAAAAATCTCTCTTTTCCCAGAACATATTTCTCTTTCTTGTCGGTTTCTCTTTCTTTCCTTTCAAGGATATCAACTTTGCGGTCCAGATTTTCATCTTTTTGCGCTAACCTCTTTTCCAAATTTTCCAACTCTTGTCGCCGGCTCCGCGTTTCCTCTTCAAATTTGATTCTTGCTCTATGCATCTCATCTTTTATCTCGAGAAGGCCCTCTTTCTTTTTTCCTTCGGCCTCTCGCTCTGCCGATTCGATTATCCTTTTCGCCTGTGCTTCCACCGAGGAGGCCTGAAATTTCGCATAAACAAATCTCAATACATATCCCAATAGTATTCCCAAAAAAAGGCAACCAAGTACTACCAGGAGCACATTATCCATTTTTTCCTCCTTGTCCGCTGAAAAAATTACGAACTACTTCCTACAATCTATTATCCCGCTTTCCGTTACTATTTTGTCCACCCTCACATCTTTTTCTACAAGAGGAATTTTTCCTGTAATCTGTAAATCGAAGGCGAGCCCGATTACCACACATTGACGCGAATGTTCCCTCTTAAATTTTATCCAGTTAGTTCTCAAAAACCTGTCGTAGTATCCTCCGCCATATCCGAGGCGACCTCCAGTCCTGTCAAATACCACTCCAGGAACAACTACAAGGTCGACTTCTTTTTCGTCCACCCTCCTTCTAAACTCTTTTTTTGGCTCCCTTATTCCAAAACTTCCCTTAGTGAGTTCCTTTTCAGGATTCTTGACCTCGGCCGCCTCTATTCTCTGGCCATCCACAACGGGCAATGCCACACTCTTATTCAAACTCAGCGCATCCTCTATCATTTTCTCTGTTTCCACTTCGCTACGAAAAGATGCATAAAACATAACAGTCTTTGCCCGCCGAAACTCAGGCAATCCAAAGAGTAGCTTTCCAATTTTTTCGCTTTTAGACTCTATCTCATCCCTGGAAAGTCTGTCTCTCTTCTTCAGAAATTGCTCCCTGAGTTTTCTTTTTCTTTCCTCCATTTTCAGAAGGCACATCCTTTCTTCCAGTAGGGGTACGAGAAAGTTCTTTTGAAGCTTGACCCGACTTTTCTAAATAGGACGACTTCAAGTCCTTAGCAATCCGGGCCTCAATTTCTTCCAGCCTTTGTTTAATCTTTGCCTCGTAGCCTTCGTCTGTGGGAAAATAGTATTTCCGCTTCACGGGTAAATAGTTTTGCTTGACCCATCCTTTCGGATAGTTGTGGGGATATTTATAATCCTTCTGTCCAACCTTGGTCAAATATTTTGGGGGCTCAAGCATTTTCTTCTCTTCTATATCAGCCAGAGCCATATTGATTCCCTTATAAGCTGCATTAGACTTCGGTGCAGAGGCAACATATACTGCGGCTTGAGCAAGAGGTATTTTGGCCTCGGGCATTCCCAGGAATTCACAGGCCTCTACCGCCGCATTGGCTACTACCAGAGCTTGCGGGTCTGCATTGCCCACATCCTCACTGGCGCAGATTAAGATTCTTCTCGCAATAAACCGGGGGTCTTCGCCAGCATATATCATCTTTGCCAACCAGTATAAGGTTGCATCCGGGTCTGTACCTCTCATGCTCTTGATAAAGGCAGATATCGTGTCATAATGCTCGTTCCCTTTCCTATCATAGACCACAGCCTTCTTCTGGATTGATTCTTCGGCCACTGATAAAGTGAAGTTGATTTCTCCGCTCCGGCCTGGCTTTGTGGTCATCACTCCCACCTCCAGAGCATTCAATGCCCTTCTCGCATCACCATTCGAAATTTTTATTAGATGCTTTAACGCCGAAGGAGCTATTCTTATTCTCTTTTTTCCCAGGCCGTTTTCCTTATCTTCAATTGCCCTTTTCAAAATAGCCTTCAGGCTTTCGTCATCTAAGGGTTTAAACTCAAAAATTTGCGACCGGGAAAGCAACCTGGAATTAATATAAAAATAAGGATTCTCAGTAGTAATCCCAATCATCGTAACTATCCCCTTCTCTACATCTGGCAGAAGTGCGTCTTGCTGGCTTCTATTGAAATGCTGAATCTCATCAATCAAGAGAATTGTTTTCTCTCCCGAAAGTTTTTTCCTTTGCCAGGCTCTTTCAGTCACCTTTCTTAAATCGGCAACGCCAGAAGTGACTGCATTTAACTCCTCAAAGTGCGCTTTCGTCCTTTTGGCAATTATTCTGGCCAATGCCGATTTCCCACATCCCGGAGGACCGTAGAAGATGACTGATGTAATCCTGTCCGACTCAATGGCTCGCCTCAAGAGCTTACCTTCACCTATGATGTGTTCCTGTCCTACTAATTCGGAAAGTGTTTTCGGGGAAACCCTTAAAGCTAACGGCACATCTTCAGGTGTCTCTGATTTCTCCTTTGCGAAAAGTTCCATTCCATACCTCAATCATATCCTTGATTGAAAACCCTTCTACTTCCTCATTAAAGTCTAATTTTTTACTATAAAAAAAGTCCCCGCTCTGCCGTGTGCTTGACTTTTTAAAGCACCAACTAAAAGTGGGTATCCTGCTCCAATAACCGCAATTATCAGAGGCCCCGGATTCCCTGTCTTATGCTTGTCGGCCTAAAATAGTCAACACATCACGAACATCGCAGGGACAACCAAATACACAATATTTAATTACTATAATAATTATTTTAACGCTTGCTCGAGCAGCTTGATCAGTTCTTCAGATTTTTTTGATATTTCCTGGCCACTATTGTCTTTTCTCTCTCTTAATCTAAACAATTCATCAGCAATATTTAGAGCAGCCAAAATTGCTACGCGGCTTGTATCTACAATATGCGATGTGTTAGCTATCTTGTTCATTTGTTCATCAACATATTTTGCTAAGGCTGAAACGTATAAGGGGTCCCATTCTCCTCCCTCAATTACAAATTCACGGTTATATATTTTCACGGGAATCTTGTCCACATCCTTTTCGAGCATGGAACCCTCTTAACTTGAGTATGCCAGAACTACAATCTTATCTTCTCTAACCGATCAAGCAGAACCTGGAGCCTCTCCCTGACTTCTTTTCTTTCCTTTCCTAAACGCTCGACCTGAGCGATTGTTTTCTTCGCTTCCTTGTTCTCTTCCTCAATAAATTTAATGTCCTCTTTTTGCTTTTCAATCTTCTCCTGTAACTTTGCCCTTTCCTGTTTCAGCAAATTAACTAATGTAACGACCTCCTCTATCTTTTTCTTGAGGACATTGAATTCTTTCATCTTCTTGCTTTTACTTTTAATTCTTTTTCCAGAGTCTCCACTATCCTCATATGGAGACCATTTACCTCTTCATCGGTTAGCGTCTTTTCCATAGATTGATAGATAACCTTGCACGCTACGCCCTTATTGCCAGATTCAATCTGGTCACCAAAATATAAGTCAAAGAGCCTTATGTCTTGAACCAATTCTCCTCCAACATTTTTAATTTTAACATAAATTTCCTCAAATGTCAAGCCCTCCGGAACAATCAAAGCCATATCCCGAGAAACTAAAGGAAATCTCGACATTTTTCTGAATTTCTTCTCGACTTCGATGAATTTGCACAATTTATCAAAATCTATCTCGAAAATGTAGACTCTATTCTTAAATTCCATTTTCTGGGAAACCCTGTTAGCCAATTCCCCAAAATCTCCCAGGTGTTCATTCGCTACCATTATCTTATTTGAAATTCCCGGTTCGAGGAAAACATGGCTATTCTTCTCCGTCGTATATTTTTCATAACCTTCATTAGAAATGCCTAATTCTGCTAAAAGGGAATCCAAAATCCCCTTAACATAATAAAAGTCTATAACTTTTGAAGATTCCTTCCAGTATTGCTCCTCCTGATTCCCGACAATGGCACCAGCTAAAATCCTCCTTTCTCCGAGTGTTTCCTTCCCAGAAGAAAATACCCGGCCTATTTCGAATATTCTAACATCGTTAACTCCGTGGTCCTGATTCCACCTAAGGATAGATATGAGCCCTGGCAAAAGAGAAGAGCGTAATAGACTCTGTTCCCGAGATAAGGGATTGGCAATCTCAACAGTTCCTTTAACTAATGCCGGCTCAGTAATCTCCATTTCACTATAATATTCTGGACTAACCAGAGAGCGGCTAACGACCTCGCATAATCCTAACCTGGTCAAGATATCTCTTACCACACCTTCTAACGTCAAGACCTTGTCGTCAACCGTATCGCTAATCTGTATTTTCGGCATCTGTGAGGGAATCTTGTCATATCCATACAGTCGGGCAATCTCTTCTATTAAGTCGATAGGCCTCGCTATATCATTCCGATAGGAGGGCACTCCGACCGATAGGAGCATCTCTCCCTCTCTCTCAGAAATCTTAAACCCCAATCGTTTCAAAATATTTCGTATTTCCTCTCGGGAAATATTAGAACCCAAGATTTGATTGACCTCTTCGGGTGAAAACTCTATCTCTACTGGTGAGAGAGGTTTAGGGTAGATATCGACCACTCCTGAGGCAACCTTGCCCCCGGTCAGTTCCTGAATCAGCTGGCAGGCTCGACTGGATGCGATAAGGACATTTTCCACATCAACTCCCCGCTCAAAACGATAGGACGATTCTGTATCTATCCCAAACTGCCGAGCTGTTCTTCGCACTATCTTCGGAGTGAAATAAGCGCTCTCCAATAGTACATTTCTGGTCGACTGGTCAACACTTGTCTCTTTCCCTCCTATTATTCCCGCTAAAGCAACCGGGCGCCGCTCATCAGCAATAACCAAATTATTTTCTGCCAGTTCCCTCTCCACACCATCCAGAGTCAATAGTTTCTCGCCGGGAGTACCAAAACGCACGAGAATTTTATGGTCGTACAGTTTATCATAATCAAATGCATGAAGAGGATGGCCAAGTTCGACTAAAACATAGTTGGTCACATCAACCACATTGTTAATAGGCCTTAGCCCCACTGTCTCCAATTTCTTCACCAACCAGAAAGGCGAAGGACCAACTTTCACATCCAGGATAATTCTGGCGCTATAACGCGTGCACGCTTCGGGATGGACAATCTCGACTTTCACGAGGTCAAATGCCGAAATTCCATCTTCTTTCAATTCAATCCTGGGCTGCTTTAAATTTCCACCCAGGATAGCTGAAACCTCACGAGCCATTCCAAATATGCTGGCACAATCGGAACGATTAGTAGTTAAGTCCACTTCCAGAACTACTTCTTCCAACGATAGAGTCTTCTTAATATCCTCGCCTAATCTTGAGCCCTGCGGCAGGATATGTATGCCGGTCGCATCTTCTCCAATTCCTAATTCCTTAGCAGAACAGAGCATTCCATAAGAAGTCTGCCCCCTTATTTTTGCTTTACTTATTTTTCTCCCACCAGGAAGTTTAGCGCCTACCCTGGCAAGGGGAACTAAATCTCGAGCCTTAATGTTTCTTGCTCCACAAACTATAGAAAAGATTTGCTTTCCATCAGAAACCTGGCAGAGACTTAGCCTTTCTCCCTGAAGAAGGGGTTTCAGGGAAAGTATTTCACCGACCACCACATTCTCCACCTCAGACCCCAAAAATAGAATATCGCTCACTTCCAGACCTGCCATCGTCAGGCATTTAGCCAGTTCCGGAGGAGAGAGAGAAAAACTTACATATTCCTTTAACCAATTATAGGAAACTCTCATCTTTCTACATCCCCTGTGCCGTAATTGTTACGGGAACCAAAACCTCCGCAATCTATACTGGTGCAGAGCTATCGCTCTGCGACTACATTGTCCTTCTGTAGCAGCAAAGCGTAAGCTTTGCCATTCTTTTAGCAGAGCTATCGCTCTGCCACTACATTGTCCTTCTGTAGCAGCAAAGCGTAAGCTTTGCCATTCTTTTAGCAGAGCTATTGCTCTGCCACTACATTTCTTTATTTAAAAAGTATATGGGCGAAGTCAATCCATTCGCGGGGAACAGTCTTTAACTTACCCACAGCCTCTTCCAGACTAATCCCCACAATCTCCGTTCCCCGTAATGAGACCATCTGTCCAAACTTTCCTTCCTTAACCAGTTCAACGGCTTTTGCGCCAGCCCTCACTCCCAACATTCGGTCAAAAAGAGTGGGAGCTCCTCCCCGCTGCATATGACCAATAACACTCGCTCTCGTATCAATTCCCAGTCTATCTTCTATGATTTTTGCAATCTCCTCTCCCACGCCTCTCTCTTTCAAAAGCATATGTCCAAACTGGTCAAGTTTTTCTTCCCCTGCTTTCTTTTCAGGAATTTCAATACCTTCAGAAACTACTACAGTCGCTACTTTCTTTCTATCATAGACTTTTTTCAAATGTTCGCACATCAAATCTAAATTCGCCTCTTCTTCGGGAAGCAGAACCCAGTCCGCTCCGCCCCCGATGGCTGTAAATAGCGCAACCCAACCAGCGTGCCTGCCCATTACCTCCAGAACCATAATCCTTCTATGGGACTTTCCAGTGTCTCTCAAGATTCCTAAGGCATTAACCGCAAGAGTAACCGATGTGTCAAAACCGAAAGTGTAATCCGTGGAAGAAAGGTCATTGTCCATAGTCTTCGGAACGCCAACAAGTTTCATCCCGTATTCTTTATATAGCCTATTCGCTACTCCTAATGTATCTTCGCCACCCATTGCTATTATTGCCCCAAGCTTAAGCCTTTCTACATTCGATAGGCACTTTTCTACACCCTTTTCCACCTTATAGGGATTGACTCTGGAAGTCCCCAGTATTGTCCCTCCTTTATCCATCAAATCTTCCACTTCGGAAAT
>Ga0315309_1002662_pt1 | contig 10386 bp, 6 predicted proteins | sample TDP4_MG_FD_203080 | JGI IMG/M metagenome (GOLD analysis project Ga0315309, IMG submission 203080) | Freshwater sediment microbial communities from Lake Towuti, South Sulawesi, Indonesia - TDP4 | ecosystem: Environmental > Aquatic > Freshwater > Lake > Sediment | place: Indonesia: South Sulawesi...
TAATATTGATTCGGCAATCTCGCCAGTGGCAAGTAGTAGCTGCGGAAGTAATTGTAATTCCTCTCTCCTGCTCCTGCTCCATCCAATCCATCGTTGCCGTGCCTTCGTGCACTTCCCCCATCTTATATATCTTTCCAGTATAGTATAGAATCCTTTCGGTGGTCGTGGTCTTCCCAGCATCTATGTGGGCAACAATTCCTATATTCCTCACCTTTTCTAACGGAAAATCTCTTCCCATAATCAAACATAGTCCAAAAACTCAGAAATGGATATTCCCTTCTTCACCAGCGATAGTGAGCGAAAGCACGGTTAGCTTCAGCCATCTTGTGAAGGTCTTCCCTCTTTTTTACTGCCAGCCCTTCACCACTTGAAGCGGCAACTATCTCTTCAGCCAGTTTTTCCGACATAGGCCTACCTTTACGGAGCCTAGCAAACTGGATTATCCAAGAGATTGCAAGCTCAATTCCCCTTTCACCTCTAACCTCAACTGGGACCTGATATGTAGCTCCGCCCACTCTTCTCGGCTTCACTTCTAAGACCGGCTTCACATTGCTTATAGCCTTATTTAATGCTTCCAGGGGCGGAAGATTCAGTTTCTTGCCCGCATTGTCCAGAGCTCGGTAGACAATTTTTTCCGCTACTGCCTTCTTACCTCTGAGTATTATCCTATTTATGAGCTTGGCAACAATGGAACTATTGTAGAGATGATCTGGCTCTATTTTCCTCTTTCTTACTGTTCCTTTCCTTGGCAAAGCATATCCTCCTCTCAAGCTGCCTGTGCTGGTGCCTTTCCGCTCTTTGTACCATAGAGAGAGCGCCCTTTTCTTCTATCAACCACGCCCGCTGTATCCAGAGTTCCTCGCACAACATGGTAACGAACGCCGGGGAGGTCCTTCACCCTTCCCCCACGAATCAAAACTATGGAGTGTTCCTGTAAATTATGTCCTATCCCTGGTATATAGACAGTCACCTCCATGCCGTTGCTAAGTTTTACACGAGCCACTTTTCGCAGGGCGGAATTGGGCTTCTTGGGTGTAGTGGTATAGACGCGAAGACAGACGCCTCTCTTTTGAGAACACCCGCCTAAAGCGGGTGTCTTGGCCTTTCTCTTAATTCTAATTCTCCCTTTTCTTACTAGTTGATTAACTGTAGGCATATTAGTCTGGCCTTTCGCCCCCCTTTATAAAATAGTCCCTATTTATGACCCCAACATCTTCTGGTAAGGTAGCATACCCGTCCCTGCAGGAATTAACCTTCCAATTATTACATTCTCCTTCAATCCTTGCAAACCGTCGCTCTCTCCAGAGAGACTGGCATTTGTCAACACTCGTGTTGTCTCCTGAAAACTAGCAGCAGAGATGAAGCTATCACTGGAAAGTGCTGCCTTGGTGATACCCAAAAGGACTGGGCGGTACTGAATTGGCTTCCCATGCTTAGCCTTCATCTTCTTATTCTCCTCAATGACTTTAGCTTTCCTCACCGTCTCTCCCACAAGTAGATCGCTATCTCCACTATCTTCAATGCGCACATGGGAGAGCATCTGGCGTACAATAACTTCGATGTGTTTATCATTAATCCTAACTCCCTGAAGTCGATAGACCTCCTGTATTTCATTCACCAAATATTCCTGAACTTCCTTATCTCCCTTTACTCTCAGAATATCGCGAGGGTTGATTGGACCGTCGGTCAGAGGAGCTGCCTCTGCTACCCTGTCTCCCTCATACACTACCAGGTGGCGGTCCGGTGGTATCGGATATTCTTTCGGCTCACCCACATCAGGAATAACAGTAACCTTGAACCCACCTTTCTTAGTAGTTCCCAATTTCACCATACCGCTGATTTCCGAGATGACAGCACTATTCTTGGGGTTTCTTGCTTCGAACAAGTCGGAAATCCTTGGCAGTCCCCCAGTGATATCTCTGGGCTTGTAATCAACCTGAGGAATCTTAGCCAGGACATCGCCTTGATAAACCTCCGCTCCCTCTTCAACCACAAGGTGCGTGTCCACAGGCAAAAGGTAAGTCCCCAACTTCTTCCGCTCCCTATCCACTACTTCTATCCTGGGCCTCAGTTTTTCAGACCTGTAGGGAATAATTACTCTCTCCTTTAAGCCCGTATTCCGGTTTATCTCCTCGTGGAGGGTCACGCCATCAATAATATCTTCTAACCTTATCTTACCCGAAACCTCAGAAATAATCGGCATAGAATAGGGGTCCCATTCTGCCAAGAGGATTCCTTTCTTCACTTTCCTATCCTCTTTAACTTTTATGCGCGCACCGTAAGGAACCGCTTGGTACTGCTCTTTCGCTTGTCCTTTTACACACTTAACGCTTATCTCCGCATTACGACTGACCACAATCAGTTGCTCCTGCTTATTCTTTATCGTGCGTAGATTGTGGTATTTAATCACCCCATCATCCCTGGCTACAATAGATGACTTCTTTACTGGCCCGGTGGCTGTCCCACCAATATGGAATGTTCTTAAGGTAAGCTGCGTCCCGGGCTCGCCAATAGACTGCGAAGCAATAATCCCCACAGCCAAACCAATCTCCGCCAGTTTCCCTGTAGTCAAATCTGTGCCGTAACACTTGGAGCAGATACCATTGGTGGACTCGCAGGTCAAAACCGAACGAATTCTAATCCGTTCAATATCTGCCTCCTGAATCTTCTTCGCTATATCAGGAGTAATCGTCTCTCCTGCTTCCACAATGACTTCGTCAGTCAAAGGATTGGCAACTTTATCTATGCTTATCCGCCCTACAATCCGCTCAGCCAAAGATTCAATAACCTCGTCACCCTCTTTCAGCTCACTCACTCTCACTCCGTTCATTGTGCCACAGTCTTCTTCGAAAATTACAACATTGTGGGCGACATCGATTAGTCTACGGGTAAGGTATCCAGCATCTGCAGTCTTGAGAGCTGTATCTGCCAATCCCTTCCTTCCTCCGTGCGTAGATATGAAGTATTCCAGAACTGTAAGCCCTTCCCTGAAGTTAGATTCTATAGGAGATTCTATGATTTCTCCAACTTTTCCAGTAACCCTCTTTTCCGGCCTTGCCATCAATCCCCGCATACCCGCAAGCTGTCTTATTTGCTGAACAGAACCGCGTGCACCAGACTCGGCCATAAGGTATATAGAATTGAACTTAGGGAAGCCTTTCTTGGCCGGTTCCAGGCCTTGATTTTTTAACTCCATGAACATAGTATCTGCTATTCTGTTCGTCACGCTAGTCCAGATATCGATAATGTTATTGTATCTCTCCGCCTCGGTAATCAGGCCCTGCTTATAATTTGCTTCAATCCTTTTCACCTGGGCTCTTGCCGATTCGAGTAACTGTTCCTTTATTTCGGGCGTCCTCATATCGTCAACAGAAATGGTAATTCCAGATTTGGTTACATATCTGAATCCCAGTGCTTTTATATCATCAAGCAAAGCTAAAGTCCTGTAATTGCCAAGGTGATGAAAGCACTTCTGTATCAAATCTGCTAAACTCCTCTTATCAATAACCGTATTTACAAAGCCGAGCTCTTTAGGGATGACCTGGTTAAAAACTATTCTTCCCACAGTCGTGTAGTCTTCCCACTTGTCAGGATTATTGAAATCCTCCCTTGTCCAATCATCCCTTTCCTTGATTTTATTTATCCCTCTCACCTTTATTCGAGCGTGGAGGTCCACTTCGCCTTCCTCATATGCCACTGTAACCTCATCAACACTGGCAAAAATTCGTCCTTCCCCTTTTACTCCTTTCTTTTCCTTAGTCAAATAGCAACAACCGAGGACTATGTCCTGCGTCGGCGTCACAATCGACTGCCCGTTTGCCGGAGAAAGAATATTATTTGCAGCAGACATAAGGACTCTTGCTTCCAAACAAGCCTCAACAGACAATGGCACATGGACTGCCATCTGGTCTCCATCGAAATCGGCATTGAATGCCGCGCAGACCAGAGGATGTAACTGAATGGCTTTCCCTTCCACTAAAACCGGTTGGAATGCCTGAATTCCCAACCTGTGGAGAGTAGGGGCTCTATTAAGGAGAACAGGGTGGTTCTGAATTACCTTTTCCAGAATATCGAATACAACCGGAGTCCTCTTCTCCAGTTCCTTCTTAGCGCTCTTTAAAGTTGTCACATGGCCCTGAGCAATTAACTCGTTCAGGATGAAAGGTTTAAATAGCTCCAATGCCATCTCTTTAGGAAGACCGCATTGGTCTATTCTCAGGTGTGGACCAACCACAATAACAGAGCGCCCAGAATAGTCGACCCTCTTTCCCAGTAGATTCTGCCGGAATCGGCCCTGCTTCCCTTTAAGAATGTCGGATAGCGATTTCAGCGGACGGTTGCCCGGACCGTTAACAGTCTTACCCCGTGCTCCATTCTCAAAGAGAGCGTCCACAGCTTCCTGAAGCAGCCGTTTCTCAGAATGAATCATCACTGCTGGAGCCTTCAAATTTTCAATATGTTTCAACCTGTTATTTCTGTTAATTATTCTACGGTACAGGTCATTGAGGTCAGAAGAGGCAAACCTTCCTCCTTCCAGAGGAACCAGTGGTCTCAAATCTGGAGGAATTACAGGAATACAATCGAGTATCATCCACTCCGGTTTATTTCCAGACTTGATGAAACCATCAACAATCCGCAACTGCTTTACCATCCTCGTCCTGGTAGTCTGTGCAATCTCCTCCCTAATCTTTGACCTCAAATCCTGAGCCATCTTGACCAGGTCCACTTCTTTAAGAAGTATCTTTATAGATGCTGCGCCTATATCGGCTTTGAAAGCTTTCTCACCATATTCTGTCCTGTATCTATCATACTCTTCTTGTGAGAGAAGCTGCTTCTTATAAAGGCCCGGCACTTTGCCAGGGTCAATCACAACATAGGCAGCATAGTATATAACCCTCTCCAAATCGCCCAGCTTCATATTTAAAAGCATTCCTATGCGAGAGGGTGGCTTTCTCAAAAACCATATATGTGCCACCGGTACAGCCAGTTCTATATGACCCATTCTCTCTCTTCTCACTTTAGATTCCGTCACCTCAACTCCACAACGGTCGCAGATAATTCCCTTATGTTTGGACCACTTGTATTTCCCACAACTACACTCATAGTCCTTAACTGGCCCAAAAATTCTCTCACAGAAGAGGCCCTCCCACTCCGGCTTGAATGTTCGGTAGTTGATTGTCTCCGGTTTCTTGACTTCGCCATATGACCAAGCCCTCACCAGTTCAGGAGAAGCAAGGCGCAGCCGTACTGACTTGAAATCAGTATAGTCTAAAGCTTCCCTAAGTTTCTTTATTCTTGCTTTCTTAACCAATTCGCATCACCTCTATAAAATAAGAATTCCTATTTTACGAGTTCCACATTCAGTCCTAGAGCCTGAAGTTCCTTCACCAAAACCTTAAACGACTCGGGTATTCCCGCCTCCTCTATCATCTCTCCTTTCACAATCGCCTCATACATCTTAGTGCGGCCTGTGACATCGTCGCTTTTCATTGTCAGGAATTCTTTTAGGGTGTAGGCCGCACCATATCCCTCAATAGCCCAGACCTCCATCTCTCCAAACCTCTGACCACCAAACTGTGCTTTCCCACCCAAGGGCTGGCGAGTAATAAGTGAGTAAGGACCAATAGAACGAGCATGAATCTTATCTTCGACCAGATGTGCCAGTTTCATAATATACATGTATCCAGCCGTTACCTTTTCCTCCATTGGCTCACCTGTCAAGCCATCATAGAGGGTAATCTTGCTATCTTCAGGAAGTCCCGACTCTATCAACCTCTCTCTTATTTCCTTTTCCTTAGCACCATCAAAGATGGGCGAAATCATCTGTACACCCAGCGTCCTGGCTGCCCACCCAAGTTCTGCTTCCAATATCTGGCCCACATTCATACGAGAAGGAATGCTTAAAGGATTCAAGATTATATCCACAGGAGTCCCATCAGGCAGATAGGGCATATCCTCAACAGGTAGAATACGAGCCACAACTCCCTTGTTCCCGTGCCTTCCTGCCAACTTATCGCCTGCAGAGACCTTCCTTTTACTCACTATGAACACCTTCACTACCTTGTTAACTGTAACCGGGAGGTCGTCTCCTTGACGGAGACTATCCTGTGCCTTTTTTCTGTTCTTCTTTAACTCTTCTATTTGAAACTCAATCAGTTCCTCAATTTTTTCCTTCTCTTCCTTGCTCAACTTTTTCGCACTGGCAAGGGCTTTCTTCTTGCTCTGCTTCAAATCGGAAATCAGCTTATTATATTTCTGGTCGATCTCCTTCAAGATTTTATCTTCTCGCTCTTTAGAGATTTTCCCCTTGGAGGTGAAGACCTGAACATCGAGAACCTTACCATCCACCCCGGGAGGAACCCGGAGGGAAGCATCCTGGACTTCTTCGGCTTTCTTCCCGAAAATCACCCTGAGCAACCTCTCCTCAGGGGTTGCTCTCGTCTCGCCCTTAGGAGTAACCTTCCCCACCAAGATATCACCAGGATATACATAGGCACCCATATGGACTATGCCGCTCTCATCCAGATTCCTCAATGCATCTTCTCCCACATTGGGGATGTCTCTGGTTATCTCTTCCGAACCAATTGTTAAATCTCGCGCATCAACTTCAAATTCCTGAATGTGGACAGAAGTGAAAATATCATCCCTGACCAATCTCTCACTGACTAAGATTGCGTCCTCAAAATTGTATCCTCCCCAGGACATAAAAGCTACCAAGACATTCTTCCCCAAAGCAAGCTCCCCGTGAGAAGTAGCCGGCCCATCGGCAATTACCTCACCTTTCTTGACAAACTCGCCTGCCTTAACAATCGGAAGCTGATTCACACATGTATCCTGGTTGCTTCGCTTATACTTTTTCAAATAGTAAATATCAATAGGCCCTTCTGGACTCTTAGCATCTTCTTCACACCAGACCACGATCTGGTCCGCACTCACACTCTCCACCCTGCCTGAGCGCCGAGCAGTGACCACAACTCCAGAATCTCTGGCTACAGCTTCCTCAATCCCTGTGGTCACCAGTGCTTGCTCGCAGGTAATAAGTGGAACTGCTTGCCTCTGCATATTGGAACCCATCAATGCACGGTTAGCGTCATCATGTTCCAGGAAAGGAATTAATCCAGCAGAGGCACCCACAAGCTGCTTCGGCGAGATGTCCATTAAATCTATCTCTTTCGGTGAAACCAGGAAAAAGTCTCCCCGCGAGCGAGTAGCTACCAGGTCTTCTTTGAACCTGCCTTCCTCATCTACGGGAGCGTTTGCCTGAGCAATTACATACTCGTCCTCCTGATCGGCAGTCAGATACTCAATCTGGTCAGTAACTTTCCCCTTGACCACCTTACGGTAGGGCGTCTCAATTAGCCCATACTTATTAATCCTTGCATATAATGAGAGACTTGTAATCAAGCCTATGTTTGGCCCTTCCGGAGTCTCGATGGGGCAAATTCTCCCGTAATGGGAATGGTGGACATCGCGCACTTCAAAACCAGCCCTCTTGCGATTCAGTCCTCCGGGCCCAAGCGCAGAGAGTCTTCTCTTATGAGTAAGTTCAGCCAGAGGATTTGTCTGGTCCATAAATTGGGATAGCTGGCTTGTGCCGAAAAATTTCCGAATAACTCCTACTACCGGAGCAGTATTGATAATATCACGAGGGGTTATCGCCTCATTGCTCTGCATATTCATTCTTTCTCTAACAAGTCGGGCCATATGGGAAAGTCCAATTCTTATCTGGTTCTCCAGAAGTTCGCCAACTGAACGGACCCGGCGGTTACCCAGATGGTCAATATCGTCTACTTCTCCACCAGTTCCATTATTCAAGTCAACGAGATACCTGATTGTGGCCAAAATGTCCTGCAAACATAGAGTTCTTTTTGTCTCCGGGGGGACTTCCAGCCCCCTTCCTTCTTTGTCTCCAAAATAGTAGGTACTACCGCAAACAACTTCCTGTAGTTGAGCCGACAGTTCCGACTTCATCTTCTCTATCAGCGAAGATAGTTTCCTATTTATTTTATAACGGCCAACTCGAGATAAATCATATTTCTTGATAGTCTTAAATAGTAAAGTGTCAAAAAATGCCGTTGCCGATTCTTCTGTAATGTATTCCTGCGCGCGCAATCTCCTGAATATGTCCAGTATCGCTTGCGCCTGCGACTTTATCCTATCTCTCTTCAAGGTTTCGTGAATAGCTATATCGTTTATGTTGGGGTCTGATTTCAGGACTTCAACCTGGCCGATTTCTGCCTTACCTATTTTCTTCACTATCTCCGGGGTAATCTCCTCATTAGCCTCCGCCAATATCTCTCCTGTCTTCTTATCCACTATATCGGAAGCGAGAATCCTACCAAACATAGAAGAACTATCTTCCAAGTTATCGCTCTTTATTTGAATAAACTCCGTCTTGTAGAAAGAATGCAAAATCTGCCTATTCGTCTCTAAACCCAATGCCTTAAGTAGGACAGTCGCTGGAAATTTTCTCTTCTTATCTATCTTGACAAAAAGCGCGTTATTATTATCGAATTCGAACTCGACCCAAGCTCCCCGATACGGTATGATGCTGGACACATAAAGCCTTTTACCATAAGACGATATCTTTATCTTTTTCGTCCCCGGCTCCTGGTCTTCTTCAAAAATGACCCCTGGAGAGCGGTGCAGTTGATTGACTACCACTCTCTCGGCACCGTTTATTATAAAAGTTCCCGTGTCGGTCATACAGGGAAGATTACAGAGATATACCGCCTGTTCCTTAATTATCGGCTTCTTCCTGGTTCCTTTCCTGATAACCAACCTTACCCTTATCTTTAACGGCATAGAATAGGTCGTATCCTTATCTATAGCCTCCGTCTTATCATACTTAGGTTCCTCCAGTATGTACTCAACAAACTCCAAAGATAGCGTCTTATCAACATTCTCAATAGGAAAGATGTCTAGAAAAGCCGCTTGCAAACCCTGTTTCTTCCTCTTATCAGGCGATACCTCCCTCTGCAAGAACTCCTCAAAGGAAGCTTTCTGCACCTCGATGAGGTTAGGGATACCCATAATTGAAGGAATGCGTGCAAAATCTATTTTCTTTGCCAACTTTATCGACCTCCTCTTCTGGGAAACTGAAATCTTTCGATTTCAATAGCCTTAATCAAAAGGTCAAGTGACTCCTTCTTATTTTATTTCTACTTCAGCCCCGACTTCCTTGAGCTTATTCTTGATTTCTTCAGCCGTGCTCTTATCCACGCCTTCCTTTAAAGGCTTCGGGCTACTATCCACCAAGTCCTTAGCCTCTTTCAGTCCTAGACCAGTAAGCTCACGCACAACCTTTATTACTTGAATCTTCTTGTCACCCGCCTTCGTCAAAATCACGCTGAACTCAGTCTTCTCCTCAGCCTTTGCCGCTTCTTGTTGGGCGGGAGCTACCAGCCCCACTGGAGCAAAGGAAGCAGCGCTAACTCCGAACTTCTCTTCCAGAGCCTTTACCAATTCGGATAACTCAAGCACGCTCATCTTTTCAATTGTCTGGATAAGTTCTTTACTTTTTGCTGTTGCCATCTTCTATTCCTCCTTCGTAGATTCACTTTCTGCCCTCTTCTTCCTAATTCCATCCAATACCGCGATTAAATTTCTAATTACCCCCTGAAGTACTCCACAAAGCCTCACAATAGGCGTCTCGAGACCTCGACACAATTGGGCGACGAGCACTTCTTTTGAGGGCAGTTCAGCTAAATTTTCCACCTCCTTGGCAAGTATGACATGGCCTTCCAAAAACCCTGCCTTAATTCTTAATTTCTCATGTTGACGAGAAAAATCTACGAGAGCCTTGGTAGGGGAAATAATATCCGACGTTTCCAAGGCAATAGCAGTTGGCCCTTGAAGATATTCTGTCAAATTCTCCAGATTAAGGTTCTTCAAGGCTAAACGAGCCAGAGTGTTTTTTACCACCTTGAACTCGCAACCCATCTTATGCATTTTCTCTCTAAGTTCGGTTATCTCCTGAACATTCAGTCCCTGATAGTCAGTAAGAATGAAATTCCCATTGGCTCTCAGTCTATCTGTAAGTTCATTGACAAATATTTCCTTATATTTCCGCGCCATTCTTACCTCCAAAATTCTGAAAAATTTGCCTTTCCAAGCGATAAAAAAACTTCCCCGAACAGAGAAGTTTTCGATTTGCACTTATCTGATCTCGGTAGGCACAGTTTAACCCCGAAAACGGGGAACCTACTGTCTTAGACCGTTATATTAATATAGTTTCCAAATAAACAATTATATTTATCTTTTGGGCTTTTGTCAAGGATTTTCTTAATCTTTTTTCTCCCGTCCCCCGCTCTTCCTCAGATGACTTCGGCGAGCGCGGGCTTCGGTCCTTCGGACCCCGGGGCGCTCACCGTCTGGCCCCCGTCG